>Ga0081538_10002577_pt1 | contig 17599 bp, 23 predicted proteins | sample TabmetS5T2R1_FD_71022 | JGI IMG/M metagenome (GOLD analysis project Ga0081538, IMG submission 71022) | Tabebuia heterophylla rhizosphere microbial communities from the University of Puerto Rico - S5T2R1 | ecosystem: Host-associated > Plants > Roots > Rhizosphere ... | reverse complement strand
GGCGAACGGGAACAGGGCCACCACCAGCCCGGTGGCCAGCCCGACCCCGCCGCCGAGGACGCCGCCGACCCGGGTCGGGGTCTCGTGCTTGCGGGTGATCTTGACCTTGCCGTCCTCGCGCCGGTGGATCACGGCGGCGTCGTAGGCGTCGATCAGGCCGGCCTTGGTGTGCAGGTCCTTGACCAGGTCGTAGTCGGCGTCGGCGTCGGCGACGTCGCCGTACACCCCGACGTACGCGATGAACGTGTCGATGGCCATGGCTACCTCCCTCTTGCGGCGGCTACCCGCTCTCCTCGGTGACGATGGTACGCAGGCGCTCGGCCTTGTCGTCGGTGAGGCCGGGGGGCTGGATGACGGTCGCCCAGCCGTCGACGAACTCGGCCTCGTAGGCGTGGCCGTGGCCGGCGGGGACGGCCCCGGCCAGGGGCATGTCGGCGGTGACCTGCCAGAAGGTCACGAACGGGATCCACAGCATGGCGTCGAGCACGTCGCGGCCGGGCGGCTCCTCCAGCCAGTCGGGGCGGTCCCAGGCCAGGCGGGGACTCCACCAGACGATCGGGTCCGAGGGGTGCTGGAGGTACAGCACCCGCGACCCGTTCCACTCGGTGGCCGGGTCGACCCCGGCGGCGACGTCGTTGGTGAAGCGCACCGTGCGGCCGTCCTTGTAGACCGGTTCGACCTCCGGGCTCTCCGGGTCCCGGCCGTCGGTGAACTCGCGGTAGAGCAGGTTGAAGTTGGGCGGCCCGGCGAACAGCGCCCCGGCGGTCCGGTTGCGGAGGTCGAACTCGCCGCTGAAGGCGGTCTCGCCGCCGAAGGAGCCGAGGCTGAGACCGAACACGAACAGCCGTGGCCGATCGGCCGCCGGCAGGGCCGACCAGCGCTCGTAGACGGCGTCGAACAGCTCCCGGCCCGCCTCCCGGGCCCGCTCCTGGTCGACCAGGTAGGAGAGCCAGGACGGCAGGTACGAGTACTGCATGCCAACGATGGCCGAGTCGCCGCCGGTCAGGTACTCGAAGCTGTCGACCGCCCACGGCGCCAGCCAGCCGCTGCCGGTGGTGGTGGCGACGAGCAGGTTGGCGCGGTCGAAACCGCCGGCCCGCTCCAGGTCCTCCACGGCCAGCCGGGCCCGCTCCTCCACGTTCTCGGCGGCCAGGGTGCCGGCGTAGGCCCGGATCGGCTCGGTCGCCGGGGACCCGCTCCAGGCGCTCAGCTCCTCGACGGTCGGGCCGCCGCCGGCGAAGGCCCGGCCCTGGCGGCCGAGCGACTCCCAGGACATCAGCGACCCCGGACCGCCCGACCGCAGCCCGCTGGTCGTCGGCTCGACCCCCTCGGCGGTGGTGGTGTTGCGGACCGAGAAGCTGCGGTCGGCCGCGGCCACGAACCCGTCGAGCAGCACCCCGCTGACCACCAGCCAGGTGCCGACGACCACGGCCGCCCAGCCGATGGCGTTGGCGGCCCGCGGTCCCATCCACCGCCGCAGCCGCCCGGCCGCCCAGCGGTAGACCCCGCGCAGCCAGCGCGACAGGGCGACCAGGCCGGTGAAGATGGCCGCCGCGACCAGCGGCAGCAGCGGGAGCTGGAGGAGGCTGGGCGCGGGCACGTCCATCAGGTCGCGGAGCCGCCCCTGCCACCACAGCCCCAGGCCGAGGGCGCCCAGCAGCGCGACCACGGCCGCGATGGCGAAGATCCGCCAGGCCCCGGGCCGCGGCGGCCGCGGGTCGCGGTCGGCGAAGGCCCGCCACACCCACGCCCCGGCCACCCCGAGCCCGTAGCCGATGGCGGCGCTGATGCCGCAGACGATGCCCTGGAACAGGGGGCTGCGGGGCAGCAGCGACGGCGTGAAGGCCAGACAGGCGAACACGAGCGCGACCCACGCCCCGGGGAGCGTGTACCGGAACCGGCGCCGCCCCTTCCGCCTGCCGCCGTCGCTGGCGGGGCCCGGGTCGGGGTCGTGGTCAGGGGCGACGGGCGCCGCGGTCGACGCCTCGTCCCGCTCGACGGTCATGGTCACCTCACAACAGGCGGCATCTAGGCAAGCTGGGCCAGCATGATACCCAGTCCGTTGACGGCCCAGTGGGCCAGCACGGGCGCGAGCAGGCTGCCGCTGCGCAGGCGCAGGGCGCAGAGCACGACCCCGGCCGCGGCGGTGAAGCAGACGGTGGCGACGACCCGGAGCAGCGTCCCGGCGGCGTCCCCGCCCACCGCGCCGGCGATGGCGGCGTTGGCCACGCCGCCGCCGAGCGACGGCAGGATGTGCCAGAGGCCGAACAGGCCCGAGGACCACAGGGTCGCGGCGCGCACCCCGTGGCCGCGCCCCAGCAGCGCCAGCAGCAGGCCCCGGAAGGCCAGCTCCTCGGGCAGGACGGTCCCCAGCGGGACCACCACGAGCGCGGCCAGCAGGGCCGCCCGCCCGACCTCGCCGTCGCCGGCCGGGAGGGCCTGGCGCACGGCCGGGACGAGCAGGGCCACGGCGTAGCCGGCGGCGACGACCGCGGCCGCGGCCGCGCCCCAGCGCAGGCCCGACGGCCAGGCCGGCCGGGCCAGCCCGAGGTCGGCCGCGGTCAGCCGGGCGGCCCGGGCGAGCGCGAGCAGGCACGCGGCCAGCCCCAGCCCCACGGCCACGTGGGCGCCGGGGACCGCCTGGTCGACCAGCAGGCCCGTGACCAGCACGACCAGGACGAGCCCGACCGCGAAGCCAAGGTTGCGCTCAAGCAAGGCAAGCTCCATTGGAATCACCCTTTGCGGGTGAAGACCGCTCGACCCGTCAGTTGAATCATGACCGTCGGGAAGCAACGTCCGCTCTCACCTACGGAGGAACCATGGCCCATCTGGTGGTCCTCGGCGTCGACAACCGCGACGACGCCGAGCGGCTCTTCGACCTGGCCGGTGACCTGGCCAAGCAGGAGCTGCTGCAGCTCCAGGACGCCGCCTACGCCTACAGGGACGACCGGGGCAAGGTCCGCATCCACCAGGCGGTCAGCCTGACCGGGGCCGGCGCGGCCTCGGGCGCCCTGTGGGGCACGCTCATCGGGCTGATCTTCCTGATGCCGGTGGCCGGCCTGGCCATCGGGGCGGGCACCGGCGCCCTGGCCGGCAAGCTGGCCGACGTCGGCATCAACGACGACACCATCAAGCAGATCGGCGGCCAGCTCGAGGGGGGCAGGGCGGCCGTGTTCCTGCTCGCCAAGTCGGCCACCGTCGACCGGGTGATCGACGCCATCAAGCCCTTCAACCCCACGGTCATCCAGACCAACCTGAGCCACGACCGCGAGGAGGAGCTCGTCAAGGCGCTCCAGTCCTGACGGTTCCGCTGGAGGATGCCCCGTTCGTCTCGACGGGGCATCTTCCGTCCCGGGAGGAGCGCGGATGAGCGAGCGGGCGGCCGGCGGGGCCGGGGTGGTGGCGGTGGCCGGGGAGGCGCTGGTGGACTTCGTGCCCGCCGGCGGGCCCGGGGTGTTCCAGGCCGCGCCGGGCGGGAGCCCGGCCAACGTGGCCGTCGGGCTGGCCCGCCAGGAGGTGCCGACCCGGCTGCTGGCCCGGATCGCCGACGACCTGCTCGGGCACCGGCTGCGGGCCCACCTGGACGGCAACGGGGTCGACCTGTCGTACGCCGTCCGGGCGGCCGAGCCGACCTCGCTGGCCATCGTGGCCGTTGGGCGCGACGGGGTGGTCGAGTACGACTTCCGGGTCGAGGGCACGGCCGACTGGCAGTGGCGCGACGACGAGGTCGCCGGGGCCCTCGACGGCGGGGTCGTGGCCCTGCACGCCGGGTCGATCGCGCTCACCATGCCGCCAGGGGCCGACGTGCTCCAGCGGCTGCTGGCCACGGCGCGCCAGTCCATGACCGTCAGCTACGACCCCAACTGCCGGCCCCTGCTGATGGGCGCCCCCGACGCCGTCCGCGGCCGCATCGAGTCCCTGGTCGCCCTGGCCGACGTGGTCAAGGCCAGCGCCGACGACCTGGACTGGCTGCTCCCGGGCCGGGCCCCCGAGCAGGTGGCCGAGACCTGGCTGGCCAAGGGCCCCTCGGTGGTGGTGATCACCCTTGGCCCGGCCGGGCTGCTGGCCGCGACCCGCCAGGCGGGCGTCCTGCGGCGCCCGGGCCGGGTGGTCGAGGTGGTCGACACCGTCGGCGCCGGCGACGCCTGCATGGCCGCCCTGCTGGCCGGCCTGCACCGCCGCGACCTGCTCGGCGGGGAACGGCGGGACGCCCTCCGGGCCATGGACGCCGCCACCCTGGCCGAGCTGGCCGACGAGGCCGTCCTGGCCGCCGCCATCACCTGCACCCGCCCCGGGGCCGACCCCCCGACCGCGGCCGACCTGCGGGAGGCGACGGCCCGGCAGGGCTGAGATCGGCCATTCTCGCGGCGGGCTCGCTGAGGTAATCTAGCCGCATTGTGCCGGTTCGCCCCTTCTGCACCTGTAGGAGGGCGTGGACGAGAGGAGCCGTCATGCGGCCAGTGCTCCGGCCCATCCGTCTTGGCGCCGTCGGCGCCTGTCTCCTGGTCCTGGCCTCCCTGGTCGCGGCGCCCGCGGCGGTGGGGGCGGCCGCTCCCCCGGCGCGGCCCTGGATGGACGCCTCCCTCAAGCCCAAGGCCCGGGCCGAGCTCCTGCTGGCGGCGATGACCATCGAGGAGAAGGTCGGGCAGATGACCCAGGCCGAGCGGGGGGCCGTCAGCGACGACCCGTCGCTGGTCACCACCTGGCGGCTGGGCTCGGTGCTGTCCGGCGGGGGCTCGACCCCGACCCCGAACACGCCCGAGGCCTGGGCCGACATGGTCGACGAGTTCCAGCGCCGCGCCCTGGCCACCCGGCTGGGCATCCCCCTGATCTACGGGGTCGACTCCGTCCACGGCCACGGCAACCTGGTCGGGGCGACCGTCTTCCCCCACAACATCGGCCTCGGGGCCACCCGCGACCCCAAGCTGGTCGAGCGGATCGCCCACGTCACGGCCACCGAGACCCGGGCCACCGGTCCCCAGTGGATCTTCGCCCCCTGCGTCTGCGTGGCCAGGGACCTGCGCTGGGGCCGGACCTACGAGAGCTTCTCGGAGGACCCGGGCCTGGTCATCAAGATGGAGACGGCCATCGACGGCCTCCAGGGCCCGCGGGCCAAGGAGCTGGACGAGCCCGACCGGGCCCTGGCGACGGCCAAGCACTACGCCGGCGACGGCGACACCGAGTTCGGCACGGCCGCCGGCGACTACACCATCGACCAGGGCATCACCGTCACCAGCCGGCGCGACTTCGCCCGGATCGACCTGTCGCCGTACGTGGCCGCCGTCCACCGCCACGACGTCGGCAGCGTGATGCCGTCGTTCTCCAGCGTCGACTGGACCGACGACGGGGTCGGCGACCCGCTGAAGATGCACGCCCACCGCGAGCTGATCACCGGCGTCCTCAAGGGCCGGATCGGCTTCGACGGGTTCGTCATCTCCGACTGGGAGGGGATCCACCAGCTCCCCGGCGACTACGCCACCCAGGTCCGCACCGGTGTCAACGCCGGGATCGACATGTTCATGGAGCCCTTCAGCTACCAGGACTTCGAGACCACCCTGCTGGCCGAGGTCGCCGCCGGCCGGGTGCCGGTGGCCCGGGTCGACGACGCCGTGCGGCGGATCCTGGTCAAGAAGTTCGAGCTGGGCCTGTTCGAGCGCCCGCTCACCGACCGGACCCACCTCGGCGAGGTCGGCTCGGCGTCCCACCGCGCCCTGGCCCGCCGCGCCGCCGCCCAGTCCCAGGTCCTGCTCAAGAACCGCGGCAAGGTGCTGCCGCTCAAGGGCCACGAGCGGGTCTACGTGGCCGGGAGCAACGCCGACGACATCGGCAACCAGGCCGGCGGCTGGACGGTCGCCTGGCAGGGCCTGTCGGGCGACATCATCCCCGGCAACACCATCCTCGAGGGGATCCGCCAGGTCGCCCCGGACGCGAAGGTCACCTTCAGCGAGGACGCCTCGGCCCCGACGGCCGGCCACGACGTTGGCATCGTGGTCGTGGGCGAGACCCCCTACGCCGAGGGCTTCGGCGACGTCGGCGGCCCCCAGTGGCAGGACGACGGCGTCCCCCGCGAGCCCAAGACGATGCGGCTGAACGCCGCCGACCGGGCCGCCGTCGACCGCGTCTGCGGGGAGATCCGCGACTGCGTGGTGGTGGTCGTCTCCGGCCGCCCGCTGGTCCTGACCGACCAGCTCGGCCGCATGGACGCGCTGGTCGCCGCCTGGCTTCCCGGCAGCCAGGGCGAGGGCGTCGCCGACGTCCTGTTCGGCCGCCGCCCGTTCACCGGCCGCCTCTCCATGACCTGGCCCCGCACCCTTGAGCAGGAGCCGATCAACGTCGGCGACCGGGACTACGACCCGTTGTTCCCCTACGGCTGGGGCCTGCGCACCAGGGGCTGAGCGGGGGCGGTGAACAGCTGGCGGTTGCCGGGCAGGCCGATCTGGCCGAAGCGCACGGGCCGGCCGGCGGCCAGCAGGACGCTGGGGTGGTCCATGAGCTGGACGTGGAGGTGGGGCTCGGTCGAGTTGCCGGAGTTCCCGCACTCGGCCAGCTGCTGACCGGCGGCGACCCGGTCGCCGGGCCGGACCCGGAGCGATCCGCGGGGCAGGTGGGCCAGGGCGGCGTAGACCCCGCCGCCGAGGTCGAGCACGACGTGGTTGCCGAGGATGCGCCCGGGGCCGAGCAGCTCGCGGACGGTTCCCTCGAGGACCAGGTAGAGCAGGCCCGGGACCGAGGTGCGGCTCCAGTGGTCGCGCTCCCGGTCGCGGGCCCGCACCACCGTGCCGGCGGCCGGCGCACCGTCCCCACCCGCAGGTAGACGGCGAAGGCGGCGGCCAGCAGGCCGAGCAGCGGTCAGCGGGGCAGGTCCCACAGGAGGCTGTCGACCGCGATCGCGGCCAGCCCCAGGTAGATGAGGGGCATCCGGAGTCGTGCCAGCGCCACGGCCATGGCCGGTCCTCAGGCGGCGATCGTGGCCGCCGGCCTGGAGCTGTTCGCCGGGCGGGGGTTCGAGGGGACGACGGTCGACCAGATCGCGGCCGCGGCCGGCATCTCCCGGCGGACCTTCTTCCGCTACTTCGCCGACAAGGAGGAGCTGTTCTTCGCCGAGGACGAGCGGCTCCTCCAGGTCGTCGAGGACACCCTTGACGGCGCCTCGCCGGGCGAGCCCGTGCTCGACCTGGCCCGCCGGGCGACCCGGGCCCTGGCCGCCCACAGCGCGGCCGACCCGGAGCGGCGCCTGGCCCGCGAGCGGCTGATCGCCGCCACCCCGGCCCTCCAGGCCCGCCGGATGGCCAAGGCGCTCCGCTGGGAGCGGGCCATCGCCGAGCGGCTGGAGGCGCGGGGGGCCACCTGGCCGGAGGCGCTGCTGGCCCCCAAGCTCGCCCTGGCCTGCTTTCAGGCCGCCTACGAGCGCTGGGTCCGCGACCCCGGCCAGGACCTGCCGGCCCTGGTCGACGACAGCTTCGCCGCCCTGGCCGGCCTGGTCGTCGGTTAGCGGCCCGTTGGTGGGGGCCGCGACCATCGGCTGGTATGGGAAGGGGCCCGAACTGGCACCCTCCTCGGCACCTCGCCAGCGTCAGGCGGTCCAGGACGGATGCCCGTGAGCATCTGGTCGCGGAGTGGCTGCTGGCCGCCGTCGCGATCGTGCTCACCATCGCCGTGCTGGTCGGGCAGATGCTCGGGCGGCCGGACGCTCCCGCGCCGGACCCGCCGGCCGCCGCCCCCCCGCCAGGGGCGACCGGGCCAGGAGCGGCCGGGCCAGGGACGACCGGGCCGGCGGCGGCCTGGACGTCGGTCGGCGGGGCGCGGGTCGAGCGGACCGTGCCCGCCGGCTTCACCCCCACCGGCCCGGGGGACCAGGGCATGGCCGTGACCGGGGTGGCCGGGTGCACACCGGGACGGGTCTACGCCGCCACCCTCCGGGTCCGGGCCAGCCAGCCGGGCACGCTCGTGCAGGTCACCCTGCTCGAGGTCGACGGCGGCCGGCGCTTCGCCGGCGACACCACCGGGGCCGTGCTCCCCGACCGGGGCTGGCGGCAGGTCGAGGTCGCCCACGAGGGCCAGCGGCCGGGCACCGCCCTGGCCGTCGAGATCGTCCTCCCCCGCGGGTCGCCCCGGGCGACCGTCCTGGTCGACGACCTGCGGGTGGAGGCCAGCGGGAGCCACCGGATACGATCGGGATGATGACGACAGACGAGCAGGAGCGGGCCGACCGGCTGGTCAGCATCGTGGTCGTGGTCTTCGTCATCAAGGCCGTCGGGGTGATCGTCCTGCTGGCCTCGGCCACCTTCCGCGAGACCACGGGCAACGGCCTGCCGGTGGCCGTCCTGCTGGCCGCCGGGCTGGTCGCGGCCGCCGTCGGCCTCCAGCGGCGCCAGCGCTGGGCCTGGCCCCTGGCCCTGGCCGTGCTGGTGCTGGACGCCGTCCTGATCCCGGGCGTCCTGCGCTGGGTGATCGACTTCGGGCTCGCCCTGGTCCTGGTCCGCCCCCGGGTCCGCGACCGGTTCGGGATCCGCTAGCGCCTAGGCGCCCATCTCGATCGACGCCTCGGCGGCCAGGTCGCGGATCACCCGGACCAGCGACCGCTGCTCGGCCTCGAAGCGCTTGGCCGGGACGGAGATGCCCAGGGCGGCCACCAGCCCGTTGCGGGCGTCGCGCACGGGGGCGGCGATGCAGCAGGCGCCGTTGGTGAACTCCTGGACGTCGAAGGCGATCCCCCGCTCGCGCACCGCCAGCAGGTGCCGCCGGAAGGCGACCGGGCTGGTGATGGTGGCCGGGGTGTAGCGCTTGTAGGCCGGGCCGTGCAGGCTCGCCGGCCACTGGTCCTCGGGCAGCTGGGCCAGGAACAGCTTGCCGAGGGCCAGGCTGTGGGCCGCCCCGCGGAAGCCCTTGGTCACCTCCTGGAGCTCCCTGGCCCCGCGCCGGCCACGGATCTGCACCACCTCGAGGTCGCCGTTGCTCCAGCGGGCCGAGTACGCCCGGGCCGACGCCCGGTCGCGCAGCTCCTCCAGCACCGGCGTGAGCCGCTCGGGCTGGGCGGCGGCGGCGATGTAGCCCTCGTACAGCAGGCTCACCTTGGGCCCGAGGGTGTACAGGCCGGGGCCGGCCGGCGACACCTCGGCCAGGCCCTGCTCGCGCATGGAGCTGATCAGGTAGTAGCCCGACGACAGGCTGATGTTGAGGCGCCGGGCCAGGGCCTTGATGGGGATGCCGCGTGGGTTCTGGGAGATGATCTCCAGCGCCTGGAAGGCGTGCTGGGCCGTTGACAGCACCCTGCCGGAGGCGCGGCGGCTCTGCCCCCCGTTGGTCGTCTCCGGCACGGCAGCCCCTTTCCTTCCGGCGGGGACCGGCTCCAACGGCTTAGCTTAGCCCTTGGCCTGCTGAGCCGCATAGGGGCTGCGTTCCGCTCCGCGGAACGCGAAGAGGCCGAGAATGACCCCGTACAGGAGGTGCTCGGCGGCGAACACCGGCCAGCCGAGCAGGCGCGGGGCGTCGGCGATCAGCTGGCCGCCGGCCGTCTGCCCGGCGGCCGCGGGCAGCACCAGCAGCCCCATGAACGCCATCACGGCCAGGCCGTAGCCGGCCCCGGCGGCCAGCGCGGCCAGGCCGCGCAAGTGCAGGCCGCGGACCAGCAGCGCGAACACCGCCCCGAAGCCGGCCCCGATGGCCAGGTGCACGGCCAGGCCGGCCGCGGCCCCGCCGACCTCCAGGAAGGCCCCCGTCCCGGCCTCGGCCTGGGCCATCGAGACCTCCAGCGGGCCCGGCTCGACGATGGCCGTGACCAGGTACAGCCGGCCGTACACGCCGAGGTCGGCGGCCGCGGCGAGCATGGAGAACAGGGCCATGACGGCGGCCGCGGCCATCCCGGTCATGATGCCCCGCTCGAGGGTGCGTTCGAGGGGGGCGACCGGTCGTGGACCGGGTGGCGTCGCTGTCAGGAGGGCGGCTCCGAGCCCCAGATGACGACGCCGATGCAGGCGATCGTCAGAATAAAGATCAGGACTGCGAAGAGGATTCCCGCCATCGTCCCGCTCCTGTCTCGAGGCTCATCGCCGTCCCGGGAGCTTGGCCACCGTCGGCCCGGCCGCCCGCGACGCGCTGGTCGGCTTGCTCCCGGAACGGATCTGCATGTGCACGTGGTAGAGGGGCCGCTCCTCCGGCGTGGGCAGCCGGGCCACGCCGTCGTCGGGCTTGCGGTCGATCTTGTCACTGAAGGCCCGGATGATGAAGGCCAGGCCCGCCCCGGCGACGATGAACGGCAGGAACACCAGCAGGCTGTTGCTTGCCGCGAACATGCCGCCGTGGGCGAGCAGCTGGCTCATCGCTCCTCCGGCATCCCGGGGTCGTCCGGCCCCGGCTCCTTGGTGAAGCGCAGGATCAGGTAGAGGCCGATGGCCATCACGATCGGCGCGGCCACGAGGAGGATGGTCATCGTTCCTCCGTCATCTCCGCGTCCTCCTGGCTCGTCTCGTCCTTGCCGGTGCGGAAGATCAGCCACAGGCCGATCCCCATCACCAGCGGCATCCAGATGATGGCGAGCTCGTCGATCCCTCCCATGTGCGCAAGTGGTGTGTAGCCCGACATGACGCTCCGTAACTATTCGAATCGTGGCTGGAGGTTGGCCTCAAGCTCGGTGAAGTTCACCTGGCCGTCGGCCGTCTCGAACACCATGACCCCGCTGATCAGCAGCTGCGACTCGCCGATCGGGACGAGGTGCTCGGCCTCCCAGGCCGGGTCCTTGATGGTCAGGGTGACCGGGGTCGGCGCCGATCCCGGTTCGATCGTCGAATCGGGTGCGACCTGCACCGTCCCCGGCCCGGCCGCCGAGCCGGTGGTCCACCTGAGGGTAGTGGTGGTGAACTGGGTCAGGTTGATGGGCTCCTGGCTGCGGTTGGTGATCTCGGTCTCGATGGTCATGGTGTCGCTGGCCGAGTCGTACCTGGCCGTGCCCACCCCCGCCTCGGCCAGCACGGGCGCGCTGGCGATGGCCGGTTCGGGCGGGGCGAACTGGATGATCTGCTGGGGCAGCTTGTCCGGGAAGGCCGCCGACTGCCAGATCCAGCCGACCGCCAGCAGCAGTATCGTCCCGATGACGAACCAGTTCATGTTGCGATGGTCTTTCTTGGTGATCAGCCCGTACTCCATCCCGTCCGTGTTGAGCGGGATCTGGCTGGTCACGGCCAGGTTGGTCACCGTCCGCTTGGGGACCGTCCAGTAGATCATCCAGGCCAGGCCGATCAGGAAGGTCAGGATCAGCCAGATCCAGACGGGCGTGAGCTGGTAGTTCTCGAGGTTGACGGTGCCCCCGCCGACCAGCTGCACGTCGTTGGTGAAGCCGTCGGGGTTCTCCTCGACGGTGATCCACTCGCCGGGGCCGAGCAGGGTGCCGGCGCCCTTGACCGAGAAGGACGGGTGCACGTGCCACCTGCCGGGCCGGCGCCCGGCCACGGTCATGCTGAACTCGTAGATGCCACCGCGGCGGATGTCGATGCGGGTGGGCACCGACACGCCGTTGATGGTCCGCTCCTTCAGCAGCACCACCGGGCCGGGGGCGATGATCCCCATGAAGCCGGTGTTGGGGTTGCCGGCGGCCAGCCTGGTCGGCCAGGCGTCCAGGATCTTGGCCGTGCCGGTGATGGTGAAGGTCTCGCCCTGCCTGACCGTGGTCCTGGAGAAGGTGGTGTCGATCCAGGCCACCGTGCGCATGCGCAGGAACGCCTCCTGGGCCCGCTCGCCGTGGGCGGAGGCGGCCGGGGCTGACCCGACCAGCAGCGCCCCGGCCACGATGGTGGCCCAGAGGACCCGGCGGATTCGGCGTCGCATCGTCATCACCACTTCTTCATGAAGCGGCCGATCGGCCAGATGGCCAGACCGCGCCCGATGAACTGCCCGACCCAGTACCCGGCGACGGCGACCGTCGCCCCGAAGACCAGCGAGACGTACTGCGTCTCACCGAGGAAGGTCCGCAGCGAGCCGGACTCGATGATCCGGAGGTACTCGGGGGTCTGGCTGCGGACGTACTCGATGCCCTGGACGTCGGCGACGGTCACCACCCGATCCATCCATTGCGCCGGTTGGAGGAACGGCGCCATTGGGATGTAGTTGGATATCCACCAGGTGACCGCGAACAAGATGCCGCCGATCACCGAGGTGAGCACGAAGCTCTTGGTTTTCAGCAACACCCAGTCGGCGAAGATCGCCGCCGCCACCATCGTCGCCGGCCAGACGAAGTTCATCGGGTAGTAGACGAAGGCGCCCCATTGCAGCCAGCGGCCGATCAGCGTGCACAAGAACATGCACACCGCCGTATAGGTCATCCCCGTTGGGAAGCGCCAGGCCAGCCACTGGATGTACTGCAGGGCCGAGCCGATGATGATGATCGCGAACGGCGTGATGATCGGCCACCACTGCCGGTCCTTCCAGTCGGTCCAGAAGTCCCAGTCGCCCGCGAACAGCTGCTTGGTGATGTCGGCGGCCGCGCCCACCACGAAGGCGGCCGTGATCCAGAAGACCGCGTCCCACTTGCGGTCGATGTACTTGTACTTCTTGTTGACGAGCTGGCGGAGCTCGAGGGTCTTGGAGTCGACGGCCACGTTCCAACCTCCCGCTCTCGACCTGACCCCGCCGCGACGGCCGCACCGTCACGGCGGGTACTACGGCGTGCTGCAGGAAGCTCCGGGGACCGCTAGGCGACCTCCTCCGCCGGCTGCCCGGCCTCGGCCTCGATCTCGCCCTCGATCTGGAGCAGGCGGATCAGCGACTCGGCCCAGAGGGCGAAGATGCCCGCCGCCAGCCAGCCGTAGAAGACGAACGGCCAGTGGAACGGGACGGCGAAGATCTCCTCGGTGATCCAGAGGCTGTGGCCCCACTCGTTCATGGCCACCTGGGCCATCTCGGTGACCGAGGCCGCGATCAGCAGGAAGAACGACCAGGGGAAGCCCTTCTCGGCCCCGTAGATCTTGGGCAGCCAGTAGCGGCCGTAGAGGTAGGTGCCGACCGTGATGGTGATCCCGAGGGGGAAGAACAGGAAGAACATCGGGATGTGGGACGGGGTGAGGGCGGTGTCACGCACGGCCGTCTGGTGCCAGGAGCCGTCCTGGTTGGGCCAGAAGCTGGCCATGATGTACAGGATCACGCTGGTGATCCCGATCAGGCCCCAGAACACGGCGATCCGGCGGACCTCCTCGGCGTGGGTGGCGTCCCGGAGCACGATCTTGCGCCCGCGCCTGACCAGGTAGCCCCACCACAGCAGGGTGCCGATGGTCACGCCGAGGACCTCGGCGATGAACAGGGCCCGGTAGTAGAGGCCGAAGTCCCGGCTGGAGGCGTCGATGCCGATCGACCAGGCGGTGAACTGCTGGAAGATCCGGATCGCCAGGGCCAGGGCGATGAAGGCGAGGCTACCGATCCAGCAGACGCGCCAGCCGCCCATCCAGTCGATCGGCCCCCGCCCCGGCTTGGTGGGCTTGTAGTCGATCGGCTCGCTGGCCGCCGGCCGTTCGGCGGTCGGTGTTGCTACGTCCGTCATGCCTGTTCCTTTCTCTCGGCAAGACCGGCGACGAGACTCCCCAAGGCTGTCCGCGACAGCTGCCTTGAACTTAGAAACCCGCGAAGGCCGTCACAACCTACGAATACCCATAACCTCGCATCGTTGCAACAATATGCAAATTGACGACGAATTAGTCGGCGACAACGGTCGGGGTCGGGAGGTCGTAGCGGGTCGCGAGCATGCCCCGGCAGAAGCCGGCGTTGCCCTCGATGCTGACCCGGGTCACCCGGGCGAAGCGCAGGTGGTCCTCGAGCAGCTCGGGTGGGATCGGGTTGCCGGCGGTGTCGATGACCAGCGGCGCCTCGGGGCCGACGTCCAGCCCCAGCTCGGCCCGCCGCTGCAGGTAGGTGTCCAGCTCCGGCGAGGGGGGCAGGTCGCCCAGCTTCAGGCGGCCCAGCTCCTCCTTGGTCGTGCCCCCGTCCAGCAGGGCCCGCTCGAGCCGCTGCTGGCGGGCGACCAGGGTCTTGCGCCGGAACAGGGTGCGCAGCTCGTCGAGCTCGTCGTCGGCCAGGCCCTCGAACGACTCCTGGAAGCTGCGCCGCTGGGCGATGCCGGCGTTGATCTCGTCGGAGGTGAAGTGGTCGTCGAGCACCACCTCGGCCTGGCGCACGCCGGGCACGGCCCGGACGGCCGCGTCGGCGTCGGCGACCATCAGGTAGGCGAAGTTGGGGGCGCAGAAGTAGGTGGGCAGGCGCAGGTGGGCCCGGACGGTGTCGCCCTCGATCTCCAGGCTGGCGACGAACCCGAGCTCGGTCAGCCCCTGGTCGAGCTCGGGGTCCCTGACCGTGCCCAGCGCGGCCAGGACGGCGTCCCGGTCCACCGGTGGGGCGTCGACCGGGGGGCCGGCGGGCCCCCCGGTCGTGGTCGTACGCATCACTCGCTGTGCCCGCCGATGGTCGCCTCCTGCGGGATGGCGGGCTTGGGGGTGACGTCGGGGCCGGAGTCGCCGTCGCCTGCGACCTGCATCTCCTCCGGCACCTTGAGGTCGTACAGCCGGGCCGCGTTCAGCCCCAGGATCTTCTTCTTCACCGCGGTGGTGAGCTCCGGGTACTCGGTGTACTCGTCCGGGTACTGGTAGTCGACGAACATCTCGACCAGCCACTTGGGGTGCCAGAGGGCGTAGTCGCTGGCGAAGGTGAGGCGGTCCTCACCCAGCCAGTAGAGCAGCTCGCCGACCACCTGGCCGAAGTACTTGGGCCGGGTGTGGATGAACGGCATGGCCACGGCCAGGCCGCCGTAGATGTTCGGCTCCTGGGTCCCGATCCAGCACATGTCCTCCAGCCGAGGCAGGCCGACGTGCTCGACGATGAAGTTGAGCTCGGGGAAGGTGCTGGCCGCGTCGTCGACGTCGGCGACGTCGAAGGAGTCGCGGTTGAGCGGCCAGATGGTCGGGCCCTTGTGCACGTGGATGTTCTTGACCCCGAGCTCCTGGCACTTGTCGAGGTACTTCACGGCCCACGGGTCGGTGAGCTTCCAGCCCTTGGAGTCGTCGTGCCACTCGGCGGTGTAGAGCTTCACGCCCTTGGGGTTGTACTTGCGGACCTTGGCCTCGAAGTCCTCCAGGCCGCCCTCGCCCAGCCGCGGGTCGAACGAGCTGTTGAGCACGAACTTGTCCGGGTACTTCTCCTTGAGGACCGCGTCCTGCTCGGTGGTGTTGAACCCCTTGTGGTAGAAGTCCGTCAGGTACGTGGGCTGGAAGATGGCAACGTCGACGTAGCCGTCCTCGAAGAGGTCCTTCATCAGGGTTGCTTCGTCGTACTTGCGGTACTTCTCCAGCGGCCAGACGTACTCTTCCGGGCTCAGGTTCTTGTGGTAGTCGTAGAAGCAGCGGATGAAGCCCTCACCGTACTTGTTCTTCGTGTTCTCCTCGCTCGCGTCCCAGAAGTGCATGTGGCCGTCGACCACGAAGTACTTCTCGCCGTCCTTCTCGTACATGGCGCCTCCCTCTCAGCTGGGGATGAGGATCGCGCGGGCTCCGGGGAGCCGGCCTTCGTCCAGGTCGGTGATGGCGTCGTTGGCGGCCTCCAGTGGGTAGGTCTTGGTGTGCAGGGTGACCTTGCCCTGCGCGGCCAGGGCCATCAGCTCGGCCAGGTCGTTGTAGGTCCCGACCAGGTTGCCGATGACGTTGCGCTCGGTGGAGATGAGCTCGATGGTTGGGACCTCGACCTTCCCGCCGTAGCCGATGATGTAGTGCGACCCGGCCCGCTTGGTCATCTGCCAGGCGTCCTTCTCGGCGCCCATCTCGCCGACGAAGTCGAGCACCACCTCGGCCCCGTTGCCGTCGGTCAGCTCCTTGACCTTGTCGATGTGGCCGCCGTCGGCGACCACGCCGTGGTCGGCCCCCATGCCCTTGGCCGCCTCCAGGGCCTCGGGGTTGCGGTCGACCACGATGACGGTGGTGGCGCTGAGCGCCTTGAGCACCTGGATGCCGATGTGGCCGAGGCCGCCGGCCCCGATGACCACGCAGCTGGTGCCCGGGTAGAGGTCAGGTACCGCCTTGCGGACCGCGTGGTAGGCGGTCAGCCCGGCGTCGGCCAGGGCGGCCACGTCGGCCGGTTGCAGCTTCGGGTCGATCGGGACCACGGCCCGGGCGCCGGTCCTGAGGAAGTTGGCCATGCCGCCGTCGGTGTTGAGCCCAGGGAAGAAGCTGTTGCTGCAGTGCATGTCGCGGCCGCCCCGGCAGGTCAGGCAGTAGCCGCAGGTCGGCTGGGGGTGCATGATGACCGTGTCGCCGGGGCTGAGGTGGGTGACGGCCGAGCCGACCTCGTGCACCCAGCCGGCGTTCTCGTGGCCCAGGGTGTACGGCAGCTCCACCTCGTTCCCGGCGTCCGCCCACTGCCCCTCGTAGAGGTGGATGTCGGTCCGGCACAGCCCAGCCCCGCCGATCTTGACGATCACGTCGGACGGGTCCTGGATCGTCGGCTCGTCGATCTCGTCGACGTGTGGGCGTTCGTGATAGCGGTGGATCCGCACGGCCTTCATCGGCATCACCTTGCCCTGGCTCGATGGGGGGCTGCCATGACCACTCGATCGTTGGGTAGATCGCAGAAACGAACAAGTAGCCAAAATTGCATGATGCTTGGGAAATCGGGCGGCTTTGCCCGTGCCCAGGCCGATGCCATGGCAGCAGCGGCGATGGTGCGGACATGAGGGCCACGGCGACGGTCAACGGCATCCGGCTCCACTACGCCCTCGAAGGCTCCGGGCCGCTGGTGGTCCTGCTGCACGGCTGGCCCCAGACCTGGTACTGCTGGCGCAAGCTCATCCCCGCCCTGGCCGGCGCCGGGCACACGGTGCTGGTCCCCGACCTGCGCGGCTACGGCCACAGCGACAAGCCGCCGTCCGGCTACGACAAGCGGACCATGGCCACCGACGTCCGGGCCCTGGCCGACCACCTCGGCCACCGGCGCATCGCCCTGCTGGCCGGGCACGACCGCGGGGCCAGGGTGGCCCACCGGTACGCCCTCGACCGCCCCGCCGAGGTCGAGCGCCTGGCCGTGCTGGACGTGGTCCCGACCCGGGAGATGTTCGCCCGGGCCGACGCGACCGTTGCCCGCGGCTACTGGCACTGGCTGTTCCACCTCCAGCCCGACCTGCCCGAGCTGCTGGTCGGCCCTAACATCGAGGCCTACCTGCGCTGGTTCTTCGAGCGCTGGACCACCAACCGCCCGGCCGTCGAGGAGGCCGTGCCCACCTACGTGCAGGCCTTCTCCGCCCCGGGGGCACTGCGGGCCGGCTTCGACGACTACCGGGCCACCTTCCCCGACGACCTGGACGCCGACGAGGCCAGCGCCGCCGCCGGCCAGCGCCTGACCATGCCCGTCCTCGCCCTCTGGGGCGACGCCGGCCTCCCCAGCCGCCTCCCGGTCCTCGACATCTGGCGCGGCTACGCCGACGACGTCCGCGGCCAGCCCGTCGCCGACTGCGGCCACTTCCTCCCCGAGGAGCAGCCCGACGAGGTGGCCCGGCTCCTGCTGGAGTTCCTCCAGTAGGGCACCAGGACGCAACGCACCCCCACCCCGGGGGCTCGGCTCACCCCGATCCCCGGGGCGC
>Ga0081538_10002576_pt1 | contig 17604 bp, 14 predicted proteins | sample TabmetS5T2R1_FD_71022 | JGI IMG/M metagenome (GOLD analysis project Ga0081538, IMG submission 71022) | Tabebuia heterophylla rhizosphere microbial communities from the University of Puerto Rico - S5T2R1 | ecosystem: Host-associated > Plants > Roots > Rhizosphere ... | reverse complement strand
TGCCCGGGTGGGGCGATCACTTCGCCGTCGACGAGCCCCCCGCCGCCCTGGGGTACGTCGAGGGCCGCCGCGAGATTCTCGAGCGGCACGGCCTGCAGTGCTTCTCAATCTCGACTCACCTGGTCGGCCAGGCCGTGTGCGACTCGATCGACGAGCGGCATCGAGCGATCCTGCCGCCCGACGTCTGGGGGGACGGCGACCCGGAGGGGGTGCGGCAGCGCGCTGCCGACAAGGTGAAGGACACCGCCCGCGCGGCAGCAAGGTTCGGCGTCACCCAGGTGAACGGCTTCACGGGCTCGTCCATCTGGCACCTCCTCTACTCGTTCCCCCCGAACGACTTCGAGACGATCGAGGCCGGCTACCGCGACTTCGCCGAGCGTTGGGGCCCGATCATCGACGTCTTCGAGGCGGAGGGGGTCCGCTACGGGCTCGAGGTTCACCCCACGGAGATCGCCTACGACTTCGTGACGACTCGCAAGGCGCTGGAGGCGATCGACCGACGCGACGGCTTCGGCATCAATTTCGACCCGAGCCACTTCGCCCATCAGTCCCTCGACTCGTCCGCGTTCGTCACCGAGTTCGCCGATCGCATCTACCACGTCCACGTCAAGGACTCGAAGAAGACCCTGGACGGCCGCAGCTCGATCCTCGGCGGTCACCTGAACTTCGGCGAGGCCGGGCGCGGGTGGGACTTCGTCTCGCCGGGGCACGGGGACGTGGACTTCTCGTCCCTCTTCCGCGCCCTCAACCGGATCGGCTACGAGGGCCCGCTCTCGATCGAGTGGGAGGACGCGGGCATGGATCGGGAGTGGGGCGCCCAGGATGCGCTCGCCTTCGTTCGCCGGAGCGACTTTGTCCCGTCCGCGCTCGCCTTCGACGCGGCTTTCGAGAGGAGCTGACGATGGCAGACGAGACCGAGGTCGGCTTCCTCACAATGGGCCGGGCCGGCGGCCCGACCGAGGCTCGAGCCATCGGCGTCGGCATGCTCGGCTATGCGTTCATGGGCAAGGCCCACTCGAACGCCTACCGGAAGCTCGCCTACATGACCTGGCCTCCTCCGCTTGTGCCGCGGCTCGTCGCAGTCTCCGGCAGGACGGAGGACGCGGTCGCGGAGGCCGCGCGCCGCTACGGCTTCGAGAGCTACACGACAGACTGGCACCAGCTGGTCGCGAACGACGAGGTCGAGCTCTTCGACAACAGCGGTCCGAACGATCTCCATGCCGAGCCGTCGATCGCGGCGGCCGAGGCCGGCAAGCACGTCGTCTGCGAGAAGCCGCTCGCGCGCACCGCCGACGAGAGCTACGAGGTCTGGCAGCGCGTCGCCGCTGCGGGCGTCAAGCACATGTGTGCCTTCAACTACCGGTTCGTCCCGGCGGTGAGGCTCGCGCGCGAGGTGCTCGAGGCCGGCGAAGTCGGAGACGTCTACCACTTCCGGGGCCGGTATCTCCAGGAATGGGGCGACATCGACGACGAGGTCTGGCGCTTCGATCGCGCGGCGGCCGGCTCGGGTGCGCTCGGCGACCTCGGCGCGCACGTGATCGACCTCGCCCGCTACCTCGTGGGGGAGATCCAGTCCGTGAGCGGGGCGACGCGGACGTTCAAGGAAGGGCGCGACGTCGACGATGCGTTCGAGTCCGTCGTCGAGTTCGAGAACGGCGCCGTCGGCACGATCGAGGCCTCACGCTTCTGCCCCGGCCGCAAGAACGCGTTCGTCTGGGAGATCAACGGCTCGAAGGGCTCGATCGCCTTCGACCTCGAGCGCCTGAACGAGCTCCAGGTGTACGTTCGCGACTCCAAGCCGGGCGAGCACGCCCAGGGGTTCCGGAGCGTGCTCGTCTCGGAGGCCGATCATCCCTTCTGGGAGCACTGGTGGCCGCACGGCCACATCATCGGCTGGGAGCACTCGTTCGTTCACGAGCTCCACCACCTGCTCACGGCGATCGCCGAGGACGGGGACGTTGCGCCGCACGGCGCCACGTTCGAGGACGGGTACCGGGCAGCCGAGGTCTGCGACGCGATCGTGCGCTCGAGCGAGTCGGGCCGGCGCGAGGAGGTCCCGTATCGCAGCTAGCGCGCGCCCTCGTCTAGCCAGCGGAGGTCGTCGTCGCTCAGCTCGAGACTCCGAGGCCGCCACCCAGGCGCGCAGCCCGTGACGGATACGCCGGGAACGGCTGGTGGAGGATCCGCGCGAGCGCGTCCCTGCGTCCTGTCGCGATCAGAGCTCGTTGCCAAGCGCGGTCGCCCTAGAAGTCGTCTGGGTGGAACAACCTGGCCGCCGAGGCCACGCCCGGGGGTCAGGTCTTGCATTCGCGCATCCGGTCCTCCTCGCGTCGCAGCCGCCTGCTCACCGTCGAGTAGTGGCAACCGAGATGCTCTGCGATCGCTCGCAGCGTGTACCCGTGGCGGCGGTACGCGGCCAGGACGGGCGCGCGGCTGTCGCCGGCGAAGATCTCCGCGAGGGAAGGCGGAAGCGGCTCGACGTGGACCCGGGGGATCTCCGCCAGCGGCGGGTCGTACCCGAAGCGTTCCTGGAGGAGATTCGTCCCGCCGAGGCGCTCGCCACGCACGGTCCCGCCAAGGCCGTCAGGGAGACTTTCCGCGACGAAGGCGCGGTACCGCGTCTGCGCCGAGCCTCGCGTGTTTGAGAAATTGCCCAGGATCCAATCGGTGACGAGGAAGCGGTCCACCGGAGCCTGGCCGGCCGTCGCCCGGTAGCTGCTCCAGAAGTACGCGCCTGGGTCGGAGCACAAGCCGGCGCGAACCGGATTCATCACCACGTACCGGCTCAGAGCCAGCAGGTGGCTGTCCTTCTCGACGAGGATCGATCGGTAGCGGGCCTGGAAGACGTGCCCGCACCGCCCATGTCGGTCGTTGAACCCCTGCGCGTAGCGGCCGTTGAGCTGTCGCATTCCAGACGGCAGGTTCGGGCGCGGCGTCTCGACGACCAGGTGGTAGTGGTTTCCCATCAGGCAATAGGCGTGGCAGAGCCAATCGAACCGGTCGACGACCTGCGCGAGCGTCCTCAGGAACGCGAAGCGATCTGCATCGTCCAGGTAGATGACGGCGCGGTCGTTCCCGCGGGCGATCACGTGATAGACCCCGCCGGGGATGCAGATTCGCAGCGGCCGAGCCATTCAGGTCGAGGCTATGCGGAGAGCATGGAGACCGAGGGCGGCGCGGCCCGACTTCTTACAGTTCCGGCACGGTTGCCGGGGCGAATGTGGCAATGCAAGACCTGACCCCAGGGCGTGGCCCTTAGCGGCGCGCGTGCGCGAGCAGCTCGCCGGCTTCGACGCCGCGGAGCGATGCGTCGACCAGCTCCACTGGATGGAAGGCCGGGAGCGGGCGCTCGGATCGCCTGAGCGCGGCGGTGACCTGCACGAGGCAGCCGGGGTTCGCGGCCGCGTAGGCGTCGGGCTCGACGGCGAGCACCCGTTCGGCCTTGCGTCGCCCCAGCTCTCGAGCGGCCTCCGGCTGCACGAGGTTGTAGATGCCGGCGCTGCCGCAGCAGAGGGCCTGGTCCTCCGGCTCCGCGAGGCTGAGGCCCGGAATCCGCCCCAGAACGGCCCGCTGCTCGGCCCGCACGCCCTGGGCGTGGAGGAGGTGGCAGGAGTCCTGGAGCGCGACCCGGAGCTCGAGGGGCTGCTGCTCGGAGCGCGGCTCGAGCTCGAAGAGGATCTCCGAGACGTCCCGGGCGCGGGCGGAGAACGCAGCCGCCCGCTCGCCGTAGAGCGGATCGTCGGCGAGCAGGTGCGCGTAGTCCTTTAGGTTCGAGCCGCACCCGGCGGCGTTAGAGACGACGAAGTCGACCCCCGCGCCCTCGAAGGCGTCGATCGTCCGCCGGGCGCTGTCCAGCCCCTGGTCCCGCCGGCCGGCGTGGATCGCGAGCGCGCCGCAGCACCGTTGGGCCCGCGGCGCGACGACCTCGAGGCCGTGGGTTGCGAGGACGCGGGCCGTCGCGGCGTTCACGTCCCCGAAGAGGACGCGCTGGACGCATCCGGTGAGGAGCCCCACCCGCGCGATGCGCTCCCCGACAGGCTCCGTGAGCGCGGGCGGCTCGGCGCGCGAGCGCCAGGGCGGCGCCATGTCGGTGAGCGGGCGTAGGAGACCGGGGAGGGGGAGCTTCCGCCCGGCCGGTGCCAGCCTCAGCGCCTTGCGCAGGCGGCGGGGATGGGGAACGACGGCGAGGACCGCGGATCGCAGCGCCCTCTCGCGGCGCGGGCGGCGGTACTCCCGCTCGATCGCCGCGCGCGTCTGCTCGATGAGGCGGTCGTAGAGCACGCCGGACGGGCAGGAGGTCACGCACGCCATGCAGCCGAGGCACCGATCGAAGTGCTCGACGACCGTCGGACTGAGGCGGAGCGTCCCGTCGGCGAGGCCCTCCATCAGGTAGATGCGCCCGCGCGGCGAGTCCATCTCCTCGCGCCAGAGGCCCCACGTCGGGCAGGTCGGGAGGCAGAAGCCGCAGTGGACGCACGTGCTGATCAGCTCGCGGTCGATGCCCGTCACGCGAGGATGCCCTCGGGGTCGAACTCCGCTCTCACGCGCTCGGCGAGTCGGGACCAGGGTCGCTCGTAGGACAGGGGCAGGTACGCGAAGCAGGTCGGCCCGATCCGGACGAGCGCCCGGGGCAGCTCCGTCAGCGCGGATGCCAGCTCCCTTGTGGGGAACGCGCCCCGCGAGCGGGAGCCGAGCTGGCGAGTCGCCACGTCGCCCCAGATGTCGCCGTCCTCGTGCCCGCCCAGGAGCGCCCGGCCGCGCTCCAGCTGGATCGACGTCGCCGCCTCGCCGCCCTCGAAGAGGAGGGCGAGTGCCGACTCCCCTTCGTTCCAGGCGAGATCGACCGCGCTCGGCGTCAGGGTGGAATGGATCAACGTTCGCACCAGCGCCAGCGCGTCGTCGGGCGTGGAGACGGGGATCACGAGCGTGCGGCTCGCCTCCGGTCGCGGGTGCAGGCGCAGGCTCGCGCGCACGATCAGCCCCAGGCGTCCCTCCGAGCCGCAGTAGAGCTTGGCCAAGTCGTAGCCGGCGACGTTCTTCACGACCTTTCCCCCGGCGTTGGCGACGGTTCCGTCGGCGAGGACGACGGTCACCCCGAGGACGAGGTCTCGTGCGCGCCCGTACCGGTACGCACGCGGTCCGAAGTGGTCGCCCGCGATCGCAGCGCCGATCGTCGGGTCGCCCGGAGGGTCGAGCGCGAGCATCTGCCCGTGCTCGGCCAGCCGGTCGTTCAGCGCCGAGAGGCGAATCCCGGCCTCGACGGTGACCGTGAGGTCGCCGGCCTGGTGCTCGAGCAGGCGGTTGAGGTAGCGCGTGAAGACGACGAGCTCGCCGCCCGCGCGCTCGATCGAGACGCGACGGCCCTCACGCGCCGCGCGACTGAGCGTCTCGGCCGCCTCGGCGACCGTGAGCGGCGCAGCTTCAAAGACGCTCGGCAAGTCCCGCCCTCTCGAGGGGATGTGCCCGATACGGCCCCGGCACCTCGCCGCACAGACGCGGGGTCGGGAAGACCTTTCCCGGGTTGGCCAGGCCCGCGGGGTCGAAACCGCGCCGCAGGCGGCTCATGGCCGCGAGGTCGTCGGGGCCGAACATGCTCGGCATCGCGCAGGCCTTGTCGACTCCGATTCCGTGCTCGCCGGTGAGCGAGCCGCCCGCGTCCATGCAGGCGTCAAGGATGGCCACGGCCAGCGTCTCGGCCCGCTCGGCCTGGCCCTCCTCGCGGGCGTCGTAGAGGACGAGCGGGTGCAGGTTGCCGTCACCGGCATGGAAGACGTTGCCCACCCGGAGACCGTGCTCTCGCTCGAGCTCTGCGATGCGGCGAAGCACCTCGGGCAGGCGCGTCCGCGGTACGACGCCGTCCTGGACGTAGTAGTCGTGGCTCACCCTGCCCATCGCCGCGAAGGCCGACCGGCGGCCGAGCCAGAGAAGCGCTCGCTCGGCATCGTCGGCCGCCGCCCGGATCTCCACGGCCCCGGAATCGAGGCAGATGCTCTGCACCGCGCCAAGATCGTCCTCGACCTGCGGCGCGAGCCCGTCGAGCTCGACGATGAGCACGGCGGCGACGTCCGGGTAACCCGGATGGACGGCCGCCTCGGCCGCCTCGATCGTGAGTCGGTCCATCATCTCGATCGCCGCCGGGAGGATGCGGGCGGCGATCACGCCGGACACTGCGGTTCCCGCTTGGTCGGTCGAGTCGAATCCGGCCAGGAGCGTGCGCACCGCCTCGGGCCTCTGGAGCACGCGGACGACGATCTCCGTGGCGATGCCGAGCGTGCCCTCGGAGCCGACGAAGGCGCCGAGCAGGTCCGGCCCGGGATCTCCGGCGCGGAGCCTCACGAGCTCCCCGTCGGGGAGGACGACCTCCGCCTCGAGCACGTGGTTGACCGTGAAGCCGTGCTTCAGGCAATGCGCGCCTCCCGAATTCTCCGCGACGTTTCCCCCGATCGTGCAGACCTGCTGGCTCGACGGGTCGGGCGCGTAGAAGAACCCGTGTGCCGCGACGGCCTCGGTGACGGCGAGGTTCGTGACTCCGGGCTGGACGGTGACACGGGCGCCCTCCAGGTCGACGTCGAGAATGCGATCCATGCGGGCGAGCGAGACGACGATTCCTTCCGCAATTGGCAACGCGCCTCCGGAGAGGCCGGTCCCGGCTCCGCGGGCGACGAAGGGGACGCCGTCACGCGCGCAGAGGCGAACGACTGCCTGAACCTCCGCCGTGCTCGCCGGCAAGGCGACGAGCCCGGGGACGACGCGATGGCCCGTGAGGCCGTCGCACTCGTAGGTGCGAAGCTGCTCCGGCTCGGTGATCACCCCGGAAGAGCCGACCGCAGCCTCGACGTCGCGCACGAACTCAACCTTCATGCCGAGCCCACCGGGATACGTTATCCGTCCGCCATGGACGTCGTCTGTCTCGGAATCCTCGTAGCCGACGCGATCGCCCGCCCGGTCGATGACCTTCCCGAGCGCGGCTCGCTCGGGCTCGTGGACGAGATCTCGCTCCACGGCGGCGGCTGCGCGCTCAACACCGCAAGCGTCCTTGCGCGACTCGGCCTCTCATCGGGAGTCGCGGGCAAGGTCGGCGACGATCCCCTCGGCGCTTTCCTGCTCGAGCTCCTCGACGAGCGCGGCGTCGACCGCGACGGGGTCCTCATGGATCCCGCCGTCGCGACCTCGGCCACCATCGTGCTCGTGGACGCCGCCGGTGAGCGGACCTTTCTGCATCTCGCCGGCGCGAGCGCGGAGGTGCGGGCCGACGAGCTCGACCGCTCGTACCTCTTCTCGGGACGGTGTCTCCATCTCGCCGGCGCCCTCGTCCTGGAGGCGCTCGACGGCGAGCCCGGGGCGCGTCTGCTCGCAGAGGCGCGGTCGCGGGGGCTGCTGACGAGCCTCGACACGGTCTGGGACGCCACCGGGCGATGGGAGCGCGTCCTTCCCGCGCTGCCCCACGTCGACCTCTTCGCGCCCAGCCTGCCCGAAGGCCGTGCGATCACCGGCGAGGACGGGCCGGCGGCGGTCGCGGCCTGGCTGCGGGAGCGTGGAGTCCGGGAGGTCGTGCTCAAGTGCGGCGCCTCCGGCTGCTACGCGTCCGGGGAGAGCTTCGAAGGAGCGCTCGACGCGCTCCAGGTCGCCGCCGTCGATGGGACGGGAGCCGGCGATGCCTTCGTCGCCGGGCTCTTGTACGGCCGCCTCGAGGGCTGGCCGCTCGAGCGCTCGGCCCGCTTCGCCAACGCGGTCGGCGCGCTCGCCACGACGGCGGTCGGGGCCGTCGGAGGAGTCTGTGGCCTCGAGCAGACGCTGGCGCTCGCGTTTCCTTCGTAGCTAGCCGGAGGTGCCGGTCTGATCGTGGGGCGCGCCGACCGATTGGCCGAACCACGCGGCGAGGAAGATCGTGGCCATCACGATGATGAGGGAGTTCTCGTAGATCCGCCTGCCCCAGCTCTGGACCCTCGCCCACGAAGGCGACTTCCGGTGGGCGTGCGGCCCGACCAGCTGCTTCTGATCGGACTCGCGACCAATGTCGCCGGGTGGCTTGGACTCGTTGGAGCCCCGCTGGATCAGCCAGACGGTCGCGACAATGAAGAGCGCGAACTGAAGGTACTCCGACTGCCAGTTCTCGAGGACTGCGGAGCCGAAATGCGAGGACACGAGGTAGCGGGGGTAGGAGATGCCCTCGCTCCCGTGTTGGAGCTGTTGCTCGTTGAAGGCTCGCTGTCCCGCGATCGACTGACCGACCAGCGCGGCGACGAAGAGCGCGAGGAAGACGAGCGAGAGGCTGTTGTCTCGGAGCCAGCGCCGCATCGCGGTCAGAGGTGGGCGAGGCCGACCGCGATGTAGAGGACAAGGCCTGCGGCGATCACGACGACGGAGATCGCGAACATCGGGCGCATCTGCGTCACCGTGGCCGGGAGTGTCGCTCGAGACCCCGAGTGGCAGGTCCTTGGACGAGCTCGCCCTCGGCGCTGAAGCGCGAGCCGTGACAGGGACATTCCCAGGTCCGATCCTCGTCGTTCCACCCGACGATGCAGCCGAGATACGGGCAGCGGGCCGAAAGGATGTGCCGGGCTCCGGAGTCGTCTCGGTGGACGGCGAGATGCCTGCCGCCAATGCGCACGACCGCACCGGTCCCGGGCGCCAGGCGCTGAAGGTCTTCCTCGCCCGGTCGTGGGCGCAGACGGTCACCGAAGAAATGCCACGCGACCTGGGCGTTCTCGGTCGCCACGGCTCGCGCAGACGCGCGCGGGGTGAGCCGGCCGGCCGGCGTCGTAGAGCCGGGCCCATGGGTTCGGGCGGTCGAGGATGGCATCGCCGATGACCCCGGCCGCGATCGTTGCTTTCGTCAGGCCCCATTTTGCGAACCCGGTCGCGACATGGATCCGCCCGTCGTGGTGCCGCAAGCGTCCGATGTAGGGCAAGCCGTCGGCGGGCATGTAGTCGTGTGCCGACCAGCTCAGCCCGGCTTCGGCGCCGAACTGGTCCGGCATGAACTCCGCGAGCGCGTCGTAGCGTTTCCTCTGCAGTCCCTCGCCTGGATGCCCGCTCTCGCCGCCGACGATGAGGCAACGGGTCTGGCCTTCACCGGGTGTCGAGCGAATCGAGCGCGTCGGCGCGTCGATGTTGATGTACATGCTCTTCGGCGCGAGCGCTTCGTCGACCACCGCTGCGACGGCGTAGGACTTCCGAGGATGCGCCAAGGCGAAGAAGAGCGCTCGGTCGAGGAAGGCGAGCTGCGTGGCAAGGACGACGTGCCCTGCACGAACTCGAGCACGGTTCGTCTCCACGACGCAACGCTCACCCGTTCGAACCGCCGTCGCGCACGTCCCCTCGAACACGTGACTGCCCTCCCCGGGCAGGCGTACGGCGAGGCCGGCCAGGTACTTGAGCGGGTGGAGCTGCGCCTGGTGGTCGACCCGAATGGCCCCTGCGACTGGGAAGGGAAGCTCGGTCCGGCGCGTGAGCTCGGCGGCTATCCCCGCCTCCCGCATTGCCTCCAGCTCGTCCTCGAGCTCACCGAGGCGGCCCGAGGATTCCGTGTAGACGTAGTTGCTCGTCTCCTCCCAGTCGCACTCGATCCCGAGCTCGGCGACCAGCTCCCCCATACGCACGATCGCCTCACGGTTCGAGTCGGCAAAGAGCCTGGCGGCCTCGGCCCCGTGCGCAGCGCGGAGGCGCGCGTACACGAGGCTCTGTCCGACGGTGAGCTTCGCCGTCGTGTAGCCGGTCGTTCCCTGGCCGATCCGGCCCATCTCCAGGAGCGCCACACGCTCACCGGCCGCCTTGAGCCGGTGCGCGACCGATACACCTGTGATCCCTCCGCCGACGACGGCGACGTCGACGTCGATCCCTCGGCCAGTGCGGGGAAGCGAGGTAGCTCACTCGTCATCGACCAGACGGCCCCACCGGCGCGCGACGAGTCGGTCCCGCGGATGTCCGGGGTCGTCACGGGTGGCGCATGTGCTGTCTGGCCAGGTCGCGAGCCGCCGAGGCCGGTCGGGTGACTCAGCTGCGGGTCGAGCTTTTCTTCCGTCGACTGCTCGTCCGGGTCGAGCGGCGACTGTTCTTGGCCGTGCTGTTCGTCCCGACTTGCTGCGCCACGCGGTTCAGGAGATCCTCCGGCAGGTCGGAGGCTCGGTCCTTCGCCTGATTGGCGACGCTTTTGGCCTGTCGTGTGAAAGCGCCGCTCGTCGCGAGCGCGTAGAGCCCTGCGCCGGCCGCGGGGAGAACCAACCAACGCGCCCTGACGCCTCGACTCCTGCTCCTGCCCTGGGCGGCGTCGGTGACGTCCGCGAACCGCTCGGCCAGATCGACCATCTGTTGGGAGAGCTTGGTCATGCTTGCCATCTGTGACTCCTTTGCTTCACATTCGGGTTGCCGACTTGTTCCCCGGACCCGAACTCGCAAAACTCGCCCGATCGGAAGAGGAAGCCGCTGCCGGCGGGCTTAGCTGCTCGCTCGCCGCCAGCAGCTGCTCGAAGAGGACGCGTTAGCGCTGGAGCGCCTCTCGAAGGTCCTCGGTCGACGCCTCTGCGGGCGGTGCCCACTGAGCTTCCGCCTTCAGGCGCTCGTCGGCAAGGGTCTCGCCGAGCCGCCCCTTCACCTCCGCTACGAGCGCATTCGCTTGGCGGACCGATCGCTGCGGCTCGTCGACGAACCGTGCTTGTATCTCCTCCCAGCGCGAGTAGAAGGTGGACGCCTCGTCCGAGTAGCCGGGTCCCCCGGCTTCGCCGTCGTCTCGTTGGTGGACGTGTCCGGTATCCGTTGTTCGCGGTTCGCGCATTGAATCTCCCAGTCTGCTGTCTTCCTGCTTGCACTGCTGTTTCCATCCGGCGTGAACCGAAACCACCGCATCTCGGCCCCCTGGACGGGCAAGACCGGTGATAGTGCCCAAAGTGCCGGAGTCCCTCGACAACGTGGCAATCGCGGACCGCCTGGAGTCCCTTGCCGTCCTGCTCGACCTCGCAGGCGCCGGCCGCTACACGGCCCGGGCCTACCGGCGTGCGGCCGAGACGATCCGCGAGACGCGAGCCCCGGTCGAGCCGCTCGTCCGGACCGGGAGGGTGCAGGAGCTCCGCGGCATCGGCCCGGGAATCGCCTCGCGGCTTCGCGAGCTCGTCGAGACCGGCAGGATCGCCGAGCTCGAGGAGCTCGAGGAGGCCGTCAGCCCCGAGCTGGTCGGCCTCGGTCGGCTCCTGGGCATCGGTCCGCAGCGGATGCTGGAGATCGGACGCGCGCTCGACGTGCGTAGCGTGGGCGATTTCCGAGTGGCGGCGCGGGCGGGGAGGCTGGGCGAGGTTGCTGGGATCGGCCCTAAGACGGAGCGACGAATCCTCGAGCGTCTCGAAGGCGCGAGCCGGCGAGAACGGCGTGGGCTTCTCCTCAACCGGGCGCGGGCGCTCGTCGAGGGGATCGCCGAGGCGCTGGGCGGCGAGATCGCCGGTGACCCTCGACGCTGTGCGGACTCGTGCCGGGATCTCTCGGTCGTCGTCGCATCCTCGCGGCCCGACGACGTGCTCCGTGGGTTCGAGGACCTTCCTGCCGTCGTCGCGGTGGTGGAACGGGAGGCGAGGCGGGCTCTCGGCGTCACGGTCGAGGGCGTTCCGATCGAGCTGGTCGTCGCCGAGCCGTCCTCCTTCGGCACCGCGCTCCTGCGCTCGACCGGCACGAAGGAGTACGTGAATGCGCTCGGGCCGCTGCCGGGGGCAGCGGAGGAGGCGGAAGTCTACGAGGCGCTGAAGGTTCCCTGGTGCCCGCCGGAGCTGCGAGAGGAGCCCTTCCGCGGCGAGCCGCCTCCCTTGGTGGAGCTCGGCGACCTGCGCGGAGACCTGCACTGCCACACGACCTGGTCCGACGGGAAGGCCTCCGTGCTGGAGATGGCGACCGCGGCCCGCGCCCGCGGCTACGAGTACATCGCCGTCTGCGACCACACCCGTAACGTCCGCGTCGTCCCGGGCCTCGACGCCGACGACCTCCGCCGTCAGGGCGAGGAGATCGAGGAGGCGAACGAGGAGCTTGCTCCGTTTCGGGTCCTGCGCGGGACCGAAGTCGACATACGCAGCGACGGCAGCCTCGATCTTCCCGACTACGTCCTCGAGGAGCTCGAATGGGTGCAGCTCAGCCTGCACGCCGGCCAGCGAGAGGCACGCGAGCCGCTGACCCGCAAGGTGACCGAGGCGATGCGCCACCCGGCCGTCAGCTGCCTGAGCCATCCGCGCGGGCGGATCATCAACCACCGGCCGCCGAACGCCCTCGACCTCGAAACGGTCTTTGAGGTTGCCCTCGAGACCGGGGTCGCGCTGGAGACGAACGGCTTGCCGGACCGTCTCGACCTCTCGGCTCCGGAGGTTCGGCTGGCGGTCGAGGCGGGGGTGCCGATCGTCGCCTCGACCGATGCTCACTCAGTCCGCGGGCTCGGGAACATGACGCTGGCGATCGCGACGGCGAGACGCGGGTGGGCGTCCGCTACCGACATCGTCAACACGAGGTCTCTGGCGGACATCCTCGGTCGGCGAGCCGCGCCCGGCAGATCCTAGGGCTCGCGTCGAGGAAGAACGACGCCGCCAACTCCGTCTAGCGAACCAAGGGGCAAGCCTGCCCAGTACCGCTTGCCGCGAGCCCACCGCACCCGAGACCTGGGGGAACGCTGTCAGCTCAGCCAGGAAGACGACTCGGTGACGGCGCTTCGAGCGTCGCCGTGTTGAGCCGAACGGCCCCGGCTTCCGCCGAGGCCGTCCTCGTCGGCCGAGGACACGAGCGCGGGGTCGTCGACGAGCTGCTCGAGGGGGCCCGGGACGGCCGCAGCGGTGCGCTCGTCGTCCGCGGTGAGGCCGGGATCGGCAAGACCGCGCTCCTCGAGTACGCCGTCGAGCGCGCCGCCGGCATGACGGTGATCCGCGCGCTCGGAGTCGAGTCCGAGGCCGAGCTTCGGTTCTCCGGCCTGCTCGAGCTGCTCAGGCCCATTCTCGACCACCTCGACCAGATTCCGCCCCAGCAGGCCGAGGCGCTGCGAAGCGCCCTCGGGCTGGGTGAGGCCGGGGCGCACGACCGGTTCACGATCGGTGCGGCGACGCTGAGCCTGCTCGCGGTGGCCGCCGAGGCGAACCCGCTGCTCGTGCTCGTCGACGATGCCCAGTGGCTCGATGGGGCGACGACGGACGCTCTCCTCTTTGCGAGCAAGCGGCTCGTGGCAGACTCCGCGGCGATTGTCTTCGCCATCCGCGAGGGCGAGGGCCGAGGCTTCGACCCGCCGGGGATCGAGCGCCTCGAGCTCGGCGGGCTGACCGCGGACGAGGCCGTCAGCCTGCTTGCCGGTGCACAGCAGGACATGACGCCCGACGTCGCCGATCGGCTGTGGGAGGCGACTCACGGAAACCCGCTGGCGCTGCTCGAGGTTCAGAGCCTGCTCACCGACGAACAGCTGGCCGGGAGGGAGCCGCTCCCCGAGCCCGTGCCCACGGGCGCGACGCTCGAGCGGGCCTTCGCCCGGCGTGCCGAGACGCTTCCCGCCGACTGCCAGCAGGCGCTTGTGGTCGCCGCCGTCTCACTCTCCGCCGAGCTCGAGCCGGTGGCAACGGCGCTCGCGACGCTCGGGATCGAGCGGGACGCTCTCGAGGAGGCCGAGGACGCCGGCTTGATCGTCATCGCAGACGGGAGAATCGCCTTCCGGCACCCGCTCGTCCGGTCGGCGGTGTTCCACGGCACGCCGCCTTCGGAGCGCCGCGTAGCGCATCGCGCCCTCGCGGAGGCAATGCGCGATCGTGGCGATCCCGAGCGTTGGGCCTGGCATCTTGCTTGGGCCGCTCTGGGCGCGGATGAAGAGGCTGCGGCCGCGCTCGAGCTCGCCGCGCAGCAGGCCAGGTCCCGCTCGAGCTTCGCCGCCGCGGCGGCGGCGATGGAGCGGGCGGCAAGCCTGACAGCTGACGAGAAGGCCCGGCTTCCACGGCTCTACGCCGCAGCCGACGCGGCGCTTCACGCGGGCCGGGCCGACGATGCTTCGGCGCTCCTGGCCGCGCCGCTCGAGTCAGGCGCGGAGCCCTGCCTCAAGGCCGAGGCTCTCCGTCTCCAGGGCAGGATCGAGTACCTCGCAGGCAGACCACAGCGCGCGGGTGACCTGCTCCTCGAGGCGTCCACGTTCCTCGAAGACATCGATCGCTCGCTCGCGGTCAAGATCTGCACCGAGGCCTGCAGCGCCCGGCTCGGCGTCGGCGACGCCGCCGGCATGCTCGCAGCTGCCGAGCGCGCCCATGCGCTCGCGGAAGGTGCTACGGACGACGAGGTGAACCGGCTCGTGTCGCTCACGCTCGGCTGGGTCCTGTGCTACGTCGGCCGTTCGGGCGAGGGCACGCCGCTGCTCGAGCGGTCGGTGGCGTCCCCCGAGCATCTCGACGCGCAGCTCGAGCCGTTGAGCCTCCTCCGCACGGGAGTCGCGCTCGAGTGGCTCGAGCGGTCGCGCGAGGCGTTCCGCTACGCAGGCCGGGACGTCGATCAGGCCCGCGCGGACGGCGCCGTGGGCCTCCTGCCGTACCTCCTCTTCCAGCAGGCCTGGCACGCGAACCGCGCCGGCCTCTTGAGCGAGGGCTACGCGGCGGCATCCGAGGCGCTTGCCCTCGCCCGCGAGATGGATCTCTTCCTGCCGCGCGTGCAGTCGCTGCTCGTGCTCGCCGCCATCACGTCGAAGCGAGGTTCCGAGCGCGAATGCCGGAACTACGCAAACGAGCTGGAGGGGCTCCTGGAAGAGGCCCGGCTCCACGGCTACCGCGTCTGGCTCCGTCAGTCGCTCGGACTGCTCGAGCTCGGCCTCGGGCGCCTCGATGAAGCCGCGCACGAGCTGGAGGCGGCGGCCCGGGGCCTCGAGGAGCTCGGCATCCACTCCCGCGTCGTCATTCCGCGCTCCGAGCTCGTCGAGGTTCATGCGCGCGCCGGACGAGCCGACGCGGCGGCCGAGGCGCTCGCCGGCGTGGGCAAGTCTCTCGAGTGCCAGAGCCCCGTCGGCCTCGCCGGGGTCGCCCGTGGGCGGGGGCTGCTTGCCCCCGACGAGGAGTTCGACGCCTGCTTCGAGCAGGCGCTCCGCGAGCACGAGCGCTCGGACGACCGCTGGGCACTGGCGCGTACGCGCCTCGCCTACGGCGAGCGCCTTCGTCGGGCGGCGAGGCGCGTCGAGGCGCGTGAGCAGCTCAGGCTCGCGCTCGAGGCGTTCGAGGAGATGGGCGCGGAGGTTTGGGCCGAGCGCGCGCGGGCCGAGCTGCGGGCGAGCGGCGAGAAGCTCCGGCGCGGCCACGCCGGGGAGGAGGAGCTTACGCCGCAGGAGCTCCAGATCGCACTCCACGTTGCGCGCGGGATGACGAACCGCGAGGTCGGCGCCGCGCTCTTTCTCTCGCACAAGACGATCGAGTTCCACCTCGGGCGGATCTATCGCAAGCTGGACATGCGAGCGCGGGCGGAGCTGATCAGGCGCTTCGCCACCGAGGCGCAGGTCCCGGGGCCGCATACGGCCGCCTCGTAGGAACGACAGAGGCCTCCCGGAGGAGGCCTCTGTCTTGCGGGGGAGGTGGTTGGTACTGGCTACTCGTTGACGTTGACCTGGATCAGCGCACCGAGGCCGGGGCCGACGGAGAAGCTGTCGTTGCCTCCGCGGCCGTTGACCGTGAGCTCGTCGTTGGCTGCCTCCGAGTTCGCGATCTGCACCCGCGCGGGCAGGCCCTTCACGTTGACGAGGCCGCCGTCGCGGCGGATGCGGATGTTGTCCGGAGCGTTCGTGCCCTTGACCTTGATGGTGTCGGGCTGTCCATCCCCGGCGCCGCCGCCGAGGACGCCCTCGAGGTCGATCGCCGCGACATCGAGGTCCGTGCCGGCGAGGTTGTTCACGATCGTGTCGTCGGCTCCGCCGAGCGCGTTGAGGTCGACCTTCTCGACCTTGTCGGTGTCCATGAGGATGTTGCCGACGTCGCGCTGGAAGAGGAGCCGGCCGCCGTTTCGCAGGAACTCGAAGTTCTCGCTGGCGCCCGACCCGTTGAAGACGAGCGTGTCGGTTCCGCCCTGGCCCTCGACGACGTCGCTGCCGTCGCCTGGATCCCAGATGAAACTGTCGCGGTCGCTGCCGAGGATGCCGACGTCGTCGCCGGCGTTGCCGTCGACCCGGTCGTTCTCGGATCCGCCGCGGAACAGCTCGGGGAATGAGCCTCCCAGCAGCGTGTCGTTGCCGGCCTCACCGTTCATCGTCGTATCCTCCGCGTCGGTGAAGGCGCCGTTCGTCTCGTCGATCCTGACGCGGTCGTGGCCGCCGCCGGCGCGAACGACGATCGTGTCGAAGTCGTCACGGTCGACGACGATGTTCGCCGAGCCGTCGTCTCCGACGTCGATCTGCAGCCTCGTGGGGTCTCCGGCATCGAGTCGGAGCGCGAGCTGGTCGCTTGCTCCGTTGCCGGTGAGGGTGAGCGTGTCGTTGTTCACCTGCGCCGTGTACGCCGCCTGAGCGCGATCGGCTGCGAAGCCGAGCCCGGCGAGCAGGATGGCCCCGACGACGGCGAGCCGCGCCGGGCGCATCCCGAAGTGTGTGACGAATGCAGACATTTCCATCCCTTCGATCGTTTGCGAGCTTTCGCTCGGTGAAGGGATCGATGGTCGCTCGTCGGAGCCGGGATCTCTTCCGGGAAACCCCTGGACCTGGAGCGCCGCCCTCCTAGTGGGCCCCTGATGGGGGAGGAGGCTCCCCGGGTGATCCGCTGGGAGCCTCCTTCCACGCCGGTCGATCAGTCGTCACCGCGCGTGACCAGCATCAGGATCGAGGCGAGCGCGAACCAGGCCGTCCAGCCGAACATCCCCAGGAACGCGACCGTTCCGACCGAGGCGATCCCGAGCGCGACGCCGAGCCAGCCGAGCTATCCCGGGAGCCCGCCGCGGAGTGCCGCTAGCGAGGCGGGGACGGCCATCACGGTGGCGCCGATCCCGGCTGCTCCGAGCAGGAACCAGCCGAGGTCGTCGTAGCCGAGGTACGCCTCCGCCTGAGCGGGCGCCCGACCCTTGTCAGCGGGCTGTCGTCGCAACCGTCCACGACGCGTTGCGAGGTCGCGTAGGCCACCACCTCGGCGGGGGTCTCGCCGGTGCCCCCCGCCGGCGAGACGAAGAGCGAGCAGGTCGGCGAGGAGCGCGAGCCCACCGAGCGGTGCGAGCAGCCGCGTCCAGCGCTGCCTGGAGATCGCCGGACGCACCATCTGAGCTGTTGCAGTCGTCATGGGTCCTGCAGCGCTCGATCGCGGCGTCGGCCTCGTCCAGCTGCTCGCGGAGCGTGGCGACCCGCTGCTCAGCCGAGGACGGCACGCAGCTCCTCCGTCGTCTCGACGATATGGTCGGGCTCCGCCTGCTCGAGACGCTCGCGGTTGTGGATGCGGCCCCACGTGGCGGCGATCGCGGCCAGGCCGCCCGCCTTCGCCGCCTGCATGTCGAACGGCGAGTCGCCCACGTACGCGGCCGTCGTCGAGTCCGCACCGAGCTGTGCCAGCGCCCTCAGCAGCGGCTCCGGATGCGGCTTCTGGCGCTCGGTCTCGTCCCCGGCGACGACGACGTCGAACAGGTGCTCGATCGGCAGGGTGTCGAACGCGAGCTGGACGGTCT
>Ga0081538_10002575_pt1 | contig 17611 bp, 17 predicted proteins | sample TabmetS5T2R1_FD_71022 | JGI IMG/M metagenome (GOLD analysis project Ga0081538, IMG submission 71022) | Tabebuia heterophylla rhizosphere microbial communities from the University of Puerto Rico - S5T2R1 | ecosystem: Host-associated > Plants > Roots > Rhizosphere ... | reverse complement strand
CTGCTTTCTGGCTCTCGAGCTCGAGCCCGACCTCGGTCTGCTGTGCGTCGACTTCATGAGCTCGGACATCGCGGGGCACCTCATGTGGCACCGGCTCGACCCGAATCATCCGGCGCACCGTGTCAGCGAGGCCGGAGACGAGCTAGTGCAGGTCTACGAGGCCGTAGATGCCGCGTGCGGTCACCTCATCGAGCAGGCGGAATGGCTCTGGGACGAGCAGCCGACGGTCTTCGTGCTCTCCGATCACGGCATGAAGCCCACACACTGGCTCTTCCGCGCCAATCGCTGGCTCGAGGACGCCGGCTACCTCTGCTTCCGCAAGGACACGACCGCCCGCACCGTGACCGAGCCCGCTGCATACGCACCCGAGCTCGAGGACTCTCTCGTCGACGAGCAGCCGCCGTTTGCAGAGATCGACTTCGGTGAGACGCGCGCCTATTGCTTCGGCTACGGCGGTCAGATCTACCTCGGCGAGGTAACCGGGGCGGAGGAGGACCGCGGCCTAGCGAACGACCTTGCCGAAGCGCTCGCCGAGGTTACGCATCCGGAGTCGGGCGAGCCCGCCTTCGACGTCAGGCGAAAGGAGGAGCTCTACCAGGGCTTCTACCTCGACAGGGCGCCGGAGCTCGTTCTCCTTCCGCGCGACGAGCGCGTCCACGTCGACTCGACCCGCCAACGGTGGAGCGAGACGTTCCAGCTCCATGAGCGCCTCTTCGCGCAAGGCGCAGCTCACTTCTCGGGCCAGCACGCGGTCACGGGCATCCTCGCCGCCGCAGGGCCTGGAATCGGGGGTACAACGGTGCCGCCGGGCACCGAGATCACGCAGATTCCGGCTACGATTCTCGCCCTCCATGGCCTCGGGGCCGAGCTCGACGCCCCGGCGATCGAGGCGATCCTGGACGCCGCGGCAACGGGACCACGCCGACCGGTCGAGGGAGTCTCGCAGACGCCTGTCGAGCCGTCCGGCTACACGCGCGAGGAGGAGGAGCTGATCGTCCGGCGACTACGGGACCTGGGCTACGAGTAGCTCAGGGCCGCCCCGCGGCGGCCCTGAGCTCTCTCACGTCTCTAGCACTGGCCCCCGTAGTACGAGCAGAACCCTCCCGGGCAGCAGATCTCGCCCGGTGGGCAGCACGTCGGGCCGTAGTAACCGCCGGGGCAGCACTCCTCGTCCCCGGAGCAGCACTCGGTGCCGCACTGCGTCGTCCCCTGCGGGCAGACGCACTGGCACGTCTCCGGGTCGAATGTCGCTTCGGGGTCGCACCGGATGCAACGCCGCGTCTTGCCGCACAGGTTCTCGCCCGGCCGGCAGGCGCACCTGCCGGTGTCGGGCGGGCAGAAAAAGTCGCAGCACTCGAAGTTGGCGCGACAGGGCTGCCCGACCCTTCGGCACCGGGCCGCGCCAGCCTCACGCGCCCCAACGAGCGTAAGGACGCCGCCGACGCCCGTAGCAGCGAGGACCTTCAGCATCTGGCGACGCGACGTGGTCGTTGCCAGCGCCTTCGAGAGTTCGTCTAGCTTCTCATCACTCATGACTCTCTCCTCGCTCGTGTCCTCCCCGACCCCCTCGTAGTCGAGGAGGCTCCTTCGGGATCTAGGGGATAGGCGCCCTCCTTTCCGCGCTCAGCGCATCGCGGGCGAGCTTCAGGATCTCCGTCGGTCCACGGGCGACGTCTCGCTCGATCACGCCTTCCTCGTCAATGAGAAAGGCGACCGGCGTCGCGAAGATTCCGTACTGCTTGGAGAGCCTCCAGCCCGGTTGGAGCACGACCGGGAACTCGACGCCGAACGCGTCGGCCTTCCGCCGGTTCTCGTCCGGCTCCCCGCGGCCGACCATGACGACAGCAAGGCCGTTCCCTCGATGCTCTCGCTCGAGTCGAGCGAGATCGGGAAGGAGCGTGTCGCAGGGCCCGCATTCCGGATCGCTGAAGACGAGCAGCACACGCCGTCCGCGCTTATCGGCCAGCGACACAGGCCGACCGGCAAGATCCGGCAGCTCGAAGGTCGGCGCGGAAACGCCGGCCTTCAACCCTTCCCGCTCCACCCTGCTCTCGGAGAGCGGACGCTCGCTAGCAAGACGCCTCCGCCTACCCGCGGCCTCCTCTGCGAGTTTCGGAACTTCACGCGCGCCGACCGCGACGGGCTTCGCGATCCGGCGCCGGTCGTCGAGGAGGTAGGCCGCGGGTGTTCCCATTCGTGCGAATCCTTCGATGGTCTCACCGTCGGGCTGAAGGAGCACGGGGCAGTGGAGGCCGTGCGCCTCCGCGAGCGCTCGGTTGCTCTCAGGGCTGCCGTAGCTGACGAGAACGAGCTTGGTTTTCCGTCGCTGCAGATCCTCTTGGAGGCGGGCGAGGTCGGCCGCGATCTCCCTGCAGAAGCCGCACTCGGGGCTCCAATGGACAAGGAGTACACGCGTTTTGAACTCCTCGAGCCCGACGTCCTTCCCTCCGAGATCAGGCAGGCGGAAAGGCGGGAAGGCTGTTGCAAGCGGGAGGCCACCGCGGGCTGGATCGCCCTCGGACGTCTCGAGAGCGCTTGATCCACGTTCGAGAGCCTCGATTCGGAGCAGCAGACGCCCTTGCTGCCGCAGGACCTGAACGAGGAGCCAGGCCAGCAAGACCACAGCAAGCAGGAGAACTCCGAGGAGCGCCCACGTCACGATGGTCATACGAGAACCTTTCCGCCGCAGGTCCGGGGCGATTCGTACGCATTGACCCTAAGGGACACCCCCTACCGCGTCAACCGACCCAGACTGGCTACGTTGTGCCGGCGATGGCGGACCGAGACGAGATTGTTTCGTGGGCAGACGAGTACCTGGATCTCGCCTCCTATCCGGACTACGGGCCGATGGGTCTCCAGGTCGTGGGCGCCCCCGAGGTGGGGAAGCTCATCTGCGGCGTCTCCGCCTCGCGTGAGCTCTTCGAGCGCGCGGCCGAGGCGGGCGCGCAGATGGTGCTCGTCCACCACGGCCTGCTCTGGGAGAAGGAATCGCGGCGCATCGGGCCGGTCCTGCGCGAGCGTCTCCGCACCCTCTTCGACGCCGACCTGAGCCTCGTCGCCTACCACCTGGCGCTGGACGCGCACCCGGAGGTGGGGAACAACGCCCTACTCTGCGACGAGCTCGGAATCGAGCGCGAGGCGCGCTTTGCCGACGGTTACGGCTTCGGCGGACGCCTGGCCGAGCCGCTCCCTGTCGAGGACCTGGCCGCGCGCGTCCAGGAGCTGGTCGGCCGCGACCCGCTCGTCTTCTCCTCTGGGCCGGAGCTCGTCGAGCGCGTGGCCGTCTGCTCCGGCGGCGCGGCCCGGTACGTCGCCGAGGCGGGCGCCGAGGGATACGACTGCTTCGTCACGGGCGAGGCCGACGAGCCGACCAAGCACGCCGCCAAGGAGGCCGGCGTCCACTTCGTCGCCGGCGGCCACTACGCGACTGAGACTCTGGGCGTGCGCGCGCTCGCCGCCAGGATCGGGGAGCGCTTCGACGTCGACTGGGAGTTCGTCGACCTACCGAACCCCGTCTAAGAACCCCTTTCGAAATGAAGCCGAGTGTCGCCGGGAACGCCCTGGGCGGCACGCTGCGTCCTCGGTTGCGCCCGTAGCCTCCGGCTACGAACGCGGGTGGGTGGGACAGCATCGGAAGGACGAGTTCCGCAGGAACTCGTCCTTCCATCGCACTCACCCAGGACGCCCCGACGACAGCGCGTCACTCCGAAATGGTTTCTAAGAAGTCGAGCAGTGCCTGCGCGCACTCCTCGGGGTACTCGCCGACGAGCAGATGGCCGGCGGCGGGGAGGGTACGGAGCGAGGCCCCGAGGCCGCGCGCGAGCTCGAAGCCGTCCTCGAGCGGAGTCAGCCGGTCGCGGGCGCCCCAGAGGACGAGCGTCGGACAGGCGATGTCATGCAGATACTCGCGCGGGTCATCCCGGACGAGAGCCTTGGACGCGCTCCAGACGTCGGTGTGCTCGGGCTGGGCCTCGAGGAAGCCGATGACCGCCTCCGGCGGGAGAGCGCGCGGCTCCTCGGCGCCCCAGTAGCCGAAGACGAGGACGCGGAGGTTCGGACGGCGTGCGACCGCGTCACGCGCGTGCGCCACCAGGCGGGCGGGCCGAACAGCACTCGTCACCCTCAGCCAGAGCTTCGCGCGGCGGGTGGTCGAGACGATGCCGGCAGATGCGACCAGGGCAACTGCGCTGACCGAGCTTGGGTGCTCGGCGGCCAAGCGGAGCACGACCGGCCCGCCCAGGGAGTAGCCCAGCACCGCGGCCGGCGCCATCCCCACCTGCTCGGCGACCTCGACGACGTGCGCGGCCAGGCCGCTCAGGCCGCCCGCGCCGGGGAGCGGCGCGGTGCCTCCGTGCCCGGGAAGGTCCGGGACGAGCACGCGGCGGCGACGGGCGAGAAGCGGAGCGAGGTCGGTGAAGTTGTAGGCGGCGCCCGCGAGCCCGTGCACCAAGACGAGCGGCGGGCCGGCTCCTCCGACCCAGTAGCGGGTGCGGATCCCGCCGATCCGCGCAACGTGCGACTCGAACCCCCGAAGAAGCGTTGCCCCGTCCACGCCGGAACCGTATTCTGTGTGCATGAACGACGAAGGAGCACGAGGCCGTTGAGCTTCGTTCCTCGAAACCCAAGTCTGCGCACCCTGCCCGCCCGTGCCCTGCCGGCGGGCTTTTTCGTGCGCTGAGCCGAAGGAGGCGACGACGTTGGCGAACCACCTGACGCCCGAGGAGCTGTCGAAGGAGCTGGGCATCGATCGAGACGTGGTCATCCGCGTGTGCATCGAGGAGTCGATCCCGATCTACCAGGGGAAGATCGACAAGACCCTGTTCCAGGCGCACCTCCAAGCGTCGGGCATCGCCACCACGACGCCGGCGTCGTAACCTCTAGCGGGAGCCCGAGGCGGCGCGCTTCTTGCGCGCGGCAGGCTTCTTGGCGGCCGGGGCCTTGTCCTTCTGGGCCTGGGCGACGCTCTCCTTGAGCGCCTCCATGAGGTCGACCACGGGCGCGGCCGCCGGCTGCTCGGGCGCGACGATCTCCTCGCCCGCAAGCTTCGCCTCGAGCATCGCTCTCAGAGCGCCCCGGTACTCGTTCTCGAACTCCTCGGGCTCGAACTCGCCGACGAGGCTCGCGACCAGCTGCCGCGCCATCTCGAGCTCGGGCTCCCCCACCTCGGTCTCCGCGACCGCCTCGTCGATCTCCTCGCGCGCGCGGATGTCCTCGGCGTAGTAGAGGGTCTCGAGGGCGAGGGACTCGCCCAGCGGACGAATCAGGCAGAGGTTCTCCTTCCCCCAGAGGACGAACTTCCCGACCGCCGCGACGTTCGCCTCCTGCATGGCGCGGAGAAGGAGGACGTACGGGCGCCGCTGCGCGTCGGCGTCGGCGGGCGCGAGGTAGTACGCGCGGTCGAAGTAGATCGGATCCACTTCGTCGAGATCGACGAACCGATCGATGTCGATCGACTGCGAGCGCGTGAGCGCCACGGCCTCGAAGTCGGACTCCTCGACCATCACGAACTGCCCCTTGGCGAACTCCCAGCCCTTCACGAGCTCGTCGGCCTCGACGTCTCGCTCGTGGAACGGGCACCAGCGCTTCTGCTTGATCGGCGTGCCGCACTCGCGGTGCAGCGTCCGGAATGACACGTCCTTGCGCTGCTGCGCAACGGCCAGCCCGATCGGGATGTTGACCAGGCCGAAGTTGATGGAGCCGTTCCAGATAGTGCGCATGGAATCCGAAAGCCTAGCGGGACCAAGGATTTCTCCTTGGAAGGGGCGATTCCTACCCCAGCTCCAATCTCTTGAGCAGGAGCGCGTTCACAGCCACCAGCACGCTCGACCCGGACATCGAGATGGCGGCGATCTCGGGACGGAGCGTGAGCCCCCAGGGCTCGAACACTCCCGCCGCGATCGGCAGCGCGAGGGAGTTGTAGCCGATCGCCCAGCCGAGGTTCTGGCGCATCTTCCTGACGGTGCCGCGTCCAATCGTCACCGCCGCCGCGACGTCGAGCGGGTCCGAGTGCATGAGAACGACGTCGGCGGTCTCGATGGCGACGTCCGTGCCGGCCCCGATGGCCATGCCTGCGTCCGCCTGTGCGAGCGCGGGCGCGTCGTTGACGCCATCGCCGACCATGGCCACCTTGTGGCCCGCGCTCTGGAGCTCGGCGATCGTGGCCGCCTTGTCCGCGGGCAGGACCTCGGCCAGCACCTCCTCGATTCCGAGCGTGCCAGCGATGCGCTCGGCGGTCTGCCTGTTGTCGCCCGTGAGCATCACCGTCCGGATGCCGAGCTCCTCCAGAGAGCGCACGGCCTCGACCGCCGTCTCCCTGGGTTTGTCGGCGATCGCGAGCAGGCCGGCCGACGTCCCGTCGAGCGCGAGGTAGACGACTGTGCGGCCCGAGCCCGCCAGCTCGTCGCTCCGCTCACGCAAGCGGTCTACGGAGACGCCTTTGCCCTTCAGGAAAGCTCGGTTGCCCAGAAGCACACGCCGGCCCTCGACCAGCGCGGTCACCCCTTTCCCGGAGACCGCTTCGAAGGACTCCGCCCGCGGCAGGTCGAGCCCTCGTTCGCGGGCGGCGACGACGACGGCCTCGGCCAGGGGATGCTCGCTCTCGCGCTCGACGGCGGCCGCGAGCCGGAGAAGGTCGTCCTGGGCGATCCCGGTCGTTGCGATCTCCTCGACCTCGGGCTCGCCGCGCGTCAGCGTCCCGGTCTTGTCCAGGACGACGGTGTCGATCGAGGCGGCGTGCTCGAGGGCGATCGCATTCTTGAAGAGGATCCCGCGCTGCGCGCCCAGGCCGGTTCCGACCATGATCGCGGTGGGAGTCGCCAGGCCGAGCGCGTCGGGGCACGTGATCACGACGACGGTGATCGCGAAGAGGAGCGCGTCGAGGAACTCCGCCCCCACGACCGCGAACCAGACGAGGAACGTAATGAGCCCACCGACGAGCGCGACCAGGACGAGCCAGAAGGCGGCGCGGTCGGCGAGCCGCTGCGCCGGCGCCTTCGAGTTCTGGGCTTCCTGCACGAGCTTGACGATCTGCGCCAGAGCCGTGTCCGAGCCGACGGCGACCGCTCGCGCCCGCAGCGTCCCCTGCCTGTTGATCGTCGCACCGACGAGCCCGTCTCCAGGGCGCTTCTCGACCGGCAGGCTCTCGCCCGTGACCATCGATTCGTCCACCGAGCTCTCGCCCTCGACCACCTCTGCGTCCACGGGGACCTTGGCGCCCGGGCGGATCAGAAGCGCCTCGCCGACCTCGACCTCGGCGGTCGGGACCTCGACTTCCCGGCCGTCGCGAAGGACGAGCGCCTTGGGCGGCGCCAGGTCGAGGAGAGCTCGAATCGCGTCGTTCGCCCCTCCGCGCGCCCGCATCTCGAACCAATGCCCGAGGAGGACGAAGGTGGCGAGGAACGCCGCCGCCTCGTAGAAGACCTCGCCCTCGATGAAGAATGTGACCGCGACGGAGTAGGCGAAGGCCGTCCCGATCGCCACGGCGACCAGCACCATCATGTCCAGCGTTCTCGCCCGGAGAGCCCGCCACGCGCCGGTGAAGAAGATCGCCGAGGAGTAGAGGACGACGGGAAGCGCGAGCAGAAACTGCCAGAGGTCAGCGTCGAGGCCGAACGGCGTCGGAAGCTCGCGACCGAGAAGGGACTCGCCCAGCGGCGACCACAAAGCGATTGGGATTGCGAAGGCGAGCGCGACCACGAAGCGGTTGCGCAGGTCGCGCGCCATCTCGTCCATCGACATGCCGGCGTGCCCGCCGTGCCCGTGTCCGTGGGCCTCGTCTGCGCGCTCGATCGCGGCGTGCTCGTGAACGGGCGCATCCCTGCGCTCCTCGGCGAGGGGATCGCAGACGTGCCCCGGAACCGAGCGCCCCGAGCAGTGGTAGCCGCACTCCTCGACCCAGCGGGTGAGCTCGTCGACGCTCGTCCGGCCCGGATCGAACTCGACCGTCGCCGTCTGGGCGACGGGGTTGGCGCTCACGGCGAGGACGCCGGGCCGGCGGTCGAGCACGCGCTCGACGACGTCCTTCTCCGAGGCGTAGTGGAGCCCGCCCACGTGCAGGACGGCTATCTCGTCCTGATGGTCTTTAGAGGACGCGGCGGGCGCCGACGAAGCCCGAGGAGTAGTAGCCGGTGATCGACGAGATCTTCACGACGTCCCCGGTGTGCGGCGAGTGGATGAACTGGTTGCCGCCGATGTAGATCCCGTCGTGGCCGAGGCCGTTGAAGAAGACAATGTCGCCGGGCTGCAACGCCGAGCGCGAGACTGGAGCACCGACGGCGTACTGGGCGGACACCGTCCGCGGGAGGGAGACGCCGACGCGTGAGAAGACGTAGTAGACGAAGCCCGAGCAGTCGAAGCCGGTGCTCGGTGACGAGCCGCCCCACTGGTATGGAGTGCCAAGGTACTGCATCGCGATCCCGACGACGCCGCCGCCGTACTGCGACGCCGGCGGATTTCCGCCGCCCCCACCGCCGCCGCCGCCGCCGCCGCCGCTGCTGCTGCTGGCGGCCGCCTGCTGGGCCTCCAGCCGGGCCTCGGCGGCCGCTTCTAGGCGTGCCTGGCGCCGGCGCTCGGCCTCCTTGAGCTCGGCGATCTGATCCTTGATCGAAGCGAGCAGCTGCTCTCGCTGAGCCAGCGTGTCTTCGATCTCCTCGCGCTTGGCAGCTCGCTCGGCGACGACCTGCTCCTGCTTCTCGCGCGCCGCCTCGAGCTCGGCCTCGCGCTCCTTGATCTCCGCTTGGAACTTGCGCACCTCCGCGAGGATCTGAGTGTCTTGCTCCGTGACCCGGCTGGCGGTCTCGATTCCGTCGAGGATCTCGTCCAGGCTCGACGAGCCGAGCAGGATCTCGACGAGGTCGGGGCTGCCGTTCTGGTAGAGCTCGACGAGCCGGGTCTCGAGCGTGTTCTGGGCGGAGCCCAGGTTCGAGCGCGCGATCTCCAGGCGCTTCTCGTTGAGCTCCTGCGCCGCGATGATCTTGTCGAGCTGGACCTCGGCCGCGTTATACGCCTCGATCACGTGCTCGAGATTCGAGTCGAGCTCGTGAATCTGCGCAAGGACCTGCCGTGCCTCCGCCTCCTTCGCCTCGATCTCGGGAGGGGCCGGGGTCGCCGGCCCCGCTAGTGGGAGCACCACGAGCGCCAGCAGCGCAAGAACGAGGAAGTGTCGGAGATTTGGTTTGATGCTCACCCCCCGCCAGGGGACCCAGATCGCGCGCTCTACGCCAGGCCCGGCGCGATCAAGTCGGGCATCGTAACAGGGGGGCTGGATGGCAGCAAACGGAAAGTGCCTGATAGGCTGCTCCGTTCGTGCAAATGGGTGCCCGAAGACCCAGGACACGTCTTGCGGCACTGGGTGCGCTCGCCCTCGTCGCCCTCGTTTCCTCCTCGGCCGCACGCGCCGACGACCCGGCGACTCTCCAGAGCGAGATCGAGCGGCTGCGCGCCGAAAGCGACGGGCTTGCGGCCCGCTCGCAGGAAGCGCTGCTCGAGCTCTACGCGCTCGAGACGCGCCTCTCGCGCGCGCAGGGACGGCTCGCGGCGCTCGACGCGCGCCGCGAGGCGCTCGAGCGCGAAGAGGCGGCCGCGCGGCATACCCTCGAGCTGGCTCGGGCAGACGTAGCGGAGGCCGAGCGTCAGTTGAGCAACCACCTGCGGGAGCTCTACGTGCAGGGCGAGGTCGACCCGTTGGCGGTGATCCTCGGCGCGGAGTCGCTCGACGAGGCCCTCTCCGCTTTCGACGGCCTCACGCGACTCGCCGACCAGGATCGCACCATCCTGGAGGATGTGCGCGCGGCACGACTCGAGGTGCAGAAGGCGCTGCGCGCCCTGGCCGAGCGGAGCGCCGAGCTGCGCGACGTCGTCGCCCGCGTCGAGGACGAGCAGGCGAAGCTCCTGGCAGCCCGCTCCGCGCGCGAGGCATTCATCGCCGACCTCGCAGCCCAGCGCGCTTTGAACGAACGCCGGATCGCCGGCCTGCAGGCTCAGGCCGCGGAGGCCGCGCAGACGTCGCAGGAATCGGAGGCGTCGGAGGAGCCGGCCGCGACTCCCAGCCCCGGCTCGAGGCCGGAGCCGCCACCCGAGCCGTCCGATCCCAAGCCCGGCGGTGAGCAAATGGTGGTCGAATCGACCGCGTACTGCCTCCGCGGGACAACAGCGAGCGGACTGCCGACGTCCTGGGGCACGGTGGCCGTGGATACCCGCATCTTCCCCTTCGGCACGAAGATGTACATCCCCGGCTACGGCAACGGCGTGGCCGCCGACACGGGCTCGGCCATCGTCGGCAGGATCATCGACGTCTGGTTCCCGACGTGTGAGCAGGCGCGCGCGTGGGGCCGGAAGACGCTGACCATCACGGTCTTCTGGTAGAGCGATAGCCCCCCGGAGGGCTTAGAATCTCCGCTCGTCACCGGCGAGCAAGGAGGAAGTGACGTCGGTCGTGCAGGATCGGCCCCTGGGGAAGCTGCTCGAGGAGCTGCGCGTCCTGCTCGTCGACGATCACGACCTGTTCCGCAGCGGCCTCAGGACCTTGCTCGAAGATCAGGGCCTCCAGGTCGTGGGCGAAGCCGACAACGGTCGCGCAGCGCTCCAGCTCGTCGCGGAGCTCGCCCCTGACGTCGTCGTCATGGACCTGAAGATGCCGGGGCTGACCGGGGTCGAGACCACGCGCCAGGTGTCGAGCATCGCGCCGAGGACGCGCGTCGTCGTGCTCACGATCTCCGCGGACGACGACGACGTCATGGCGGCGCTCCTCGCCGGCGCCTGCGGCTACCTCCTGAAGGACTCGTCCATCGACCAGCTGGTCGCGGGCATCCACGCGGCCGCGAGCGGCGAGTCGTTGATCTCGCCGCAGATCGCCGCCAAGGTGCTGCAGCGCCTGCGTGCCCAGACGCCCGACACGGCCGCCCGGGCGATCCGCACCGAGCTCTCCGCCCGCGAGCTCGAGGTGCTGCGGCTGATCGCGATCGGGAAGGACAACGCCGAGATCGCCCGCGACCTCTTCATCAGCCCGAAGACTGTGAAGAACCACATCTCGAACATCCTCATGAAGCTCCAGATCGAGAACCGCATCCAAGCGGCCGTCTACGCCGTCCGAAGCGGCATCGTCTGAAGAAGCTACGGCCACATGCGCGACCCCAGGAGCCGTGACTGCGGGACGGCTTCCAGCGGACGGACGTCCTATTCTGCGCGGCAGTCTCCGATGAGGATGCCGGGGGTCAGCGGGAAGCTCGTGCTCGCCGGAGCGGCAGCGCTCGCGGTCGCACTCGCGACGGGCAGCCCGCCCGCCAGCGGCCAAACGCTTCGCCAGGAGCTCAAGGACGCGCTCAGCATCCGGGGAGTCTCCCGCGCGCACACCGGCGCGCTGGCGTTCAGCGTCCAGTCTGGACGGGTGGTCTACGGCCTGCACCGCGACCGCTCCCTTCGCCCGGCGTCGAACGAGAAGCTGGGCGTCGCGCTGACCGCGCTCGACCGGCTCGGACCCGACCATCGGATCCCTACGACGGTGCTCGGCGCCGGGTCGCGGTCGGGCGCCAGATGGAGGGGCACGCTCGTGCTCCGCGGCTTCGGCGACCCGACGCTCACGCGCGCCGACCTCCGTAGGCTCGCGTCGAAGCTGCGCACCGCCGGCATCCGTCGCGTGACGGGCCGCATCATCGGAGACGAGACGTACTTCGACAAGCGGCGCACGGCGCCCGGATGGAAGCCGTCCTACTACAAGATCCAGTCGCCTCCCCTGTCGGCCCTCGTGGTCGACAGGGCGCGCAGCAAGGGCCGGACGGTCGACAATCCGGCTCTCTGGGCGGCCAGGGCGTTCAGGAAGGCCCTGGTCACAGCCGGGATCCGCGTCGGCGGCAAGGCGGTACGCGGCACCGCTCCGCCCGGCTCTCGCAGGCTCGTCGCCGTCCGCTCTCGGACGATCAAAGCGCTCGTCAAGCGAATGAACAAAGTCAGCGACAACTTCTACGCCGAGATGCTCCTCAAGCACCTCGGCGCCAGGTTGCTCGGAACGGGGACGACGTGGGCCGGCTGCCTCGTCATCCGTCGCGTGCTGGCCACACACGGCGTCCCGCTCGCGGGTGTCCGGATCGTCGACGGATCCGGCCTCTCTCTCGACAACCGAGCGACCGCAAGGTCGCTCGGCAGGCTACTCGTCTCAGCCTGGCGCGACCCGGCCGTGCGGGTGCCGTTCTTCTCCTCGCTCCCGATCGCAGGCGTGGACGGGACGCTCGAGGAGCGCATGCGGACGGGACCGGCGCGCGGCCGCGTGCGTGCGAAGACGGGTACGACGAGCAGGGCCTCGGCCCTCTCCGGCTACGTCGGCGTCCGCTTCGTGTTCGCCATCCTCCAGAACGGCAACCCCGTCAACTGGACGAAGGCGCGGCGCGCCCAGGACCGCTTCGCACAGGAATTGGCACGCAGGCTCTGACGGGACCGAGCGCTAGGAGATCAGTTGCTCGAAGGCGGCCTCGTCGAGGATCTCGACGCCCGCCTTGCGGGCCTTGTCTACCTTCGAGCCGGGGCTCTCGCCGACGATCACCGCAGTCGTCTTCTTCGACACCGAGTCCGTCACCTTGGCGCCCTTCGCCTCGAGAGCCGCCTTGGCCTGCTCGCGCGACCAACGCTCGAGCGTCCCCGTGATCACGTACGTCCGGCCGCTGAGCTCGCCCTCGAAGGGCCGCTCCGCCTCGCTCAGCTCCAGGCGGACGCCGACGCTGCGCAGGTCCTCCACGAGCGCCCGATTCTTGTCGTCGGCGAACCAGGTAGCGATCGACTCGGCCCTGTCCGGGCCGATGCCCTCGACCTCCTCGATCTCCTCCTGTCGCGCGCCCAGAAGCGCGTCCGCCGAGCCGAAGTGGCGGGCGAGGTTCTGCGCCGTGACCCAGCCGACGTCCGGGATGTTGAGGCCCGCGAGGACGCGGGAGAACGCGATGTCCTTGGAAGCGCCGATAGCGTCGACGGCGTTCTGCGCCGAGATGTCCGCGTAGCCGTCCAGCTCGGCGAGCTGCTCCTTCGTGAGGCGGTAGAGGTCCGGGATCGACCGCAGGAGCCCAAGGTCCCAGAGGCGCCGGACGAACTGCTCGCCGACGCCCTCGATGTCGGCGGCTCCCATCACCCAGTTGTTGAGCGACTCGAGCCCGCGCGAGGGGCAATCGTTGTTCGGGCAGCGGTGCATGACCTCGCCCTCCGGCTTGACGATCTCCGCGCCACAGAGCGGGCACTTCTTGGGCATACGGAAGCGCCTCGTACCCTTGGGGTGCGGCAGCACCGGCCCGACCACCTGGGGGATCACGTCACCGGCGCGCTGGACGATGACCGTATCGCCCTGGCGGATGTCCTTGCGGTTGATGTCCTCCTCGTTGTGCAGCGTCGCCTGCGAGACGGTGACGCCGCCCACCTCCACCGGCTCGAGCTGAGCCCAGGGGTTGAGCGCTCCGGTGCGCCCGACGCGGACATGGATCTTCAGGAGCTTGGTTTGCGCGGTCATGGGCGCCCATTTGAAGGCCCGCGCCCAGCGCGGGCGCCCGTGCAGAGCGCCGAGACGCTGCTGCTGGTCGACCGAATCGACCTTGATGACGATCCCGTCGATCTCGTAGTCGAGGTCGAGCCGCCGCTCCTCCCACTCGGCGCACTCGCGGGCGACGGACTCGAGCGAGTCGTGGCGCTTCGCATGCGGGTTCGTGCGGAAGCCGCGATCGCGCAGCCACTCGAGAGTCTCCCACTGCGTCGGGAGCTCGAGGCCGCGGCCGGTCCCGTAGACCCAGATGGAGAGGTCGCGCTCGGCGGTGATCTGCGGGTTCAGCTGGCGCAGCGAGCCGGCCGCGGCGTTCCGCGGGTTGGGCGCCGTCTTCTTCCCCTCGGCCACCAGCCGCTCGTTCAGCCGGTTGAAAGCGGAAAGCGGGAAGTAGACCTCGCCTCGGACCTCCAGCACCGGTGGAGGCCTCTCCGCGCCGTCGCGCATTCGGAGCGGGATCGCCTTGATCGTGCGGAGGTTGGGCGTGATTTCCTCGCCACGCTCTCCGTCCCCGCGCGTCGCGCCGCGCACGAAGCGTCCGTCCTCGTAGACGAGCGAGACCGCCGAGCCGTCGATCTTCGGCTCCGTCACGTACGCGATCGGCTCGTCCGAATCGAGGCGCTTGCGCACGTCGTCGGCCCACTTGGTCAGGGTCTCCTCGGTCGTCACCTTCTCCAGCGACCCCATCGGAGTGATGTGCTCGACCTTGCGGAACTTGTCCGAGGGCGGCGCCCCGACCCGCTGCGTCGGCGAATCGGGCGTCGCCAGGTCGGGATTCTCCTCTTCCAGCCGCTGCAGCTCGTCGAACAGCCGGTCGTACTCGGCGTCGGAGATCTCCGGGTCGTCGAGGACGTGGTAGCGATAGAGGTGGTGCTCTACCTGAGCGCGCAGCTCGGCCACGCGCTTGGCCGTGCCCGACTTAGAGGACATCCAGAAGCTGCTCGGGTCTCTCGACGAGGGCATCCGCCTCCGCGAGCGCCTCGACCGGGTGGATGTTCCCCCAGGCGACGGCGACGGTGAAGACGCCGGCAGCCTTGCCGGCGCCGACGTCGAACGGCGAATCGCCGACGAAGGCTGACTCGGCGGGCTCGGCCTCGAGGAGCTCGAGCGCCGCGAGCACCGGGGCCGGGTCGGGCTTGTGACGCTCGGTCATGTCCGAGGTGACGACGGCGTCGAAGTAGCGCTCGAGCGGGAGGACGGCAAACGCGAGCGCGACCGTCTTTCGGCGCTTCGCCGTCACGATCCCGAGCCTGCGGCCCTGGCGCTTCAGTTCCGCGAGGACGTGCTCGACGCCTTCGAAGACCTCCAGCTCGTCGTGGAGCGGCTCGTTGTGCTCCCGGTAGACGCGGACGAGCTCGTCCGCCTGCATCGCGTCGATCGCCCGCATCTGGTCGCGGAGGCTGGTTCCCCCGACGAGCGCGGCCAGCTCGGCGTCGGGGATCTCCCGCCTGAGCACGGTCCGCGTGGCGTGCTTGAAGGAGGCGAGGATGATCGCCCCGGAGTCGATCAGAGTCCCGTCGAGGTCGAAGAGCACGTTCGGATAGCGCATCGAGTTGATCGTATCGACGCGGCTATTCGTACAGAACGCGTTCCAGGTAGAGGCCCCAGGGCGGCGCCGTCGCACCGCCTTCCTCGCGCGGGCGTCCTTCGAGAAGCCGCGCGACTTCCTCCGGGGACTGCTCCAGCATCGTCCCCACGAGGGTGCGCACCATGTGTCGCAGGAAGCTGTCGGCGGTGATCGTGAAGGCGAGAACGTGCCCGTCGCGCTCCCACGCCGCCTCGCGGACGACGCGGTCGAACGAGTCGTGCTGAGTCTCGGTGGGGGTGAAGGCCCGGAAGTCGTGCTCGCCGACGAGGAGCGCGGCAGAGGCGCCCAAGTCTGCCTCGTCCACCGGGCGCGGCAGCCAGAGCGAGCGGCGCCGCTCCAAGGGGGAGTGGGCGTGGCGACGCCAGACGCGGTACCGGTAGGAACGCCCGGTCGCGGAGAAGCGCGCGCTGAATCCTTCCGGCGCCGCCTCGCTCGCGACCGCGGCGACGTCGTCGGACAGAACGCCGTTGAGCGCCGGGGCCACACGCTCGGGCGGGGGCCCACCCTCGGCGTCGAAGCTCGTCACCTGGCCGAGCGCGTGCACCCCGGCATCGGTACGCCCGGCGACGGCCAGTCCTCCCCAGCGGGAGTAGAGCCGGTCCAGCGCGCTGCGAAGCTCGCCCTCTACCGTGCGCAGGCCGGGCTGGGCCGCCCAGCCGGAGAACCCGGTGCCGTCGTACTCGAGCGTGACCTTGACAATGCTCATGGTAAGTAGTAACTTACGGTAAGTTATGACTTACGAAAGTGCGATCCAGGCACTCGGCGATCCTACGCGGCGGACCGTGTTCGAGCGGCTACGCGGCGGGCCTCGGTCGGTCGGCGACCTTGCCAGCGACCTACCGGTCAGCCGTCCCGCCGTGTCGCAGCACCTGCGCGTGCTCGAAAACGCCGGGCTCGTCAGGGCCCGCCGCCAGGGCACCCGCAACTTCTACAGCGTGAACGGCGAGGGCCTCGCCGAGCTGCGCGCGTACTTCGAAGGGTTCTGGGACGAGGCGCTCGCGGCCTTCAAAGCCGCGGCGGAAAGCGAAGGAGGAGAAGATGAGCCAGATGACGGATGAGCTCGTAGTGCGCAAGTCGATCGTCGTCGCTTGCCCGGTCGAGCACGCCTTCAGGGTGTTCACCGAGCGGATGGGGGACTGGTGGCCGTTCGAGCACTACTCCATCTACGACGGTGACGCCACTCTCGTTTGGGAAGGGCGGGTCGGCGGTCGGGTCCTCGAGCGGTCGCCCGGCGGTGAGGAGGGGGACTGGGGCACGATCCTCGCCTGGGAGCCGCCTCGCTCGTTCGCCATGACCTGGCACCCGGGGCGTGACAAGGAGACGGCGCAGGAGATCGAGGTCCGCTTCGCGGCCGAAGGAGCCGGCACCCGGGTCGAGATCGTCCACACCGGGTGGGAGCGCGGCGAAGCAGATGTCCGCGAACAGATGGCCAACTACGACAGGGGCTGGGCTGCCGTCCTCGAGCGCTTCGCGGACGTCGCCGGGAAGGCGAGCTGATCTAGGCGGGGGCGCCGACCGGCGCGCGCGCCGGCACGTAGTCGACGAGCTCGAGGTACGCCATCGGCGCGGCGTCGCCCTGCCGCGGGCCGATCTTCACGACCCGCGTGTAGCCGCCCGGCCTGTCGGCGAAGCGCGGTGCGATGTCCTCGAAGAGCGTGTGCGCCGCGCTCTTCGAGCGGAGGAAGGCGACCGCCTGCCGGTGCGCGGCCACGTCTCCCCGCTTGCCGAGCGTGATCATCTGCTCGATGATCGGCCGCACCTCCTTGGCCTTGGCCTCGGTGGTCCTGATGCGGCCGTTCTCGATGAGCGCGCAGGCGAGATTCGCGTAGAGCGCCTTCCGATGAGCGGAGTCCCGACCCAGCTTCCTGCCTGCGCGATGGTGCTTCATTCGTCCCTGAGGGTCAGCCCGTGGGCCTGGAGCGTCTCGCGGACCTCTTCGATCGACTTCTTGCCGAAGTTCGGGATGGCGCCGAGCTCGGTCTCGGTCTTGGTGACGAGGTCGCCGATGGTCTCGATGCCGACGCGCTTGAGGCAGTTGTAGCTGCGGACGCCGAGCTCGAGCTCCTCGATCGGGAAGTTCTCCATCCCGTGCGCCTGCGGCGCCTCCGCCTCGGCCTCGGCGGCCTCGCCGAAGCCCTCGATCTTGTCGATGTCGGTGAAGATCGCGAGCTGGCGGATGAGGATCTCGGCTGCCTCTGCGATCGCGTCGCGCGGCGAGACCGATCCGTCCGTGGTCACGTCGAGGGTGAGCTTGTCGTAGTCGGTGCGCTGACCGACGCGCGCCGCCTCCACCTCGTACGACACGCGCCGCACGGGCGAGAAGATCGAGTCGACGGGGATGACCCCGATCGTGTGCTCGGGCCCGCGGTTCAGCTCGGCGGGGACGTAGCCGCGGCCACGGCCGATGGTGAGCGTCACCTCGAGGCGGCCCTTGTCCGAGAGGTTGGCGATCTCGAGGTCCGGGTTGAGGAGCTCGAGGTCGGCGGGAGCCTCGATGTCGGACGCCTTGACGACGC
>Ga0081538_10002574_pt1 | contig 17616 bp, 15 predicted proteins | sample TabmetS5T2R1_FD_71022 | JGI IMG/M metagenome (GOLD analysis project Ga0081538, IMG submission 71022) | Tabebuia heterophylla rhizosphere microbial communities from the University of Puerto Rico - S5T2R1 | ecosystem: Host-associated > Plants > Roots > Rhizosphere ... | reverse complement strand
CCCGCCGGCCTTGGTCACGGCGGCGACGACGTCGCGGCAATGGCTGAACGCGAAGATCGGGAACTCGATCCCCAGCCGGTCGCAGATCTCGGTGCGCATCCCGCTCGTCCCCCTGCTCGTGGTCGCGAGCGCAGGCTACGCAATCAAACGCTTGGTCGGCAGGGCACCCCAGGGGGGCGGCCGCGGGGCCGCTACCGTGCCGGGATGCTGTTCCCGCAGCGCTTCTGGTCCGGGCTGGCGGACGGATCGGTCGAGCTGGCGTTCCGTCGCTGGCGGCGGGTGGGTGTCAAGGCGGGCGGCACGCAGCTCACGCCGGCCGGGGTCCTCGCCATCGACACGGTCGACGTCGTGGACGTCGGCGCCATCACCGAGGACGAAGCGCGCCGGGCGGGCTACCACGACCGGGCCGAGCTCCTGGGGGAGCTGGACCGCCACCCCGACGGAACCCTTTACCGCATCGCCTTCCACCACGCTGGCCCCGACCCCCGAGCCACGCTGCGAGAGGTTGCGGACGTGCCCGACGACGAGCTGGGGCGCATCCGAGCCCGGTTGGCGCGGCTGGACCGGGCCAGCAGCCACGGCCCCTGGACCGAGGCCGTCTTGCGCCTGATCGCGGCGCACCCGGCCGTCCGGGCCGCCGACCTCGCCGCTTCACTCGGCCGGGAGACCCAGCCGTTCAAGACCGACGTGCGCAAGCTGAAGCAGCTGGGCCTGACCGAGAGCCTGGACGTCGGCTACCGGCTGTCGCCCCGGGGCCACACCGTCCTGTCCCGCCTGTAGAGGCCGAGCTTCCGGCCTCAGTTGCCGAACATGGCGAGCCATTCGGCCTCGGACCGCGGCTTGAACACGTAGTTCCACCGCCGCGTATCGCCCATGGTCGCCGAGGGCTCGGCGGAGTAGAGGTGGCCGGGAAACAGCACCGTGTCGTCCGGGACCTTGGCCAACCTGCGCGTGAGGCTGTCGTAGAGCTGTGCCGAGTCGCCGCCGGGAAGGTCGGTGCGGCCGCAGCCCTCGAGGAACAGCGTGTCGCCCGACACCAGGTACCGCCCGTCCACGAGGAAGCACTGGCTTCCGGGGGTGTGCCCCGGCGTGTGGATCAGCTCGATGCCGATGGCGCCGACGTCGACGACGTCGCCGCTGCGGTGACGCACCAGGTCGGTCTCGCCCGCCCCCGTCACCCGCCGGACCCCGACCGCCTCGTCGTCCTGGACGTGGATCGGCACGGGGTTGAGTGCGAGCAGCTCGCGAACGCCGCTGATCTGGTAGCCCATCATGTCGCCGCCGACGTGGTCCTGGTGGTAGTGCGTGACGAGTGCCCCGGCGACCCTCATGCCGTCCGCGGCGGCGACGTCGAGGATGCCGCGGATGTCGTAGGCCGCGTCCACCACGAACGCCTCGCCGGTCTCGCGGTCGCCGACGAGGTACACGAAGTTGACCATCTGCCGGGCCAGCGGGTCGCTGCGGGCGATGTCGCGACCCGAGAGCAGCTGGCGGAAATAGAGCCGGTCCGGTGCGTTCACGTCGAAGAGGGTACGGGCTCGATCGCAGAGCGACGCCATCAAGCGTGCTGGGGGTGGGCGTCGGGCCCGGAGCGCATCAGGCGGCGGTCGGTGCCGGCTTGCCAGCGCCACCCGCCAGCCGGGAGGGTGGCCGGATGCACCGGGACCGGCTCGCGCTCCCACCGTTCGATGCCGTGAGCCTCGACGTCGGCGGCGTGCTGGTCATGCCCGACCGGCGCATGGTGAGCCGGGCGCTGGCACGGGCCGGGGTGCGGCACGACCCGACCCTGTTCATCGACGGGCACTATCGGGCGATGGCCGAGATCGACCGGTGCCGGCCGCGGCCCGAGGAGTTCGGCGACTACGCGTGGGGCTTCCTCCGGGCGGTGGGCGCCACGGACGCGCAGCTCGAGGCCGGAGCCGCCGCGCTGGCAAGCGTCCTCGCGCTGCCGTCGGTGTGGAGCCAGCGCATTCGCGGCGCGGTCCCGGCCGCGCGCCGGCTCGCGGCCGCCGGGCTGCGCCTCGCGGTCACCAGCAACTCCGACGGCACGGTGGCCGAACGCATGCGTCGCCGGCGGGTCATGCAGATCGGAGACGGGCCGGGCGTGCCCGTCGAGCACATCACGGATTCCGGGGTCCTGGGCGTGGCCAAGCCCGATCCTGGGATGTTCTTGGCGACCGCCGCCGGCCTGGACCTGCCACCGCGAAGCATCTGTCACATCGGCGACAGCGGCTGCTACGACGCCGACGGCGCCTCGGCGGTGGGCATGGTCGCCGTGCACGTCGACCCGCTCGGCCTGTGTGGCGGGGACCACCATCACGCGGCCTCGCTCGCGGACTTCGCCGGCCGCGCGCTCGCGGCGCGTCGCGCGGTCGGCTGAGCGGGCGTTTTCGTCACCCGACGTGAGATTTCCCGGATGGCGAGCCGTATCCTGACGGGCGCGTGGGGTTTGCCGAACGGTTCAGGGAGGCCGCCGAGGCGGCGCGAGCCAAGCTCCAGGAGCACGGCGTCATCCAGGACGCCGCTGCCATTCACGGCGTGCACGCGGTCGGCCCCACCGACCACGACCTGGACATCGCCAGTCGGGCGATGGCGCTCGGCGCCCCCGACCCGTACTCGCTGATCACCCACGACGAGGTGGTGGCCCTCACCGGCATCCCCGTCGGCGGCCCGTCGCTCACCTACACCGACGACGACCTGGGCGTGCGTTTCGTCGCCGAGGATGGCCATCAGCGCTCGTGGTCGTTCGGTGTCCACGCCGGCCACGCCGTTGATGCGGACACGCCGTTCGACCCCGTCACCTGGTACGAGTGGATGGTCGCGCTGCTGGGGGCGGCCGAGGCAGTGCCCGGGCTCGGCGACGCCGCCGTCTACCAGGACGGGATGCTCTACGTGCGGGGCGCCGGGCGCGCCTTCTACGTGCTGATCGAGGCGCCCGACGGTTCACCGGCCAATCAGTGGGCGACCGCGTTGGGCCGCCGCGTGCTCGACCGGTTCGCGTCGGGACAGGCGGGATAGGGCCCTGACGACCCCCGAATCGGTCGGCGACGTGGGACTGGCGTTCGCCTCCGCCAGGGGGCGGTGGGTGATCGCGGCCACGGTGCTCGGCTCGGGCATCGCCTTCCTGGACTCGACGGTGGTCAACGTGGCCCTCCCCCACATAGGCGAGGACCTCGACACCAGCGTTGGCGGGCTGCAGTGGGTGCTCAACGGCTACCTGGTGACGCTGTCGGCGCTGATCCTGCTCGGCGGGTCGTTCGGCGACCTGTTCGGGCGCAAGCGGGTGTTCCAGACCGGCGTCGTCTTGTTCGCGCTGGCGTCGGCGGCGTGCGCGCTGGCGCCCAACGACGCGGCGCTGGTGCTGGGCCGGGTGGCCCAGGGGGTCGGTGGCGCGCTGCTCACGCCCGCGAGCCTGGCCATCCTCGAGGCGAGCTTCAGGCCGGAGGACCGGCCCCGAGCCATCGGCGCGTGGTCGGGGCTATCGGGCGTGGCTGCGGCCGTTGGTCCCTTCGTCGGGGGCTGGCTGGTCGACGCCGCGTCCTGGCGCTGGATCTTCCTCATCAACCTGCCGCTGGCGGTGGTCGTGCTCGCCATCGCCGCCCGGCACGTGCCCGAGTCGTTCGACCCTCACGCCAACCGCCGGATCGACGTAATGGGAGCGGCGCTGGTGGCGCTGTCGCTCGGCGCGCTGAGCTGGGGGCTCATCGCGGCCGGCGACCGTGGCTGGGGGGCGCCCAGCGTGGTGCTCACGCTGGTCGTCGGCGTGGTGGCCATGGGGGCGTTCGTGGTGGCCGAATTCCGGAGCAGCCACCCGATGCTGCCTCTAGGCATCTTCCGCTCCGCCCAGTTCCGCGCCGCCAACCTCGTGACCGCGGCGGTGTACGCGGCCCTGGGCGGGGTGTTCTTCCTCCTCACGCTTCAGCTGCAGCAGGTCCTCGGCTACTCGGCGCTCGAGGCGGGGGCGGCGACGTTACCGATCACCTTGCTGATGCTGACGCTGTCCGCCCGCTCGGGCGCCCTTGCCGCCCGCATCGGCCCGCGGCTGCAGATGACGGTGGGGCCCCTGCTGATCGCTGCGGGAATCCTGCTCATGACCCAGATCGAGGCGGGCGTCGGCTACTGGACCCACGTGCTGCCGGCCGTCGTCGTCACCGGGTTGGGCCTCGCCACCACGGTCGCCCCCTTGACCGCGACCGCCCTGGGCTCGGTGGACGACCGCCACGCCGGGGTGGCGTCGGGCGTGAACACCACGGTGTCGCGTGCCGCCCAGCTGGCGGCCGTGGCGGTGCTGCCCGTGGCCGTGGGCCTGACCGGCGACGACTTCCTGCGCCCGGAGATCTTCTCCGATGGCTTCCGCACCGCGATGGTGATCACCGCGGTGCTGGCGGCGGCCGGCGGCTTGATCGCCTGGGCGACCGTGCGAAACCCCGAGCCGGTCCCGGAGCCCGAGGCGGTCGCGGTGCCCGCGTACTTCTGCGGCGCGGAGGGCACGCCGATGGACACGTGTCCCCGCTCGCCCGCGGCCGAGGAAGCGGCCTAGCGACCGCGACGCGGTGTCGGCCCCCCTGACCTCGGGGTGCCGAGCTCAGGCTGGCTCGCCGCCGCCACCGTTGCCGTCGCCTCGCGGCGGGGGGAGCCGGTCGCCCCGGCGGCGGGCCTCGGTCTCGGCCAGCGACAACACCTCCCGCAGCGGCCGCCCCCGGAGCTGGGCGACCCGCGCGGCGTCGTCGTGCTCGACCTTGACCCGGCCGGGGCTGACCTTCACCCGGACCGGCAAGCCGTCGACGTCCACCGTGTCGATCGTCCTGGCCGCGGGCCAGCGGTCGAGCGTCGTGCCCCGGAGGCCGAGGGTGCCGGTCTCCGCCGTGAGCACCGCCGCCACCTGCTCCGCCAGCGCCGGATCGGCCAACGCGCTGACGGTGTGGGCGGGCCGGCCCTTCTTCATGACGATCGGCGTCACCCAGGCGTCGTGGGCGCCGGCCTCGAGCAGGGCGCCGATGGTGTGGGCCAGCACCTCGCCGCTGGCGTCGTCGACGTTCGTCTCGAGGAGCACCACCGGCTGGCCCGGTGCCCGTCCCTGCCGGCCGACGCCGTCCGCGAGCCCCGCCTCGGCGACCGACCGGCCGACGACGACCTGGACCACGTTGGGCCGCCCGTCCATCTCCCGCGAGCCGGCGCCGAACCCGGTGGCGGCGATGCGCATGGCGGGCAGCGGCCCCCACGACACGACGGTGGCGGCCAGCAGGGCCGCCCCCGTCGGGGTGGTGAGCTCGACGGGGACGTCGACCCCGTGGGTGGGTGCGCCCCGCAGCAGCTCGACCACCGCCGGTGCCGGGTTGGGGAGGAGCCCGTGGGCGGAACGGATCATGCCCGTGCCCGTCGCCACCGAGCTGGCCTGGACAACGTCGACCGCCAGGACCTCGAGCGCCGCGGCGGTGCCCACCACGTCGACGATGGCGTCGAGCCCCCCGACCTCGTGGAAGTGGACCTGTTCGGGCGAGCGCCGGTGCAGTCGCCCCTCGACGTCGGCCAGCGCCCGGAAGGCGCCCAGTGCCCTGCGGGCGACCCGCTCGGGCAGCCGGGCCTCCTCGACCATCCCGGTGATGTGCGACGCGGTGCGCACCACCGCCGACTCGACGACGTGGACCTGCGCCTTGGTGGCGGCGATGCCCCCACGGAGCACCGGCTCCGCCTCTAGCCGCCAGCCGTCGACCGGCAACCGCCCCAGCAGCATGCGCACCTCGTCGAGGTCGGCGCCCGCGTCGAGCAGCGATCCCAGGGCCATGTCACCCGCGATCCCGGAGAAGCAGTGGAACCACGCGACGGTGGGCGGGCCGGTCACGAAGAGACCCCGACTCGGCCGGAGGCCGAGGCCACTTCCTGCCTCCGGCGGAGGGCGGGTAGCGAGCGGGTGGCGCTGAGGATGCGGCACCGCTGGCGGCGCCTAGCAGGCTTCGGCGGCGGCAGGTGTCGCACCGGAGGCGACAGGACCCGTGAGCGGAGGGGCGCGGGCGGGCGTAGCCGGCTCACTTCAACATCCGTAGGACGGCGCACGCGGCGCCGAAGCCGTTGTCGATCCCTACGACGGTGAGCCCGGCGGCGCAGGACGAGAGCATGGCCAGCAGCGCGGTGATCCCGCCGAAGCTCGCGCCGTAGCCGGCGCTGGTAGGAACGGCCACCACCGGTGCCGGGGTGATGCCCCCGACGAGGCTGGCCAGCGCCCCCTCCATGCCGGCGACGACCACGACGGCGTCGGCGTCGGCGACCTCGTCGGCCGAGGCCAGCAGGCGGTGGACTCCGGCGACGCCCACGTCGGTCAGCCGGGCCGGCCGGACCCCGTGGGCGGCGAGCGTGACCGCGCACTCGTCGGCGACGGGCAGGTCGGCGGTCCCGGCGGTGCAGACGACGACCCGCTCGGGACGCGGGGCGGCCGGTCGCCAGCACAGCGTGGTGCCGGTCCGTTCGCCCCCTGGGTTGCGCTCGCGGGCGGCGGCGGCCTGGGCATCGTCGGCGCGGGTGAGCAGCACGGGGCCGTCACCCGGGGCGCTCAGCAGCTCCTCGACGATGGCGGCGCATTGCTCGGGGGTCTTCCCGGGACCGTAGACCGCCTCGACCATGCCCTGGCGCAGCGCCCGGTGGTGGTCGACCCGAGCGAACCCCAGGTCGGCGAACGGCAGGCGCCGCAGGCGTTCGACGGCGTCCTCGGTGGTGACGGCACCGACCTGGACGGCGTCGAGCAGGCGGCGGAGGGCGGCTTCGTCCACGTGACCAGCATGCTCCCGCGCCGGTGACGAGGGCGAACCGTTCCGGCCCCCGCCCGCCGCCGCCACCGAATTCTGGAACGTGACGCTTGACACGTAGTTAGTTTGGATACTACACAAACAAATTATGGCGAACGGGAACCCGACGCCCCGGGCCGCTGGCAGCGGCAGCTCGCCGTTCGCCCGCCGTGGTGCCCCCCGGCGCAAGGCCGTCCCCCGCGACACCCGGCGCCACAACCGCTCGCTCGTTCTCCGGACCATCTTCCGATCCGGGCCCCTCAGCCGCGCCGACCTCGCCCGGTCCACGCACCTGACCCGGGCTGCCACCTCGGAGCTGGCGGCCGAACTGCTGGCCGAGGGCCTGGTGGAGGAGTTGGGCACCCGGTCCGACCAGGGCGTGGGCAAGCCGGCCACCCTCATCGGCCTCGTCCCCGACGCCCGCCTGACCGTCACGCTCGACCTCAGCGACGACGCCCGCTTCCGCGCCGCCCTCGTCGACCTCGGCGGCAAGGTCCTCGACCGCCGGACGGCGGCGCGCGACGGCCGTCGGGCCGCCGCCGCCCTCGAGCTGGCCGCCGAGCTCTGCGTCGACCTCGCCGGCACCGCCGCCCGCCCCCTCCTGGGCGTCGGCGTCGGCAGCCCCGGCGTGGTCGACCCCGTCGGCACCATCCTCGAGGCCCCCAACCTGGGCTGGCACGGCGTCGACTTGTCCGCCCGCCTGGCGGGGGCGCTCGCCGTCCCCGTCCACGTGGCCAACGACGCCAACGCCGCCGCCCTCGGGGAGCTCGGGCTGGGTGGGCCCGCCGAACGCAGCCTGTTCCTGGTCAAGATCGGCCACGGCGTCGGCGCCGGGCTGGTGCTCGACGGCCATCTCGTGGTGGGCGACCGCTTCGCCGCCGGCGAGATCGGCCACGTGGTGGTCGACCCCGACGGCGCGCCCTGCGCCTGCGGCCGGATCGGCTGCCTGGAGACCGCGGTGGCTGCGCCCCGGCTGCGGCGCGCCGGTGCGCGCGAGCGGCAGGCGGGCGGCCGGCGGCTGGGCGAGGCGCTCGCCCCGGTGGTCAGCGCCCTCAACCTGCGGGAGATCGTGCTGTCGGGTCCCCTCGACCTGCTCGACGAGTTGTTCCGGGCGGCGGCCCTCGACGCCATCCGTGAGCGGACCATGCCGGCGGTCGGCGAAAACGTCGACATCCGGCTCAGCTCGCTCGGGGAGGACGACGTCCTCCTCGGCGCAGCGATGCTCGTTCTCGACCGAGAGCTGGGCGTCGCATGAAAAACGCGACGGGCCGGGGGGCTCGCCGCCCAACGTTGTGGAGGACGACGTGAAAGTAAGGACACTCGCAGCGATTGGGCTCGCGGGTTCGCTCTTGTTAGCGGCCTGCGGGTCCGACGATGACGACGACGCCACGGCTGAAGGCCAGAGCGGGGGCACCGAGGCCCCGGAGGCGCCGGCGACCGACACGGAAGCCACTTTGCGCCTCTGGCTCAACGCCAACGACACGCCCCAGCCGATGGTCGACGCCGCCATCGCGGAGTTCAACGAGACCTACCCGAACGTGACGGTGGAGCTCGAGCGGCAGCAATGGGACGGCCTCGTGGAGCGCCTGACCAACGTGTTGCCGACCGAGGACGGCCCCGACATCTTCGAGGTGGGGAACACGCAGGCCCAGGGCTTCGAAGCGGCAGGGGCGATGGTCGACCTCACCAGCTCGAAGGACGCGCTGGGCGGCGACGACCTGCTCGACAGCCTCGTCGAGGCCGGCACTTACGATGGCAAGTTCTACGGCGTGCCGCTGTACGCCGGCGCCCGCATCGTCGTGTACCGCACCGACCTGTTCGAGAAGTCGGGCCTCGAGATCCCGACCACGCTCGACGAGTTCGTCGAGGCGGGCAAGACCCTGCAGGCCGACAACGCCGACGTGCCCAACTTCTCCGGCATCTACTTCCCGGGGCGGAACTGGCACGCCATGCTGTCGTTCATCTGGGACGCCGGCGGTGACATCGCCGTCCAGGAGGATGGCGAGTGGGTCGGCCAGCTGAGCTCGGACGAGTCGGTCGCCGGCCTCGAGACGGTCCAGGACATCATGCAGAACGCCAACCAGGCCGCACCCGACACCGACGACGCAAACGACTTCGTCGACTTCTGCAACGGCGAGATCGGCATGCTGATGGCCCCCGGCTGGAAGCCCGGCCAGCTGCTCGACCCCGAGCAGGGCTGCCCCGACACCATGGGCGACAAGATCGGTGCCTTCGCGCTGCCCGGCAGCGACGGCGAGGTGGCCCCCGTCTTCCTCGGCGGCTCCAACCTGGCCATCAACGCCAACAGCGAGAACCCCGAGCTGGCGCTCGAGTTCCTCAAGGTGCTGACCGGCGACAACTTCCAGACGGCATACGGCGAGAACGGGCTCATCCCGGCCCGCAAGTCGCTGCTCGACTCGGTGACCGCAGCCGCGGACGCCGCGCCCGTGGTCCAGGCGGCCGCGGACGCCCAGGCCGAGGCCGCCGGCGGGAACACGCGGTTCGTCCCGGCCAGCGAGTTCTGGGCCGAGGTGGAGGGCCAGCAGATTCTGCACGACATGGGCACCGCCATCTCCAGCGGCGCCGACGTGCAGGAGGAGGCCGAGCGTGCCGACGCTGCCATCGAAGAGATCCTCAACGGCAACTGATCCGCTGAGGACCTGAGGACCATGACCGTGCATCTTCGGGGGCTGCGCTCCCGGACGCCATCGCCGCCCGGCTCGCTGGCGGTCGCACGGTCGGCCGTTCAGGAGCTCCGCTCATGACCGTGCATCTTCGGGGGCTGCGCTCCCGGACGCCATCGCCGCCCGGCTCGCCGGCGGTCGCACGGTCGGCCGTTCAGGAGCTCCGCTCATGACCGTGCTCCTGCCCGAACCCGAGACTGCCGCCGAGGCGCTCGGGTCGGGCGGTAGCCGCTCGAGGGGTCGCCGGCGCGAGTGGGTGCGCCGGCGGCCCCGCCCCCTGCCCTATGTGCTGCTGGTCCCGGCGATTGCCGCCATCGGTGTGGGCATGGGCTACCCGCTCTACCGGCTGGCGGTCATGTCCACCCAGGAGTTCGGCCTGCGCCAGCAATTCGGCACGGCGCCTCCAGAGTCCGTGGGCCTGGACAACTACCGCGAGCTTTTCGGCGACGCGTACTTCTGGGAGGTCCTGCGCCGCTCGATCGCGTTCTGCCTGGTGAACGTGGCCCTCACGATGGCGCTGGGAACGCTGGTGGCGGTGCTGCTCACCCGGCTGGGCAAGGGGATGCGGATCGCCGTCAGCTCGGCGCTCCTGTGCGCCTGGGCGGTGCCGGCGCTGACCGCCAGCGTGATCTGGCAGTGGATCTTCGACCCCCGTTACGGCGTCGTGAACTGGGTCCTCACCCGCCTGGGCGGCGACTTCGACGGCCACTCCTGGCTGTCGGAGCCGCTGTCGTTCTACTTCGTCGCCACGCTGATCGTGGTCTGGATGGGCACCCCGTTCATAGCGCTCACCGTCTACGCCGGCATGACCCAGATCCCCGGCGAGGTCATGGAGGCGGCATCGATCGACGGCGCCGGCGCGTGGCAACGGTTCCGCGACGTCACCTGGCCCAGCCTCCGTCCCTTGTTCGTGGTGCTCATCGCGCTGAGCACCTTGTGGGACCTGCGGGTCTTCACCCAGATCTTCGTGCTGCAGCAGGCTGGCAGCATCACCCGGGAGACCAACCTGCTCGGGACGTACGCCTACCGGGTCTCGGTGGGCGCCAACGACTTCGACATCGGGGCCACCATCGCGATCGTGATGGTTGGCCTCACGCTGCTCTTGACGCTGTTCTACCTGCGCAACATGTTCCGCCAGGACGAGCTGTGAGCCGGCTGCGCCCGCCCGCACCCCTCCGCTCATCGGCGTGCCTACGGCCCGCCAATGAGCGATCGCCGCTACGCGGCGAGTACCGCACCGTGTCTCTGGCTCGCTCGCACTCCGTGCTCCCTCGCGTGGTCCTGTCGCCTCCGGTGCGGGGGCTACCGCCGTCGGCGCCGGCTAGGCGCCTCCAGCGCCCCCGCATCCTCAGCGCCACCCGCTCGCTACCCGCCCTATGCGGGAGGCGGACAATGGCCTCGGCCTTCGGCCGTGTCGTGGAACAATGACCGACGCTTCGATGCACCCGTCGGTGGTGGTGCCGGTGCCCGGCGGCGTCGTCGGCGACGCGATCGCACCCGAGGTGGCGACGGCGGAGACGTCCGAGGCCGCGGTCCGGCGCCGCCGGGTACGCGCCCACCGGGTGCTCCTCAACGCCGTCGGCCTGGTGGTGATCGGGATGGCGGCGTTCCCCGTCTACTGGATGATCAACACGTCGTTCCGCACCAACCTCGACATCCGCAGCGATCCCGAGTTCCTGCCGGTGCGCGGCACGCTGGCCAACTACCGCACGGTGTTCGAGCGGGACTTCTTCTGGACCGCCTTCCGCAACAGCATCATGGTCACGCTGCTCACGGTGGCGCTGGCGTTGTTCATGGCCTTCCTGGCCGCCCTCGCGATCTCCCGGTTCCGCTTCCGTGGCCGGGTGGCGTTCCTGGTGCTGATCCTGATCGTCCAGATGGTGCCGGCCGAGGCGCTCATGATCTCGCTGGTGAAGGTGCTGGACGGCTGGCACCTGCGCAACTCGATCATCGGGCTCACCATCGCGTACCTGGCCTTCGTGCTGCCGTTCACCGTGTGGACGCTGCGCGGCTTCGTGGCGGGCGTGCCCAAGGAGCTCGAGGAGGCCGCCATGGTCGATGGCGCCAGCCGGCTGCGGGCCTTCTTCACCGTGACGTTCCCCCTGGTGGCGCCCGGCCTCGTGGCCACGGGCATCTTCGCCTTCATCCAGGCCTGGAACGAGTTCACCTACGCGCTCGTGATCATGGACCGCCCCTCGAAGCAGACCCTGCCGGTCTGGATCCAGTTCTTCAACGAGGGCGAGCGCGGCACCAACTGGGGCGGCGTGATGGCGGCCTCGACGCTCATCACCATCCCGGTGATCGTCTTCTTCCTGATGGTCCAACGCCGGGTCGTGGCCGGCATGACCGCCGGGGCGGTGAAGGGGTGAGCGCCGACGCGCTGGGGCGGGCGGCGGCGGCCACGTTGCTGGCGTCGTTCCCCGGGGAGCGGGTGCCGGCATGGCTGCTGGACCGGGTCGACGGCGGGCTGGGCGGCGTGTGCCTCTACGGCTCGAACCGGCGGGCCGACCTGGCGGCCGTGGCGTCGATGATCCACGGCGCCCGCCCGGGGGTGCTGGTCGCCCTGGACGAGGAGGGCGGGGACGTCACCCGCCTCGAGGCCGCCACCGGAAGCTCGGTGCCCGGCAACGCCGCCCTGGGTGCCGTCGACGACCTCGACCTCACCGGCGCCGTCGCCGCCGCGCTCGGCGGCGTCCTGCGCGCCGCAGGCGTCGACCTCGACCTCGCGCCGTGCGCCGACGCCAACACCGATCCGGCCAACCCGGTCATCGGGGTGCGGTCGTTCGGCGCGGACCCCGAGGTGGTGGCCCGCCACACCGTCGCCTTCGTCGCCGGCCTCCAGGGGGCGGGCGTCGCGGCGTGCGTCAAGCACTTCCCCGGTCACGGGGCCGTCGACGTCGACTCGCACCTGGACCTGCCCACGGTCGCCGCTCCGCTCGAGCTGCTGCACACGCGGGAGCTGGTCCCGTTCCGGGCCGCCGTCGGCGCGGGCTCGGCTGCGGTCATGACCGGCCACCTGCGCGTTCCGGCGCTCGACCGCGAGCCCGCCACCGTGAGCCGCCGCATGCTCACCGGCCTGCTGCGCGACGAGCTCGGCTTCACCGGTGCCGTCGTCACCGATGCCCTGGACATGGCCGGCATCGGAGGGCCTGCGGCGATCCCCGCGAACGTCGTGCGCGCCGTCGCGGCCGGCGCCGACCTGTGCTGCCTGGGACCGGACAACACCGCCGAGCTCGTCGACGCCTGCACGTCCGCACTCCTCGGGGCCGTCGCGAGCGGTGCCCTGCCGGAGGCCCGGCTGCACGACGCGGCCGCCCGGGTCACCCACCTCCGCTTCCTGCCGCGGGATCGGTGGCCAGAGCCACCAATTCCGCGGCAGGTTTCCTCGCTGGCGGTGATCGGTGCGGAGGCCGCCCGACGAGCCGTACGCGTCGAGGGCGAGCTACCGCCGGCCCTCTCCGGGGCGCACGTCGTGGAGCTCGACCGGCCCGCCAACATCGCGGCCGGGCCGGTCGCCTGGGGGCTCGCCGCTCCGCTGACCGCCGCCGACCCCACCACCACCGCCGAGCGCCTGCCCGAGTCGGCCGGCCCCGACGCGGTGGCCGGCGCCCTCGCCGCGGCCGCGCACCGCCCCCTCGTGATCGTCGTGCGCGACGCCGAGCGCCGCCCGGCCCAGGTGGCACTGCTGGACAGCCTGCTCGCCGCCCGCCCCGACGCCATCGTCGTCGACATGGGCTGGCCCGCGGCCGGGCGCCCGCCTGGATCGGGCCCCCGCATCGTCACGTTCGGCGCTTCTCGCGCCAGCGGCGAGGCCGCAGCTGCCATCCTGGTCGGCGTCGGCGCCGCCATCTGCAGGAGGACCTCTCGTGGCTGACATCGGCATCCGCGGCGCCACCAAGGTCTACGCCGGCGCTGCCAATCCGGCCGTCGACACCGTCGACCTCGACATCGCCGATGGTGAGCTCCTGGTGCTCGTGGGCCCGTCGGGGTGCGGCAAGTCCACGTTGCTCCGGATGATCGCCGGCCTCGAAGCGGTGACGGCCGGCTCGATCTCGATCGGCGGCCGTGACGTCACCGACCTCGCGCCCAAGGACCGCGACATCGCCATGGTGTTCCAGAGCTACGCGCTGTATCCGCACATGACGGTCCGCAAGAACATCGGCTACCCGCTCAAGCTGGCCAAGACGCCCAAGGACGAGATCGACCGTCGCGTGGCCGAGACTGCCGAGCTCCTGCAGTTGACCGATGAGCTGGAGCGCCGGCCCGCACAGCTCTCCGGCGGGCAACGCCAGCGAGTGGCGATGGGCCGGGCGATCATCCGCCACCCGCAGGCGTTCCTGATGGACGAGCCGCTGTCCAACCTCGACGCGAAGCTGCGGGTCGAGATGCGGGCCGAGATCGCCAGGCTCCAGCGCGAGTTAGCGGTGACCACGGTGTACGTGACGCACGACCAGGTCGAGGCCATGACCATGGGCACCCGGGTCGCCGTGCTCCAGAGGGGGCGGCTGCAGCAGGTCGCCACGCCCCAGCGGCTCTACGACGAGCCCGACAACCTCTTCGTCGCCACCTTCATCGGGTCGCCGGCCATGAACCTGTTCCCCGGCCGCATCGAGGCGGCCGAGGGTGCCGAGGGCGCCGACGGGCTCACGCTCCGCTCGGGCCCGCACCGGCTGGCGCTCGACCGTGCCATGCTGGCCTCGCATCCTGCGGTCCGGGAAATGGTCGGCCAGCCCGTCGTGATCGGCATCCGCCCCGAGGGGCTGGCGGACGTGGCGCTCGAGCCGGCGGCCCCGGCCGACCGGGTGATCGAGGCGACCGTCGACCTGGTCGAGTCGCTGGGCGCCGAGCTCATCGTGCACGTCAGCGTGTCCGATCCCGTCTCCCCGGCCGCCGCCTCGGACGCCTGGCGCCAGGTCGTGGCTCGGCGGGGACGGGCGGTCGCCCGCCTGACCACCCGCAGCCGCCTGTCGGCAGGCGACGTGGTGAAGCTGGCCGTGGACACCACGCGGCTCCACCTGTTCGACGCCGAGACCGGCGCCTCGCTACGGGTAGCCGGCGCGGCTTGAATGAGGCCGCACGTGTCCGATCTCCTCCTCGCCGGGCTCGACATCGGCGGCACCAAGACGCTCGCGGTGGCGGCCTCGGTGCCGGCGGCCACCGTCGCCGGGGCACCGGCGGTCGTCGAGGGTTCGATCGTCGCCACCGTGCGCCGCGCCACCCGGGGCGGGCCGGACGAAGTGCGGACGTCGGTCGCAGAGACGCTCGCTGAACTCGCGGCCGCCGCCGGGGTGTCCGTCGACGGGTTCGCGGCCGTTGGCCTGGGCATCCCGGGCCTGGTCGACCGGGAGGCCGGGACGGTACGGCACGCCGTCAACCTCGGCCTCGGCGAGGAGCCAGTGGCCCTCGCCGACCATGTCGGTCGCCTCGCACGGGCGCCGGTGGTGGTCGACAACGACGTCAACGTCGCCGCCGTGGGGGCCGCCTCGGCGCTCGGCTGCCCGGGCGATCTCGCCTACCTCAGTGTGGGGACGGGCGTCGCCGCCGGCTTCGTGCTAGGGGGCCGCGTCCGCCAGGGCGCGCACGGTGCCGCCGGCGAGATCGGCCACCTCCCCGTCGACCCGAGCGGCCCGCTGTGCGAATGCGGCCAGCGGGGCTGTCTCGAGGCGGTCGCATCGGGTACCGCCATCGCCAAGCGCTGGCCGTCGGCCGGCGGCGCCGTGTCGGCGGCGACGGCACTGCTGGCCGCGGCCGCGGCCGGGGACGGCGTCGCCGCCGAGGTGCGGGACGAGGTGGCCGCGTACCTGGCCGGCGCCGTGGCCCTCATCGCCCAGACGGTCGACCCCCAGATCATCGTGCTGGGTGGGGGCGTGGCCGAGGCGGGCCCCCCTTTGCTCGACGCCGTGGTCGACGCGTTGCATGCCCGGGCCGAGCGGTCACCGGTGCTCGCGGCGCTCGACCTGGCCGGCCGCGTGGCCCTGGTCCCGGAGGGCGTACCCGCCGGGGCATTGGGGGCCGCCCTGCTGGCTCGTGCGCATCTGACTGCAGACAGTGTCCGCACTGCCGCTGACAGTGCCGGAGACGGGTTCGGGGGGCGGATGACGGAGACTCGCCGGGCGACATTGTGACCATGCGATCGCCAGACTCGCTGGTCGTTTCTGAAGGAAACGTACTGACAGCGAGCGGATTGTCAGCCTGCGACGTGTTCCTGGCACATGGCCGCATCGTGAGCGTCGGTTCCGACGTTGGCACTAGCGGGACAGGAGGCGGTGGACAAGGCGAACCGACGGAGGTTGGTACGGCCGGTGCCGGGGCCGAGCGTGCCCTCCTCCGACCGTTCCCCTCGAACGAAACCGAGGAGGTCGCCGGGGGAGAGCCCCCGGCGGCCCCCGGTGACCCGTCGTGGTTCTCGGTGCGCCGCCTCGATGCCGCCGGGCTGCTGGTGGTCCCGGGCTTCGTCGATCTCCAGTGCAACGGTGCGGTCGGCGTGGACATCACGTCCGAGCCGGAGCGCCTGTGGGAGGTGGCGGCGGCGCTGCCGCGCTGGGGCGTCACCGCCTGGCTGCCGACCGTCGTGACGGCTCCGCCCGCCATACGCGCGCGGGCGCTGGCGGCGCTGCGGTCGGGGCCGCCGCGCGGGCCGGACGGAGTCCGTCCGTTCGCGGTGCCCCTGGGCCTCCACTTCGAGGGGCCCTTCCTGGCGCCCGAGCGACGCGGCGCCCATCCGGCGGAGCACCTGCGGGCGCCGGATCCGTCGTTGGTGGCCGACGAGGGTTGGAGCCGCCGGTCCGGCGTGATCCTCGTGACGCTTGCCCCGGAGCTGCCCCGCGCCCTCGACGTCGTACGCGACCTCGTCGATGCCGAGGTCGTGGTGTCGGCGGGCCACTCGTCCGCAAGCGCCGAGGACGCCACGGCCGCCATCGACGCCGGCGTGACGGCCGTGACCCACCTGTTCAACGCCATGGCCCCGCTCCACCACCGCGATCCGGGCCTCGCCGGGGTGGCGCTGTCCGACGAGCGGGTCCGCGCGGGCGCGATCGCCGACGGCCTCCACCTGCATCCGGCCACCGTGGCGCTGGCGGCGCGGGCGTTGGGCGACCGGCTGTGCCTGGTCACCGACGCGGTGGCGGCCCTCGGCATGCCCGCCGGCCGCGTGCCCCTGGGGGTGCTGGAGGCATTCGCCACCGACGACGGCGTGCGCCTGGCCGACGGCACGCTGGCCGGCAGCGTCCTGTCCCTCGATCGGGCGGTGCGCAACCTGATGGCGTTCGCCGGCGTGTCCCTGCCCGTGGCGGTGACGGCGGTGACCGCGTCACCGGCGGCGCTGCTCGGGCTCGGCGACCGCGGCGTGATCCGCGCCGGGGCGGCCGGCGACCTCGCGCTGCTGGACGCCGGCGGTGGGGTCGTGGCGACGGTCGTCGGCGGCCGGGTTGCCTTCGACCGGCGCACGTCGGCCCCACCCGACACGAGCATGCGGCAGATGGAGCCCCCATGACGTCCCTTTCCACCGCAGGTTCGGGGTACGAGCGCTCGTGGAGGTCGTGATCGTCGACGCTCCCGGCGAGGCCGGCGAGCTGGTCGGCGGCGCCATCGCCGCGCTCGTGGCCCGCAAACCCGACGCCGTCCTGGGACTCGCGACCGGGACCTCTCCGCTCGCCGCCTACCGCGACCTCGCCGGCCGCTACGCCGCCGGGGGACTGAGCCTCGCCGAGGCGCGGGCCTTCCTGCTCGACGAGTACGTGGGCCTGCCCGCCGGACACCCCCAGTCCTACCGGTCGTTCATCGCCCGGGAACTGGAGGCGCACGTCGACTTCGCAACCGGCGCCGTCCGCGGTCCCGACGTCCACGCCAACGACCTGCTGGCGGCCTGCGACGCCTACGAGGCGGCCATCCGCGACGCCGGCGGCGTCGACCTCCAGCTGCTGGGGATCGGCACCGACGGGCACATCGGGTTCAATGAGCCGGCGTCGTCGCTCGCCTCGCGCACCCGCATCAAGACGCTCACCGACCAGACCCGCCGGGACAACGCGCGCTTCTTCGCGTCGCTCGACGACGTCCCGCGCCACGTTGTCACCCAGGGCGTGGGCACGATCCTCGAGGCCCGCCACCTGGTGCTCCTGGCGTTCGGATCCGCCAAGGCGGGTGCGGTGGCGGCG
>Ga0081538_10002573_pt1 | contig 17616 bp, 19 predicted proteins | sample TabmetS5T2R1_FD_71022 | JGI IMG/M metagenome (GOLD analysis project Ga0081538, IMG submission 71022) | Tabebuia heterophylla rhizosphere microbial communities from the University of Puerto Rico - S5T2R1 | ecosystem: Host-associated > Plants > Roots > Rhizosphere ... | reverse complement strand
GGCCAGGGTCTCCTCCATGAACGCCCGGTACACCTCCAGGGCCAGCATGGTCTCGGCCTGGGCGTCCTCGTAGGTGGCGTGGGCGGTGTGGCCCTCCTGCCAGAGGAACTCGGTGGTGCGCAGGAACAGCCGCGGCCGCAGCTCCCAGCGGACCACATTCGCCCACTGGTTGATCAGCAGCGGCAGGTCGCGGTGGGACTGGATCCACTTGGCGAACAGGTGGTTGATCACCGTCTCCGAGGTCGGCCGGACCACCAGCGGCTCGGCCAGCTGCTCACCGCCGCCGTGGGTGACCACGGCCAGCTCGGGCGAGAACCCCTCGACGTGCTGCTGCTCCTTCTCCAGGAAGCTCATGGGGATGAACAGCGGGAAGTAGGCGTTCTGGACCCCGGTGGCCTTGATCCGCCGGTCCATGTCGGCCTGCATGAGCTCCCAGGTGGCCCACGCCCACGGTCGGATGACCATGCTCCCCCGGGCCGGGCCGTTCTCGGCCAGCTCGGCCCGAGCGACGACGTCCTGGTACCACTGGGGGAAGTCCTTCCCCTGGGGGGTGAGCACGGCCTCGTTGGCCACGATGGGTTCCGCCTCCCTCTCACTGACGGGTTTGCACGCAGCGTACTCAGGCCCGACGGAGGGGGCAAAGCGGTTCTCCAGGCCCGCGCCCGAGCCGCCGGCGGACGGCGATTAGCCATCAGGCACCAGCCGATCTACGGCGTTCTACGCATGACCCCGCTTCGAGGCCGCCTGTACGTTTTTGGTATCCAAATCCTTGTTTAGTCCAGCTTGGACGGCGAATCCGAATTGCTGCTGGCGGCAGCACCATCCGGGGGGGTGGCCAATGGCGGTGGAGAGACGGACGGAGACGCCCATGGAAATTCGGCTGGACGACCCGCCGGCCACCGTGTCACCCGCACCCTCCGCGAGCGCCCTGGAGCGCTACAGCAGGATCAGCCGTGGGCTGATGGCGACCGATGCCGCCTGCATCGTGTTCGCCCTGCTCATCGGCTACTACCTCCGGTACGACAACCGGCCGATGCCGACGGAGGAATCCCTCACTGTCGTCTTCGCGCCGCTGCTCTGGTTGGCGGCGTTCCAGGCCTTCGGGTTGTATGCGCCCCAGCACCTCTCGCCGCCCGAGGAATTCCGCCGCACCTTCAGCGCGGCCAGCGTCGGCATTGTGCTCCTGGTGGTGGCCAGCTACTGGTCCCACTCCAACCTGTCCCGGGTCTGGATGGGGGCCACCTGGATCCTCGCCCTGCTCCTGGAGCTGCTCACCCGGCGGGGCTGGCGCCGCCACCAGGTCAGACTGAAGGGCAGCGGGCGCCTGGCGTTCCGGACCCTCATCGTCGGGACCAGCGCCGAGGCCGGGCGGCTGGCCCATGTCCTGGACAACCCAGCCTCCGGGTTCCTGCCGCTCGGCTATGTCCAGGGGTCCGACAAGACCGTCTCGGCCAACACCCTGCCCCTGCTGGGCGACCTCGAGCAGCTCCAGAGCCTAATCCGCGACCATGCCGCCAACTGCCTGTTTGTCGCCTCCTCGGCCCTGACCTTCGAGGACGTCTCCTGGGTCGCTCAGGCGGCCCGGAAGGAGGACGTCGAGGTCCGCATCTCGGCCAACCTGCCGCAGATGCTCACCTCCCGGCTCTGCTTCCAGACGGTGGGGCCGACGATCGCCATCTCCCTGCGGCCGGTCCGCCTCACCGGGCGCCAGGTGGTGCTCAAGCGCGGCTTCGACCTGGTCGTGGCCTCGGTCGCCCTGGTCCTGGCCACCCCCCTGTTCGCCGCCATCGCCCTGGCCGTCAAGCTGACTTCCCGGGGCCCGATGTTCTTCCGCCAGGCCCGGGTGACCAAGGACGGCAAGGTCTTCCAGATGCACAAGTTCCGGACCATGCGCATCGGCGCCGACCGGGCCATGGACACCAGCGCCCCGTTCTTCAAGGTGGCCGCCGACTCCCGGCTGACCCCGGTGGGGCGGCTCATCCGCCGCACCAGCCTGGACGAGCTGCCGCAGCTGTGGGACGTCCTGGTCGGGAACATGAGCCTGGTCGGCCCCCGCCCGCTGCCCGCCAACCAGGTTGCGGCCAACGTCGAGCTGCTCCGCGAGCGCCACGAGGTGCCGGCCGGCGTCACCGGCTGGTGGCAGATCAACGGCCGCAGCTCCCTCAGCCCAGAGGCCGCCCTGGCCCTGGACCGCTTCTACATCGAGAACTGGTCGCTCGGCCTGGACCTCTACATCCTGGCCAAGACCTTCGGGGCGGTCGTCGGCGGCAAGGGCGCCTACTGAGCATGGCCGAGGCGCTCGTTGAGACCACGCCGCCGGAGTGGCGCCGCATCCTCCGCACGCGGGTCGACGCCACCAGCTACCGGCACGCCCACCGACCAGGTGCTGCTCTGGGCCGCGGCCGGCCAGTCCCGCTACGTCTGTGTGGCCACGGTCAACAACCTCATCGAAGGCTGCGACGACCCCGGCTACAACACCACCATGGAGCCGCCGACCTGGTCACCCCGACAGCATGCCGCTGGTCTGGGGCCTGCGGCTGCTCGGGGTGCCGGACGCCTCCCGCGTCTACGGGCCGGATCTGACCCTGTGGGTGTGCGAGGAGGCGGCCCGCCGCGGCATCCCGGTCGGCTTCTACGGCGGCCAGGACGACGTGCTCGACGACCTGACCGCGTCGCTGTCGCGCCGCTGGCCGGGGTTGCGGGTCGCCTACCGCTGGAGCCCCCCGTTCCAGGCCCTCAGCGCCGAGAAGGCCCGGGTGGCCGAGGACCTGCGCCACTCGGGGGCGCGGATGCTGTTCGTCGGGCTGCGCCCGCCCAAGCAGGAGCGCTGGATGGCCGACCACCGGGACCTGCCCATGGTGATGCTCGGGGTCGGGGCGGCCTTCGACCTCCTGTCCGGGCGCAAGCGCCAGGCGCCGCGGGCCCTCCAGAGACTGGGGCTGGAGTGGCTGTACCGCCTGGTGCACGAGCCTCGGCGGTTCTGGCGGCGCCACCTGTACCGCAACCCAAGGTTCGTCGCCTGTTCGCGGCCCAGCTGCTACGGGAGCGACGGCAGCTCGCAATGCCATCTCGGAAGGAGCGCAGATGACGCGTAGGACCGCTCTGGTCGCCGGCGCCGGTGGGTTCATCGGCCACCACCTCGTCAGATACCTCCAAGGGCACGGCTACGAGGTCCGCGGGGCCGACATCAAGCCGCCCGAGCACGAGGAGACCACCGCCGAGGAGTTCGAGGTGGTCGACCTGCGCAACTGGGAGGACTGCCTCAAGGTCACCCGGGACGTCGACGAGGTGTACCAGCTCGCCGCCGACATGGGCGGCATCGGCTACATCACCGCCTTCCACGCCGACGTCGCCCGCAACAACGTGCTCATCAACGCCCACATGCTCCAGGCGGCCGCCGAGAACCAGGTGTCGCGGTACTTCTACGCCTCCTCGGCCTGTATCTACCCGATGTACCGGCAGACATCGCCCGACGTGACCCCGCTCAAGGAGGAGGACGCCTACCCGGCCGACCCCGAGGATGGCTACGGCTGGGAGAAGCTGTACGCCGAGAAGCTGTGCCAGTACTACACCGAGGAAGGCAAGCTGGACACGCGGGTGGCACGCTTCCACAACATCTACGGGCCGGTCGGCACCTACGACGGCGGCCGCGAGAAGGCGCCGGCCGCGATCTGCCGCAAGGTCGCCCTGGCCGACGACGGCGACGAGATCGAGGTATGGGGCGACGGCGCCCAGACCCGCTCGTTCACCTACGTCGACGACTGCGTCGAGGGCATCCACCGGATTACCTCCTCCGACAACTCCCGCCCGCTGAACCTGGGCGCCGACCGGCTGGTCACCGTCGACGAACTGGTGCGGCTGGTCGCCACGGCCGCCGGCAAGACCATCCGGGTCCGCCACGACACCAGCAAGCCGCAGGGCGTCCGGGGCCGCAACAGCGACAACACCCGCCTGCGCGAGGTGCTCGGCTGGGAGCCGCAGACGTCGCTGGAGGACGGCCTGGCCCGCACCTACCGGTGGATCGCCGCCCAGCTCGGGCGGGGGTGAGCGGCGATCAGGCTGCGTGAGCCGTCCGTCCGGCACCTGGCCGCCCTCACCGGGCGCCGGGTCATGATCCTGCACAGCCCGCCGGTGGAGGCCGGCGAGGCCGGCCTGAGCGGGCTGGACGTCGACTGCGCCGTGGTCGGGCTCGACCGGCGCTGGCCCCTGCGCCTGCCTGACGGCTGGCGGCTCTGCCAGGACCTCGATGTTCCGGCGGTCGGCGAGGATCCACTGGCGACCAGGGCTGCTGCCGCGGCCCGGGACGGTGGGTGGGTCGAGACCCGGGCGACCTGGCCACGCCGCACGCCCGGCCTGTATACGGCCGGGTGCCGTCGCTGGCATCTGCTCGGCTACTACGGGCTCGACTTCCTGGCCGGAGGCTGGCTCAGTGTCGCGCAGGTGCTGGCCCGCAACGGCCTAGGCGCTACCCGCTCCAGGTCTCTCGCCCTCCCCCCGGGCTGGTCCGGCGCCCGGGGGCGCTGCTCCCTGCCCCCGACCTGACCCTGTGCTGGAGTCATCGCTGCAGCGGCTGCAGATCTTCGAACGGCAGCTCGACGGGCACCGGCTGGTCGCCCAGGCGCCGGCCAGGGACCGCACCCCGTGGCTGGGCTTCCGGACGGTGACCAACGACCGCTGGCACCAGGGCAACGTCGTCCTGCTGGGCGACGCCGCCCACACCACCCACTTCACCATCGGGTCGGGGACCAAGCTGGCCATCGAGGACGCGATCGGGCTGGCCGACGCCCTCGGCGGGCATCGCGACCTGGCCACGGCCCTGACCGCCTACGAGCGCCAGCGCAAGACGGCGCTGGTGCTGCTCCAGCAGGAGGCGCGCAACAGCGCCAGGTGGTTCGAGAACCTGCCCCGGTACGTGGCGCTGGGTGAGCCGCGGTTCGCCGCCCTCCTGCACCACCGCCGCTCCCCGCTCCTGACCCGCATGTCCCCCGCCGGCTACTACCGGCTCCGGCGCATGACCCAGCTGCTGCCGCTGTTCGACCGGTTGTGGCAGTGGGCCAGCGGCCGAGGGCGGGCCCGCTACGTGCGGCGCGCCCCCAGCACCTAGAACAGGGCCCGGGTGAGCGCCCGGCGGTAGGTGGTGGTCAGGGGGTGGTCGTCCCCCAGCAGGCGGAAGACGTCCAGCATCAGCCCCCTGGCCTTGTCGCGGGGCTCGCCGGGGCCCTCGCGGACGGCGTCCAGGAGGGTGGCCAGGGCCGGGTCGGCCTGGCCGTCGGAGGCCTGGGCGGCCGCGGTGGCGAAGCGGGAGGTCGGGTCGGCGGCCTCGGCGGCCAGGCGGGCGCTGGCCAGCAGGACGGCCACCTCGGGGTCGGTCTCGACCGGGCGGAGCAGCTCGATCGCCTCGGCCGGGCGGCCCTCGCGCAGGGCCAGGTCGGCCAGGCCGGTCCGGGCGGCCAGGTTGTCGGGGTCCTGCTCCAGGACCTCGCGCCAGCGGGCGGCGGCCTGGGCGGGGTCGAGGTCGGCCGCGGCGGCCGCGGCCCGGTCGGCGTCGCTGGGCAGCAGGGCCTCGACGAACCGCTCGACCACGGCGGCGGGCTGGGCGCCGACGAACTCGTCGACCAGGCGGCCACCGGCGAACGCCTTGACCGCCGGGATGCCCTGGACCTGGAAGGCCATGGCCAGCCGCTGGTTCTGGTCGACGTCGAGGCGGGCCAGGACGACCTCGCCGCCATGGCGCTCCACCGCCCGCTCCAGCACCGGGGCCAGGGCATGGCAGGGGCCGCACCAGTCGGCCCAGAAGTCGACCAGCACGGGGACGGACTTGGAACGTTCAAGCACCTCGGCCTGGAAGGTGGCCTCGGTGACGTCAAAGATTAGGTCACTCATACCGTTGTAGGTACGCCTGCCGGGGCCCTCCCCGCAAGGTCAGGAGCGGGGAGCGAGCTGGTCGGCGTGCTCCTCCAGGTGGGCGACGGCGAACCGGTCGATGATCTCGGCCACCGTCATGTTCCCCAGGGTCTGGTGGTGGCCGGTGCGGGCCATGGCCTGGGCGTCGAGGCGCTCCAGCAGGGCCAGGACGGTGGCCACGCCCTGGTCGATCCGGCCGAGCAGGCGCTCGGGGTCCTCGCGGCGGTCGCGCTCGATGGCCTCGACCCGGCCGGGGTCGGACTTGACCCGGCCGAACCGGTCCTGGCGGCCGGCGGCGACCAGCTCGGCCTGCTGGGCCCAGTAGGGCAGCATCTCGGCCACATGGGCCAGGATCTGGCCCCGGTCCCAGCGCTCCCCCGAGTCCGGGTCGGGGTCGGTGAGGGCGTCGTCGGGCACGGCCACGGCGCTGGCCCGGATCCGCCCGGCCGCCGCCAGCAGCCGCTCGGCCCGGTCGTGGGCGCCGGCCGGGGCGCTCACTGGCCCAGCCTCGGTCGGATGCGGTCGGGGTCGGGCAGGAACGGGGGCGCGTCGCCGGCCACCACCGGGTTGGCGAGCACGCCCAGGCCGCTCACCTCCAGCTCGACCTCGTCGCCGGGCTGGAGATAGGGGTACTTGTCGGCCCCGTGGACCAGCGACAGCTCCAGGATGCAGCCGGTCCCGCACGTGCCCGACCCGAGCACGTCGCCCCGGCGGACTGTTGCCGATTCGCTGGCGTAGGCCAGCATCTCGGCGAAGCTCCACCACAGCCCGTCCAGGTCGGCCCGTGACCACTCGACCCCGTTCACCGTCGCCGTCATCAGCGCGCTCGGCACCTCCCGCAGCCCTCCGGGGGCGAACTCCGCCGCCGTGACCAGCATCGGCCCCAGCGAGGTGGCGAAGTCCTTGCCCTTGACCGGCCCCATCGACAGCGCCATCTCGCGCCGCTGCACGTCCCTGGCCGACCAGTCGTTCATGACCATGAACCCGGCCACCGCCTCGTCGGCGTCCTCCAGGCGCAGGTTGGCGCCGTCGCGGCCGAGCAGGCAGGCCACCTCCAGCTCGTAGTCGAGCTCGGCCGAGCGGGGCGGCGCCGCCACCGGGTCGCCGGGGCCGATCACCGCCGCCGGGTTGGCGAAGTAGAAGACCGGCAGCTCGTACCAGTCCGGGTGCATCTCCAGGCCCCGGCGGGCCCTGGCCGTCCGCACGTGCTGCTCGAAGGCGTAGAAGTCGCGGATCGAGGGCGGCTCGGCCACCGGGGCCAGCAACCGCACCGCCCCCACCGGCACCGGCTCCCCGTCCCCCCGGGGCCGCAACCCCGGGTCGGCGTTGGCCGCCATGGCCAGGTCGAGCATGGCCTCCAGCCCCTCATGCCCCTCTCCCGGGGCCACCGGCACGATCACCTCCCCGTCCAGGTACCCCACCCGGGCGACCCCATCGTCGAGATAGCGACAAATCTTCATAGCTCCCGCTCCGTCAGCAGCAGAGGCGCCCGCCGCCGCGGGGTGGTGCCGAGCACGCTCACGCGCTCCCCCGTCGGCGGGGTGGGGCGGACGACGGTGGCCGGTGCATCGCCGCTCACCATACCGCGCTGACCAGGCGCGGCCGAAGCACCCGGCGGACGCCGGATAGGATGGACCGGTGGATGAACCCTCCGTCGAGGCCTTCGACGTCCCCGCCCTGGAGGCGGCCCGGGACGAGCTCCAGGACCGGACCGGTGAGCTGTACCTGGAGTTCCTGCGCCGCGACTCGCTGAGCTGCGGCCTGTACGTGCTGGAGCCCGGGGCCGACGACCCCCAGGGGCCGCACCAGGAGGACGAGGTCTACGTGGTCCTGGCCGGCCGGGCCCGGCTGACCGTGGCCGGCCGGGACCAGCCGGTCGGGCCGGGCAGCGTGGTGTTCGTCGCCCGCACCCTCCCCCACCGCTTCTCCGACGTCACCGAGCGCCTCTCGGTGCTGGTCTTCTTCGCCCCGGCCGAGTCGGGCTAGCGGCGCAGCCAGGCCGGCAGCGGCAGCTCGCGGCCGCGCCAGGGGACGATGTCCTCGGTGGCGAACCGCCCGAAGAAGTTCACGAAGTGGCCGCCCGCGCCCGCCACGGCCCGCTTGGCCCGTTCCCTGGCGTCGTCGGCGGGCGCCAGCACCGACAGCACCGTCCGGCCGTCGCGCAGGGCGGCCTCGTAGACGGCCAGGTCGACCATCTGGTCGGCCAGGGTGAACGACGCCAACCGCCGGGCCCGCGCCCACAGCCCGCCGACGTTGCCCAGGCTGTCGATCCGGTCGGCGTCCCGGCCGCCCCGCAGCACCAGCACGGCGTCGCCGCCGAGTCCCTCGCGGGCGAGCGCGGCCGTGGCGGCCGCGGCGGCGTCGTCGGTGTCGAGCACCGCCATCAGCCGGTTGGTGGTCGGCAGCCGCCCCGCCCCGGACATCAGGCGCTCAGCATGGCACAACCAGTCGTCCGCGGGACGCGAGCGGTAGCCCTCGGTGGCGTAGACCTGCCGGCAGGCCGCCTCCGGGAGGGCCATCTGGGAGGTCCGGAGCTTGCCGCTGGTGGTGGTGGCCGCCTCCAGGCTCGGGTAGACCTCGAAGTGGACGTGCGGCCAGCGCCCCGGAGTAGGCCGCCGGGAAGATGCTGGTGAAGGTGACCGTCCCGTCGCCGCCGTCTCCTGGACCCCGCGCAGGTAGTTCTCCTGGGTGACGCCCTCGGAGTACAGCGAGTAGCGGCCGTCGATGTCGCAGTGCCAGAGGTACACGGCGGCGCCCTTGCGCCCGACCGACCCGTTGGCGGTGTCCAGGACCTTCAGCCTGATGGTCAGCGGCACCCCCTGGCCACCCCCGGCGCCGGCGGCGCCGTCGTTCCCGGCGATGCCGCACCCGGTCAGGGCCACGGCCAGCCCGGTCCCGCCGAGCCAGGCCAGCGCCCGCCGCCGGCTCAGCAGGGTCGGCAGGTCATGGGACAACCCGCGGTCATGCTCGTGGTCGTGCTCGTGCTCGTGCAGCTCCTCGTCGTGCGCCATCTCGGCCTCCATGAACGTCCCGATAGTGGTCTCCGGAGGCCAGCACCTCCGGATGCCCGAGACGCTATCGACCGAACCTGGACACCAACTGAGAGCCCGGTGGAGGTCGCCTGGAATCGGCCATGCGGGCCGGAGGGCGGTGGGGCCGTGGGCCTTGGCCGCTCCAGCCGCTCCCCGAGAAGCGCGCGCACCTCCTGCTCGGTCACCGGCCCTGACCGCTGATCGCGGATGGGTCGCGGCCCCGGCGCGGCCCCGTCATGGCAGACTTCGGCCGAGGCATCTGCGCCTCCCGACGGGAGCTGCGATGTACCGCCGAATCGCCTTCGCCGCCGCTGACCTCAGCCTGGCCGTCGCCGGGGTGCTGCTGGTCTGGGGCTTGGTGCGGCCGCACGAAGACGTCCAGCGGCTCTATGGCGTCCTCCTGGGCTTCGCCGTGCTTCTGGTCGGCAGCGTGCAGCTCGCCGGCGCCATGAACGTGCCCGCGGCCGCCGGCCAGACGGCCTGGCGGCAGCTGCGGCCGCGCTGGCCGGTGATCATGGGCCTGGTGGTGATCGCGTTGATCACCGCTGGTATCGGCATGGCCGCGGCGGCGATCACCAACCCCGATCCCCAATCCGGATACGGGCCGGTGCGCGAGTCCGACCGCCAACCCGTTCCCAAGACGGTGCCTCGGTCGACCGCTCCTGCGACGGCGCCCCGCCGGCCTCCGTGACGGTTCTGGCTCACCATGGCGGTGAGGGTGAGGCCGGTATGCCGGTGACCGTCGCACGACCTGACCATGCCCGGCTCACCAGCCAACATCGACCACCTGGTCATCGGGGCCGGAGGGGTCCTGGTCATCGACTCCAAGCAGTACCGGGGGTGGCTGCGGATCGACCCCATCGGGCTGGTCTGGCATGGCCGCCACCTGCTGCTGGCCACCCTGCGCAGGGTGCTGTGGGAGGCCGACCAGGCTGATGAGGTCCTCGGCGTGGCCGAGGTCCAGGTCGCCGCGGTCATGGCCATCCACGGCGCCGCGTCCCCTGGGGCCGAGGTCGAAGCTGCCCATGGGTTCCCTCCCTGGGAACTCAAGAGCTGCGTCCGAGGAGGCCTGCGGCCACCCGTGCTCGTGGCCGACGAGCGGATTGACCGTCGACCGGGTGGGAGAGGCGTGGCTATACTCCTGGGGAACGGCGGTCCGTGGACCACCGTTCGCAGCTCAGCTGCTGTGGGCGCCCGTCTTCGTCCTTGCCGGGAGGGGACGGGCGTTCGCGTGTCTGGACGTTGCTGCACGAGGTGGCGGCGCACTGGTTGTCAGTGCCTCCTTCCCGCACTGGAGGTGCGCTGCCTTCCCGACCTTCCACAGGTCTTGTCTGAATGGCGGCGTGTGATTTCGGTCCGACATTAGGCCCTCACTCTCGCGTCGTCAACCGGAAGGGCCACAGGCCCATACTCGCGCGGCGTTAACCGGAAAGGCCATCTGACCTGGGCATCCACTTGAGTTGATAGGCAGTCACATTTCATCCACATGAGTTGATGCAGAGTAAGCATGACGGATGTCCATTTAGAGGTTCCGAAAGGGGCTTCTTTGGGGCTTTGGGGTCGGCCTTAGCAGGTTGGTCGCCGTGGTAGTGCCTACCGGTTCCGCTCAGCTGGACTAGCCACCTGGTCCCCACGCTGCCCGGGCGGCGTGCTGCTAAGTGGGCCGCCAGAAGTCCTGCTCGTAACCCTGGGTGAAGGCGAGACGGCGATGACGTAGCCTCGCGGGTCGTTGCTCGTGGACAAGGAGTCGAAGGATGAGCGAGAACGGCGAACGCGAACGGGCTGCACGGCCGGAGGACCTTAGCCGGCTCTTTGTCGAACGCGCCAACGCCGGCGACGTGGACGGGTTGGTGGCGCTCTATGAACCCGACGCCCTGCTGGCCTTCCCCCCTGGCCAGGTCACCGCCGGCAGCCAGGCGATCCGGCAGGCGTACCAGCGGTTGCTCGCCGACCGGCCCACGTTCACGGCAGGCGAACAGCAGCCGGCGCTCCGCCATGGCGACCTGGCCCTCACCTCGACGCGTCTGGTCGGTGGTGGAGCAACCGTTGAGGTGGCTCGGCGCCAGCCGGATGGCACATGGCTCTGGGTGATCGACCAACCCAATGTCCTCGGATCGTAACGGGCCGTGGAAACGTACCCCGAGGATTCCATGCAGGACTTCAGGCAGGCCGCCTATAAATAGAGGGTCCTGGGTGTTGGCTTGACGTGGCTGCCTTGATCTCCGGAGGCCACGGTGGGCGGCTGCGCTCCATTGGCTGGAGCGAGGCAGACGAACCGGCCCGTCGTTCAGGCTTGGTCTGGCGGCGTGGGGAACCGCGGCGTCGTCCGGCGCAGCGGGTCCAGGGCGCGGCGCTGCAGCAGGAACAGCGCCGCCCAAACGACCAGGAACGCCACCGCCCCCGCCACCACGGCGACCGTGGTTGCGGCCTCGGCCGCCCGCGCCACGAGCACGACGATCGCCGCCGCAAGGGCGGCGTCCACCGTCGCGACGATCGTCGGCGTGTTGACCAGGAACTGGCCCCACCGCCGCAGACGATGACCGCCGGCCAGGTAGCTGGCCGCCAGGCCCTGCTCGTCGTCGTGGTGGCCGGTGGTGAAGTAGGGCTCCAGGGCAGGCGCGATCTTCAGGTAGGCGTGCCGCAGCCGGTTCATGGCCAGCGAGAGCTCGACCTCCTCCCGGTTGATCTCCACCAGGCGGCCGTGGGCGGCGATGCCCAGGAAGAGCACGACCGGCAGCAGCACCAGCGCCAGCGTGGTGGTCTGGGGTCCGAACCCGGTGGCGTCGGCCACCAGCGCCAGCGCGATGGTCGAGGCCGACAGCACGCTCAGGAAGACCGTCGCTCGGCTCTGGGCCTCGTTCCAGATCAGCGACCGTGACGCGAGCAGGCTCCAGTGTTCGGTGGCAAGGATCGCGGCTCCGTCTGGCCCGAACGGGTGATCGCCGGCCGGGTGGGGCGCTGGTGTCGCCCCTTCGGCCTCGGGTGCGGTTGCCCGCTCGGGCGCGGTGACCTTTCGGGTGTCGCCGGTGGCATCCATCGTGGGCCTCCTCGAGCCGGTTGCGTCGTCTCGCTGTTGGGCAGGGTGGCGAGGACCACTGACATGCCCGGGTCCTCACCACCCTCCAGCCCAGCTCCAACTCGGCCCACCGTCAAGCCAACGCCCAGAACCCGTGTGGGGTCGCCGAGATGGCCGCCTGGGCCATCGAGCAGCACCCGATCGATGCCGTGGGTAGCCGCTGGGGTTCGGGAAGCGACCATCTAGCGCGGCTGTATGAACTGCGTCCTGCGGACCTCCAACCGCTGCAGCAAGCGGCCAGCGGAGACCGGGCACCATCCACCGCAGAGACGGCGGCTGACGCGATTTCCACGATCGCAAGCATGCCTGTTGTCTGTCTCGCGGGAGGCCACGAGCCTGGCAACCGCGATTAGGCAAGCTGTCGCCTTGGGCGGCGACACTGATACCGCGGCGGCTCTCGTGGGAGGAATCCTTGGGTGCCAATCGCAGGACGTCATTATCCGGACTATAAGGACTATCAGGCTGGCGTGAGAACCTTCCATTCAGTTTTCAAGGCGCCGTCACGGGAACCGGCCTCGCCCACATGTGACTAGATCCAGGCACGCTAGGGCGATCATCGGCGGGCAGGTCACATGGCGCGTACGTATTTTTCATGAGCATCCTGCCAGTCCGAAACGTTCGACCAGACCCATCGTTACATCTAGTGAATCCCTTTGCTGCGGCTATGGGCGGCCTGGCCCAGACGACTGGAGGAGCAATGAGCCGGAGGGCCAACCTACGGCCGCGCAGGTGGGCGTGGATGGTGGGCGTCGTGCTCGTTGTTGTCCCAATTGCCAGTGGGGGCGTCGCCGCCTGGGCGCTCAATAGCCGATCAGGCGATGGCCACGTCCGACTTGGGTTGCCCATCGCTCCGGCTACGGCGTCGGCGGCGGCCAAGACCCACAAAGGTCGGCGTCCCAAGCCAACCACCACCTCGGCCCCCACCACGACCACGTCGGTCTCCACCACGACCACCGTGTCGGCAGCTAGCACGAGTACCACGTTGGCACCTGCCACGCCCGGGTCGGACGTGAAGATTCCACTGGCGGGATTCGGTGACATGCTGGTTGACCAGGGACGCGGCCGCATCTACATCAGCGGAGGCAGGGGCTCCTCCGGCATCGTCGTCACCGACCTCCAGGGAAGCTACCTGCGCACCCTCGAGGGCATCGCCCCGGGGGCAGCCGGGATGGCGCTGAGCCCGGATGGCACCAAGGTCTACGTGGCCGCCAGTGACAGCGACGGGATCACGATCATCGACGCATCGACCTACGACATCGGCTGGTACTGGACCGGGACCTCTCTCGGTGAGCCGACATGCCCTCGCGACGTCGCGGTGGCGTCCGGGCAGCTGTGGTTCTCGTGGGGCTGCGACGGCGGTCCCGTCGGCATCGGCAGGGTCGACCCCGAGACGCGTGCGCACGAATTGCACGCCTACACTGCGGACACCAAGATCACCTCGCCGCCGCTGCTGGCGACACTGCCTTCGCAGCCCAACATGCTGATCGCCGGTGAGAGCGGCACCAACCCGGCGTCGTTGTTCCGGTTTGAGGCCACCCCGACAGGGCTTGAGCAGCGAGTGTGGCGCCGGACCGACGGAGGCTCGGTGTTGCAGCTGGCGGTTACGCCGGACGGCAGTCAGGTGATCGTCCCATCGGGATATCCGTACTACCACCCGGTCCTGCGCACCTCCGATCTCACCGAGGTCCACAGGTACCCGACAACCGCCTATCCCAACGCCGCCGCCGTCCGTCCCGACGGTGTCGTCGCAGCCGGGATTAACGGCGCCTACGACGAGGACGTGTACATCTTCGAGCCAGGCGGCTCCACGTCGATTGCCACCTATGAGTTCGGGCATCTGCCGGGCCAGGAGACGTGGGCGCACACCCTGGTCAATGGCGGGCTCGCCTGGGCCGGCGACCGGATCTACGCGATCACTGAGCAGTTGTCCGAGCCTGACAATCTGACCCTGAGGATTCGAGTCGTGGGTTAGAAGCAGGTGCGCGGTCAAGCTCACCGAGCAGATTCGATCTCCGCCACAGGTCGCCGCGGCCCTCTCTGACACGGAACAGGTCACAGGTGCGAAGCCGGCGAGCCTCGTCCGGGGCGACGCGACGGCCGCCGGGGCACCGGCCTCACGCTGTACGTAGCGGGAACGATGGCCACAAGGCAGGAGCAGGACAGGTACTCGCCCGGGCAATCCATCCTCGTACCATGCACCAATGAGCTTCTTCGAACGGCCGGCCGGCCCGGCGGGCCGTGTCGCAAGAGCGATGGTGGCCAGCCCGCCGGCCTGGCTCGGTCCACCCCACAACGTCCTCCCCGGCGTCGCGCCGATGGAGCTTATCCTCGCGCGCACTGACCAGACCGTCGTCGCGATCGCCAGCATCCAGGCCTATCCCACCGGGTTCGACTTCACGCTCAGCCTGCGCCTGCGTACCGTCTCCGTCCGGGAGGACCAGCAGCTCCCGCACCTGTTTGGCTCCATCGTCGAAGCAGACCCGCTGCCCGATGAGTTCCTGCGCTTTGGTGTGCAGTTCGCCGACGGTCGTAGAGCCACCAACCTGGACCGCCCACCCTACGATCCGGAGGGCCAACAGCCAGATCCACCGGTACTGAACCAGCACGGTGGGGGCGGCGGCGGCTCGGCCTGGGATATCGAACATTGGGTGTGGCCGCTGCCACCAGCCGGGCCGTTCGCCTTCGTCTGTGAGTGGCCGGGGAGAGCCATCGCGGAGTCGCGGGTCGAGATCGACGCCGGACTGATTCTCGAAGCGGCCGGGCGTGCCGTTACCTTGTGGCCTGAGGGCTAATTCGGGCGGTCCATGCTGGGTCCGCACGACATCGGGAACCGGCGGGACTTGGCGGGCACCGGCGGTCACGACAGGCACGAGGAACCCGCAGGTCACTGCGCCTCCATGCCCAGCACCTCAGCCATTGGCACAGGATAGGGCCGAGTTCGAACCCGTCAGCCTCCGCCACATTCTTCGCCGGCCGCGGCCACACCGTGTTCCGGGTGCCGTCGGCCAAGGCCGCCGACCTGCGCCGCTTCCTGTCCCGGCACGCCAAGTCCAACGCCATCGACGCCGAGACCCTGGCCCGGTTGCCGCTGGTCGACCCGGGCGGGCTGCAGCCGCTGGAGCTCGCTGACGGCCCGCGGGCCAGCCTGGACCGGCGGGTGCGGACCTGCCAGTGGCTGACCGAACAGGCCCGCAGCCTGCCCCGGATCGCCGAGGTTGGCGCGCCGCTGCTGGTCGCCGCGATGGGCCGGCCGCAGCGGTTCGGCTCGGCGGCGGTTCAAGGCGTTCACCGGCCTGACCCCACGGGCGTCGGAGACCGGCGAGACCGACCGCAAGGGCCAGGCGATCACCAAGGCCGGCGCGGTTCTGGGCCGTGCAGACCAGCGGCCAGCCGTACGTGCTGCGCGACGTCGACGGCCGCCAGGTCAGCATCGAGGAGGCCAGGCGGATCATCGCGGAGCGTACACGGTGCCGGAGGAGGTCCGCCGCCGCCGCTCCACCAAGCCAAGAGGGGGAAGACCCCGCAGCACGTCCGCAGCGGACATGCGCAACCTGGCACCAGGGATGCCGAGCCGGGGCGACCTTCCCTACGCCGATCCTCGACCCCACCAGCGGCACGGTCAACCCGCTAGCGCCCACGCCAGCGTGATCGCCGGGATGGCCCCAGGACACTCGTGGACGTATACTCGCCAACGAGTAAGTGGGCGAGGTGGACCATGGCGAAGCGGCGCAAGGTCGGCAACCTGACGGCACTGGCCGTCCTTGCCGTGTTGGCGCCCGGGCAGCCGATGCACCCCTACGAGATGGCGCGCGTGCTGCGGCGCACCGGCAAGGACCGCGACATGCGCATCAAGTGGGGCTCCTTCTACACGGTCGTGCGGAACCTGGAGCGGCACGGCTTCATCGAGGCCACCGGCAGGGACCGGCAAGGGCGCCGGCCGGAGCGGACCGTCTACGCCATCACCGACGCCGGGCGCGCCGAGCTGCAGGACTGGGCGCGCGAGCTGGTGGCGGTGCCCGAGGCGGAGCAGTCCAGGTTCGAGGCCGCGCTGTCGGTCCTGGGCGTGCTCGCCCCCGACGAGGCGACCGAGCTGCTGGGCCGGCGGCTGCACACGCTTGATGCGGAGATCGCCGCCCGCGGGGCCGCGCTCGAGCAGGCCCGCAACCAGGTGGCGCGGCTCTTTCTGGTCGAGGCGGAGTACGCCTTGGCGATGCGCAGGGCCGAGGCGGAATGGGTGCGCTCGCTGCTGGTGGAGCTGACCGACGGCACGCTGCCGGGCCTGGCCGGGTGGCGCGACTACCACGCGACCGGCCGCGTCCCCGACGACCTCGCCGCGCAGTGGAAGCAGCTGCTGACCGAAGGAGGCTGACCAGGTGAGCGCAACTCGCCAGAAGCGGTTCAAGGTGGTCCCGGAGATGCAAGGGGTGGTGGCGCGCTGGTACGCGCGGCAGCGCGGGTCGGCGAGCCAGCTGGAGGCCTACCGGGCCCAGGCCGCACAGCTCACCGCGGGCCTGCCCCCCGGCGCCGTCGTGCTCGAGGTGGCGCCGGGACCCGGATACCTGGCCATCGAGCTGGCGCGCCGGGGAGCTCACGTGACCGGGCTGGACATCAGCCGCTCGTTCGTGGAGATCGCGGGCCAGCACGCTCGGCAGGCGGCCGTCAGCGTCGACTTCCGCCAGGGCGACGCGGCCAGCCTGCCATTTGACCCCGAATCCTTTGACCTGGTCGTCTGTCAGGCCGCCTTCAAGAATTTCACCAGGCCGGTCAGCGCCCTCAACGAGATGCACCGCGTCCTGCGCCGCGGCGGGACGGCGGTGATCCAGGACCTGCGCAAGGACGCCTCCGGTGCCGACATCGACCGGGAGGTCAAGGAGATGGGCCTTGGCCGGCTCAGCGGCCGCATGACGCGATGGACCCTGCGGATGCTGCGACGCCGCGCCTACTCCCCCGACCAGTTCGAGCGCCTCGCCGCCGAGAGCTCCTTCCGCACCTGCGACATCCGGACCCAAGGAGTCGGCATGGAGGTCAGGCTGCAGCGGCAGGGATAGCCACCCCCACCCTTGACGCCGATGCGGTCGGGCAACCTCCCACCCATGGCGCCGCCGAGCCGCCGACAGTGCGCTACATCGACGTGCTCCACCATGCCCTCGGGAACGACCGGGACGGGCTTGTCGGTCACCATCGGCGGCTTCATGCGCGCCATCGGGTTGACCGCGATCTCCTCTTCGTCCTCCAGCCAGCGGTACAGCGCCTGGAGCTGCTTGTACCGGGTCGAGGCGGTCGCGGCCGACCGGCTGGGTCAGCAGTTCGGCGATGAACGCCTCCAGGTCGGCACGGGTCGCCTCCTCGAACTCACGCCCGCGGGGCTGGTGGAAGGCGGTGAACTGGCGGACGCCGACCAGGTAGCTGGCCACGGTGCCATCGGAAAGGCATCTGAGGACCCGCGACACGGAGGCGAGGAGAGAATGCCCAGCACAAGCGGGGTGTTGTGGGCGTGACAGGGCTCGAACCTGTGACCTCGTCGTTGTAAGTGATGGCGGGCTCACCGCTGTGCGAACCTGCGTTTTCCCAGCTCGGCAGCGACCGTAAGCGGCGAAGTTATGT
>Ga0081538_10002572_pt1 | contig 17617 bp, 19 predicted proteins | sample TabmetS5T2R1_FD_71022 | JGI IMG/M metagenome (GOLD analysis project Ga0081538, IMG submission 71022) | Tabebuia heterophylla rhizosphere microbial communities from the University of Puerto Rico - S5T2R1 | ecosystem: Host-associated > Plants > Roots > Rhizosphere ... | reverse complement strand
CGCCGAGCACGATCACGGTGGAGCGCGGGTCGAGGTCGTCGACCACCTTGTCGAGGAACTCGACCCAGACGCGCCCGTAGTCGGTGTAGCCGGAGACGTCGGCGACGCCGGCGTCGGTGGCGATCCGGCGTGACACGGCCTCGAACGAGCGCTCGCGCTCGAACACGCTCGTGACCTCCGAGATCCGCTCGACGAATACGAACGAGCGCAGCTTGCGGAACTGGTCGTGGAGGGCGTGCAGGACGCTGAGGAAGAAGACGCTCGCGCTCGTGACGCTCGTCGAGACGTCGCAGAGCACGTAGAGCTCGGGCCGCCGCGGGCGCTTAGGCCGGTACTTCAGCTCGAGCGGGACGCCGCCGGTCTGCAGCGAGGCGCGCATCGTGCGGCGCACGTCGACCTGCCACGAGCGCCGCCGCCCACGATGCTCGCGGCCGTGGGAGGCAAGCCGCTTCTTCAGCTGCGCGACGACACGATGGACCTGAGAGAGATCCTGGGCCGGATTGGTAGGCAGGGCGCGGTCGAACTCGCGCAGCGGCTTCGCCGGTGGCAGCGACTGCGTGCGCTCAATCATCTGGCGCTCGAGCTCGCGGCGCACGTGGCGCTCGAACTCCTGCAGATGGTCGCGCGGCACCGAGTCCGGGTCGAGCCGCTCGGAGTTCGGGTTCTCGCCCTTGAGGCCGAGCGTGCGCCGGATGCGCTGGACGTCGACGCCGATCACTCCGGAGCCCTCGCCCTGGCGGCCGAAGGCGGCGATAGCGAGTCGAGCCAGGTCGCGCATGTCGCCGTCGTTGCCGGCGCGCACCGCCTCGCGGATGCGCTCGCGCAGGGCCTCGAGGTCGATGTCGTGGGCGCCCGAGAAGCGCTCCTCGCGCAGGCCCTGGTCGATTGCCTCGCGCTCGACGATCCGGAAGAAGAAGCGATCGAAGAGCACGTCGAGGATGTGACGATCCTCCTGTGACTTGGCGAGCGTGGCGGCGAGCGCGCTGTGGAAGTCGGGGCGTGAGGTCCAGCTCACGGCGTCGAGCGCGTGGAAGGCGTCGAGCAGCTCGCTGGTACCGACGGCAACGCCCTCGCGACGCAGCTCGTCCGCGAACTCGAGCAGCCGCGGCGCCATGCCGTCGGGGCCGGGCGCCGCCGGCATCCCTCCGTAAAGGGCCGGGTTCCTAGCCCGCTTGGCGCGTCCCGACGATTCCATCGCCCAGCTTGACTCCCACGCGCTCGGCCACGAGGTCGAGATCGGTCCGGTGCTTGACGATGATCGACATCGTCCGCTCGAGCACGCCGCGGTCGATGTCCTCGGCGCCGAGCAGCAGCAGCGCGCGCGCCCAGTCGATCGACTCCGCGATCGAGGGCGGCTTCTTCAGATCGAGCGTGCGCACCAAGTGGACGACCTCGACCAGCTTGCGTGCGATCGCCTGGTCGAGCTCGGGCGCGTGCAGATGGACGATCTCGAGCTCGCGCTCCACATCCGGGTAGTCGAGCCAGAGGTACAGGCAGCGGCGCTTGAGCGCCTCGGTCAGCTCACGCGAGTTGTTCGAGGTCAGCAGCACGAGCGGCTGCGTGCGCGCCTCGACGACGCCGAGCTCTGGGATCGAGATCTGGAAGTCCGACAGGACCTCGAGCAGCATCGCCTCGAACTCCTGGTCGGTCTTGTCGATCTCGTCGATCAGGAGCACGACCGGCTCCTCCGCCGCAATCGCGTTGAGCAGCGGCCGGGCCAGCAGGAAGCCCTCACCGAAGATGTCGTCCTGAACCTGATCCCAACCGGTGCCGGCGGCCTCCGTCTGGATCCGCAGCAACTGCTTGCGGTAATTCCACTCGTACAGCGCCTTGGCCTCGTCAAGGCCCTCGTAGCACTGGAGCCGGATCAGCCGGCGCTCGGTCGCGCGCGAGACGGCCTTGGCGAGCTCCGTCTTGCCGACCCCGGCCGGTCCCTCGACCAGCACGGGCTTGCCGAGCCGGCCCGCCAGGAACGAGACGAGCGCTGCCGAGTCGTCGGCGAGATAGCCCACCTCGCCGAGGCGCTCGCGCGCCCGCTCGATCGATTCGAACTCGCCGGCCATGAGCAGCCAAGGATACTTTCGTGCCCTTGCTCGCCGCCCTCGTCGCTCAGATCCCAGACCTGCCTGGCCTCGGCGATGAGGGACCGGGCGATCTCGAGTCCCTGCTGACCCTCTGCTTCGTGCTGATGGGCCTCGGATTCGCCCTGGGCATCCTCGGCCACATCATCCAATCGCGCTTGCTGGTGGCGATCGGAATCGCGCTCGTGATGGCGGCGACGGTGGCGTTCGCGCTGGCCGTCGGGCGCTACGGGTAGGGCGCGTAGTTGATGCCCTCCCGGACGTCGCGGGCACGCTCCGGGCCGGCAAGCCGCCCGACGACGTGCAGCGCCGTGTCGATTCCGGCCGACAGGCCGGACGCGGTGATCACGTCGCCGTCGTCGACGAAGCGCTCGCCCCGCTCGCCCGGGGCGAGCGGGCGTCCGATCCGGGGCGTGCCCATACCGCCCGGCGAGCGCAACTTCCTCGCGCTCGCCCACCGGGTCGCACGGCGCGAGCTCGTCTTCCCGACGGTCGTCTCGGCGGGCCCGCTGATGGGCGTAGGGCAGTACGACCTCGCCCTCGTGCCGATCACGGGAATGGCGCCCGCGCGCAGCGCCTTGATCTGGCGCCGCCGGGACCGTGACCCAAAGCTACGCGAGTTCATCCGGGTCGCCCGGGGCGTGCTGAGGGCAGACCACTAGGCCCGCAGCGTGTCAGCGAAGCCGGTGCGCCAGCTCGGGTGGGCCGGCTGCCAGCCGAGCTCGCGCTTGGCCTTCTCGTTCGAGGCGCCCCGCAGCTCCAGCGCGAAGGCCGCCACCGGCCTGCCCGCCACCAGCCGGGCGAGCCAGACCGGCACCCGGCGCGGTGGCTTCGCACCCGCGGCGGCCGCGTAGACCGGCACCCAATCGCGCATCGGCGCCGGCTCGTCGTCGGTGATGTTGTAGACCCCGGGCGCCCCGCGAGAGACCGCGGCGACCGTGGCGTCGGCCGCGTCGTCGACGTGGATGAACGAGGTCACGCCGGTGCCCTCCCCGACGATCGGCAGGCGCCTCCTGCGCACCTCGGTCGCGTAGGCGCCGTCGCCGGCGTAGTGCGTCCCCGGCCCGTAGAAGAACCCGTAGCGCAGAACGAGCCCCTCGAGATCCTCCGCGCTCGTGACGCTGCGCTCCATCTGCTTAAGGATCCGAATCGCTTCCCCGAACGGGGCCGGCGCGTCCTTCATCGTGGCGTCCTCCTCGGTCTTGACGAACCCGCCGGTCGGCTCGTAGAGGAACGCGATGCTCTGGCAGATGAAGCGTCGGGCGCCGGCGGCCCGGGCCGCCTCCATCAGGTTGCGTGTGCCCTCGCCGCGCACGCGGTTGGTGGCGCTGTAGAGCTGCTTGTCGCGAAAGTTGATCCGTTCGGGCAGCGCGGTCAGCTCGTGGAGCACCACCTCCGCGCCCGCCTCGGAGACCGCGGCGCGCAGCGCCTCGCGGTCGAAGCAATCGACGACGGCCGCCCGCGCACCCGCCTCCCGGATCTGCTCGGCGCGCTCCTCGGAGCGCGTCATGCCGGTGACCTCGTGTCCCGCCGCCAGCAACCGTGGCACGAGCGGCCGCCCGATCGCTCCGCTCGCGCCTGCCAGGAAGACCCTCATCTCGTCTCCGCGCGCCGCTCGGTCTGCAGCATCCAGGCGAGCAGCGCGGTCGCAAGCACGAGCGACACGAAGTTCCCCGGCCCGAGCCAGGACGGATCCGCCTCGCCGATGTCGAGCAGGTGGTTGAGCGAGTGCAGCGCGTACTGGGCGAAGGCCAACACGAGCACCGGCACTCGCCAAGACACCCGGCTGACCGATGCCAGCGCAACCCCGCCGAGCGCGAGGTACCAAGTTGCGAGGTCACCCATGTAGTGGTCGTTACGCGCGCCGTACGGGCCAATCTCGTCGTAGAAGAATCCCGGCGCGAGCCAGAGCAGCAGCCCCAGCACGATCTGAACCACGGCGAAGATGACGAGCAGGGCGCGCATCGCCGCAATGTACCCTGGGGCGATGCCAGGGTCCGTCGAGAGCATCGCGGTCGCGCCGCAGGAAAGCGCGCTTCCGGGTGCTGTGGGCGAGATCGAGGTGACAGCCCGCGGGCTCGTCGGCGACCGCTACGGCGATGCCGGCGACATCACCCTGATCGAGGCCGAGGCCCTCGAGGGATTGCTGGCCGACACAGGCATCGAGCTCTCGCACGAGGAGTCGCGCCGCCAGGTACTCACGCGCGGCATCGACCTGAACGCCCTCGTCGGCAAGCGCTTCACGGTCGGCACGGTCGAGTGCGAGGGCATAGAGCTCTGCGAGCCCTGCAACCACCTGCAGTCGCTCACGAAGCCGGGCGTGCTGCGCGGGATGGTCCACCGAGCCGGCCTGCGTGCGGACATCATCGGTCCCGGCCACATCGTGGTCGGGGACCCAGTGGCCCTGGGGGGGGATTCATGACGCTCATCGAGGTCCCCTCGGGGCTGGAAGGCGTAAAGGCGTTCGACACCACGATCGCCGAGCCCGATCGCGAGGGCGGTGCGCTCCGCTACCGCGGGGTCGACATCGAGGAGCTCGTCGGCAACGTCCCCTTCGAGAAGGTCTGGGGCCTGCTCGTGGACGGCGTCTACGAGCCCGGGCTGCCGCCGGCCGAGCCGCATCCGCTTGCGGTCCGTACGGGCGACCCACGCGTGGACTTGCAGGCGGCGCTCGCGATGCTCGGTCCGGAGTGGGGCCTGAAGCAACTGATCGACATCTCTGACGAGCAGGCCCGCGCGGACCTCGCGCGCGTGTCGGTGATGGCGCTCTCGTTCGTGGCGCAGTCGGCGCGCGGCGTCGGGCGGCCGCCTATCCCGCAGCGCGAGATCGACAAGGCCACGTCGATCCCAGAGCGCTTCCTGATCCGCTGGCGCGGCGAGGCCGATCCGCGCCACGTCAAGGCGATCGACGCCTACTGGATCTCGGCCGCCGAGCACGGCATGAACGCCTCGACCTTCACGGCGCGCGTGGTCGCCTCGACAGGCGCGGACGTCGCGGCCGCCCTGTCGGCCGCGGTGGGCGCGCTGTCCGGGCCGCTCCACGGCGGCGCGCCGTCGCGCGTGCTGCAGATGCTCGACGAGGTCGCCGCCTCCGGCGACGCCGAGCGCTGGGTGCGGGACGCGCTCGACCGAGGGGAGCGCCTCATGGGCTTCGGTCACCGCGTTTACCGCGCCGAGGACCCGCGCGCGAGCGTGTTGCGCCGCACCGCGCGCGAGATCGGGGCGCCGCGCCTCGAGGTCGCCGAGAAGCTCGAGGCGGCCGCACTCGCCGAGCTCGCGGCGCGCAAGCCGGACCGGGTGCTCGCCACCAACGTCGAGTTTTGGTCAGCCGTCGTGCTCGACTTCGCGGACGTCCCGCCCGAGCTGTTCACGCCGATGTTTTCGTCAGCACGCGTGGCGGGCTGGTCGGCGCACATCATGGAGCAGAAGCGCGAGGGCCGGCTGATTCGCCCGAGCGCGCAGTACGTGGGGCCCGGGCCACGCTCGGCCGAGTCGGTAAACGGCGCCGCGCCGTCATAGCCCAACCATGACGAGCGCCGAGAAGCGGCTCGTCCTCGTAGCCGCGATCCTCGGTACGACCGTGGTCACGGTCGACTCGACCGTGGTCAACGTGGCGCTGCCCGCGATCGCGGACGACCTCGGCGGGGGGCTGGCCGGCCAGCAGTGGACCTCGAACGCCTACCTCGTCACGCTTGGATCGCTGCTCCTGATCGGCGGATCACTGGGCGATCTGTTCGGGGAGCGGCGCGTCTTCGCCCTCGGCGTTGGGGGCTTCGGGGTGACCTCGCTGTTCTGCGCGGTCGCGCCTACGATCGAGCTGCTTGTGGTCGCGCGTGCCCTGCAGGGCGTCTGTGGCGCGCTCCTCACGCCCGCCGCGCTGGCCGTGATCGTCGCCGTGTTCCCGCCGGACGAGCGCGGCAAGGCGGTAGGCGCCTGGACCGCCTGGGGCGGGATCGGCACCGTGCTGGGTCCGCTGATCGGCGGTCAGCTGGTCGACACCGCCTCGTGGCGGTGGATCTTCGCGATCAACATCCCGATCGTGCTCGTCACGCTGTGGCTCGTGTTCCGTGTGGTGCCGGAGGGCCGCGAGCGCGACCCGAACGCGAAGGTCGACGTGGTGGGCGCGACCCTCTGTGCGCTCGGCCTCGCCGCCATGACCTTCGGGCTTATCGAGCAGCCGCTGCGGGGGTGGAGCGACCCGGCGGTCTATCTGACGCTGCTGATCGGAGCCGGGTTGTTCATCTCCTTCATCGCCTGGGAGGCGCGCACCCCATACCCGATGCTGCCGCTTGGCCTGTTCCGCCGGCGCAACTTCGCGGTAGGCAACATCGAGACCTTCTCGATGTACGGCGGGCTCGGCCTGCTGTTCTTCTTCCTCGTTCTGTTCCTGCAGCAGGTGGCCGGCTACAACGCGCTCGAGGCCGGCCTCTCGAGCATCCCCGTGACACTTGTGATGTTCGCGCTCTCGACCCGCTTCGGGATGCTCGCCGACCGCTACGGGCCGCGCTTCTTCATGGGCGTCGGCCCGCTGATCGCCGCCGTCGGGCTCGCCTGGTTCATGCGCCTTGACGCCGACGTCGACTACGTCACCGACCTCCTACCCGGCCTGCTCGTGTTCTCGCTCGGGCTGGCGATGACGGTTGCCCCGCTGACGGCCACCGTGCTCGCCGACGCAGACGAGAGCAACGCCGGTATCGCCTCCGGGGTCAACAACGCGATCGCGCGCGTGGCGAGTCTCGTCGCGATCGCCGGCGTTGGCGCCATCGTGGCCGCCTCGTTCGGGTCGAAGCTCCAGGACGAGCTCGGCAACCAGGCGCAACGCAACCCGCAGATCGCCGCTGCGGTCGAGGATGCGAAGAAGCAGCCGCTCGCCGAGGTGGTGGTGCCGGGCCTCCCAGCGGGCGAGCAGGCCGAGGTCACCGCGGCCAGCGAGGAGGCCTCGATCGACGCCTTCCACGTGGGAATCGCGATCTCGACGGGGCTGGTGGCGCTCGGCGGGTTGCTCGGCCTGCTCGGCATCGTCAACCCCCGGCGTCGCGTCGAGGCCGAGGACTGCCCTGGCGGCCAGCTTGTGGGGATGAGTCGCGAGGCCGCGCGCCAGTCGCCCTGCGACTGGGATGCAGCCCTAAGCGGCTCCGGTTAGAGTCCCCCCGTGGCCGGACTCGACCGTCGTGAGTTCATCTCCGGCGCGGCGGGGGCCGCTCTGGCACTGACGCTGCCCGGCCAGGCGGGGGCAGGCATCCAGGCGGAGTCGTCGGCGCTGTCACCTCAGGCCGTGAGAGCGCTGCGCTCAGCGGTCCGCGGCAAGGTGATGCTGCCGCGTAGCCCCGGATACAACCGGGCGCGGCTCGTCTACAACCTGCGCTACGACGGTAAGCGCCCCGAGGCCGTCGTCCAGCCCGTGAGCACCCAGGACGTCGCGGCGGTCGTCCGCTGGGCGAACCGCTTCGACGTCAACGTCGTGGCCCGTTCGGGAGGTCACAGCTACGCCGGCTACTCGACTACCGGCAGCGGCGTCGTCGTCGACCTGTCGCGCATGAACGGCGTGCGCGTGTCGAACGGGCGCGCCACGCTCGGCGCCGGGACCCAGCTGATCGACATGTACTCCTCGCTCGCCCGCCGCGGCCTGACCGTCCCGGCCGGCTCGTGCCCCTCGGTCGGCGTCGCCGGCCTGGCGCTCGGCGGCGGTCACGGGCTCGCCGGCCGGCGCTGGGGGCTGATGACCGACAACATCCGCGCGCTCACGATGGTCACGGCGGACGGCCGTATCCGCCAGGTCACGCAGGACAGCAACGAGGATCTGTTCTGGGCCAGCCAGGGTGGCGGTGGGGGCAACTTCGGGATCGTCACGAGCCTGACCATGCAGACCCACCGGACGCGCGGGGCGGCCTGGTTCTTCATCTCGTTCCCCTGGTCGCAGGTGAGCGAGGTCCTGGCCGCGTGGCAGGCGTTCGCGCCGCACGCGCCGCCCACGCTCACCTCGATCTGCTCGCTCGGCACCGGCTCGGGTGGCCCGGCCGTGACGGCCCTGGGGCAGTTCTTCGGCTCGCCCGCGCGGCTGCGCCGGCTGATCAGGCCGCTCGCCCGCATCAGCGGCGCGCGCGTGAGCGTCGGCAGCGCGAGCTACATGTCGCTGATGCTGCGCTGGGCCGGCTGCCTGCAGGAAGGCTTCCGCGCCTGCCACACGGTCGGCACCTTCCCGGGCGGCACCATGCCGCGGGCGAGCTTCTACGCGAAATCGGACTACTTCAGGAAGCCGCTGTCGGCACGGGCGCGTTCCACGATGATCGAGTGGGTCGAGCGCCGCCAGCGCAGCGGCGCGGGTTCTGGTGCGCTGCTGCTCGACGCCTACGGCGGCGCCTACAACCGGCCGGCCGCCGATGCCACGGCATTCGTCCACCGCGACATGCTGTTCTCGCTCCAGTACGGCGCCTACTTCTCGGGCTCCGGCGGCGGCGCCGCGAACGCGTGGATCAACGGGGTGTGGCGCGCACTGCGGCCGTTCGCCTCAGGCCAGGCCTACCAGAACTACATCGACCCGCAGCTGCCGAGGTGGGCGCGCGCCTACTACGCCGGCAACCTGCCGCGCCTGCGTCAGATCAAGAAGCAGGTCGATCCGGACTTCCGCTTTCGCTTCCGCCAGGCGATTCCGCCGGCGCCTTAGCCACTCCACGGATGTCGTCGGCCGGGCGCTTCGCGCGCTCGCGCGCGCCGGCCAGGAACAGGATCGCGGCGCAGGCGAGCGCCAGCAGGTTCTGCCCGAGCGGACGCTCGAACAGGCGCGCCACGATCAGGATGCCCGCCCAGACGCCGGCCGTCGCGATGATCGTCCCGTCGCCGAAGGGGAGGTGGAAGCTCTGGCCCTCGGCGCGCGCGAACAGGAGCGCCAGCACGCCGGCAGCGAGCAGCAGCTCGGCCAGCTCCACCCACGAGAACGGCCCGAACGTGCTCACGGCTAGCAGCGCGGCCGCCGCCGCGGCCGCCTTCTGCTCGGCGTTCAGGACCCGAAAGGCGGTGGTGATGCGGCTCACGCGGCGCTGTGGGCGCTCGCGCGCAGGCGGCGCTCGAGCAGCTGCGCGTCCGCGTCCGAGACGGTCCGCAGCTGACCCTGGAAGGCGAGCTGCCAGTGCGCCGCGGGCCACTTGGCCGCGTGCTCGAGCTCGCCGACGACCTCGACGGCGGGGACGAACTCGTCCTCCTCGAGCACGATCTCGGGCTCGGTCTCAAACCGCCACGGGTACGGATCCGGGTTGCCGGGCTTGCCGGGCCAGATGCGCTCGCGGTCCTCGTACATCTCACCGGTGACCCGAACGCTGCCGCCGAAGGCCTGCACGCCGGTCACGTAGAAGACGATCCGGTCGCCCGGCTCGATCTGCTCAGCCATCCCGCGCCGGCCCTCCTTGGCGCCGATCACCCGGAAGCCGTGCTCGCGCGTGGCACGGAGATTCTCGAGTGAGCCCGTGAGGATCCATGTACGTGCCACGGTCGACAGGTTAGTGGCGCCGCCCAGCTCTCCTTGTACTGTTCTGGCCCGCATGCCTGACGAGGACCTTCATCTGATCGGTCCGGACGATGTCGCCTACCGGCTCGACCTGACCCCGGCCCAGCTCAAGATCACCTGGACGGCGCTCAAGTCGTACCTGGACGACTTCGGCCACGACGAGCGCGATGTGGCGGCGATAGCCCGTGAGGTGCTCGACAAGCTCCCGGACGAGCATGCGATTCGCCCGATCGACATAGGCCGGGGCCGGTAGAGACACCCGTGACGCCGGACCTGACCCGTCGCGAGTTGATCCGCGCCGGCGGCGCCGGTGCTGCCGGCATCGCGCTGCTCGGGGCCAGCGCGTGCGACTCGAACAGCGAGGCGGGCGCCACGAAGACAACCGCGCCTCCACCGGCGAACCCGATGAACGTCGTCGTCGTGGTGATGGACAGCCTGCGCGCCGACCACATCTACGGTTCCCGCGCCCGCACGGCGTCGATGGAGAAGGTGATGCAGGAGGGGGTGCGCTTCGTCAACGCCTACCCCGAGGGCATGCCGACGATCCCGGCGCGACGCGCGATCATGGCCGGCCGGCGCACCTTCCCGTTCCGCGGCTGGAAGCCCAAGTGGGACGACCTGCCGGCGCAGCCCGGCTGGGAGCCCGTCGGCAGCGACGGCGAGATGTGGACCGAGGTGCTAGCCCGCAACGGCTGGACGACCGGCTACATCACCGACAACCCGCACCTGCTGCTGCCGGTCCACAAGAACTTCCGCTCGCGCTTCGACCGCGTCGTGCTCGTCGACGGCCAGGTGCCGGTGCGCAAGAAGCCGAAGCGCAGGGTGCCGGAGAAGCAGGTGGACCATTTCATGCCGGCCTCGATCGACGATGGCAAGTCAGAGCCGCGCATGGCCACCTACCTGTCGATCAACCCGCGCCGCCGCGCCGAGGAGGATTTCAACTCCGCCAAGGTCTTCACGCAGGGCATGAACTGGCTCGAATGGGCGAAGGGCCGCCAGCCGTTCGCGCTCGTCATCGACTCCTTCGACGCGCACGAGCCCTGGGATGCTCCGCGGCGCTTGGTCGACATGTACGGACCGCCGCGGCCCGACGGCATCGAGCCGATCCAGCCGTTCGCGACCCCTGCCGGCAGGTGGCAGGAGCTCGGGCTGTCGCAGGGGCTGCTGCGGCGCATGCGCCAGCTCTACGCGGCCGAGGTCACGCTCGTCGACGTCTGGCTCGGCCACTTCCTGGACCGGCTCGCCAACCTCGGTCTCGACGGCAACACGCTCGTCGTGCTCGTCAGCGACCACGGCGTGCTGCTCGGCGAGTACGGATGGGTGGGCAAGCGCTACTCGGAGATGCACGAGGCGCTCACCCGCGTGCCGCTGATGATGCGCCACCCGGCGCGCAAGGCGAAGGGCGCCGTGAGCAGCTACTACGCGTCGACGCACGACATCGGGCCGACCGTGCTGAGCGCCGCCGGCATCGACGTGCCGGATCACATGAACGGCGTGAACCTGGCCCCGCTCTTCGACGGCAAGCGACCGGGCAAGAAGCGCGGCTACCGCACCGCCTCCTACAACACGTATGTGAGCGCCGGCGACGACCGCTGGCTGCTCATCGCCGGCAACAAGCGCCAGGAGCTGCGCCTCTATGACCGCAAGGCCGACCCCGGCGAGACACGCAACATCGCGGCGAGCAACCCGCAGCAGGTACGCCGGCTCTGGAACCTGATCCTGAAGGACGCCGGCCCCAAGGGCCTGCCCAAGTTCCCCAAGGGCGGCGGCGAGGGCTGACCCCAGTGGCGGGCCCCGGCTCCCCGCTGCGCCCCGACGCAAATGCCGGCCGGGTCGCGCTGGTCACGGGGGGAGGGACCGGCATCGGGCGCGCGACCGCGCTAGAGCTCGCCGCCACGGGGGCGAAGGTCGTCGTGTGCGGGCGTCGCGCCGAGCCGCTCGAGGAGACCACTGCTTTGGTCGAGGCGGACGGCGGCGAGGCGCTCGCGGTCGCGGCCGACCTGCGCGAGGAGGACGAGGTCGAGCGCGTGGTCGAAGAGGCGCTCGAGCGCTTCGGGACCATCGACGTGCTCGTCAACAACGCGGGCGGGCAATTCACTGCGCCGGCCGAGGAGATCGGCCTGAAGGGCTGGCGCGCCGTGCAGCGCCTGACCGTCGACGCCGTTTGGAGCGTCACCCATGCCGTGGCGACCCGTGCGCTGATCCCGGGCGCCGGCGGACTGATCGTGTTCGTCGGCTTCAGCCCGTTGCGCGGCATTCCCGGATTCGCACACGCCGCGGCGGGCCGCGCGGCGGTGGCGAACCTGGCGTCCGGGCTAGCGCTCGAGTGGAGCCGGCACGGGATCCGCAGCGTGTGCGTCGCGCCCGGGACGATCGCGACGGAGGCGCTCGACGGCTACGGCGCCGACGCCGTGGCCGCCTGGGAGCGCTCCGTGCCGCTCGGCCGGCTCGGGCGGCCTGAGGAGGTGGCCACGCTGATCGCCTTTCTCGCCTCGGACGGGGGCGGCTACATCACCGGTACGACCATCGTCGTGGACGGTGGGGCGGATGCGTGGGGGCTGGCGGAGCCGCCGCCTCCGGCCGGTGCTTAGCTCCGCTCGAGCGGGCGCTTTGCGTGCGCTGCCCACGACGGCAGGCTGGGGAAGGGGATCAGGCCGTGACGCGTTTGGCACTGCCGTCCTGACTTTCAGGCCTATAGGCCCCATAAGTCAGGACAGTGGCCCGATCCGGGGCCGAGCAAGGCCGGCGGGTGCCAGTCCCATCCCCCTTCCCCAGCCCTAACACGGCCGGCGGAGACCAGGCCGCGCGAGCCCTACACCGCGGCCGCCGCGACCGCCAGCCCCGACGCCGTCCCGTAGGACAGCAACCCGTCGAGCCCGCGCTTCGCCACCTCGTTGGCGACGATCACGCGCTGGATCTCGCTCGTGCCCTCCCAGATGCGGTCGACGCGCAGGTCGCGGTAGAGCCGCTCGCAGGGGTTCTCGCGCATGTAGCCGCGCCCGCCGTGGATCTGGAGCGCGCGGTCGACCACGCGCCCCGCCGCTTCCGAGGCGGACAGCTTGACCACCGCCGCCTTGCCGTGCAGCAGACGGCGGTCGAGGCCCTGGTCGGCCTCCCAGGCGACCTGCCTCACGAGCGCCCGGTTCGTCGAGATGTCGACGACGCTGTCGGCGATCATGCCCTGGATCAGCTGGTAGCCGATCAGCTCCTGGCCGAACTGCGAGCGCTCGCTCGCCCATTCGACGGCGGAGCGCAGCGCGCGCTCGGCCGCCCCAACGGTCCTGGCCGCGATCATCAGCCGCTCCTCCACGAACCAGTCCCGCGTGAGCTCGTAGCCCTCGCCTACCCCGCCGAGCACGGCGCTGTCTGGCACGAAGACATCCTCGAAGCCGAACTCGGGGTGCTCGTACACGAAGGTGTGCATGTAGCGCGGCGTGCGCAGCACGCTGACGCCCGGCGTGTCCTTGTCGACGAGGAAGAGCGTCGGCGAGCGCTCCGGCAGCACGAGCGCGAGCACGATCAGGAAGTCGGCGACGTCCCCGACCGTCACGAACCACTTCTCGCCGTTCAGCCGGTATCCGCCTTCGACGGGCTCGGCGGTGGTCTCGATCAGCGACGGATCAGAGCCCGCGCCGGCCTCCGTCACGGCGAAGCAGTCGCGCAGCTCGCCGCGAATCGCCGGCTCGAGGTAGGCCCTGCGCTGCTCGGGGCTGCAGGCGCGCAGCGCGTTGGCCGGGCGCCAAACCGTGTCCCAGAGCGCGTTCGTCAGAACGCCGAGCTCCTCCTGGACGAGCACCTGGTCGAGCACGCCGAGACCCTGGCCGCCCCAGTCGGCGGGCATGTTGATCGCGTTCAGGCGCAGCTCGCGGACGCGCTCGGCGATCTGGGCGTGCGCCTCCGGCGCGAGCCCGTTCTGCTCCTCGCAATCGAGCTCGTGCTCGGTGATCGTTTCAGCGAGCGCCCGCGCACGAGCGCGCAGCTCCTCCTGTTCGGCGGTGAGTGCGAGATCCACGACTTCTCCTGGTCCGAGGGTGAGACGAGCGGATCATTGTGACGCACGCCCCACGCAGCTATCGGCGCGGGTCACGCCGACGACGACGTTGCCGGATGCGAACGAGTTGGCGCTCTGGTTCCTGAGGCAGGCGAATTGCTTGGCGATGATGTTGTCGCGGATCGTGATCCCAGTGACGATGTTGTCGACGACGACCAGCCGGTCCATGGTCGAGTCGAATACGCCGATCGAGCCGAAGCGCTTGTCGCGCACCGAGACGTCACCGTCCACGTGGACCCTGGTCAGCAGGGTTCCCCCGCGCCCCGAGCCGATCTCGAGATCGCCGTCGATTGACACATCCTCGAGCTCCACGCTCTTGGCCACTGCCGTCAGCGTGACGCGGCCGCCGATGAACGTGTCGTCGATCAGCCCGACCTTGTCCGGCCGGCCGATCATCCTGCCCTGGAGGGTGAGCTTGCCGCCGCTGAGGAAGGTCGAGCCCTGGCCGAGTGACACCTCGCCGCGCGCCCTGAGCGTGCCCCGGGCGCCCTCGGTGCCGCGCCGCACCCACAGGCGCGCGTCCTCGCCCAGGTCGACCCCGCCGGCCACGGTCACATCGGCGTTCGGGCCAATCGTGCAGTCGCCGCGGTCTGGCACCACGAGGCTGTCGAGCTCGCGGTCGCCGCCGATCGTGCCGTCGCAGGTCTCGGCGCCTGCCGCGCCGGCCCCCGGCCCGGCGAGCAGGGCGCTGGCGAGCGCCATCGAGAGTACGAGTGTGCTTCGGCGCATGGAGTCCTCCTGTTCGAGTCCGCCTCGCGGGCATACTCCCATGTCCAAGGTCTCCCGCGCGAGCCGCGGGCGCTCAGATCGCCTCCCGACCTGGCCCGGCGGCGGTCAGGTCGGCAGCACGGCCAGCTTCGATGATGCGTTTGAGGAAGGCCTGCGTGCGCTCCTCGCGCGGCGACCCGAAGATCTGCTCGGGCGGCCCCTGCTCGAGGATGACGCCCTTGAAGAGGAAGCAGATGCGGTCCGCGATTTGCCGCGCGAAGCCCATCTCGTGCGTGGCGATGACCATCGTCATGCCGCTCTCCGCGAGCTCGCGGATCACGGTCAGCACTTCACCGACGAGCTCCGGGTCGAGCGCGCTCGTGACCTCGTCGAGCAGCAGCAGGCGGGGCTGCATCGCGAGCGCCCGCGCGATCGCGGCGCGCTGCTGCTGGCCGCCGGACAGCCGGTCGGGGTACTCGCTGGTCTTTTCGGCGAGGCCGAAGCGGTCGAGCAGCTCGTGCGCCCGCTCCTCGGCCTGGCGCTGGGGCATGCCGAGCACCCGGCGGGGCGCCAGGGTCACGTTCGAGAGCACGTTCATGTGCGGGAACAGGTTGAAGGCCTGGAACACGATCCCGATGTGCTGGCGCACACGATCGGGGTCCGTTTGCTCGGAGGTGATCTCCTCGCCCTCGAGCAGGATGCGACCGCCGTTGATCGGCTCGATCAGGTTCGCGCACTTGAGCAGCGTCGACTTGCCGCAGCCAGAGGCACCGATCAGGCAGACGACGTCGCCCTCAGCCACGTCGAGGTCCACCCCGCGCAGAACCTCCATGTCGCCGTAGCGCTTGTAGACCTGCTCGAGGCGCAGCAACGGCACCGCGTTCATGCCGCGGTGGTGGCCGCCATGCGCCGGCGGTCGCGGTTGATCAGGAAGTCGGTTGTGCGCGCGAGCGGAATCGTGATCGCGATGAAGAGTAGGGCGGCCATCGTGTAGCCCGTGAAGTTGAAGGTCTCGGCTGCGTAGTTCTCAGCCGCGCGCGCCACCTCGACGAGGCCGAGCAGGCCGACGAGCGCGGTGTCCTTCTGGAGGCCGATGAAGTCGTTCAAGAGCGGCGGGATCACGCGCCGAATCGCCTGCGGCAGGATCACGAAGCGCATCGACTGAAACTGCGTCAAGCCGAGCGAGCGCGCGCCTGCAGCCTGGCTCGGGTGCACCGAGTCGATCCCGGCGCGGTAGACCTCCGCGACGTACGCCGAGTAGACGAGCACGAGCGAGATCACGCCGTAGGTGAACACCGACCGGTCGGAGATGAAGTCGAGCCGCAGCGCAGGCAGCCCGAGCCCCACCATGAAGATCACGAGGATCAGCGGCACGCCGCGGAACACGTCCGTGTAGATCAGGGCCACAAGCCGGAACGGAGCCAGCACCGGCCCGGGGAGGCTGCGAATGACCGCGACCAGCAGCCCGAGCACCAGCACGAACGCCTCGGCCACCAGCATCAGCTTCACGTTCAGCCAGAAGCCCTCCGCGATCGGCTCGAAGCTGTCCTCGAAGCCGGTCCTCGAGAAGAACGAATCGATGAACTTATCGGCGCCCGGCGACGCCGCCAGCGCCGCAATGATGATCGCGAAGAAGACGACGGTGCTGACCGTCGAGATGATCGCGTTGCGTCGCCGCGAGCCGCGGCGGGCTGTGTCGAGCGTGCTGGTCCCGGCGCCCCCCGGCGGCTCTATCGGGGTCCCGAAGCCGATGCCGGACATGAGGCGCCGAACGCTACTTCAGCTCCGGCAAATCCTCCGTCCCGGGGAACCACTTGGCCTGCAGCTCCTCGAGCGTGCCGTCGGCCTTGATTGCCTCGATCGCCTCGTTCACCTGCTCCCTGAGCGGGTTGTCCTTCTCGAAGAGCACTCCGTAGCGTTCGTTGGTCACGAACTGCCCCGGCATGGCGACCTCGTCGCCGCGCTCCTTGACGATCTCGGAGCCGATCGCGACGTCCATCAGGAACGCGTCGATCTGACCGTTGGCGAGCGCCTGGACCGCGGCGCCGAGCGTCGAGAACTCGCGCGGCTGCTTGTCCGGCTGGATCTTGTCGTTGATGTAGTCACCGCCGGTCGTGGCCGCCTGGAATCCGAACTGGAGGTCCTTCATGTCGGCGATCGAGGTCACGCCCTCGGCCGGCCCGCCCTTCGTGATCAGGAAGCCCTGGTTGGCGTCGAAGTAGGGAACGCTGAAGTCGACGACCTTCGAACGTTCGGGGGTGATGGTGATCTCGTTGATCGCCATGTCGAAGTCCTTGGGCGCGGGGGAGAAGAGGCCCGCGAACGGGGTCGACACCCACTGCACCTTCGGCACGCCCATCTGCTTCGCGAGCGCGTCGGCGAAGTCGACCTCGAAGCCCTTGGGGTCATCGATCGGGAGCTCGAGGAAGCCCTTGACCGGGAACTCGGCGCCGACGGTCAGCTGACCGTCGGTCTGGAGGTTGAGGTCCGCCTGCTGCGAGCCGGTGTCGGTGCCACCGCCTCCGCCGCCTCCGCCGCCGTCGTCGTCGTCATCGTCGCCGCAGGCGGCGAACGCGAGGGCGGCGAGGAGGATGGCGGCCATCCACAGAGCCCACTTGAGTCCCGACGCTCCACTCCATTGCCGGCGCACAGAGATCCCTCCTGCTCTTGACTCGTAAGTCAGACTGTCTGATTGGCGCGTCAGATATAAAGGTTTCGCCGATGACTGTCAAACAGCGTCCGCGGCCCCGGGCGTTCCGGCCTCCGGGACCAAATCGACCGGAGCAGATTCTCGCCGCCGCCAGCCGGGCCATCCAACAGCGTGGCTTCGCGAACACGCGCATCGCCGACATCGCGCGCGAGGCCGGCATGTCCACGGGCGCGATCCACTACTACTTCGACGTCAAGGACGAGGTGCTGACCGCTGCGCTCAAGTGGGCGAGCGAACGGCTCTTCGACAAGCTCGACGTGCTCTCGCTCGGCGCCACGAGCGAGCGCGAGCGGCTCGCGCAGGTCATCGAGGTAGCGGTGCCCGAGCCGGGCCCGCGCCGCGGTGAGTACGTCCTCTGGATCGAGCTCTGGGTGCGCGCGCTGCAGGAGCCGCGGCTGCTGCCCGTCTGCGAGGAGCTGTCCCGACGCTGGCGCAACTACTTCTACGACCCCGTGCGGCGCGGCGCCGAGTCAGGTGAGTTCGAGACCGTCGCCGACCCGGACGAGGTCGCCGAGCGCTTGATCGCGCTCGTCGATGGGCTCGGGTTCGAGCTGTTGCTCGGCTAC
>Ga0081538_10002571_pt1 | contig 17618 bp, 22 predicted proteins | sample TabmetS5T2R1_FD_71022 | JGI IMG/M metagenome (GOLD analysis project Ga0081538, IMG submission 71022) | Tabebuia heterophylla rhizosphere microbial communities from the University of Puerto Rico - S5T2R1 | ecosystem: Host-associated > Plants > Roots > Rhizosphere ... | reverse complement strand
ATCGGCCTCTGCCGGACCGAGCACATGTTCATGGCCGAGGACCGGCTGCCCGTCGTCCGCGAGATGATCATGGCGGGAGACGAGGACGAGCGGCGCACCGCGCTCGACAAGCTGCTTCCGCACCAGCAGAGCGACTTCGAGGGGATCTTCGAGGCCATGGCCGGGTTGCCGGTCACGATCCGGCTCCTGGACCCGCCGCTGCACGAGTTCCTCCCGCCGCTCGAGGAGGCGCGCGACGAGCGGATGCGCACGCGGATCCGGGCGCTCCAGGAGGCGAATCCGATGCTCGGGACGCGCGGCTGCCGGCTCGGGCTCCAGTTTCCGGAGATCTACGAGATGCAGGTCCGCGCGATCGTCCGGGCGGCGATTGCCGTGCGCGAGCGAGGCGGCGACCCGCCGCTCGTCGAGATCATGCACCCGCTGGTCGCGTTCCGAGAGGAGCTGCGTCGCCTCCGGGAGCTGACCGTTGCGACGGCCGAGGAGGAGGGGGATCTCGACTACCTCGCCGGGACCATGATCGAGCTTCCGCGGGCCTGCATCCGCGCGGACGAGATCGCCGAGGAGGCCGACTTCTTCTCGTTCGGCACGAACGACCTGACGCAGACCGCGCTCGGGTTCTCCCGGGACGACGCCGAGGGCAAGTTCCTCACGCACTACCTCCAGGACGGCGTCCTCGAGCGCAACCCGTTCGAGACGCTCGACCAGAGTGGGGTGGGAGACCTAATGGCGATCGCCGTGGAGCGCGGACGCCGCACGAAGCCCGACATCAAGCTTGGGATCTGCGGCGAGCACGGCGGCGAGCCCGCCTCGGTCATGTTCTGCCACCGCCTCGGCCTGGACTACGTCTCGTGCTCGCCGTACCGTGTTCCCCTCGCGCGGCTCGCCGCCGCCCAGGCGGCGCTGGCCGAGTCCGGGGTCGAAGCCGTCTCCGTCGGCGGCTAGAGAACGGCGACAGGCCGTTCGATCACTCGGACGCCCTCGCCGGGCGACCAGCGGCTCATGCGCATCACGCCCGCGTTCCAGGCGATGAGCGCCGCCTCGTCGATGTCGACCGCGAACAAGGGCCACTCGAGCGGCGGGCGCCAGCCCGACGTGCTCTCGATCGCCGCCGCGACGGCCTCCGTCAGACGGCCGTTGCGGACCTCCACAGCTCGGCCTCGCAGCTTGAACTCCTCGTTCGGATCGTCGGGGTGCTGGAGCGGCGCGTTCAAGGCGATCCGGGGATCGCGCCGCAGGTCGCGAGCCTTCAAGCTTCCGGGGATCATGCTCATGGCGAGCTCGCCGAGGACGATACGCGCTTCAACCGCGCTGATCCTCGGCGTCCCGTCGCGCCTGAGCGTCCCGATGTAGACGAACCGGAAGCGCTCGAGCAGCTCGCGTCCGCTCCTGGCGAGCTCGGGCGCCGCCGCTTCGAGGTCGGCCCAACGGGCCATGACCGCGAGGATACGAGGTGCCTACGTCTCCGCTGCCCGGCGACGCGGCGCGGCGCGCTGCATCAGCAACAGGCTCGTCACGAAGATCCAGGCCAGGAAGAGTAGGAACGTGATGACGCCGTACGAGCCGGTCGGGCCGAAGTCGTCGTTGTCGCCGATCGTCGCGGCGGCGACGTCCAGGACGAGGACGACCACCAGCAGCAGCCCCGCCCAGCCCGCGGCGGCCGGCAGGAAGCGCGTTCGCAGGATCCCGACCGACACGGCAAGCACGAACGCTGCAGCCGGGAGCCCCGACAGGGTGTAGGCGAAGCGGCCTGCGTCGTAGAGCCCCCTCGCGACGCCCTGGTCGAGGATCGTGTCCGCGCTTGCAGCCATCGCGCTCCAGAGCACCAGGCCGGCGATGAAGATGGCGTTCGCCGTGGCGCCGGCGGCGAGGGCGATCGCCGCGAGCCCGGTCGTGCCGTCCCCGGCGCGGCGCAGGGCGGCAGCGAGCGTGCCGACGAACCAGAGGAAGCTGATCGCGGCCAGTCCGAAGAAGAACACCTGGTAGGAGAGCTCGTCCGTCTTCCCGGCGAAGTAGGCGAGCAGCTGCTCGTTCGGCGTCGAGGGCTGCGGCAGGTCGGGGACGAAGAAGAACCCGATGATCGCGAAGACGACGTAGAGCACCCCGGTCCCCGCCGCCCACCGCTCCCAGTCCCGCACGCGGCGGATTGTCGCCTACGCGTAGGGAGCGACGCGCCAGAAGGCGACGGCGATGCTGATCACGCCGATCGCGACGAGTCCGACTACGCCCGCCAGCCCGGGGCGTCCGTAGACCGCGTGGGTGCGGCCGAGGCGCGAGAGGGCCAGCATCCCGAGGATGCCGCCGATGAGCCCTCCAAGGTGGCCGCCGATCGAGATGCCCGGGATCGCGAAGGTGATGACGAGGTTGATCGCGACGATCCCGAGCGCGCCGCCCCCGAAGACATGCGTGCCCTGGCGTTCGAGGACGATCGCCGCGCCGAGAATCCCGAACAGCGCGCCGGAGGCCCCGACGGTCGGGCTCGTCGGCGAGAAGATCAGCGCGCCGGCCGAGCCCGCGAGGCCCGAGACGACGTAGAGCAGCAGGTACCGGCCGCGCCCCAGGACCTCCTCGATCGCCGAGCCGAACCACCAGAGGGCGAGCATGTTGAGTCCGAGGTGGATCGGCCCGTAGTGCAGGAACATGGAGGTGAAGAGGCGCCACCAGTCGCCCGCGGCGACGAGGGGCCCGAAGAGCGCGCCCTGAACGTAGATCTCGTTGCCCGTGCCGTTGATCTGGCCCCCGGCCGCGAGCTCGAGCAGGTAGACGCCCACGTTCAGCGCGATCAGCACCTTCGTGACGATCGCGCCCGTGCCCTCGAAGCTGGCGCGCTGGATTCCGCGGGTGACGCGCTGTGCGCCCTGGGCCTGTCCCGAGTGGTCGGGGCAGCGGATCCCGACCGGCGCGAAGTACATGCACTCGGTGCAGATCGGCCGGCCGCACTCCGAGCACGTGACCATCGTCTCCCGGTTGGGATGGCGGTAGCAGTAGAGGGTTTCGGCCAAGGTCGGGGTAAGTAGCGTAGTTCCGCGATGCGATGCCATGTCGCGTTCACGCCGGACGAGGCACTGGACGCTCCTGTCGCGGTCGTCGTCGACGTGCTGCGCGCGACGTCGACGATCGCGCAGGCCCTCGCGAGCGGCTATCGCCGGGTCTACTGCTGCCGCGAGGTCGGCGACGCCCTGGCGCTTCGCGAGAAGCTCGGGGAGGGCCTCCTCGGCGGTGAGCGGAATGCAGTCCGGATCGAGGGGTTCGACATCGGCGCCTCACCGCGTGAGGTGCTGGAGCCGCGCGGCGAGACGCTCGTCTACTCGACGACGAACGGCACTCGGGCGGTGCTGGCAGCAGCCGCGGGGTGTGGAGAGGTGCTCCTCGGGTCGCTGCTCAATCTGGCTGCCGTGGCTCGGGCCGTGCAGGACGACTGCGTGCTCGTCTGCGCGGGGTTCCAGGGCCGGTTCGCGCTCGACGACGCCTACTGCGCCGGGAGGATCGTCGAGCTGCTCGGCGCCGAGGACGTGACGGACGCGGCGAAGGCGTCGGCGGTGCTGGCTCGGTCGTACTCGACGGCGTGGGAGGGGCTGACGGCTCGGACGTACGGCCCGCCCGGGCTCGAGGAGGACATCCGTTTCTGCGCGCAGGAGAACACGGTGGACGTCGTCCCCCGGCTGAGCCGCATGGTCGACTCAGCGGCGGAAATTGCGCTGTAGCGGCGGTTCCTGGTAGCCCGGGTTAGTAGAACGTCGCAGTCGTAAGGCTCACTTTGGTCACTGTTCCACGACGATTCGACGTTGACACCGAACAAACGTTCGTGATAGAACACGTGTTCGGTATGATCGCGTGTCTCGCCATCCCCGGGTTCGAGCTCCGCGCAGCGCTCCGCTCGCGGCCTAGCCTCGCCCTTCGGCCCGCGGCACTGGCGCCGCCCGAAGGCGCCGAGCCGCTGATCGGGCCCGTCACCGCCGCCGCCGACCAGGTCGGCGTCAGGCCGGGGATGCGCATGGGGGAGGCGCTCGCGACCTGCCCGAAGCTCGTCCTCGTCGAGCCGGATCCCGCCGGCGCCGAGCGCGACTGGGAGGAGATCGTCCGCCGTCTCGAGGACTCGGGCTTCGCCGTCGAGTCGACGGCCCTCGGCACCGCCTACTTCGACACGCGCGGGGTGGAACGCCTCTACGGCGGCCTCGAACCGGCGCTCCGGCGCGCCCTCGCCGCGGTCGGCACGCACTGGGACGCGCGCGTTGGCGCGGCCGCGCGCCGCTTCGCCGCCCTCGCGGCTGCCAACGTCGCGCGCCCAGGCCAGGCCCTGGTCGTCTCCGACGAGCACACGCAGGAGTTCCTCGCACCGCTTCCGCTTCGCCTGCTCGGGCTGGAGGAGCGCCGCCGCCAGGAGCTGGAGTCGCTGGGCGTGAAACGCGTTGGACAGCTTGCCGGGCTCCCGGGCGCTGCTGTGGCCGAACGACTGGGACCGGACGGTCGCAGCGCCTGGGGCCAGGCGAGAGGAGGGAAGCGCGGGCGCATCCGGGGCCGGCGCCCGCCCGCCGAGGTCTACGAGGTGCTCGAGTTCCCGGAGGCTGTCGGCAACGAGCTCACGCTCCGCCGCGCACTCGCCACGCTCGTCGAGCGGGCGATCAACCGGCCCGAGCGCGCCGACCGCTTCGTCCGAAAAGTTGCACTTTCGGCACGCCTCGTCGGCGGCGGCTCCTGGCGGCGGACGTTGACGTTCCGCGATCCGGCCGGTGACGCCGATCGGGTCCGCGTCGCGCTTGGGCCGAAGCTGAACGACCTGCCCGCTCCCGTGACGGCGCTCCGCCTCGAGCTCGCCGAGCTGACCGAGTCGACCGGCCGGCAGCTCGAGCTCGTCAGGCCGGAGGGAGCCGAGCTCCAGACGAGGCTGAAGGAGGGGTTGCGCCAGGTGAAAGCCAGCACAGGCGGTGGCGCCGTCTCGAGTGTGGTCGAAGTCGCGCCGTGGTCGCGGATTCCGGAAGCGCGCGCGCTGTTCGTGCCGCGGGACGACTAGGCAGGCTCAATGAGCCGCGGGCCGCCCTCGTCGAGCCGCATGCCGACGGCGCGCCGCGTCTCGTCAATCGCCTGTCGGTCGAGCTGATCCGCGAGGAGTGGCGCGTCGTCGACCGCTGGTGGACGGAGGAGCCCGTCAACCGACGCTACTTCGAGGTCGTGTTGGAAAGTGGCCAGAACCTCGTCGTCTTCCACGACGACGAGGGTGGACGCTGGTTCAGCCAGCGCGGCGCCTAGTGCCGCTGTCCGCGACCGCTCTCGTAGTACTCGCCGGCCGAGCCGCCGAGATTGCTCATGCGGATGTCCTCGACCCGGTCGCGGATCCGCTGGGCCTCCTCGATGTCTTCGTGGTCGTACTCCTCCTCCTCCGGAGGTCGTCTGAAGAGCCGCTTGACCCACTCGAGCGCCCGCACTGCGCTGTCACTTTAGCCCCCGCGGGCTCGCGCAGCGAACCCGCCGTCGGGCGCGTGCACGTTGAACAGTCGAGCCGGGCCGACCGGCCGGAAGCCGTGCGTGACGTTCGGTGGGGCTGCGAAGTACGTTCCGGTCCCGACGCGCGTGGTCTGGTCGCCGCCCAGGAACTCGACCTCCCCCTCGAGGACGAAGAACGAGTCGACGTGGTCGTTGTGGGAGTGGGGATCGACCCCTTCCCAACGCTCGTCGAACGCGAGCTCGAACAGGGAGAGCTCGGCCGTCTCGGCTCGGATCATGTTCGTCAACCCCGTCGGGCGCACGAGCTGCTCACCGCCGTCCTGGCGGGCGACGATCGCGTCGGCCGGTCCGTACGGCTCGTCGACGTCTTCGCTGTCCCAGGCCACCTTTTCACCCGCGACGGCGCCGCGCAGGTAGGCAATGAAGCCCGCGTCGGGCGCGTGGATGTTGAGGTAGCGCGCTCCCGCGGGGTCAGGGACGCGGAACCCATGGACGATCCCCGGCGGCACGGCGACCGACGTCCCGGGACCGGCTCGCAGCGTCTCGGCCCCGTTGATGATCTCGAGCTCACCTTCGAGGACGTAGAACGCGTCGACGTGCTCCCTGTGGAAGTGGGGACCGGCGCCTTCGAACGTCGTCGCGACGCTGACCTCGTTGACGGAGATCTCGGGCTGCTCGATCTTCACGACGATCCGCTCGTTCAAGCGCTCGCCCTCGCCGGGGCCTAGGAGAACCGGTTGGCCTACGTCGAGCTCCATGCGCACTCAGCCTATTCGTTCCTCGACGGTGCCTCGCTGCCCGAAGAGTTGGCCGTGCGGGCCGCGGAGCTCGGCTACGAGGCGCTCGCGCTTACCGACCACGACGGCGTCTACGGCTCGCTCGAGTTCGCGCACGCGGCGAAGGCGTTCGGCGTCCGGCCGATCACTGGAGCGGAGCTAACGCTTGGCGACGGGTCGCATGTCACGTTGCTCGTCGAGAGCACGCGGGGCTACGCGAACCTCTGCCGGCTGCTGACCGCGGCGCACGCGCACACCCGTCCCAAGGAGGGTGAGCCACCACTCGACCCCGCGCTCGACCCGGCCTTGCTCGAGGAGCTGAACGAGGGGCTCGTCTGCCTCTCGGGCTGTGCGCGCCGGGGCCTCGCAGTCCGCAACCCGAACGCAGCCGCGCGTCTCGCGCGCGCCTTCGGGCGGGAGCGGTTCTACGTCGAGCTCCAGCGGCCTTTCGAGCGAGGGGACGTGCGGCGGAATGCAGCTCTCCGCGACCTCGCCGAGATGCTCGGCGTTGACACGGTCGTCACCGGGGACGTCCACGCCCACGATCCCACGCGTGCCCTGCTTCAGGACGCCCTCGTCGCGATCCGCCACCGCACCTCCCTCGAAGGCTCCGAGGCCGAGCGGCGCGGCAACCACGAGGCGATTATTCGCTCGCCCGGGGAGATCCTCGACCGCTTCCCGCTCGACCGTGACGCAGTCGAGCGCACCGCCGTCATCGCCGAGCGCTGCGAGTTCGACCTCACGCGGGAGCTCGGCTACCGCTATCCGGACTTCTCGGACCAGGCCGAAACAGCTGTCAGCCTGCTGGCCGGAGTCTGCAACCGCGCGTTCGACGAGCGGTATGGAGCTGGGGGAACCTCCCGGTTCCCCCAGACCCCCTCCACCGGTCCGCTGGCGCGGACAGGCCGCTTCACGGCCGGCCACAAACAGGCCGCCCGCGCTCGCCTCGACGATGAGCTGCGGTTGATCGACGAGCTCGGCCTCGCGGGCTTCTTCCTCCTCCACCACGAAGTGCTCGAGCTCGCCCGCGACGTCGCGAACGAGGTGCGCGGTCGCGACTCGCCGCGCAACTCGCTCCCGCCGGGCCGGGGCCGCGGCAGCTCAGTCGGCTCGATCGTCTGCTACCTGACCGGGCTCTCTCACGTCGACCCGGTCCACGCTGGCCTCTCGCTCGGGCGCTTCATCAACCGCGAGCTCGACGCCGTGCCCGACATCGACCTCGACTTCCCGCGCGACATCCGCGAGAAGCTGATCGTCGCCGTCACCGAGCGCTACGGCCGGGAGCACGCCGCGCTCGTCGCCAGCTTCTCCACCTACCGCTCTCGTGGCGCGATCCGCGACATCGGCAAGGCGCTCGGGCTCCCGTACGGCGAGCTGGAGCGGCTTGCGCGCGTCTCGGACGGCTGGAACGCCCGCCGCGTCGGCGAGGACCTCCAGCACGTCCCCGGCTGGGAGGATCGAGCCGCCTCGCCGCGCTGGCGGGCGTTCGCGGAGCTCACGCGCGAGATCGCCGGCCTCCCGCGGCATATCTCCCAGCATCCGGGCGGGATGGTGATCTCGTCCAGGCCGCTCGTCGAGCTCGTCCCGGTCCAGCCGGCCGCGATGGCCGGCAGGCAGATCGTCCAGTGGGACAAGGACTCCTGCGACGACGCGGGGTTCCTCAAGATCGACCTGCTCGGGCTGGGGATGCTCTCGGCTGTCGAAGAGTGCGTCGACCAAATCGCCTGCCTGCATGGCACGACGATCGACCTGTCGCGGATCCCGCTCGACGACGAGGAGGTGTTCGCGCAGATCCAGGACGCGGACACCGTCGGCGCCTTCCAGATCGAGAGCCGCGCGCAGATGCAGAGCATCCTCCGCACGAAGCCGGAGACGCTCGAGGACATCATGGTGCAGGTCGCGCTCGTGCGGCCCGGCCCGATCCAGGGCAAAGCCGTCCATCCCTACATCGCGCACCGGCAGCGGCTGCGAGAGGATCCGAGCTTCGTCCCGCCCGTCGACCACCCGCTCCTCGCCGAGCCGCTCCGCGACACCCTCGGAGTCGTCGTCTTCCAGGATCAGGTGCTGGAGGTCGCGATGGCCCTCGCTGGGTTCAGCGTGGGGGACGCGGAGGGCTTGCGGCGCGCGATGAGTCGCAAGCGAAGCGAGGCGGCGCTCGAGGCCTACAGGAAGCGCTTCGTGGAAGGCGCCACGCAGAACGGCGTCGACGAGACGCTGGCCAACGAGATCTACGACAAGCTCGTCGGCTTCTCCGGCTTCGGGTTCCCAAAGTCACACGCGGCGGCGTTCGGCTTGCTGGCGTACCAGTCGCAGTGGTTGCGTTGCCGGTATCCGGCCGAGTTCCTGGCCGCGCTCCTGAACGCGCAGCCGATGGGCTTCTACCCACCCGCGACGCTCGTGCGCGACGCCCAGCGGCGCGGGGTGGAGGTGCTGCCGCCCGACGTCAATCTCAGCGAGGCGAAGTGCGTCGTCCAGGACGGCAAGGTGCGGATCGGGATCGAGTACGTGACGTCGATCGGCGAGGACGACGCGAAGGCGCTGGTCGAGGAGCGCGAGCGCGGCGGGCCGTTCCGGTCGGTGCGGGAGCTCGCGCAGCGCTCGCCGCTCCGCCGCGAGGGGCTGGAGGCGCTGATCTCGAGCGGGGCGTGCGCGGCGTTCGGCGACGGGGTGCGGCCGTTGCTCTGGGAGGCAGGGCTTGCGCCTCGGTCGGAGTCGGTCCCGGGCTCCGCCGGAGAGGAGCGCCAGCTCGCGCTGCCGATGGACCCGACGGTCGAGACGCCGGACCTTCCGGAGCCGAGCGACTGGGAGCAGATGCTGACCGACTACCGGACGACGAGCCTGACCGTCGGCATCCACCCGATGGAGCTCCTGCGCCCGCATCTCGCCGAGCCTGTCCTCTCGAGCCGTGACCTGTGTCTGACACCGGACAGGGCTCGAGTGGCCGTTGCGGGGATGGCGGTCGCGCGCCAGCGGCCGGCGACCGCCAACGGTGTCGTCTTCATGCTGCTCGAGGACGAGTTCGGCCAGATGAACCTGATCGTCCCGCCGCAGGTCTACGACCGCCATCGCGCGATCGTCCGCGGCGAGCCGCTGATCCTCGCGAAGGGAAGGTTCGAGCGCCAGGACCGAAACCAGAACGTGCTGGTCCGGGAGCTGGAGACGCTGGGGCCGCTGGCACGGAAGGTCGCCGACGTGCCCGAGCTCGGGTCCTCGCTTCCACCGGCACACCACTTCGGTCACCGGTGAGCTCACACCGTCTGTTGTCGGGTTTGAGACTCAGTTCTGGAGGAACAGGACGTTTGTGCCGAACGCATCGGCCAAACCGAGCGACTCCGCCCGCAGCATTGCGGCTTTCCTCGAGTACTGCCGCCGGCTGCGAAACGACTCGGCCGCGCTCCGCCGCCACGCGAGGGAGATCCGGACCGACAGTCGTCGAAGCCAGGACGGAATCCGGAAACGCTCGGGTAAGAATCGCTCCTGAGCCGACACGAAGGAGGCACGGTGAAGCTGAGCGATCTGATCAAGGGGTTTCCGGGCCATCCGAGCCATCCGCCCTTCACGGACGCGACGATCGGCATCTATACGGCTGCCACCGCCTTCGGCGTGCTCTCCGTCCTCGGTGTCAGCGAGCGGAACCTGGCGACGGCGTGGTGGCTGGCGCTCGTCCTCGGCCTGGTCGTGACCCTGCCAACAGCGCTGACCGGTTTCGTCGATTGGCTCGGGATCACCTGGGGGACGCCGCTTTGGCGGACGGCGACGCTGCACCTGAGCGCGATGCTGACGGCGAGCGTGTTCTTCCTGATTGCGGCGCTCGTCGGGCACGGGGACTACGTGGACAAGTCGGTCGGAGGCCTGGCGCTCGTCATCAACCTGATCGGCTTCGCCTTCCTGACGCTCGGCGGCTGGCTGGGTGGAGCCGTCGTCTTCACGCATGGGATGCGCGTGCTGAACCTGGTCGACGAGCCCGCGAGCCGCGCCGTCGCTCCAGGCCACGCCGAAAAGGAACAGGCTGAGGCATAGCCACAGCCGGCGCGATCACGGCTACGCGCCGATCGAAGACTATGCGCTGATCGGCGACGGCCGGACCGTGGCGCTCGTCGCGCGCGACGGCTCCATCGACTGGCTCTGCCTCCCCGACATCGACTCAGCGTCCGTGTTCGGGGCGATGCTCGACGCCGAGCGTGGAGGCTCGTTCGCGGTCCGCCCCAGCGATCGCTTCGCCGTCGAGCGCCGGTACGCCGACGGGACGAACGTTCTCGAGACGACGTTCACGACCGGAACTGGGAGCCTGCGGCTGACCGACGCGATGACGCTCGTGCCTCCCGGGCGGTTGACGCCGCTGCGGGAAGTCGTCCGCAAGGTCGAGTGCGTCCACGGCGAGGTCGAGCTCGAGTGGACGGTTGTCCCGCGGTTCGACTACGGGCGGCGACACGGACGAGTCGAGCGGCGGGCCGACCGGGTGATCTTCACCGATCGCGACCTGGCGCTCGCCCTGAGCGTGTGGGGCGCGGAGCCGGCGCAGCACGGTCGAATCAGGATCGCCGCCGGCGAGCAGGTCCTGTTCTCGCTCGCCGCGGCCGATGGCCAGCCGCTCGTTCTCCCCGGGCGGTCCGACACGGAAGGACGACTCGAGTACACGACGACGTTCTGGCGGCGCTGGAGCGATGCCAAGGAGTAGAGCGGGCGATGGCGCGAGGCGGTCATCCGGAGTGCGCTCGCGCTCAAGCTCCTCGTGTACGCGCCGTCGGGCGCCGTCACGGCCGCAGCCACCTCGTCCCTGCCGGAGGAGATCGGCGGTGTGCGGAACTGGGACGACCGGTTCGCCTGGCTTCGGGACTCGAGCTACGCCCTCGACGCGCTGCTCGGGCTCGACTGCCCTGCCGAGGCGCACGCCTTCTTCTTCTGGCTCATGCACGCCTCACGCCTGACGCAGCCTCGGCTCGAGGTGCTGTACGACGTGAACGGGCGCGGAAGCCGATTTAGTACGTGCATTCGTCGATGAGCAGTGCTGGGACGAGCGGCGACGCTCGTACGTGCGAGCCGCCGGGAGCGAGGAGCTCGATGCCGCGCTGCTCACGTTGCCGCTCATTGACTACGACGATTCGAACCGAGGCCGCCTGCGCGGCACGATCAACGCCTCCGCCGAGAGCTCGCCGACGGGCCGCTCGTCCGGCGCTACGTCGGCGACGACGGTGTCCAGGGCGAGGACGGCGCGTTTCTCGCGTGCTCGGTCTGGCTCGCCGACGCACTCGCGCAGACCGGTCGAACGGACGAGGCTGCCGTCCTCTTCGACGAGCTGCTCGGGCACGCCAACGACGTCGGGCTGTACGCCGAAGAGATCGATCCTGTCTCCCGAGAGTTCCTCGGCAACTTCCCACAGGCCCTCGTCCATCTTGCGCTGATCAATGCCGCGCGCTCGATCTCGGGCGCGGACGGATCGTGACGCTCCTCGGCGCCTCGCCGGAGGCTTCGTCGGGACGGTCGTGCTGACCACCGTTCTTCGTCTCGCCCAGGTCGCCGGCGTCACGAGGATGGACATTCCGCTGTTGCTCGGAACGGTCTTCTCCGAGGATCGGAGCCGTGCGAGCGTGATCGGCTACGCGCTCCACTTCGTCAACGGCCAGGTGTTCGCCCTCGGCTACGCGGCGATCTTCTACGCGGTCGGCGAGGCAGGGTGGCTCTTCGGGATGGCCCTCGGCCTCGTGCACGCGGCGTTCGCAGGCGGGGCGCTGGTCAACATCCTCCTGCCCGCCGTCCATCCGCGCATGGGCACGCGCTGGACGGACGCGAGCGCGAGCCCGTTGCTGGAGCCGCCCGGCTTCATGCTCTGGAACTACGGACGGCACACCGCGCTCGTGACGGTGATCGCCCACGTCGCATACGGCGGACTCGTGGGCGGCTTTGCCGCGGGGCTCTAGGTCTCTTCGATCTCGAGCGCGAACCGCGGGAGGCGGCGGTGCACCGCGGCGTTGAACTCGGCGAGGTACTCCTGCGCGCCGTCTTCGTCGAGCGTGCTCGCGAAGGTGTCGCGCATCTCCGCCAGCGTCTCGGTGCCGAACTCGACCAGCTCCTGAAAACGGCCGAACGCCTCCTCGGCGTCCTTGCGGTCGGCGCGGTCGTACGCCCGCTCGGCGTCGTCGACACGGGCCAGAAACTCGGCATCCTCTCGCTCGAAGAGGTCGAGCTGCCGGTCGATCAGCTCCGCGAAGCGCGTGGCCATCTGCGGCTTACAGTAGCCGCGTGCTGGTGCGCACCTGGAACCTCTTCCACGGCAACACCCTGCCGCTCGGACGCAAGCGCTATGTCGAGGAGATGGTGCGACTCGTGACCGAGGACGACCCGGACGCCGTGTGCCTCCAGGAGGTGCCGCCGTGGTCGCTCGAGCGCCTCGGCGAGTGGAGCGGCATGAGGGTCTACGGCGAGGTCGCGGCCCGGCCGTCGCTGGGCCCGATCCCCGTGACGAGAGGGATCGGGCGCTGGGTGACCGACCACAACGCCGGGCTCTTCCGCTCGGGGTTCGAGGGGCAGGCCAACGCGATTCTCGTCCGCCGCCCGATCCTCGCCAGGCACGTCGTGACGCTGAACTCGTTCGGGTTTCGCCGGCGCGCGGCCGCGCGCCTCGGCCTCTCGGCGCTCACCCGCCTCGCCTGGGCGAAGGAGCGCCGGCAGGCGATCGCGGTGCGGGTGGAGGGAGGAACGGTCGTCTCGACGTTGCACGCGAGCAACGCACGAGACATCCGGATCACCGAGGCCGAGGTGGAGCACGCCGCCCAGTGGGCCGGGGCGCTCGCCGGAGACTCGCCCTGCGTGGTCGCCGGCGACCTGAACGTCGATACGCGCCGCTCCGAGGTCTTCGGCCGCCTCGCCGGCTTCTCGGCGCCCGGGCCGGGCGTCGACCACGTCCTGGTCCGGGGCGCCGACGTGGCCGACTACGAGCGCTGGCCGCGCGAGCGCCGCCTGCTCGGCGACCTGGTGCTGTCGGATCACGCACCGGTCGAGGCCCGCGTCGTATGACGTTCGAGGAGGCACGCGGGGCGTTTCCGGTGCTCGAGCGCTACGCGTACCTGAACGCGGGCTCGATTGGACCGCTCCCGCGGGCGACGTACGACGCGATCGCCGCGGCCGAGCGGGACGAACTGGAGCACGGGCGAGGCACGTGGCGGTACGTCACCCGCATGCTCGAGGCGCGCGACAGGCTTCGAGCATCCCTCGCGTCGCTCGTCGGAGTTGAGCCCGAATTGCTCTCGCTGACGACGTCCACGTCCGAGGGCTGCCGCATCGTCCTTGCCGGGCTCGGCCTGACTGCCGAGGACGAGGTGGTCACGACGGATGCAGAGCACTTCGGCCTGACCGGCGCACTCCACGCGTCGGGCGCGCGGGTCCGGGTCGCCAAGGTTCGGGATCTTCCGGCCGATCAGGCGCTCGACGCGATCCTCGTTGAGGTCGGCCCGCGGACGAAGCTCGTCGGCCTGTCCCATGTGCTGTGGCTGACCGGGCACATCGTCCCGCTCGAGGAACTGCGGCAAGCCGTCGCGGCGCCGTTGCTGGTCGACGGCGCCCAGTCGGTGGGCGCGATCCCGGTCGACGCGGCTGCGTTCGACTTCTACACCGTGTCCGGGCAGAAGTGGCTCTGCGGGCCGGCGCCGACCGGCGCGCTGTACGTCAAGGACCCGGAGCGGCTTGCCGTGGCGTTGCCGAGCTACTTCTCGCAGACGAGCTACGAGCCCGACGGAGCGTTCGAGCCGCAGTCCGGCGCTCTGCGGTTCGACCCCGCCTGGATTCCGGTCGGGTTCCTCGACGGCCTCCAGGCGGCGATCGACGGCGCGCCCGACTGGCGGTACGACCGCGCGCGGGAAGTGACCGATCTCTGCCGGCGGCGGCTCGTCGAGGCGGGCTACGACGTGGTCACCGAGCCGGGACACGGGACGCTCGTGTCGTGGCGCTGGCCGGACGAGACGAAGGAGGCCGCGCAGGCTCTTGCAGACGCCGGTGTCCTGATCCGCGACCTGCCGGGAACGGGGCTGCTCCGCGCGTCGTGCGGCTACTGGACGAGCGAAGAGGACGTCGAGCGGCTCGTCACAGGCCTCTCAGCCCTCTAGCGGGGCGAAGAGGTCGACGACGTTCCCGTCGGGGTCCTTGACCTCGGCATACCGCTGGCCCCAGAACGCGTCCCACGGCTCCTTGTGGGCCGTGCCGCCGGACTCGAGCAGCCGCGCGTAGCTCGCATCCACCTCCGCCGGGGAGTCGCAGCGGAACGCGAGCGCGCTGCGGTGGCCGCCGCCGGACGGCGGTGACCAGTCGGGATCGAACGAGCGGACGGTCTCCTCCGTGTCGAGCATGAACCGCAACTCGCCGGGGAGCGACGCCTCGACGTGCCCGTGTCCCTCCGGGTCGAGCGGCTCCGGGAACTCCAGCCCGAGCTCGCGATAGAAGGCGGCGGACCGCTCGAGGTCGGCCACGACCGCGCCAATCGCCTCGAACTTCGGCATCAGGCGGCGTCCGCCTCGGTCCGCAGGCCCAGCTCGCCTGCGATCGGCTTCATCGCGTCGGTGACGGTCTGGATGTGGTCGTCGAGCTCGACGCCCAGGAGCTCGGCGCCGGCGTAGACCTCGTCGCGATGGACGCCGGCCGCGAACGACGGCTGCTTGAGCTTCTTCTTGACCGACTTCGGCGTCAGCGTCTCGATGCCGTCAGGGCGGACGAGCCCGCACGCGTGGATGAACCCGGCGAGCTCGTCGCACGCGAACAGGGCGCGCTTGAGGTCGGTGTCCCGCGGCAGCTCCAGATGCTCGGCGTGCGAGAGCACGGACTCGATCAGCTCGTCCGGGTAGCCCTCCTCGCGCAGGATCGCGGCGCCGTCCTGCGGGTGCTGGTCGAGCGTCGGGTGGATCTCGTAGTCGAAGTCGTGGAGGAGCGCCGTTGCGCCCCAGAACTCCTCGTCGCCGCCCATTTTCCGGGCATAGGCGCGCACCGCAGCCTCGACCGCCAAGGCGTGGCGCAGGAGCGCCTCGCTCTTCGTATAACGAGTGAGGGTGTCCCACGCCCGGTCCCGAGTGACTTCCATCTTCCCCACTACGATAGACGCCTCATGTCGACGACTCTCATCGCTGACGCACTGATGGAGAGCTTCGTGATCGAGGGGGGCAGGGCCCTGAGCGGTCGCGTGGCTGCAGCCGGGAACAAGAACGGCGCGCTACCGATCCTCGCCGCGACGGTGATGGCGACCGAGCCGGTCGTGCTCGGCAACGTGCCTCGCATCCGAGACGTCGAGACGATGCTCGAGCTGCTCGCGGACATCGGCGCCGAGATCGAGTGGGTCGGGCCGAACCAGGTGCGGGTCGACTCCGCGAATGCGATCAACCCGGACCTCGACCCCGAGCTGTGCAGCCGCATCCGCGCCTCGTTCCTGCTCGCCGCTCCGCTGCTCGCGCGCCTCGGGCGGGCCAGCGTGCCGCCTCCCGGCGGCGACGTCATCGGCCGCCGCCGGCTCGACCCGCACATCCACGCCCTCGCCGAGCTCGGCGTCGAGATCGAGCTCAACGGGCGTTTCGAGATGCGCACCGACGGCCTGCGCGGACGGAGGATCTTCCTCGACGAGGCGAGCGTGATGGCGACCGAGAACGCGATCATGGCCGCCGCCGTCGCCCAGGGCGAAACGGTGATCGGCAATGCCGCCTGCGAGCCACACGTCCAGGACCTCTGCCGGTTCCTCTGCTCCCTCGGTGCGAGCATCGAGGGCATCGGCTCGAACGTGCTCCGCATCCGCGGCGTCCAGCGGCTCACGGGCGGCGAATGGCGGATCGCACCAGAGCACATCGAGGTCGCGAGCTTCATCGGGCTCGCCGCGGTGACGGGCGGCGACGTCACGGTCGACGACGTTGTCGTCGACGACCTGGTCTCGATCCTGCCGGTGTTCGCGCGGCTCGGGATCCACGTCGAGCTGGGCGAGGTGAGCGTCCGCGTGCCGCCCGGTCAGCAGCTGAAGGTCGAGGATGACCTCGGCGACCAGATCCCGAAGATCGAGGACGGCCCGTGGCCGGCCTTCCCGGCCGACCTGACCTCGATCGCCCTCGCCGTCGCGACCCAGGCCGAGGGGACGGTTCTCATCTTCGAGAAGATGTTCGAGAACCGGCTGTTCTTCGTCGACAAGCTGGTCAGCATGGGCGCGCGGATCATCCTCTGCGACCCTCACCGCGCCGTCGTCACCGGCCCCGCGAAGCTCTACGGCCAGCGGATGGCGAGCCCGGACATTCGCGCGGGGATGGCGATGCTCATCGCCGGGCTCTGCGCCGAAGGCATCTCCACGATCGGAAACGTCGGCGAGATCGACCGCGGGTACGAGCGGATCGACGAGCGCCTTCGCGCCCTCGGCGCCCGCATCGAGCGCGTCGAGAACGTCTAGCCGCGAGATGCAGGCGGGCGAACAGGCGCTCCAGGCACGCGCTTCGCTGGGCGGCGACGGGCGGATCAGCGTCTCGACCGGGCTTTCCGTCCTCGATCATCTCCTGGAGCTGCTCGCGACGTACGCGGGGCTCGACCTGACGCTGGAAGTGGCCCCCGGCGGGCCCGATGCGACGACCGCCGCCGCCGGGCGCTCCCTCGGCGAGGCGCTGCGCGGCTTCGTCCGGCAGAAGGGAGTGAAGGGCTACGGCTGGGCAATCGTGCCGGCCGACGAGGCGCTCGCCAGTGTCGGGCTCGAGGCATCCGACCGGGCTCTGCTCGTCACGAACGTCGATCTCTCGGATGCGCACGTCGCCGGCCTCGAGCGCGACCTCGTCACCGCCTTCCTGAACGAGCTCTCCGAGGCCGCCGGGCTGACGCTGCACGTGCGCTTGCTGCACGGCGAGGACGCGGGCCACGTCCTCGAGTCGATCTTCAAGGCACTGGGAGGCGCGCTGGCCGTGGCCGGCTCGCCGCGAAAGGAGTGAGGATGGGAGAGAGGGAAGCGGTCCGCACCGAGCGGGCACCGGCGCCGTTCCAGGGCGCGCCGTACTCGCAGGCGATCCGCGCGAACGGGTTGGTCTTCGTCTCCGGTCAGCTCGCGCTCAGGCCCGACCACGCGGAGGTCGTCGGCGAGGACATCGGCGCGCAGACCGAGCAGGTCTTCGACAATCTCCAGGCGATCCTCGAGGAGGCCGGCTCCGGACTGGACAAGATCGTCAAGACGACGGTCTTCCTCACCGATCTCGGCGACTTCGGCGGGATGAACGAGGTCTACGCGCGTCGGGTCGGCCAGCCGCCGCCGGCGCGGGCAACCGTCGAGATCTCGAACCTGCCGTCCGGCGCGAAGGTCGAGATCGAGGCGATCGCGCTCGCCTAAGCGCGGGGGGGGGGGCGCCCCCTTCCCCCCCCCCCCCCCCCCCCCGTTATTCTAGGGCTGCAAGACCGGCCTGCGCTGCGGCG
>Ga0081538_10002570_pt1 | contig 17622 bp, 19 predicted proteins | sample TabmetS5T2R1_FD_71022 | JGI IMG/M metagenome (GOLD analysis project Ga0081538, IMG submission 71022) | Tabebuia heterophylla rhizosphere microbial communities from the University of Puerto Rico - S5T2R1 | ecosystem: Host-associated > Plants > Roots > Rhizosphere ... | reverse complement strand
GGGGCGCTGATGCCGAAGCCGCGCGTGTCGTCCTGAAAGTGGTGACGCATGTGGAGCTCGCGCAGAAGCTTGCCGGCGCGGGAGCGGGGGCGATGGTGGTGCACGTGGTAGTGGGTCATGTCGTACACCAGGTAGCCGAGCAGGAAGCCGCTCATGAACACGTTCGCCATCGGCGTGCCCAGGACCAGTACGAAAAGGCCGTAGAAGGCAGCCGCCAGCGGCAAGCTCACGGAGGGCGGCATGACCAGGCGCAGCGGATCGTTCGGGTGGTCGTGGTGAACGCCGTGGATGATCCAGTGCATCCGCGCGCCGACCCCCTCCTCGGGCTCGAAGTGGAACACGAGGCGATGGATCCAATACTCGGCGAGCGTCCAGAAGAGCCAGCCGGCGAGCACCAGCCCGATGGTGCCCGCGGTCGTCAGCTCACGGGCGCCGAACACGAAAAGGACGACGATCGCGGGCCCGAAGATGATCGGCGGCACCGATGGATGAACGCGCGAGAGCCGATCGAGGAGATCCGACTCGAACATCCGCGGTGAGGCGCTCAGAGTGTCGGTACGACGCACGTCCAAGGACCTCGAATTTAGCGCACCCCTCGCGACTATGAAAAGAGCCTTAGCCGGGCTGCCAGAGCCCGCGCCACGCGGCCATCAGGTACTCGAGCCCGAATGCGGCGGTCATTCCGTACACGACCAGCTCGACCGGCGTGGCGGGGCCGGCGAAGACGCGCATCAACAGATAGCACGTGACCAGCCCGACGAAGATGAGGCTGCCCACGGTCTCCATTTCGACAGGAGTGTCGGACGAACCCGCTCTGCCCCCGTTATCCGCCGGTGAAGGGCCGGTGAACGTCCCGTTACCGGGCGCTTGCGCGGGAGGGTGAAGGGCCCGAAACAGAAGACGGCTTTAGCCCGTTCCACCTGGGAACGGCGCCCCGCCGAACCTCGATTCCCTCAGGCGGCGCGGCACCTCTCGATCGCCAGCTCGACCTCCCACGATCTCCAACCCCGCAGGGCATCGATGGCGGCCGGGTATCCCGAGCGCCACGGTGACGCCGCCCCCTCTCGCTTCACCGTGCGCTCTCACGCGGCGGTGTGCGATCGAGCGGGAGCGGGGCTGGGGAAGGGTCAGGGTCCGATGGCCGCCGTGGAGTCGGCTCGGGCGCCGCGACCGGGCAAGCGTCCGATCCTGGTGTTGGCGGCTTCAGGCGGTCATCGCAACAGCTCCAGCATCTTCTCGGCTGGGGTGCGCCGGCCCAAGGGGTCTGCCGTGGTCGGCCGTTGAGTGGGGCTGCCACTGCGGTCGAGCTCGGTCTGGTCGTGGGCGGCCGGGTCGCTGCGCTGGGGAACTACTGCCGCAGCAGGCCGTTGGTGTTCTCGTTGCTGCCGCGCAGTTGATCTGGGCCCGAAACACCGCCGCCGGACAGGGGGTCCAACAAGTTGCGGCCACATGATGGCCGCAACTTCAGGCACCCCCTCCGGTCGGCCTCCCCCAGCCCCGGCCAGGACCGTGGCGACCGTGCGCTCCGGTCGTCCCCACGACGCCCGCGCCCCGCGGCCGCGTCAGCCCCCCAGAGAGAGACACCCGATCCCGATGCGACCACCGATGAAGACCGCCGTTCCATACGAACACCAGGGCCGGACACTTGACCGTGCTGGGACCAATCACACGGCTCCCCTTGCCCAGCCCCAAACCACTCCCCGAAGACCACCCGCCGCTCGAGCCCACCCGGAAGCTACGGGGGGACGCGGTGCACGTGATCGACCCGATCGCCGGCCGGGCGCAGGCCCACAGCTTGGCCGGCGGGGCGGGATCGGTCCGGGGCCGACGTTTCTCGTCGACCGCGCCGACGCCTCGCATCGAGGGACACCCGCGGGGGAGACGATCGGGTCCGACCACCTGCCCGTGGTGACGGACGTGACGCTGCCGCGGCGGGGCGGACCGCAATGACGACGACTAGCGAGGGGCGTACATGATCACCGCGACACCGACGAGGCAGATCGCGGCCCCGATGACGTCGTAGCGGTCCGGCCGAAAGCCGTCGAACACGATGCCCCATGCGAGCGAGGCCGCGACGAACACCCCTCCGTACGCGGCGAGGACCCGCCCGAAGTGGCTCTCGGGCTGCCCCGTCGCCACGAACCCATAGGCCACGAGCGCGAGTCCGCCGAGGGCGGCCCAGTGCCATGGCCGGCCCGCCCGAACCGCCTGCCAGATGAGCCATGCGCCGCCGATCTCCGCCACGGCGGCCACCGCGAACAGCGCGACTGAGCGGGGAATCTCCAAGCTAGGCAGCCGTGGTGGTGCACGCCGAGCGGTACATCGCAGGGGGCACCGTAGCGCGGCCGGTGGCTGCCACCCTGCAGTAACGGATGTGGTTCGAGCTGGACACGTTCGTCCTCGACGCGGCGCAGGCGATCTGCGTCGCGCTGCCCGCGGCCGGCATTCCCGCGTTCCTGCTTCGGCTGGGTGGCCGTGGCTGGGCGTTCGTTGCACCCCTGTCGGTCGTGGTGAGCGTCGTCGCGATCGCCGCAGCCACCGCCAGCGCGGACGTCCTGACCTGGATCGCCTTCCTGCTCGTGCCGGTCGGGTGCGCGCTCGCGCTCGGCTGGGCGGCGCACGGTGCCCGTCCCTGGCTGGCCCTCGCGATCGTGCCCCTGCTGGCGGGCGCCCTCGCGGCGCCCGACGATCCGCTCGGCCGGGCCGCCAGGCTGCTCATGATCGTCGGATCATGCGTGACCGTGGGCAGGCTGCTCGCGGGTGGAGCGCCGCTCGGGTGGTTGAAGGTGGGCGTGGTGGCGATGGCGGTGATCGACGCCGTGTTCATCTTCGGTGACCTGTGGGGCGAGCAGAACGCCGCCTTCAACGCCGCCGCGCCGGCCGAGGGCCTGCCTCGGCTGCAGGTCGCCGACATCGGGGACGTCTCCACCGACTACGGCGACTACTTCGTGGCCGGGTTGGTGGGGGGCATCCTCGCCGCCGAGCGGCGCAACCAGGCTCTCGCGGCGGTGCTCACGCTTGCGGCGGCCGAGGCCTGGAACCAGCTCTTCCTGGTCGTCGACTCACTGCCGGGCACGATCCCGCCCGCCGTGGTGATGCTTGGCTTCGAGGCGTGGAACCGCCGGGGCGAGCGGCGTCCTAGACGTCCAGGACCCCATCGATGGCGAGAACGACCCCGCAGGCCGCGAGCGCCACGCCCAGCAGGCGGCCCGCCCACCGAAGGACCCGGCCCCGGGGGCCCTCCGTCGGCCACCCGGCCGTGAGCGCTACCAAGAGCGCGACACCCACCGCCATCGCGCCCGCGCTCCCGAGGACGCCTCGGTCTGCGCCCGCACCCAGCGCCAGCACCACCAGCGCGGGGCGGGCCACCAGCGGGATCGCGACCGGGATGAGCGCCGCGCGCCAGCCGGCAAGCGCCGGTTCGGGCGGGGGCGGCCGCCGGAACAGGTCGGCGGCGCCGGCCAGCACGGCAACCAGCCCGGCGGCGACGCGGAACGAGGGCTCACTGACGTCGAGCGCGTCGAGCAGCGGGCCGCCCGCGGCCGCGACTGCGCACACGGCGAGCCCACCGATGGTGCCGCCGACAGCGGCCACCCCGGCGGCGGACCGCGGTGGCCGCCCGGCGCGAGGTACGCCGAATGCGGCTCGGGCCGGGTTTAGCGCCAGCACGAGCGCGGCAGCCCACAACCAGCCCGACGGCGCGTTGTCGCCGGGGCCCGAGGAGCTCGACCCCTCGCCCGCCTCGACGATCGGGATCGTGCGCAGCAGCCCGGCCAGGGCGTGTTGCTGGTCGTCCATGCGGGTCTCCCCGTCGGTGAACCACGCGCCCTCCACCCGCGCGGGCCGCGATGCGCCCGCGGCCTCCTCCGCGTCGGATTGCTCGTCGACGGCCAGTCCGGCGACGCACGTGGCACGCTCGGCGATCGCACCTCGCAGATCGGCCAGGCGCGGCTCCTCCCGCGCCGTCAGCCACCAGCCGGTGAGGGCCTCGTCCACCACGCCGTACCAGCCGCCACGGGGCTCGTAGCCGCCGCGCACGACGCCGCCCCACGGCCCGTGGTAGTGGGCGAGCCAGCGGGCCTGAAAGCCGAACAGCTCGGCCTGCCGGCGCGCGTAGGCCGCCTCGTCCTCGGTGAGCGGCGGGCGGCCGCGCTCGGGGAACTCCACGGTCTCGGCCGCGCCGTAGGCGGCCCAGTGGTCGGGGATAGGGGGCCAGTGGCCCTCGACGTCGTCGCGCGACGTTGCCAGGTAGGCGCCGATGCGGTCGGCGGCCGCGCCCCAATCCTCGCCGGGGAATGCTCGGTGGAGGCGCCCGAGGGCCCAGTAGGCCTCCCCGGTGTAGTACTTGGAGTACTCGCCCGGCACCGGCGCTCCGCGCGCCGCGTCATACGACGCGAGCACCGCGCCCGACGGCTCGGTCTGAGCGACCAGGAAGCGACCGAGCTCGCCCAGCACGTCGTCGTAACGGGTATCGCCGGTCGCCTCCCGGCGAATGGCCAGCCCGGCGGCGAGGAGGGCCGTCGCTCCCGTCGTCACCCGCCCGTCGCCCTCCAGCGCGGCCCAGCCGTCGCGCTCGAGGAGCCTGTCGAGCGCCCATTCGGTCCCCCGGTCGGCGGAGCGCAGCGCGCCGGGCAGCCCAGCCGCGGCGGCCTGGTACAGGCCCATCGTCACGCCGGCGTGGCGAACCTCGTTGTATTCGGCCGGGATCGAGTCGTTCTCGGCGTCGTAGAGGTACAGCCAAGCCCCGTCGGTCTCCTGATTGCGGACGAACCAATCGACGGCGGCCTGGGAGGAGCGACGGAGGTCCTCGGCGCTGACCGTCGGGCAGTGCTCCGGCGGCGCGACCACCACGAACGCGAGGGCGAGGAACAGCGCCAGGGTCAGGCCGGCGCGCCAGAGGCGTGTGGCGACGGTCATCCCTGGCGTCGGGCCCGGCGGACGGCGGGGAGGAGGAGCGCGGGGAGGGCGAACCAAGCTGTCAGCGGGAGGCGGCTCAGCGCGAACACGACGGCCGGGCCGCCGCGGATCACGCTGCCGTCCCGGTCCACGACCTCCAGGCGTGAACCCGGAGAAACCGGCTCCACGCGGAAGCGGGCCAACCAGTCAAGCGCGCGCACCAGCGCCCGCAAGCGCCGGTGGCCACCGGCCGCCGGATCGAGGCGGAGCGCACGGTCTCGGGTAGAAGGCACCGCCCAGACCACCAGCACGGCGATCGCGACGAACGAGAAGACCTGCACCGATGCCGACGCCTCGATCGAGAGGTGGAAGATGACGGCCACCCAAATGGCCGCGTAGCGGGTGCCGCGCCACCAGAGGCCGGCCGCGATGAAGAGCTCGGTGAGCACGATGAACTTGGCCGCCCCGGTGTGAAAGCTCCGGTCGGTGAGGACCGACACCGCCCAGTCCGGAAGGACCGCCAGCTCGTCGCGGGCCCGTACGACGCGCTGCCAGGTGACCGTGCCGCCGAACCAATCCGGATCGACGAGCTTGCTGAAGCCGGACGCCCCGTAGACCGCGGCGCATTCGAAGCGGAGCAGCCACAGCGGCCAAGCCGCGGCCGAGAGGTCGAGCGGCGGCCGCCCCCGGCGGCGTCGGAGCCACGCATCCACCGACAGCTCCCGTCCGCAGGGCGCCACCGCCAACAGCCCCAGGACGATGAGCAGGTAGGCCCGGTTGTTGTGGAAGTGCGTGGTCGAGAGGAAGACGTTGTAGGCGACGATCGCGAACGTCGTGGCGGTCGCCACCCGGGTGAGGAACCCGAGCGACATCGCGACCGCGGCGACGGCGGCGAGCCAGAGCAGGCCCACGTACAGGGCCTCGGGCACCTCCGGATACCAGGCGGCGTACGGGTGATGGAACGCGTCCCGGTAGGTCCGCCCGTCCAGGGTCTCCGAGAGGAACGGGCGCAGGTGCAGGAGCACGACCGGGCCGGTCAGCACCCTCAGCAGCGCGAGGGAGCGCATGCTGACCGCACGGCCGAGCAAGCCGTCGAACCTGTCGACCAGGCCGCGGGCGCGGAGCGGTGCGCCGACCGCGGCCGTGTTCACCCGGCGACCTCGCGGACGTGGCTGCGTATCACCTCGACGCGGGGCGGGGCGTCGTTGTGCCAGGCCGTGACCCTGGCCTCGAGGTACCGGGTCTCGCGGTCGCGAGGAGTGTTGTCCGCGACCCAGTCGAGCGCCTCCTCGAGAAAGGCGAGCTGATTGTCGAGCCCGGCGTCCGCGTGGTGGCGGACCGACGGGTACCTGAGGCCCCGGCTAGGCACCATCTCGTCCCAGCGGTAGCCCGACCAGGAAAGCTCGATCGGGAGGCGCCGGCCGTCGGTCGTGACCCGGACCACTTCGGCGCGCCAGGTGCTCGACTCCGGGAACATCTGGAACGCGAACTCCTTGTGGTCGGCCCAGTAGCCACGCGCGATCAGCCCCAGCTGGACGACCACGACAGCCAGCACCACGACCCGGCGCCCGACGACCCTCACCCTCGATCCCACGCGGGTCACGATGACACGGGCCGGCGACCGCCGCTGCCCCGCGCCACCAGATCCGGCTCGACAGGGATACTGGCCGCTGGATGGCGCGGCAGAACGTTGAGCTCGTGCGGCGGATCTATGAGGACGGGCTGTTTGATCGCGATCCAGAGCGTGTCGTCCACGAGTTCGCCGCGCCCGACATCGAATACGTCAATCCGCCTGAGGCGGTCGAGCCCGGCATTCGCCGCGGGAGGGCTGAGGTTGTGGACGCCATGCAGAAGAGCTCCCAGGCGTTCGCCTCGTCGCGGCACGAGCTGCACGAGCTCTTCGACTGCGGGGATGCCGTGGTCGCCGAGGTCAGTTTCTGTGCCCAGACCCACCGGGGCGGAGCCCAGCTCGTCCAGCAGGAGGCGCACACCTGGACCTGGCGCGACGGCAGGCTGTTGCGCTTCGAATGGGGTCGCGATCTGAAGGCGGCGCTCGAGGCGGCGAGAGCGCCCTGAACGCCGAAACCCCGCTCACCCGCCCCTGGGCGCGGTCGCTCCCGCCTCCTCTAGTTCGCGTGTGCGCGCGTCTGTCGAGGTCCGGTGGCTGGGTTGCACGGTGGGGACTCGGCGCTCGACCGAGCGAATCGAGTGTCGCGGCGGCGGCAGTGGTCTCGGAGCCTCCACCGGCTCCGCGCGAGGACGCCGCCACCTGAGAGCCAGCTCCTGTGCCTTGGTCGCCGCCAACACGGTGACGAGTACCGCGAACGTGAGCAGCACCGGTAGGTATGGCAGGGTCCGGGCCTCGAGGCGCTCGCCGGCGACCTGGTCAACGGTTGCGTTGCCGGCGGCAAACGCGAGCTCCAGCGCCAGGATCATCGCCAGCGCGAGGGCGGCGTGCCGACCCACGACCACCCAAGCTTGGCGGGAGCTGCGTCCACGTACCGTGCGGACGAGCTCGATCGGGACGGCCAAGAGTGCCGAGAGAATGAAGAACAGGCCGGCGAGGCCGGCTCCTGGAAGCCCCGCAGTCACCCTAGTGCCCCTTCTCGTAGACCAGCAGCGGCCGCCGTAGCACGAGCTCGAGGACCAGAGCCCTCAGCAGCATCACCGCGTTGGCCACCCGCAGCGGGAAGTAGGCCGGAAAGCTCGCGAGGGCCCTCCAGGTCTCGCCGCGCTTTCGTGCGCCTACAAGCACGGGGACGAGCACGACCGGCGAATCGACCACGTAGGCCAGCCAGTAGTCGGGGCTGACGAGGACCGCCAGAAGCGGGATCGCAAAGAGATATGCGATCGAGGCGATTGCCGAATCCCAGAAGGCGACCGCCACGCTGGAGCGGAGATAGCCGAGCCCCAGAACGCCGCGCCAGTGGAGCTTTACGTTCTGGACGAACCCGTGCGACCAACGGCGGAGCTGCTTGCGGAGCAAGTCGATGTTGTATGGCTCGATCGGATAGCACACAGCCTCCGGCACGAACCTGACCTTCCAGCCGCGCTGGTAGAAGCTCCATGTCAGATCCATGTCCTCGGCCGTTGTGCGATCGGACCAGCCGCCGCCGTCCCGGACCACCTCGGTGCGGTAAAGCGAGAAGCAGCCGGAGGAGATCAGCGGCTTGCCGTAGTGGTCCTGAATCTGCTTGAAGAAGCTGAACGCGAGCAAGTACTCGACGTAGCGACCGCGCTCCCAGACCGAGCGCACCCGGCGCGGAAGGACGGACCCCGAGGCGGCTCCCACCTCGGGATCGGAGAAAACGCGGAAGAGCCGCTCGACGGCGTCGGGCGCCAGCGTGGTGTCGGCGTCCAGCGCCATGACGAACTCGGTGGTGACGAACTGAAGGGCAAACGTCTGCGCCCCCGCCTTGGAGCCGGTGTTCGCGGGTGGCCGTACTACCCGTGCCCCCGCCGCTTCGGCGACCGCCCCGGTGTCGTCGGTCGAGCAGTCGTCCACCACCAGGATGTCGACGGGAGCAAGCGTCTGGTCCTGAAGCGACCTGACCGTGTCCGCCACTGTTTCGGCTTCGTCGAACGCCGGGACGATCGCCGTCAGCGCAAACGCATCCGTGGCCCGTGTCTTGGCGCGTTGCCACTGCGAGCGGCGCCGGGCGGCTTGCGTCGACTGCCTGGACTGCGGGGTGATGGAGTACGCCAAGGTACGAGAGCCTCCACTCTCGGGTATCGAAACCTGTGCAATAACCCTGCAAATACCGGGCGCAGAGGCACGCCCGGTGCGAGCCGTACCAGTCCATTCCACGGGGCGGCCCAGAGCAAACACGGCTGTAACGATGCTGTGACCGGGAGCCGTGGCGCAACGCGGGGGCGCCCGCGTGACCCCCTCAGCGCTGCTTGAACGTCGCCGTGTAGGTCGCCGAGCCGTTGGACGGGGCGACTATCGAGTGCGTCGCGGCGCCGCCGTCCGACCACGACCGGAAGGTCCACGGCTTCCTCGCCTTGGTCTGCGGCGAGGGTGCCGAGATCGTGTTTGACGAGCCCTGGATGACGGTCCGGGTGAAGGGCGTCGCGGCCTGGATGCCGTTCAGCGCCAGCAAGAAGCCGCCAGGGCTGGTGTTGAGTGTCAGCGCGACGGTGCGCGGGTCGAGCCGGATCGACTCTGTGTCGGTCAGGCCGCCCGAATCCGTAGCCGTCAGCCGTAGCTCCAGGTGGGACGGATACTCGTGGTCGGGCGCCGTGAACGAGCCGCCGGCAACGTCCTCGAAGGACTGCAGGGGGTGCGTATGGCAGTTGGAGGGACAGTGATGGAGGATCAGGCTCCACGACAGCGCCGTCGGCGCAAGCGGCCCATCCTGCGCGTCGGTCGCCCCGCCGGCGAAGCTGATGACGTCTCCCACCCTCCAGCTCGTGCCCACTGCCGGTGAGTTGATCGTGGCGGTCGGTGCCGTGTTGCCGACGCTGATGGTCACCGCGGCCGTGCTCAACGCGCCCTGCCTGTCGGTCACCCGCAGGCTCGCCGCGTACACGCCCTGGGTCGTATACGTGTGGCGCGGTGCGACCTCGTTCGAGTCGTCGTATTGGCCGTCGCCGTCGAGATCCCACGCGTAGCTCAAGGTGTCGCCCGAATCGGGGTCGCTCGACCCCGAGCCGTCGAACTGGACCGTCAGCGGAGCGGACCCGGTGGTCGGATTTGCCGTGGCGACCGCGGTCGGCGGCTGGTTCGCTGGCGAGAAGCTCACGCGGCGGATGGTGCCTCCGTCGAAGTCGGCGAAGAAGAGAGCGTCGCCCGGGCCGATCTCGAGGTCGACCGGATTGGCCGCCCCCGCCGCGAACGTGCGGATGTTGCTGTTGTTCGTGCCCGGAGTCGGCACTCCGTCCGCCCCGGGCAGCATCGCCCAGATGCAGTCGCGCGAGTAGTCGGCGAAGAAGAGAGCGCCGCGGTACTCGATGGGGTACGACGCGGTCGTAGGCGCGAACGCGACTCCGGCGGCGGACGAGCTCCCGGTCGGGCAGGTCTCGCCCGGCACGACCTGGCCACTGTGGTTCCACGCATACAGCGGGCTCTGCACCGCCCCCGCGCCCGCGGCGTACAGGTTCTCGCAGATCGTAAGGTTGGCGGAGTCGTATCCGCCTTGCCTGCCTGAGCCCTCGTAGCACGGCCAGCCGAGATTGGTGACCCCTGCGGCCGGGTTCTGCACGCGGTTGATCTCCTCCCAGGTGCCCCAGCCCACGTCGCCGATCCAGACCTCGCCGGTGCCCGGCCGGACACCGAAGCGGAACGGGTTGCGCATGCCGTAGGCCACGATCCGGCGCTCGTTGGGGTCGCTCGAGCCGGCGTTCGGATTGTCTGGCAGGGCCGCGCCGGTCGCCGGGTCGACGCGTAGCAGAGCGCCGTCCAGGCTCGTCGGGTCGGCCGGGGTGCTCAGCGGATCGAACGGCGTGCGGAGGTCCTGGCTCCGCAGGGCGCCTCCCTCCGCGCTAGGCGGCGTAAGGGTCGCGCCCACTCCCCCGGGCGGGTCGCCGCAGGGGTTGACCGGGCTGCCGTCCTGCCCCCAGTCCGCGAAGTTGAAGCTCGCGCCGTCGCCGCCCGTCACGTAGAGCGCGCCGTCGGGCCCGAAGTCGAGCGCGCCGATCGAGTGGCTCGGATACTGCTGGCACCAGTCCTCGATCAGCACGTTCTCGCCGCCGACCATCGAATTGCCGGATGCGGTGAGGCGCGAGAGGCGCCCGCTCACCACGCACCCGTCCGCCGTAGGGCCGGGCGGCGAAGGACAACCGTCGAACGTCCCGCCTACCGTTCCCCAACGCGGCGCGGTCCCGCCGATCGCAGCATCGAACGTGTAGAGCACATAGACGTACGGCTGCTCCGGGAAGCCGGGGTGGAGCGCGAGCCCCAGTAGGCCGCGGTCCCAGAAGTTATGGACCTGCGTCCTCAGGTCCGCGAACACGTCGGGCTGCGTGTCGGAGAGCGAGTCGAAGACCTTTACAAGGCCGCTCTTCTCGGCGACGAAGACGCGGCCGTCCGAGGCGAAGCGGACCGCGGTCGGATTGGTGAGCCCCGAGAATACGGTCGTCTCCGTGAAGCCCGGCGGGTATGTCGCGGCGGGCGCCGCGGCAGGCGCCACGAGCATCGCCACGGCAGCCACGACCACCAAGACGCGGCATCCCCCCAACAGGCTCCTCATGCCGAGTCAACGCCGGACTAGTGCGGAAACTTGCGAGCAGCCCGGCGTGTCCCGCGGCTCCGCCAGTCGCGCCGCGCCACAGGCCTTCGGGGAGGGAGCACCGCCACGGGGATTCGAAATGCGCAAGCACCCGGTGTCATCGCGTCGAACCACGGCGGCACGCGGCGCGTATCACTGGGTGACCCGCCAGGAGGAGGACTTCGTGAGGGTCACGCGTATCGGCGTCTCGGTTGCGATCGTGCTCGCGTTCATCGCGCCATCGGCGGCGCTCGCCAAACGGAAGCCGCCGCCTCCGCCGCCTCCTGACACCGCCGCCGACTGCACGCTCTCGGTCTCCGCCCCGGACACCGGCGGCTACCTCGTGCTTACGATGATCGTGGGAGAGGTGCGTTGCGCGTCGACCAAGCGGCGGATCGATGTCACCGGGCACCTGACTCGCGACGCCGTTCTCATCTCGCCAGTGCTGCCCGCCGGCTCGGAGGCCCGCACGTGCACGAACGCGAGCGTCTGCAACATCGTCTACGACATCTTTTCGCTAGACAATCACCCCGTTCCAGTTCCGGGGGACCAGCGCTACTGCGCCACCGCACAGGGCGTCGTCGGGGAAACGGTGCTCGGACCTGCGACCGGCTGCGAAGCGGAGCCGCTTCTCTGAACCGTAGACGGGCGCTACCCGCGAGCTCGCAGAACCGCGACGGCACCGTGGGGACTCGCGCGGGCTAGGCCCCGGCGCTCAGGGCGCCGCTGGGGTTATCAGAGCGGTGCACGGGCAAGCTACAGAAGTAGACACCGTAGGAGTGGAGTTTGGTGAAGATCCTCAGAGGACCGCGCGGCTCGCCAACTGCCTGGGCACCGCCCCGGGGGGTGGTTTCTCGTCGAGGGGCAACCGGCGTTGGATGCGCGGTTCTCGGGGTCCTGGCCGTTAGCGCCGGCGCGCGAGGACTCTTCCGTTCTGGGAGATCGCCATCGACGGACGCCGCGGCAGATGGGACAGAGCCGCCGGACGTCCTGCTCGATGTCAGCGAGCTCGAGGTCGACAGGATCAGTCTGGAGGTCGAAGACCTCAGGGCTCACGTGTCAGTGCAAGCGGAGCTCGCCAACCTGGTACGACTCTCGGTCGGCGTGGACGCGACGCTCGATCGCGTGAAACTCGAGATAGAGGGCGTCGAGGCGAAGGTCCTCCTCAAGGTGCGGCTCAAGCACATACGCGCCATCCTCGAGAAAGCCCTCGACACCATCGCCGAAAACCCCGAGATCTTGCGGATCCTGAGCCGGTCGCTCAGCAGGCTGGTCAGGGAAAGTCTCGGCGAGGCCCGGACCACGCTCGCGGACATCCTGGAGGAGCTAGAGGTAGGCGACACGGTGGACGAAGCACTCCGGGGACGACTCGAAGAAGTTCGCGGCACCCTCGAGGAGATACTGGAGCGCCGAGCCCTCGGAGACGGCAGCGAGGCGCCCGCCGAACAGGCGCTGGGCGGCGGGACCGCCGGCGAACCGTCGCCTTCGGAGCCGGAGGAGTAGGGAGGCCGCCGCCCCCAGCCTCTTAGCCGACCTGGTCCTCGTCGAGCAGCCGGGTAGTTATGCGAGTTGCGACGAACACGCGTCGGTAGGTCTTGCCCGGCTTGATGGGCTTGTCGATGTTCTTGCGAGTAGTGACTTGCCGAGAATCACGCCTCCCACTCCCCGGGAAGCGAATCTCCACCTCGGGCTCAGCGTCAAAGCGAAGCTCGTCTGCGCACACTCGTGCGACGATCTCAATGTCCGGGTCGTGACTAGGGTGGCCGGGCGAGATCTCCGACGCATCGTCTCCCGAGAGGGGGTGCAATTCTTCACGGTCAGCGTCAGTCATCCAGGCACCGCCTTGCTTTCATATCCGGTTCACGCGGTCGTATTCCACCAGGCATCCGGATGAGGGACCGACCACTCACCCGCCGTAGGTCCCCGGCCGGCGTGAAAGATCGCTTGCGGCGGAGTTTGCCGCAGTAGGTTGGGTAGTTCGTGCTAATGGAGGCCGGACTGATCGTCGGGGTTGTTGGAGTGATTGTCGGGGCGATCGGCCTCGCGCTGGCCTTCCGGGAGCGGGGAAAGCGCAAGGAACTCGATGCGGAGCAACGCCGTCCCGAAGTCGTGGTCAAGATGGCCGCCCGCGGTCGCGAGTCCGATGGTCTCAAGCGCATCCGGGCGAGCGTGGCCGTGACGAACAAGGGAGCGACCCCCGCAACCGACGTCCGTTTCGGGCTTAAGGTCTACAACGAGGAAGTGCAGGCCGATCAGATTCCCGAGCTAGGGATCGACGAGACGTGTCAGGTGGGCATGTTTGTGCCGATCAAGCTCGAGGAGCGGCTGCAAGCGCGTCATGCGCGGCTCGAGGAAGCCGCCCGCGGATGGGCCCGCTACACCGACAATCGCGGACGTCGACACGAGATCTCCACGAGCTGACGGCGCGAGTTCGCGGGTGTGTTCTTTGGCCCTGTGGGCCTCGCCGGTCCCCGGCTGCCCCACGGGCATCCCGAACGGTCGGAGTCCGGTTGGTTCGCGGGCGGTTCTGAGCTTCCAGGTGCGACAGGCGTTGGCGAGGGCGGTGGCGTAGACGTCGGCAAGGGCGGTGGCAACGGCGACGGGCCGCTAAATGGGTGCACGCCTACAACCCACGAAGGTAGTATGCGCCGTGATCGACTCGCATCGCGAAGGCTGCCTTTCCTCAAGGAGTCAACAATGGCCCGCGCCGAATCCTCGCTGCCCAGTCCCAACAAGGCGCACATGCTCACGTCGCCTTGGGACAGCTTCGGCCAGAGGTTCGACAACCTGACGGTCTGGGGACGGCCCGCGCGTTTCCCTGTCGTCAACGAACGTGCGGTCCGTGCCACTGCGGGCATAGTCATGGCGCTGGCGGCGGTCGCCATAGCCATTGCCTACTTCGACAAGAACTATACTCCGGTACGCATAATCGCAGTTCTGGTTGTCGCCGATTACGCACTGCGCCAGGTCGCCGGACTCACACCGCTCAGTCCGATCGGAAGCCTGGGATCCTTTCTCGTGAGAAATCAGACACCAGAGTGGGTCGGAGCCACCCAGAAGCGGTTCGCTTGGGCGCTAGCGTTTGGCATGGCGCTGCTTATTGCGATTCTCACAAATGTAGGGGTGCACGGTCTAGGCGTACAGCTCATTGGCCTCGCGTTGATAGGCTTGTTGTGGCTTGAGTCTGTGGTTGGATTTTGTGTCGGGTGTTTCATCTATAGCCGCCTGATCAAGGCCGACCTCATCCATCCCGAAGACGCTCCAGCGTGCGGCGGCAACTCCTGCGAAATCGCTGCGCCCGCTGCGGCTGGTTAGGCGTCTCACTGCGGTCCGACTCCTCGTCGTCGTGGCTCATCTGCGGTGACCGTACGCCCATCTCAGGCGACCGCGGCCGCTTCGACCACGAACGGCAGGCGAACGGCGTCGGGAACCTGTACGGGGCTTCGCGAGAACGCGCAGTTGGCTACACGTGTCGGGATTTAAACTGAACGATGATCTTGCGGCTCTATTGCCCCGGACGTGGAAGCGCAGGGCGCTGATGTCAACCGGCGGAGCGAAGGAACCGTGGTCCACGATCTCGATCACGAGCGGGATTGACGGCACTGCGTTAGCAGTTCGGGGGCTAGCCGGTCGATCGCAAGCTCACTCCGCTGTCGCGTCGACGCGACTCGCCAAGCGTGCAGGGCCAGGGGCGTCGTCGGACGGGCTGCTGCTATCGCCTGAAGCGGCCCTGCCTCGGTGCCCGCCACGAGCGTGCCTACCGGCCAAGGAGCACAAGCCTTCGTATCGGTGCCGCTTAGTCCGCCCGCGCCGAGAGTGGCGGGGACACAGTATGCGATCGTCTTGTCCGGCGGTTCTGGCTACCGCTGGGTAGCGTCCCGTCCCCCCGCCGCCACCTATGCGGGTGGGTTCCTGTTCACTAGCGAAGACGGCGGAGTGAGCTGCGAGGCAGGACCCGGGTTTGACCTGGGCTTCAAGATCTACGTCACCGTCCTCCTGCCGACCAGCAAGTCCCAGTGCAAGAAAGGCGGCTGGCGAAACTACCCACAGTTCAAGAACCAGGGCAGGTGCATCCGCTTCGTCGTCACCGGAAAGCCGCCCCCCAATGCACAGCGTAGGTCCAGTCCGGGCCGGTCCGAGGCGCCGGGCCGGGGGAACCGCCCAAAGACCCCGAAATAGCGCAGGCGGCGGGCGGCGTCGCTGGCGGACACGCTGCGGGGGGGGACGAACGAATCGTTCCCGCTGCGCCTGGGCTGAGCTTGAGCCCCGTCACGCCGCGAAGGCGAAGGCCGACGCGGAGGCCGCGGAGCGGCGCCACTCGGCGCTCGTGCTCGCGGTGGAGCAGGCCGCGGACGACCTGTTCGGCACCGCCACGGGCGAGGCCGAGAACGTGATCGAGGCGGCGCGCAGGACGCGCGAGCGGGCGGTGCGGGAGATCGCCGAGGCCAGCGCGCAGATCGAGCGGGCGCTGGACGATGCGGAGGCGGCGCTCTCGCTGGCCAGGTGGTCGTCATCGCCGGGCGACCGGCGCTGGCGGGTCTACCTCAGGACGATGGAACTCGGCCACCCGCGCATCAGGCTGGACCGCGCACTCACCACGGTCGAGGCGATCCCGGGCGCGCTGCGGGAGCAGCCGCGAGCCCGGCGAGGAGGAGCAAGAGCTCACGATCACCTTCGGCTGGGGCGGGATCGGCAAGACGACGCCGCCGCCCGGCTCCGCGCGCGTCTCCTGACGCCGCGCTCCAATCACGGAGCTAGGCTCTCTCGAAATGGCCGACGACCACGAGCGCACCAAGCGGCGCCAGCATCAGCGCGCCGCCACTAGGCACGAGCGGGCCGCGCGGACCGACCGCGAGGCGGCCGACGCGGCCGAGCTGTTCGGCGAGCCCGAGGCAGCCGAGGATCACCGCGAGGATGCTCGGCGGCATGAAACCGCCGCTGACAACGAGCGGCATAAGGCCGACTAGCGTTCAAAGTCGCCCGCGTCCCACTCAGCGATCTCGGCGAGCAGCAGGTCGAGGCCGAGCGGGTCGTCCGGGGTACCCGCCTCCCGCACCAGCGCCCGGATCAGACCGGCGCGCGTGCGGATACCACTGGCCTCCGCGAGCCGCTCGACGCGGGCGAGTTCGGCGGCGCTGAGCCTGACCTTGAGCACGAGTTCCCGGCGCATGAACGCCCTATTTTCGCCGGTTTTCAGCTTTTCTTCCCCGCCGGGTGAGCACTGCGCGGGAGGCAAGCCGCTCAGGTAGCCCCCCCAACCCAGGCCGTTCGGTTGCGTTAGGAGGCGGGCTCGGTTCACGGCCGGTCGCCGGGGTCACGCATTCCGACAACGAATGGCGGACCCATCTGCCATTGGATTTCCAGGGCCTTGACCCCAAGCTCTGAGCAGAGCTTGTACAAACCCGGCCGGTAGACGGGGTGAAACTGCGGCCCCACGATAACCGCCTCCAGCGCGTCACGGACATCAATGAACTCATCGTCCTTAGTGTCGCCTCGAAGGAGAAATCGGTACTCCGTCTCACTACTCCAGTCCCAGTCCTTCGTGAAGAACCAGTCCTCAGGGTTCTGCTGCACTATCGTCTCGATGAACGCCGGAAGGTCCTGCTCGGCTTCGGGCTGGAGAAGTGTGAGCGTCTCGGGGGCCTCGTTCTCGTCCAGATACCTGACGGGCCTGTGCATCACGGTCCGGCCGGGATCAGTCTCTAGCTGACCGCGCGCTGCGTCGATGAGACGGTCCTGGTCAAAGCAAAGACAGACGCCGGTGTGGTTCGCGGAGTACTGCGCCCACATTCTCGCCCTGCAGGGGCCGTTTCCGTACCCGTGCTTGCCCTTCCATGGACTCGGGCGGTCTTCCGTCAAGCACAGCAGGTGGACCGAGCCCCGCAGAAGCTCCATGGCCTCTTCGATCAGTTCGAACGGACTTCGCATGGTCAGTGGTTCATCGCCAACGAAACCTGCGATGCCCGGCCAGACCGGGGTGAACTCACGCGGATCATTGGTACGCGGGAGGCGGCCGAACCGGAGCCGTGCGGTCGGCAGGATGTGCTCGAGAGCAGCGTCTGGCCTCGTGTAGTGGAAGAGCTTCATGCGTCCTACCCTCGCCGGAACCTGTCTGGGCCGTGGCAGACGATCGGCAAGAGGCACCCCAACTCAGCCGCGGCCTCTCGGCCCGTCACCGCAGCGCTTGCCGTTTCCGAAGTTCCCTGACGGTCTCCTCCAGTTCGCGTCGTGAGGCCATGTGCGGCTCGAATGACCTTCAGAGCGCGACCAGCAGCGTCACGCAAATCGCGGAGGACGCTCATATCGTCAGCGCTTATCTGCTTGCCGGGCTCGATCATTGGGATCGTTCGCACAAGGTTGCTGAAGCACCCATCAACGAGCGCCCACTGCCACGCCTTGACGTCGCTCGCGAACGCTTCCCGCGAGCCGCGCCAGGTATCGAGCGCCGACCGAAACGGCATATACCGGTTTGCCCACCGGTGATGTTCCATGACCACCCTGCAGCTCTCGTCGATCA
>Ga0081538_10002569_pt1 | contig 17622 bp, 19 predicted proteins | sample TabmetS5T2R1_FD_71022 | JGI IMG/M metagenome (GOLD analysis project Ga0081538, IMG submission 71022) | Tabebuia heterophylla rhizosphere microbial communities from the University of Puerto Rico - S5T2R1 | ecosystem: Host-associated > Plants > Roots > Rhizosphere ... | reverse complement strand
ACCCAGCTCGCCGGCCCGAGCGGGTTAAGGGCCGGCGTACATAGCCCGAAGATCCTTGTTTTCGGGGGAATCTCGGCACCAGATGAGCTGCGTCAGCTGGCCCATGATCTTGCCAAGAGAACGGCAGGGCTGCTGCGCGTAATTGACGCACCACTGAACGGAACGCCCGAAGTTGCAGCGCAAGGCGAGCTCGCCATCGCCGTTGGCGCGTCCCCAGGGTTGTATCGGGAAGCGTTGCCCACCTTGGAGCTGCTTGGAACCTGCGTGCGGGTCGGCGGCATCGGTAGCGCTCAGATCGCCAACGCATGTAAGCAGTACGTCATCTCCGCCACAGCGATGGCGCTGAGCGAGGCGGCGGTGATCGCTGAGCGGGCCGGTCTTGATCTTGCTCGAGTGCTGCAGAGCTGGGAGTCTTCGCTCGCAGAAAACCAGGTGTTGGCCGCAGCCCGTGGCAAATTGCTCAACAAAGACTTCGAGCCCGAGTTGCCCATGGAGGCAGCGCTGGCGCCGCTTGAGGTGGCAGCAAAGCAAGCGTGGCGAACCGGTACATCAGCACGACTGCTGGCAAGCGTGCAAGAACTCTTTCAGCTATTGGATCGTGCAGAACCGAGCAGTCACGATCTGGCGGCGACGTACCGCTACCTTGGGGCGCAGCACCCCGAGCGCCGCGAAGCTCAGGGTTAGCTTCACAGCGCCGAGGCGCAATCTGCAATTGATACGCAATCCGTACTCTGGGGAAGCGGCCCGTCGGGCGCAGCCAAACGCACGCCTCGCCGGCCCGGGGTCTGGGTTAGGTAAGTTGCAGAATGACGATCACCAGGATGATGATGATCAGCACACCAATAATGGTGCCGATGACTCCCCGATTCATGGAAGGACCTCCTCTCCTGCCTTGGGGGTACCCCGTGCTAGGACCTAAAACACTAGGCACATTTCTGGTCAGCCGCGGAGGTTCTGATCAGAAGTTTCCTTCGCGGGGGCTGTGGCACTTACCGTCAGGTGACGTAGTTGTGGGTTCGCAAAGGCGAGAACGGCGACAAGGAGCATCAACGCCCCTCCGATGAGGAAGGGAACTCGGGCGTTCGACACGTTGGTCACGAGCCCGGTGAGGGCATAGGTGATGGGCACCGCGGCCAGACTCGAGAAAGACAGCGCACTCATGATTCGGCCGATCTGACCGACGGGCGCCAGCTGCAGCACAGCGGAGGTGACTAGCGTGCCGTAGAACCCGGCACCTAGTCCGGAGCTGAGACCGAGGATGCCCGCAGCAGCGAACGCCACAGACAGCGGCAGGCCCAGTGCCGGCAGCAGACCGAGCCCTACGACGCTGAGCCCCATAGCCGTCAAGCCAGAGAGCGCGACCAACCCGGTGTGGCGGAGGTTCTTGCGCCACAGCAAGAACCCGGCAGCCGCGGCCGCGCCAAGCCCAAAACCGCCAAGAACCCAGCCGACGGTTCGCACACCCCAGCCGGTCTCATTGGCAAGTAGCGGCACGCCGGCAATCATCGGCCCACTGAAACCGACCTCGACCACGAAGACCATGATCAGCAATGTGGTCAGCGTCGGGTAGCCACGGATCAACCGGATTCCGGCTTTCAAGTCAGCCCACACCGACAGCACCGGTTGCTTGGACGTCGTTTTGGCGTCGGGCGCGCCAGGTACTCGAGTGTCCTCCTCGGGGATAGCCATCCGCGTTATAGCCAAGAGCACGACCGAGACCGCGAACAACCAGGCGTTCACCCAGAAGGCCACCGCAGCACTTGCTACGACCAGCAGCCAGCTGCCCACTGGTGCGCCGACGAACTCGGCGCCGCGCGCCACGATCGTTTTTGCAGCGACGACGCGGGTGACCGAGTTACGCGGGACCAGGTATCGAGGGGCGGCATTGACGGCGGGCAGGAAGAAGCCGTCGACTAAACCGAACATCACAGCCAGCGCACCGAGTAACCAAGGGCTGACATCACCCCCGGTTGCGACAAACGCAAAGACGATCATGATCAAGGTCCGCAGCAGGTCGGAGGCAATGATCGTCGGTTTAGGCCCAATGCGGTCGACGAAGACTCCACCGATCAGGAGCAAAGCGGCTTGCGGGATGGCACCGGCCACCAGAATCAAGCCCACGTTCAGCGGCGTAGTCGTCTGCACAGCGACCCACGCGAGCGTGACTAGATAGATGTGATTGCCGATCAGCGAGGTAGCCAGGCCGATCAGCCACCGCAGCACGTGAGGCAAGACTCACTCCCTCAGCCGAGGGAGGATCCGTCACGATCTTTGGGCCTCGGCGCTGACTGACGCCGGGTCCAAATCTCTCCGCTGGTAATCGTGGCCATCCCAACATGATGGCGCACCCTGCCGATGGGAGTTGCAGGCATCCCGCGGGTGAGCAGCAGCTACTCCTCCCAGGGCAGCGGCTTACCCTCGGCAACCGGCGCCACCGGGATAACGACGACTGGCCGATGCTGACGATGTGCCAGGTGGGCGGCAACGGAACCGGTGAGGAACTGCTTCAGGCCAGCCCGTACGCCACCCCGCCGGCTGCCAACGATGATCAACTCGACATCCAGAATGTCGGCGAGCCGAGTAAGGGCGTACGCGACGTCGCCCGCGAGTTCCCTAAAGGACAGCTCAATGGAGTCGTCAGCGACCGCCGTGCGTACTTGAGCCACCAGTCCCTGGTCGAAATCGGTGTCTTTCAATTCCGGCAGTTCGGGATCGAGCGGCAGCGAAACGACCGAGCCATCAGGTCGCTCTTCCACCACGTAGCGTCCGGGGTCGACGTGGGCACAGACCAACGCCGCACCGAAGACACGTGCAAAGTGTGCAGCCTCGCGCAACACGATGTCGGGCTGGCCGTAGGTGACCCCAACCAGAATCTTGCGCTCTGCCTGATGTTCCGCCATCGCCTCACTCTCTGTGCTTCAAGTCCAGACCCTAGCGCCGCAGTATCGACCAGCGATGTATCAACGCGGTGCGAAATTGGTGTGGGGGGCGGAATTGATGTCGGGGTGCCTGCCGGCTTCCAGCGAGAGCAACGCGGCCTTGATATGCAGGCCAGCAATGTATCCGCCGAGCCTGCCGTCGCTGCGCAGCACCCGATGGCAAGGAACGATCACCGGTAGCGGGTTGGTGGCGCAGGCAGAGCCGACTGCGCGTACCGCTCGCGGATGCCCAGTCGCTGCAGCGACTTGGGAATAGGTCTCGGTACGTCCATAGTCGATCATCACAAGGCGCCCGAGCACCTCGCGCCGGAAGCCGTGAGCCAGCCGGAAATCCAAAGGCAGCACGAAATCTCGGCGTTCACCTACGAAGTATTCCGCCAGTTGTCGAGCTACTTGATCAAGCCGGCGTGGCGCATGCAGGATGCGCGGGCTAACCCGCTGCGACAATGTCTGAAGCACTTGATCATGGTCCTCAAGCTGATAGGCGACGCGAACCAGGCCCTGATCGGTAGCCGCCAGCAGCAGCGTACCGACGGGCGAATCCACTGTCCGGTATGCGACGTCGAGCAGCCGATCGGCATCCGCCGCCGCCACGAGTTGATCATGGAGACGGGACATCGTCGGCGTTTCGTCGTCGGTGAGCGCGGCGAACAGCGGCTCATTAGAGTTGATCATGAATGGATTCCTTCGGGTGATGCCAATTCATCGGAGTAGTAGCGGCGGCGGAGAGCCTGAATGCCATCAGATGCGGCACGGCGAGCCGCCTCGGTCGAGCCGCCAATGATCGTTGCCACCTCGGCGTACTGCAGCCCAGCGACATGGTGGTAGGCAACCGCCTGGCGCTGCTTGGTCGGGAGTGCACCCAGGGCTGCCCACAGGCTTTCCTCGGGTGGCTGCCAGACACCGATTGTGGAGCTGGTCTCGCCGATCTCGGCAACCGGAGTCGCCCGGCGGCGCTGGGCCCGCAGGACGTCAATCGCCTTGCGGTGGGCGATGGTGACAAGCCATGCCTCGACGTTTGCGCCGTCTGCAAGATCTGGATAGCCACGCAAGGCAGCGAGGAAGGTCTCTGACCAGGCATCCTCGGCATCCGGGCGCGCCAATACGGCACGACAGACTCGCAGCACGGTCGGACCATGCTGAACCACGATCTCTTCAAACGGCCGTTTCATACTCATCAACCTTCTAGACGATGGCACGAGGTAAAACGTGAGCTTGGTCCCGGGTGGATTTATTCAACCGATTGGTTGACAACCAAGGTGACTCCAACTAATGTCTTCATCAACCGATCGGTTGAATAAGGGCAAGGAGGCTGACATGAGTGAAGACCAACTCTCCCGAGTCTTCGCAGCCCTAGCCGATCCGACGCGGCGCGACATTGTGGCTCGGCTCGCCATTCGGGATGCCACAGTGAGCCAGCTGGCCGCGCCGTACAACGTGTCGATTCAGGCAGTCTCCAAACATCTCAAGGTGCTCGAAGATGCCGGCCTGGTAAGCCGCGGCCACGATGCCCAGCGCCGGCCACGCCACCTCGAGGCGGAGGTCTTCGACATGATGACCGCCTGGATTGAGCGATACCGCCGCCAGGCCGAGGAGCGATATCGGCGACTCGATGCCGTACTCGCCGCTATGGACGACGGTGAACCATTCTCAAGGGAACCAACCAACAACCAAGGAGCAGCATCATGAGCACAAACGCTACGCACCAGGCCGGGACGCGCGAGACCACAATCGAGGCTGATCCCAACCTGCCAACCATCCGCATCATCCGTGATTTCGATGCACCGCCCGAGAAGGTCTTCAGGGCATGGATCGAACCCGATCTAGTCGCCCAGTGGCTCGGCCCGAAGAGCACCGAGATCAGGATTGACGAGTGGAACGCTCGTACCGGCGGAAACTACCACTATGCCGCGGTGCGAGACGGTGAGGAAGTGGCTGCCTTCTACGGCTCCTTCCACGAGGTACGACCCCATGAGCGGCTAGTGCAGACCTTCACCTGGGAAGGCATGCCCGACGGCGTAAGCCTGGAGACCATGACCTTCGAAGACCTTGGAAATGGCCGGACCCGAACCATCGGTCTTTCTGTGGTGGAGAACCTCGAGGGCCGAGACGCGATCATGGCCAGCGGCATGGAAGTCGGCGTCTACGAGGGTTACGAGAAGCTCGACGCCCTGCTCGCCCAGGGCTGACACACAACTGAGGACTTGTTCAGTGTCATGAGTGCTGAGCCTGTCGAAGCGCGGATCACGTGCCCTTCGACAGGCTCAGGGCACATACAGGCTCAGGGCATATAAGACTGATTACTCTTTGCGAGGGCCTGTTTCGCCATCGCTGCGGCAGGTTAAGAAACCTTTCCAGACACAGGGAAAGGAACCGCCATGGCCATCTCGACAGAAGAGCTTCGTGCTGCTTACTTACGCTCCGGAAATGTGTACGCCGGCTCCAAGAAGGTCGGCAGGATCGGCCAGATCTACCTCGATGACGAGACCTCAGAGCCGACCTGGGTGACAGTCAAGACCGGCCTGTTCGGCACCTCGGAGTCATTCGTGCCGCTGAACCAAGCACGGCTCGAGGGCAACGACATCATCGTTGACTACGACGAGGACATCATCAAGAAGGCACCGCGCATCGATGCCGACGGTGACCTGACCCCGCGCGAGGAGCTTGCACTGTTCCGTTACTACAGCCGGCCGCATGACGCCGCTAGCACCGATCGTGACGTCACGGCGGATCGAGATGCAGATCGGCTCGGTCGCGATGATGACACCCGCGAGCGGGATACCGCTGATGATCATCAACGGGTAGTAGACGAGATAACTGACCGCCGCGATGACAGCGGATCAGGGCGTGGCCGGCTACGCCGATACGTCGTTACCGAGATCACCGAAGATCGTTAAGTGATCACTCCGCCGACCCACGTCCAGGGTCGGCGGGTCGGCCGGGCGGGCTGGCGTACGCCGCTGGCATGCCGGTTTGCCAAGAGTCTGATCGGGTACCGCCTCAGGTGAACAGCCCAGCCGCTTGCGCTGCGTGAGGAGGCACAATGACTCATTCGATCGGAAGCCTGCTGCTGTTGGGCGCCAGCGGCGACCTTTCCGGACGGCTGCTGTTGCCGGCCTTGGGGCAGTTGTTCGACCGCGAGGAATCGCGCCGCGACGTGGTACTGATTGGTGCAGGCTCCGAAGACTGGGACGCCGATGGCTGGCGCGATCGAATCAAGACCTCCTTCGCTTCCGGCGATGTCTCTGACGAGACGCTCAAGAGCGTGCTGGAGACGACTCGTTACCAGCGGGCTGACGTCACCAGCGTCGAAGACCTCAAGTCGCTGATCAATTCCTGCCCACCGGCACCCGCCTTGTATTTCGCGCTACCGCCATCGGTGACGGTTGCCTCCTGTACCGCGCTCCAGCAGGTGTCGCTGCCGGAGGGCACGAACATGGTGCTGGAGAAACCGTTCGGCACCAACCAGGAGAGTGCGGCTGGCCTGAATCGGTTACTCGTTCAGCTAGTTCCAGAGGAGCAAGTGCATCGGGTTGATCATTTCCTGGGCCGGTCGACCGTGTTGAACCTGATAGGCGTGCGCTTTGCCAACCGCTTGTTCGAGCCGCTTTGGAGCAACGAACATGTCGCCCAGGTAGACATCGTGTTTGACGAGCAGCTCACCCTGGAGAATCGAGCGCGCTATTACGACCGCGCTGGGGCGCTGATGGACATGATCCAAAGCCACCTACTCCAGATCTTGGCGCTAGTCGCCATGGACCCGATCGCCACCGTCGACGCAGTCGATCTGCGAGACGCCAAGGCACAGGTGCTGCGTGCCTGCCGGCCATGGAACGACGACCCGGTTACAGCCGGCCGCCGTGCCCGCTATACCCAGGGATCGATCGACGACAGGGACGTGCCGGATTACACCGCAGAGCCGGGCGTCGATCCATCGCGAAACACCGAGACGCTGGCGGAGCTTGTCGTCGAAGTAGACAACTGGCGGTGGGCCGGCGTGCCCTTCCGGCTCCGGTCCGGCAAGGCTCTCCGAGAACGTCGCAAGGAAGTCTTGATCACCTTCAAGCCGTTACCCCATCTGCCCACTGGGCTGCATGGCCAGGCAGTTCCAGAACGGTTGCGACTCGCCATGGGTCCGGACCGGATGGCGTTGGAAATGAATGTCAATGGTCCGGACGATCCATTGGTGCTGGATCGGATTTCGCTGGATACCGACCTGAGTCCGGGACGGCTGCCGGCTTACGGCGAGGTCTTGGCAGGTGTGCTGGACGGCGATCCGCTGCTGTCGGTTCGTGGCGACACGGCGGAGCACTGCTGGCGCATTGTCGATCCAGTGCTTCAGGCATGGCGTGAGAGCAAGGTCCCAATGGATGAGTACGCCGCGGGTTCGGATGGGCCATCGAGCTGGAGTTGAGCCGCGGTGAGAATCACGGTAACGGGTTCGACCGGCCGGCTGGGCGGGCGTGTGGCCCGTCGACTCTCCGATTTGGGTATAGAACTTCGCCTTCTGGTACGCGACCCAGCCCGAGCGCCGAGGTTGCCGGGCACCGATCTTGCTACAGCTGACTATGCGGACGGGGTCGCCGTCAGTACGGCGGTGGCCGGTAGCGACACAGTCTTTATGGTGTCCGCCGCCGAAACACCCGAACGGGTCCAGCAACATTTCACCTTCATCGACGCCGCAGTCAAGGCTGGTGTGCGGCGAATGGTCTATCTGTCTTTCTTCGGCGCCTCCCCTACTGCAACCTTTACCCTGGCCCGTGATCACTGGGCGACAGAGGAGCATCTGCGCTCGAGCGGGGTGGCGTACACGATCTTGCGGAACAACATCTATGCCGATTTCACGCCGCACTTCATCGGACAAGACGGAAATATTCGGGGACCTGCTGGCGACGGGCGGGCGGCCATCGTCGCTCAGGCGGACATCGCCGATGTCGCGGTTACTGTCCTAACCGCGGATGGTGCCTACGACGGACGAACGCTGAACCTCACCGGGGCGGACGCTCTCACGATGTATCAGATCGCGAGCGTCCTCAGTGATCATCTTGGCCGGACTGTCGGCTATGTCCCGGAGACCATGGAGGAGGCGTACGCCTCACGTGCGGTCTATGGCGCGCCGCCCTGGCAGGTAGAGGCTTGGGTCAGCACGTACACCGCGATTGCGGCCGGCGAGCTGGCCGGGATCAGCGAGGACATTTTCGAGGTGACCGGCCATCCGGCCATGTCGCTGGCTCAGGTTCTTGCTAGTCAGACTCACGAGGTGGGAGAACCCACTCTTTGATCAACGTCAAACGCGCCTACGGATCGGCGCCCAGATACAGCAGCAACCGGGCTACCGCCGACCGGTCGTTCGTGACTGCGAGCATCAACGCGGTACGACCCCGTTGATCGCGGGATTCAAGATCGGCTCCAGCTCGAATAGCGAGCGCCGCAGCGGTGGCGTCACCGCGATCTGCGGCCGCCAGCAACCTTTGGTTGGCGAGTTGTTTCGACGGCTTGTCCGCCTCGAGTCCGGCGCGTAATGCCTGTGCGATCTCGTTGTGGCCCTTCGATGTCGCGTGCTGCAGCGGTGCGATCTGATCACGTTGAGACCGCAGCCGGAGGTCGGCACATGCCGCTAGGAGTACGCGTACCGTGTCGACGTAACGGCGCGATCCGTCGCCGAGGATGATCGCCTCGTGCAACGCAGTCCAACCGAGGTTATTGATGTGGTTGATCTTGATATCGGCCTGGACCAGCCGGCCAGCGATGTCGGCGTGACCGCGGTCGGCGGCCCGAATCAGTCCTGTCCCGTTGAAGGAATCCTTTGAATCCACGTCGGCGCCGTGCTGCAGCGTTAGCTCAAGCAGCTCCAGATAGCCCTCGCTGGTGGAGATCAGATAGGCACTCTGGACGGTGTTGTCTTTGGCGTTGACGTCAGCCCCTCTTGCAATTAAGGCTTCAGCGCGACGGAGATCGTTGTCCCAGGCTGCTTCAATCAGCTGTTGGTTGAGCCTCTGCTGCTCCTTCGGATTCAGCTTGGCTGCTGGCTTCCTGGTCGGCTGCGAGCTCGGCTGGGTCGTTGCTGGAGTGGCCATCGTTGGACTAGGCGTTGCTGGGCTGGTGGAGGCGGCCGGTGACATTGACTGTTCTGTTGCGCCTGAGGTCGACGGCTCCCCACCGTTGCAGGCGGCGGTGGCGAGAATGACGGCCAGCAGGACCATGAGCGTACGAATGAGCTCCATCTTCCTCCAGTGGCACGCGATACCGTGACAGCCGTGACGAGCCCGGCAGATCCCGACCGTGCCACCGACCCTGCTACCGACATCGTCCCAGCGGACGATTTACGTGTCGTCGAGGCCACCCGAGCGGTTCAGGCAGGTGATCTTGATCAACTTGATCGCCTTCTTACGGCATCCCCCTGGCTTGCTGCGGCCCGCATCGGTGACGCCGGCTGCTACCGGACCTTGCTGCATGCTGCTACCGACTGGCCTGGTCACTTTCCCAGCGGCCCAGAGGTCGTACAACGCCTGGTTGCCGCCGGCGCCGATGTGAACGCGCACAGCAGGTTCAGCTCTCACACCGAAACGCCATTGCACTGGGCGGCGAGCAGCGACGATGTCGCGGCGCTTGATGCACTGCTCGACGCCGGAGCAGATATCGAGGCGACCGGAGCCGTCCTTGGTGGTGGCACTGCGCTTACCGACGCTTGTGGGTTCGGCAACTGGGCCGCCGCTCTCAGGCTTGTGGAACGAGGAGCGCAGACCCGGCTCAGCGATGCGGCTGCGCTCGGTTTGCTGGATCGGGTTGAGGCTGTCTTCGCCGACGGGCCTGCGCCCGATCCCGATGCAATTACTCAATCGTTTTGGAGCGCGTGCCACGGCGGCCAGCGGCGCACGGCGGAGTACCTGCTGGAACGCGGCGCAGAGATCAACTGGATTGGGTGGGACGACAAGACCCCGCTCGATCTGGTCAATGCGGACAGTCAACCGGACCTGGCCGGATGGCTTCGGTCTCAAGGTGCCAAGCATGCTGCGGAACTTCGATGATGTAGTTAGCTGCGGGCGCGATCAAGCCGTTGGGAGGGAGCGGACTACCTTAGGGTTTCGGCATGCGCGCCCCCGATACCGTCCGGCCGCAGGCTCGTACGGTCGTGGTGCTCGGCGGGCTCACCATGTTCGGACCGCTTTCGCTCGATCTCTATCTCCCCGCGCTGCCCGAGCTTGCTGACGACCTCAATGCTTCGGCATCAGCTGCGCAGCTTTCTATTTGGTGGCCAGCTCAGCCGGATTATGACTTGGCGCGGCATCTTCGGGGTACTGGCTGGTTTCGGTGCAGTGCTGCTGATAGCAGCGTGGTTGGGTCTACACGAGACGCTGCGGCCGGAGCGACGAGTGGTAGGCGGCTTCCGTCGCACTCTGCAGGGCTACAACACCTTGCACGATCGGTTCTTTGTCGGGTGCGCACTCTCCTCCGGCCTCGCCGGAGCCACCATGTTTGCCTACATTGCCGGTTCGACCTTCGTCCTGCAGCGGATCTACGGCATGACGCCGCAAGGCTTCTCATTCGTCTTCGGAGCCATCTCTCTCGGTATGGTCGGCGCCGCTCAGGGCGGAGCCCGCCTTGCGTTGCGGTGGCCGCTGACCCGGGTGCTGGGGATCGGCTTGATCATCAATCTGCTGGGCGCCACCTCGCTGCTCGTAACGGTGATCAGCGGATTGCCACTCGGCGTACTGATTGGCGCACTAGTTGTCATGGTGTGCGCTGTAGGCCTGATCTTCCCGACAGCCAACGCGCTGGCCATGGCGGACTATCCCGACCTGGCCGGCACTGCGTCCTCGCTGCAGGGCCTTAGCCAGTTCGTCTTTGGAGCAGTGGCGGCGCCACTCGTCGGAATCGCCGGCGAGCAAACCGCGGTACCACTCGGAATCGTCACCACCACGGTCAGCTTGTGTGCCATGACGAGCTTCGCCGGCTTAGCGCTTCCCGTGGTGCGCACCCGCGTGAGGAGTCACTGAGGCTCTGGCTGGCTCTTGTCCACCGGCACCACCACAACAGGGCAAGTGGTACGGCTCAGGCAGTTGTGCGCTATCGGACCCGAAACGTCTCCGGTCCAGTCGGGATTGGTACGCGTCCCGATCACGAGGAGATGAGCGTCGGCGGACTCTGCTACCAATACCTCTGCAGCGTCCCCTTCGGCGAACTGCAGCTGCCAGCCCGGCTCCGGTGACGCCTCCTCGAAGACGCGGCGAATCCCCCGCCGGTATGGTGCACTGACCCGCTCCTCGGGAAGCCGACCATCTTCGGCAACCTCAACAGATCCGAAGGCCTCGATGCCGATTGGCCAGTCGATCACATGCACCGCGCGCACGGTGGCTTCGATGAGGCGGGCCTGCCGTGCCGCCCACTCCAGGGCTGCGCGGGCCGTCGGCGTGTCGTCGAGACCAACCACAATCCGCTTAGGCTCATCCCGATCGATCTGGTGAACAGCGAGGCGGCGATCCCCGCGTGGCGAGACGGTTGACGCGCTCATCATCACCTCCAAGTGCCGCTGGGCGCGCGAAATGGTCACCTCCACCGGCTTGCTACCACTCTGGCGACTCGAGAGGTGTTTGAGAAGAGGCGAAAGTCCCGGAGTCACTATCTGGCGCGCAGCTAGATCATCAATCAGCAAGGCCTAGAAACGCGAACAAGGCACGCTCGACCCCGAGCAGGTGCGCCGCCGGCAACCGTCCGACACGCTTTTGGATGTTACTTCGCCCAACCGTCGTGAGCTTGTCGATCATGACATAGCTGGTATCCCGAACACCTGTCGTTGCTGATGGCTGCACGGGTACCCGCAGCAAAGGCGCGTCCACTGGCGTGGTGGTTAGCGGAAGCACGGTGACGGTGGCTGTGCCCTCATATCTGTCGTCTTGGATGATCAATGCGGGCCTCGGCTTTGAGGCGAACACGCCACCCGAAACCGTCCAAAGCTCTCCGCGCTTCATTCATCCCACTGCGCCGAGACGGCCTCGATGAACCTCTGATCGTCACTAGCAAGATCAGCGGAAGCTACTGCCCGGGATTGGCGATGGGCCTCCGCCGCGAATCGCTCACTGCGAACATCTGGCACCCAAATCTGCAGCAGCCGGTATCCACGCTCTCGCATTCGCCGACGATGAGCCCCCACTCTGTCTCGCACTGCCATGCCCACTATGTTACATGTAACGGCGATCAGCCAAGGTTTAGCGGCATTTCGCTGCCATCGTTTGCCATCACAAGACGGCCGGCGAGTGTCGGATCGCGCTTCGCAGCAGCTCGCGCGCCGTCCTAAGACGATCGGCAACGCCGCTTTCAAGGACGCTGGTCGCGCGCCCGTATGACGATCTCAAACGGTTTGATACCGCCGCATCACGGCTGCTCGCCAGTCTGGTTCGCGCTGCCCCTGCGGCCGCCGCTCCAAGCCGTTAGCTGCTCCAGCTCACTCCGAGCAGGTCGCGAAGCACCTCCACCAGCATGACGCCCCGCTTGTCCTCGCTGCGTTGCAAGTCGTTGGTGAGGTATGCGAAGCCAACTTTGTACTCAGGGTCGGCGAAGGACACTTGACCGCCGGCTCCGTCATGGCCGAATGAGGCATCGCTAAGGAAGGGACGGGCCTCAGAGGACAGCATGAATCCGGTACCCCACCGCTGCCATGGCCCAGGCAGCGGGACTGCTGGCCGACCCGCGCTCTGCTCTCGTGACATGTCCGCAATCACTTCATCGTTAAGCAGCCGGATCGTCTCCGCATTCGACACCGTGGCGCTCCAGATAGTCGCGAGCGCCGGAGCCGTGGCGATGCCAGCGGCCCCGGGAATCACGGCTCGCCGCACCTCATCGCTGTTGAATCCGGTGTTCTCTTCAGCGAAGTCGACAGGAAAGGCCGATCCCAGCGTCATGGCCTTCTCATTGATGGAGGCAAGCTCGGGATCCACCTCCGGCGGGAGCGGTAGTGCCTCGGGCGGAGGCGTCGTCGAGTACAGCTGAGCAACGCGAGGAAGCTCAGCTTCTGGCATACCGATCCAGGCCGCAACACCGAGCGGCTTCGCAATCCGGTCGACAAAGAACGCAGCAACGCCCTTTCCGGTGATCCGACGGATGATCTCACCGGCCAGCCAGCCAAAGGTCAGGGCGTGATACTGATGGGTCTCCCCCGGCGGCAGCAGGGGTCGTTGGTCCGCCAGCAGCCCTACCATTCGCTCCCAGTCCAGGACATCAGCCAGCTCGAGCTCTTCTCGAACCGCGGGCAGGCCCGCACGATGTGACAGCAACCACCGCACTGGCATCGAGCCCTTGTCATGGCGGTCAAATTCCGGCCAGTAGGTGCTCACCGGCGCGTCCAGATCCAGCTGGCCTTCCCGTACCAGCTCACCAACCAAGATCGAGACCAGCCCCTTGGTACAAGAAAAGATCACACTCGGTGTGTCGTTTTCCCAGGGTTGATCAGCGGAGGCGTGACCGCCCCATAGATCGGCTACGACTCTGCCGTCGAGGCGTACGTGAAGGGCTCCACCGTAGCCATGAGACGCCGCGAGGGTTTGCTCGAATGCCTCACCGAGTGGCTCGAATCCGGCGGCGACCGCGCCCTCGACGTCTTGATCAGGAAAACCCATGAACTGATCAAAAACCCTGCCGTACACCCCTGTCCAGCAGCGGCTGCTTTGAGTAATGCTGGGACTAACCAAACCGCATCCGTGCAGCGGCTAAAACGGCCAGTGCTAGTGGCCGCTGCGCGGACCGAGCGATCCATCGACACACTCAGGAGGACACGATGAAGGCGGAGGTCGGCGATCGGATCGTGGTGGCCTCAGGCACGCTGCACCGGCCGATTCGAGACGGCGAGATCTTGCAGGTTGGGGAAAATGGCGGCGGCCCCTACCTGGTGCGCTGGTCAGACGGCAACGAAAGCCTGTTTTTTCCGGGCCCCGATGCCCACGTCGAGCATGTCCAGCGTGAGGCGGGGGGCGATGGCGGTGAGCCGGGCGCGGAGGCGGAGTCACGGCCGGAACCCACCAAGAAGTGGAGCGTCGATATCTACCTCTATGAGGATGAGAACGCCACCGCCGCCAACGCCGTCTTGCGCAGCGACGTACCGGGTGCACTCGACGTACGCGGCGAGGCCCGGCGCAGTCCTGTGGATCCGAACATGCCCAAGGTGGGCGACGAGGTAGCGGTTGCCCGCGCCTTGCGGCGGCTGGCTGACCGATTGCTGGAGATGGCTTCTCACGACCTTTCCGATGCAGAGGGCCGTCCAGTATCGCTGAGCAGCTAGGCACCTTGTCGCGTGGGCGGAGCCTCCAAGATCACGATTGTGGACTGGTCTAGGGCTCCGTCGCGCGGGTGCTCCGCGAATGATCATTGGCGTCGCTGTGCGGGGTGACCATGACTGGGCATGGGGCATGATCAAGCAGGTGTCGGGTCAGGGTGCCAAGTCCTATTGAGGCAAGATGCGCATCCCGGTGGCGCTCGACCACGAGAAGTTCGGCGTTTTCGCATTCGGTCAGCAGAGCGTCCTCGATAGCACCCCTGACGCTGCGAGCGTGCAGCTCAATCTCGGGATGAGCCCGCGCCGCCTCACTCACGGCCCCTGCGAGGACGGAGTCTGCCCAGCTTGCTGCATCCGCAAGCTCCTCGCCATCTGGGTCGATGCCGGCGCCGAAAGTTGGCGAAAACTGCAGGTCCCACACGTAGGCAGCAGTCAGCGGGCACTTTCGAGCCGTCGCCTCTGCGATGCCGACCTTCAGGGCCGTGAGGCCGGAATGGGCTCCAATACCGACCACAACGCCGCGCTTTCCACTGCCGAACTGATGATCATGCTGGACTACCATCACCGGGCAGGCCGCCTGGGCCGCGACGGTGTCAGAGGTTCGGCCGCTGAGGACCCGCCCCACTGTTGACTGCCTTCGGCGCTGCACGACTAACACTTCAGCCGTACGCGCTTCGTCTAGGAGAGCCTCAACGCCTGTCTGAGGAAGGGCCGCCAGGCGCACCGGGATGTCTTGATCAACCATGGCCGACAGTGCCTGTTCTGCCTCTACCAGCAGCTTATGACCATGCCTGAGATAGCGCTCCAGCGCCTCATCGCGCAACGCCAGCGAGAGCCGAGGCAGACACCCATGAACCAGGATGAGGCCAGCCTTGCGTTGGCCGCACAGCTGCGCCGCCAGCTGCAGCGCAGCACTGTAGTGGCTTGGGCCGCTGTCCCCAATGCCGACGACAATCTCAGGGGCAGCCTCCTCACCACCCGATGATCTTGAGGCTTCCGGTTGCTGCATAACTGCAGCCTAGAGATGTCCGGCGCACCCACGAGAGCGGAAGCCAGGTTTTGGCACGTGCCGTGGCAGTGATCCCTGGCTGGCGGGTGAGGTTTGCCGACCGCAGATGCGGCAAGATCGGTGGCAAAGGTTTCACCTGAAAGGTGCCACCATGACCAGAGCCGATGAAACACCCATCGACTTGCCACCTGCTGCTCCGCGGGCATTGGAAGTCGAGCAGAACGGCATCAATTCGATTGCCGTCCACGAGCATCGAGGCAGGCCACGGGAGCTGTTTTGGCCCTGGTTCGCTGCAAATATCTCGGTTCTCGGGATCAGTTACGGAGCCTTTCTGCTGGGCTTCGGCATCTCTTTCCCGCAGGCCGTCCTTGTCGGAGTGGTCGGCATCGTCATTTCCTTCCTGTTTTGCGGGCTGGTCTCGCTCTCCGGCAAGCGAGGGCATGCGCCAACGATGACGTTGAGCCGTGCCGCCTTCGGGGTCAACGGCAACCGGGTTCCCTCCGCGATTTCCTGGCTGCTGCTGGTGGGCTGGGAGACGGTTCTTGCCTCACTCGCCGTGCTGGCCACCGCAACTGTCTTCACCAGGCTCGGCTGGCACAGCGGCTTCCTGACCAAAGTGGCAGCGCTTGTCCTGGTGGCCTTCCTCGTCATGATCGGCGGAGTTCTTGGTTTCGAGTTCATCATGAAGCTGCAGATGTGGATTACCGTGATCACCGCAGTGTTGACTGTGATCTACGTGATCCTCGTTGCGTCCAACATCAACTTCGACACGCTCACCGCCATCGCCGCGGGCCCAACTCCGCAACTAGTCGGTGCCTTCGTCTTTATGCTGACCGGCTTCGGGCTCGGCTGGGTCAACGCCGCCGGAGACTATTCCCGATACTTGCCCCGGCACGCCTCAAGTGCTGGCGTGGTTGCCTGGACTACCTTCGGTGCCTCACTGGGTCCGGTGCTGCTGTTGATCATCGGGCTGATGCTTGCCGGGTCGTCACCTGAGCTGAGTGAGGCTATTGGCACCGATCCCATTGGCGCGTTGACAACCTTGCTGCCTACCTGGTTCCTGGTCCCATTTGCACTGGTCGCGGTGCTTGGCCTGGTCGGTGGCGCCGTCTTGGATATCTACTCCTCGGGTCTTGCGCTGCTCAGTGCCGGACTACCGGTGCCTCGATTCGTGGCAGCAGCCATCGACGGCGTCTTGATGATCGCTGGCTCTATTTACTTAGTATTCATTGCGGATAACTTCATCGGCCCGTTCCAGGGGTTCCTGATTACCTTGGGTGTCTTGATCGCGGCCTGGTGTGGCATCTTCCTCGGCGATTTCGCGCTGCGCCGCCGGCCGTACGCCGGCTCTGAACTCCTCGATGCACAAGGGCGCTACGGCAGTGTCCGCATACTGTCCCTGCTGCTGCTGGCAATCGGCGCCATAGTTGGCTGGGGTCTGGTCACTAACTCCTTTGCGGGGTGGCTAGCGTGGCAGGGTTATCTTCTCGGCCCGCTCGGACTAGGCGGCCGGGAAGGTTCGTGGGCGTACGCGAACCTGGGGGTACTCGCCGCGCTATTGATTGGCTTTGTCGGAATGCTGGTGCTGGGCCGCCGGGCCGTAGGCGTACAAGAAGCTCAGCCACTATCCCCCGCCGACCTGGAGGCGGCAACCAAAGAATGAGCGTGACGAACCAACCGCTGGCCAGGCAGGTCGCCGAACCCTGGCTGATGATCATTGATATGCAGCGCATCTTCGGCGAGCCGAGCAGTGAATGGGCTACTCCGGGCTATGCCGCAGCCGCTGCGGGAATTCAACGCCTGCTGGATGCCTTCGATTCTCGCGTCTGCTTTACCCGCTTCCTGCCCCCCGATCCGCCAACCGGTGTCTGGACTACCTACTACGAGAAGTGGCCCTTTGCCCTCGATCCGGTGAATGCGCCGCTGTATGAGCTCAGCGAGGATTTCTTATCAATTCCCACAACCACGGTGGACCGGACCACATTCGGCAAGTGGGACGCCGAGACCGACCGTCTGCTTGGACACCCTCAGGAGCTCGTGCTTGCCGGCGTTACCACTGACTGCTGCGTACTTTCTACGGCGCTGCCCGCATGTGACGCTGGGGTACACGTCACGGTGGTTGCCGATGCGTGTGCCGGCGTCACTGGACAAGATCATCAGCGGGCCCTTGAAGCAATGGAGCTGTATAGCCCGATGATCGACGTCGCAGACGTGGATTCGGTTCTTACGTCGCTGGCCAAATGAACTCGGCCAGCGAGCGGGGCTCGGCGCTTTGTATGGTCTCGCGATTGGCGACGCACTTGGCATGCCGACACAGCTAATGTCGCATGAGGAAGTCACAGCGAAATTTGGGATTCTCGACGGTTTTCGCGATGCGCCGTCCGATCACATGATCGCAGCTGGGCGGC
>Ga0081538_10002568_pt1 | contig 17626 bp, 15 predicted proteins | sample TabmetS5T2R1_FD_71022 | JGI IMG/M metagenome (GOLD analysis project Ga0081538, IMG submission 71022) | Tabebuia heterophylla rhizosphere microbial communities from the University of Puerto Rico - S5T2R1 | ecosystem: Host-associated > Plants > Roots > Rhizosphere ... | reverse complement strand
CTCCGGGCGCCACCGGCTGGCTCGGCTCGACCGCCGGGGTGACCGAGGACGGCCGCTTCATCGCCCTGGCCCGCTTCGAGTCCGAGGAGGCCGCCCGCCGCAACAGCGACCGCCCCGAGCAGGACCGCTGGTGGTCCGAGACGGCCAGGCTGTTCAGCGGCGAGCCGACGTTCAAGGACAGCATCGACGTCCTCCCCGACGTGGTCGGCGACCCCGACGCCGCCGGCTTCGTCCAGGTGATGCAGGGCCGGGGCAGCGACCCCGACCGGGCCCGCGAGCTCATGTCCCAGGACTCGCCCGCCTGGGCCGACTTCCGCCCCGACATCATCGGCAGCATCGTGGCCGCCCACGACGGCGGCGCCTACACCATGGCCATCTACTTCACCTCCGAGGAGGCGGCCCGCGAGGGCGAGCGCAAGGAGCCGCCCCCCGAGCTGAAGGCCCAGATGGAGGAGATGGACGCCCTCAGCATCGGCGTCCCCGAGTTCTTCGACCTCAGGCAGCCCTGGCTCTACTCCCCCCGCTGAGGGGCCGCGCCGCGCTGGACGACGTACCGGATCACGGCCACGGCCAGCCAGATCAGGCCGATCGGGAGCAGCACGACCAGCGCCGGGCCGCCGATGGTCAGGGCCAACTCCCGGGCCTCCGTCTGGTCCAGGGCGGCGGCGACGGCGATGGCCAGGCCGGCGACGGCCAGGACCAGCAGCGGCCAGCGGACCGCCCGCCACAGGCCGGGGGGTGCGCCCATCGTGTCCTCCTTGGTTGCCGGGTGTGGGCTAGGCGGGCTGGATGGTCGAGGCGCCCGAGGTGTCCCGCCTGGTGAAGTCCGGGGTACCCCGGTAGGTCAGGGAGGAGGCGCCGGACAGCTGGGCCGCGATCGTGCCGTCGGTCCGGACGTCGGCGCGACTGGCCCCCGACAGCTGGATGTCGAGGTCGTCCACGGCGAGCCCGGCCAGCGCGAGGTTGCTGGCGCCGGACCCGTCCACCTCCAGCGCCTCGGCGGTCCCGGTCAGCTCCAGCCGGGAGGCGCCGGACACGGTCCCCTCGGCCCGGTCCACCCCCAGGTCGGCGGCCACCCGGCTGCTCCCGGAGAGCTCCAGCCGCAACCCCGGGCCCTGGACCTTGCTCGCCACCGTGACGGTGGAGCCCCTGGCCGCCTGGACCGCCTCCAGCCGCTGCAGGGTCACCTCGGCCCGCGGGTCGGGCCAATCCTCGATGTCGTCATTGGGCTTGAGCCGGACCCGCAGGGTGCCGCCGACGACCCCGACGTCAATGCGGTCGGCGATGCGCTCGTCGTAGCGCACCACGGCCGCCTCGGCCTGGCCGATGCTGACCCGCACGTCGAACCCGGAGTCCACCTCCAGCCTCGTCGCCCCGGTCACGTCCACCCGCCTGGACGCGGTACCACCGGCAGCCCGCCCCTCCCCGCTTACGCCGCACCCCCCGGCGGCGAGCGCGGCGGCGAGGACCAGCAGGGCGCGCAGACGACGAAGCGTGGTCATGGCTTCTCTCCTTCGGCGAGGCAGGCGAGCAGCTTGGCGGCGACCCGGGCGGGGGCGTTGTCGGACAGGAGCAGCACCGGGGAGGTGACCGTGGCCAGCTCGGCGGCGGTGCCGCCGGGCACGCCCTCGGAGGTGATGAGGACGAGCCCGGCGACCCGGGTGGGGGTGACCAGGGCGGTTCGCAGGGCGACGGCGGCGCCGAGGGAGCGGCCGGCGACGGTCGCCCGGCGGATGCCGCAGGTGTCGAGGAGGCGCAGCAGCCAGGCGTGGTAGCCCGCCACGGTCGGAGCGGTGGTGCCGAGGGGGCTGCCGCCACAGCCGGGCAGGTCGGGGGAGACCAGGCGGGCGTGGGGGGTGAGGGCCGGCCACACCGGCGCCCAGGCGGCCTGGGCCGAGTCGGGGTCGCCGCCGTGCAGCAGGACGAGGACCGGCCCGGCGGCGGGGCCGGCCCGGTAGCAGCGGACGGGCGCACCGGCGACGGTGAGCGCCGTCTCGTCGTGGCGCATGGTGCTGGCGCTGTTGATCATGGACCGAGGCCTTCCGCGAGCTGCCCCCGGCGGACACCGTGACCCCACCCGGGTTCCGTTCGCATCCGTAGGACCCCTGGCGCTCGTGACTCGCCGGGGGGCTTGGACTACTGTCAGGCCGTGCTGTACGGCAGGACGGCGGAGTGCGCGGCGGTGGACCGCCTGCTGGAGGATGCCCGGTCGGGGCGCAGCGGCGTGCTAGTGCTCCGTGGCGAGGCCGGCGTCGGCAAGTCGACCCTGCTCGGCTACGCCGCCGAGCGGGCCAAGGGCGGCCCAGCCGGCATGACGGTGCTGCGGGCGGCCGGGATCGAGTCCGAGGTCGAGCTGCCCTTCGCCACCCTGCACCAGCTTCTGCGGCCGCTGCTGGACCGGGTCGGGCGCCTGCCCGAGCCGCAGGCGGCGGCGCTGCACGGCACCTTCGGGATGGCGGCGACCCCGAGCGACCGCTTCCTGCTGTCCGTCGGCGTCCTGTCGCTGCTGGCCGAGGCGGCCGAGGAGCGCCCGCTGGTCTGCCTCCTCGACGACGCCCAGTGGCTGGACCAGGCCTCGGCCGACGCGCTGGTGTTCGTGGCCCGGCGGCTCGCCGCCGAGGGGATCGTGCTGCTGTTCGCCGCCCGCGACCCGGAGGTGCGCCGCTTCGACGCCGCCGGGCTGCCGGAGCTGCAGCTCACCGGCCTGGAGGACGCCGCCGCGGCCAACCTCCTGGCCGCCCGGTCACAGGCCATGGCCGCCGCCGTCCGCGACCGCCTCCTGCGGGCGGCCGCCGGGAACCCGCTCGCCCTGGTCGAGCTCCCGGCCATGCTGGAGCCGGCCCAGCTCGACGGCCGGGCGCCGCTCCCCGACCCGCTGCCGGTCGGGGCCAGGGTCGAGCGCGCCTTCGCCGACCGCATCGAGCGCCTGCCGCCCGCCGCCCAGGCGACGCTGCTGGTGATCGCGGCCGACGACACCGGGGAGGTGGCCACGGCGCTACGCGCCGGGCGCCTGCTGGAGCTGGACGGCCTGGCCCTCGGCCCGGCCGAGGCGGCCGGGCTGGTCCGGGTGGCCGGCGGGCGGGTCGAGTTCCGCCACCCGCTGGTCCGCTCGGCCGTCTACCGCAACGCCGGCTTCGCCGAGCGGCGCGCCGTCCACCTCGCCCTGGCCGAGTCCATGGACGGGGCCGACGACGCCGACCGGCGGGCCTGGCACCGGGCGGCCGTGGCCGTCGGCCCCGACGAGCCGGTCGCCGCCGAGCTGGAGCGGTCGGCCGAGCGGGCCCAGGCCCGCGGCGGCTACGCGGCCGCGGCGGCCGCCCTGGAACGCGCCGCCGAGCTGACCGGCGAGGAGACAGCCAGGGCCGGGCGGCTGGCCGCCGGGGCGAACGCGGCCTGGCTGGCCGGCCGGCCCGACTGGGCCCTTGGCCTGCTCGACCGGGCCGCCGGCGCGGCCCCGCCGCCGCCCCTGCGGGCCGGGCTGGCCCAGCTCAGGGGCCACATCGAGCTGTTCTGCGGTTCACCGGCCGACGCCCACCGCATCCTCGCCGACGGCGCCGCCGGGATCGCCGGCGCCGATCCGGAGCAGGCGGCGCTGCTGCTCGCCGAGGCCGCCCAGGCCGCCTGGGCGGCCGGCGACGTGGCCAGGACCGTGGCCACGGCCGAAAAGCTGGCCGGCCTGGCCCTGCCCGAGGGCAGCCCGGCCAGGCCGCTGGGGCAGGTCTACATGGGCCTGGCCGCGTTCATGGAGGGCGACGCCGCCCGGGCCGCGCCCCTGCTGCGGGCCGTGGTCGCCGCGACACCGGCCGACGCGCCACCCGGCCAGCTGCTGTCGGCCGCCTCGGCGGCCATGTTCCTCGGCGACGACGGCGCCGCCGCCGGCCTGCTGGCCCGGGCCGGGCTGGCCGCCCGGGCGGCCGGCGCCGTCGGGGTCCTGCCCTGGGTGCTGCAGCTGGTCGCCACCGTCGACGCCTGGACGGGCCGGTGGGCGCCGGCCATGGCCAGCGCGTCCGAGGGCCTGCGCCTGGCCTTGGAGACCCGCCAGCAGATCGCCACCGCCCACCAGCATGGACTCCTGGCCTGGCTGGCGGCCGTCCAGGGCCGCGAGGCGGACTGCCGTTCCCATGCCGCGGCCGCCCTCGAGGTCGCCTCCCCGCGGGGCATCGCCCCCCAGGTCGCCATGGCCGGCTGGGCGCTCGGCCTGCTCGACCTGAGCGCCGGCCGTCCCGCCCCGGCGCTCGACCGGCTCCTGGAGCTGGCCCGGCCCGGCTCCGGCCACGGCCACCCGCTGCTGTCGCTGTGGTCCGCCGCCGACCTGGCCGAGGCGGCCGTCCGCGCCGGCCGGCCCGAGGCCGCACCGGGCGCCCTAGCCCTGCTCGAGGGGTGGGCGGCGGCGACCGGGGCGCCCTGGGGCCTGGCCCTGGCCGCCCGCTGCCGCGGGCTGCTGGCCGACGGCGAGGAGGCCGAGGCCTGCTTCGCCGAGGCGCTGGACCTGCACGCCACCGGCGGCCGCCCCTTCGACCGGGCCCGGACCCAGCTGCTGTTCGGCGAGGCCCTGCGGCGGGGACGGCGGCGCGGCCAGGCCCGCGGCCACCTGCGAGCCGCCCTCGACGGGTTCGAGCAGCTCGGCGCCGAGCCGTGGGCCGAGCGGGCCCGGGCCGAGCTGCGGGCCAGCGGCGAGACGGCCCGCCGCCGCGACCCCTCGACCCTGACCCAGCTCACCCCCCAGGAACTGCAGATCGCCCGCCTGGCCGCCGACGGGGCGACCAACCGGGAGGTCGCCGCCCAGCTGTTCCTCAGCCCCCGGACGGTCGAGTACCACCTCTACAAGGTGTTCCCCAAGCTCGGAATCGTCTCCCGGGCCGAGCTGGCCAAGCTGGCCCCGCTCCGCGCGGACCAGTGACCGTTCGGATTCGAGCGAGGCCCCGGAAGACCAGGCTCCCGTCAGAGCAGGAACAGGCAGAGCGGGAGGTCCCGATGAGTACGTCCACCCACGCGCCACCGGCGCCGGCGTCGCCGCCGGCCACCGTCCCGCCGTCGACGTGGGTGCCGTGGGCGATCCTGCTTGCCGTGGCCGCGTTCCTCGGGACCCTGGTCACCCGGTTCCTCGTCCACCGTCTCCAGGGGCTGCTGCTGATGGTGGTGGACTCCGAGCTCACCCGGCTCCGGCGGCCGTAGCCAGGAGGTGGCGATGCTTCCCAGAGCGAGCACCACGGCCGGGCGGGCCCGGCGCCGCCCCTCGGGGGAGCCGCCGCCCCTGCCGAGGGAGGACCGCTGGACCCGGTGGGTCTGGGTTCTGGCCGGGGTGCTGCTGCTGGGCGCCGGCCTGCACCTGGCCATCCGCGCCGGCGACGCCGTCCAGGCGGCCGACCAGGCCGTGCTGGAGCTCATGGCCAGGGCCCGCACGCCGGCCCTGACCGGCGTGGCCAGGCTCGCCGACCAGCTCCCCACCTTCGCGGTCGTGATGGCCCTGCGCCTGGCCACCGTCCTGGTCCTGGTCGTCTACCGGCGCTTCCGCCACCTGACCGTGTTCCTGGCCACACTGGTGGTCACCGACTGGGTCGTGGTCCGGCTGCTGTTCGTGGAGCTGCCCCGGCCCGATGTGCCCGTCCTGGTCGACCAGGCGTCGTACGCCTTCCCCTCCAGGGGGATCTCGGCCCTGGCCATCACCCTGTTCGCGATGACCTTCGTGCTCGTCCCCCGCGGCCGCGGCCGGGACCGGCTGCGCGCCGCCCTGGCGATCGTCCTGGCCCTGGTCGTCCTGGCCCAGCTGTATCTGGCCGCCGACTACCTGTCCGCGGCCGGCTACGCCCTCCTGCTCGCCCCCTGCCTGGCCGACGTGGCCTTCCGCTGGCTGGTCCCGGAGGAGGGCTTCCCGATCAGCTACCGCCTCGGGGGCAACGCCGCCCACCTGGACCTGGGCGGCGAGCGCCGGGCGGCGATCGTCCGGGCCGTGGCCGACCAGCTCGGCCTCCAGGTGACCGAGGTGAAGGAGTTCGGGCTCGAGGGCTCCGGCGGCTCCTCCCCCCTGCGCATGACCCTGGACGACGACCGCCGGCTGTTCGGCAAGATCTACGCCACCAGCCACGAGCGGGCCGACCGCTGGTACCGGTTCGGCCGCACCATCCTCTACGGCCAGCTCGAGGACGAGACCCCGGTCGGCTCGGTGCGCCGCCTGGCCACCTACGAGGACTACGCGCTGCGGCTGCTGGCCGACCACCAGGTGCGGGTCGCCCACACCTACGGGGTGGTCGAGCTCACCCCCAACCAGGAGTACATGCTGGTCACCGAGTTCTTCGAGAACGCCACCAACCTCGGCGACGCCCAGGTCGACGACGTCGTCATCGACGAGGGCCTGGCCATGGTCCGGACCTTCTGGGACATCGGCGTCGCCCACCGGGACATCAAGCCGGCCAACCTGCTCGTCAAGGACGGGCGCCTCCAGCTGGTCGACGTCTCTGGCCTCCAGGTCCGCCCCTCCCCCTGGCGCCAGGCCGTCGACCTCTCGAACATGCTCCTGGTCCTGGCCCTGCGGACCGACCCGGAGCGGGTCTACGCCCGCGCCACCCGGGTCTTCACCCCCGACGAGATCGCCGAGGCGTGCGCGTCCGCGGTCGGCCTCACCATCCCCACCGAGCTCCAGGCCAAGCTGAAGGCCGACGGCCGTCCCCTGCTGGCCCGGCTCCGCCAGCTGGCCCCCCCACGCGACCCCATCTCGATCCAGCGCTGGAGCCCCCAGCGCCTCACCCTCACCGCCGCCGCCGCCTTCGGGGTCCTGCTCCTGGCCGGCCTGTTCGTCGACTCGCTCCGGGCGGGCCTGGCCTAGCCGCACGACTCCCTCCTCCGGTCCAGCCGGGCTGACCGGCGGCGCCCTGCTATCGTTGACGCCGCATACCATGCAGGTGCGGAGGCCCCGCCGACGCGGGGCCTCCTGCTGTTCCCCCGGTTGAAAGGAGAACGGCATGGCCGACCCGGTGGGCGCTCGCCGGAGCGTTGTCGATCCGGTCACGAAGGCCGGCTACGAGCTCGAGTTCGAGGACACCTTCGACGGGGACACGCTCGACCGGTCCCGCTGGCTCCCCCACCACCTGCCCCAGTGGAGCTCCCGCGAGCAGTCGGCGGCACGGTACCGGCTCGGCGACGGGATGCTCCGGCTCGTCATTGAGGAGGACCAGCCGCCGTGGTGCCCGGAGTTCGACGGGCAGACCCGGGTCTCGTCGCTGCAGACCGGGGTGCTCGCCGGGCCGGTCGGCAGCCCGGTGGGCCAGCACCGTTTCAAGCCCGCGTTGGTCGTCCGCCAGGCCCAGGACGACGCCAGGCTGTACGTGCCCCAGTACGGGCTGTTCGAGCTGCGGGCCAGGGCGGTCGACGACCCCCGCTGCATGGTCGCCCTGTGGATGATCGGCTACGAGGACGAGCCGGACCGGTCGGCCGAGATCTGCATCTGCGAGATCTTCGGCCGCGACGTGACCGCCGGCCGGGCCGGGATCGGGATGGGCCTGCACCCCTTCGGGGACCCCAGAGTCCGCGACGAGTTCTCGGTCCAGCAGCTGCCCATCGACGCCAGGGAGTTCCACGTCTACGCCGCCGAGTGGACCCCCGACCACGTGGCCTTCTTCGTCGACAACCAGCTCGTCAAGACGGTCGGGCAGTCGCCGTCCTACCCGATGCAGTTCATGCTCGGCATCTATGAGTTCCCCGACCCCGGGGAGCCGGCCAAGTCCGCCCGGCCCTACCCCAGGGAGTTCGTCGTCGACTGGTTCCGCGGCTACCGGCGCAGGGCCCACGACTGGCCGTTCGACCAGTCGGCGGAGGGAACCGTGCGCCCCTGGTACCTCACGGCCACCGGCTATCTCGTCGTGCTGTTCGGCGACCCAGCGGAGGCCCGCCGCGCCCACAGCGGGCTGCTCGAACGCGGGGTTCCCGGGGACGAGCTCCGGCTGTACGAGTCCGAGGAGCTCCTCCGCAACATCTCGCGCCTTCGGGAGGAACGCTCGATCGTCGCCAGAGCCGTCGCCGCCCTGGTGGCCGACCCCGACGCCAAGCGGCGCTTCCTGGACAACGCCCGGACCGGCGGCGCCGCCCTCTGGCTGGTCGCCCCGACCAGGAAGCGTGCCGACCAGCTGGTCGGCCTGCTGGCCGACTACAACTACTCGTCCCTGCGCTACTACGGCGACGAGGGGGTCGTCGAGCTCGAGCAGGGCGGCGGCTGACTCAGTCGGGACCGGGGCCGAGGCCGAGCTGGCGGTGGGTCTCGCCCATGCAGCGGTCCATGACGACGGTGAGCCCGGCCGCCTCGGCGATCTTCCGGGCCTCCTCGGACTCGATGCCCAGCTGGAGCCAGAGCACCTTGGCCCCGATGTCGGCCGCCTCCCTGGCGATCTCCGGGGTCTCCGCTGAGGGGCGGAACACCTCGACGACCTCGACCGGCCCGTCGACCTCGGCCAGTGAGCGGGCCACCGGCTCGCCGAGGAGCTCGCCGCCGCGCGGGTTCACCGGGATGATCCGGTAGCCCTGGCCCTGGAGGTAGCGCGGGATCTGGTGGGCCGGCTTGGCCGGGTCGCCGGAGGCGCCAACGACCGCGATCGTGGTGGTCTCGGCGAAGATCCGGGTGAGCTGCTCCCGCTCGGCGGCAGCCATCACCGCGGGGCCCGAGCGGGGGTGGCTGCCTGGTCCCGGTCGGCCCAGCTGGCGCAGGTGTCGATCGACTGGACGAGCAGGTCGCGGAGCATCTTGTCGGGGTCGGGGACGCATGCCTGGGCGATGCCCACGGCGGCGTTGCGGACGATGGTGGGGGCGGCCTGGTCGCGGAAGCGCCTGGCCGAGGTCAGCCGGGCGGGGACGGCGCCGGTGAAACGGGCCGCCCAGGCGGCGGCGTGCGGCGCCTGGGCGAGGGCGGCGCGGCTCCGCTCCCCGAGCGTCCCGGCGGGGCGGTCGTCCAGCTCGGCCAGGACCCGCTCGCAGGACAGCACGGCCACGGCCAGCACGCCCTGGCGCTCGGCCGCCGCCACCGGCAGGGCCAGCCGGGCCGCGCCGAGCGCGATCTCGGCGTCGATGTGCAGGTCGTCGCCGGTCAGCCCGATCACCGAGGGGATCAGCTGGGCCAGCCGGGAGCGGCCGGCGTCGGAGGTGTAGTCGTTGACGTGGCGGGCCACCGCGGCCAGCAGGGGATGGGTGCAGGCCGGGTGGTCGCTCCAGCGCTCGCCGGCGAGCAGGGAGGCGAACTCCATGAAGCACGCGCCCTTGCGGGGGTTGCGGTGCTTGCCGCGGGACAGGACCGGGAGCAGGGCGGGCTGCTGATCGTTCTGGCGCATCGGCGGACTCCTTGGGGTGCCGTTGCCGTCATGGTCGGGAGTGGGAGACGCCCCGTCAATGCTCTCCCGCGAACGCGACCCCAATCTGGCGGCGGACCTCGTCCAGCGCACCGAGGGTGACGATCGAGTCGGCGAGCGGCCGGAGCGGGGACTCGAGGCGGCCGTCGGCGACGCAGCGGGCGACCTCGGCGGCCTCGAAGTGGAGGGCGTCATGCGCGGTCCTGGGCTCGGTGAAGGTGAGCCGCCGGTCGCCGCCGGCGGCGGTCAGCAGCAGGTCGCCGGGCTGGTAGAAGGGGCCGGGCAGGGTCAGGCTGGCCGCCGTGCCGGCGATGGTGGCCGTGGTCGGGGTGTCGCCGAGCAGGGTGGTGTGGACCACCGCCTGGTTGCCGCGGGCGTCGGTGAGGATGGCCGCGGCCTGGCCGTTGACCCCGGCCGGGTGGGGCTGACCGGCGGCCAGGACCCGTGCCGGCGCCCCCAGCACCCAGGTGGCCAGCGACAGCGGGTAGGTGCCGAGGTCCAGGAGAGGCCCGCCGGCCAGGTCGGTCCGCAGGATGCGGTGGTCGCCGGGGAACCACTCGCCGTACTCGGCCTGGACGGTGTGGACCTCGCCCAGCGTGCCCGCCTCCAGCAGCTGACGGACGACGTCGAACTTGGGCAGGAAGAAGGTCCAGAGCGCCTCCATGCAGAATCGCCCCCGGTCGGCGGCGAGCCGGGCGATGTCGGCCGCCTGGGCGGCGTTGAGGGCCAGCGGCTTCTCGACCAGGACGTGCCTGCCCGCCTCCAGGGCCAGCCGGGCGCAGACGTGGTGGGCGGGGTGCGGGGTGGCGATGTAGACGATCTCGACCTCGGGGTCGGCCACGAGCTGCTCGTAGGAGCCGTAGGCCCGGGGCAGGCCGTGCTGGCCGGCGAAGGCGCCCGCCCGGCCGGCGTCGCGGGAACCGACGGCCTCCAGGCGCTGGCGGGTGTGGCGTTGCAGCGACCGGACGAACCGGCCGGCGATCCAGCCGGTGCCGAGCACGCCCCAGCCGAGGGCCGGGGCCGCCTCCGAGGGCGGGGTCCGGGCCGCGGGCAGGGCGGCGGGGAAGCTGGCCACGGGTCAGGTGGCGGGCGGGTCGAGGGCCGTCGGCTCCACGGCGACAACGCGGCCGCCGCCGGAACGCATGGAGGCGATGACCGCGTCGGCGGCCAGGCTGGCGGCCAGCCCGTCGTGGGCGGTGGCCAGGGGCGAGGGGCGGCCGCTGGCGACCGCGTCCACCCAGGCCTGGAGCTCGACGCGGTAGGCGTCGGCGAACCGGGGCCGCCAGTCGGCCGGGTAGCCGGTGGCCCGCCGGCGCTCGGTGTCGGCGACGACCCGGGCCGGGTTGGTGAGGGCGACCGTGCCCCGGTCCCCGACGACCTCGCAGCGGATGTCGTAGCCGTAGCCGGCGTTGAGGAACACCTCGACCGTGGTCAGGGCGCCGTCGGCGGTGCGGAGCAGGAGCAGCTGGGGATCCTGCATGCCGGGCACGGCCCCGGTGGAGCGGGGGGCGTGCCAGCCCACCTCGACGATCGGGGCGTCCAGGAGCCAGGGGACGGTGTCGAGCTCGTGGATGGCCGACCCGGTGACGCTGGACTCGCTGGTGGAGCCGGCGGCGGAGCTGACCCCGCGGCTGACGCAGTGCAGCAGCAGCGGGGTGCCGCAGGCGCCGTCCGCCAGGGCCGCCTTCAGCTCCCGGTAGCCGGGGTCGAAGCGGCGCATGAACCCGACCGAGACCAGCGGCGACCCGCCGGCCGCGACCGCCTCCTGCTCCGCCCTGACCACCCTGAGGCACTCGGGCAGCGTCGGGGCCACCGGCTTCTCGCACAGCACCGGCTTCCCGGCCGCGATGGCCGCGACCACGAGGTCGGCATGGGTGGCGTCGGGGGAGGCGACCACTACGGCGTCGACGGCCGGGTCGCCGATGAGCGCGACCCCGTCGTCGGTGGCCCGCGCGCCCGGCAGCGCGGCGGCCTCCTCCCACGCCCGGCCCAGGTCGAGGTCGGCGACCATGGTCACGGTGGCCCCGGTGACCTGGCCGTGGAGGGTGGCGATGTGGTCGGCGCCCATGATCCCGGTGCCGATCACCCCGACCCGGACCGTCATCGGATGGGGACTTTCACCCAGGTCCCGGTCTCGGCCGACCGGGCCATGGCGTCCAGGGTGGCGGCGCTGCGGACCGCGTCGGTCAGGGTGGTGCCGTGGGGGGTCCCGTCGGCGATGGAGCGCAGGAAGTTGGATGCCTCGATCACCTTCAGGTCGTCGAAGCCCATGGCGATGCCCGAGCCGGGCTGGAAGGCGGCGTACAGGCCGTGGCCGGGCCCGACGTGCACGGTGCTGACCGGCTGGTCCTGGTAGGCGTCGCCGAGGCTGACGGCCAGCTCGTTCATGCGGCGGAAGTCCCACAGGACCGCACCCCTGGTGCCGTGGATCTCGAAGCCGTAGCTGTTCTGCTCCCCCACCGCGACCCGGCTGGCCTCCAGGACCACCCGGGCGCCGGAGGCCAGCCGGAGCAGGCCGGCCACGTAGTCGTCGTTCTCGACCTGGCCCAGCTCGCCGCCGGCGGCGCGGGCGTGACCGGCGGTGGCGGCGGTGGGGCGGGCCCGCTCGGGCACGAACAGGGCGGTGTCGGCGACCACGGCGTCGATCGGCCCGAGCAGGTGCCAGACCAGGTCGACCCCGTGGGCGGCCAGGTCCCCCAGCACCCCGCTGCCGCCCCGGGCGCGCTCGTACCGCCAGGTGAGAGCGCCCTCGGGGTGGGCGGCGTAGTCGCTGAACAGCCGGAACCGGGCGTGGGTGACCGAGCCCAGGCGGCCCTCGGCGACCAGCTCGCGGGCGGCGGCCACCGCCGGCGCGTTGCGGTAGTTGAACCCGACCGTGCCCTGGACCCGGGCCCGCTCGACGGCCTCGGCCACCGCGTGGGCGTCGTCGGAGGTGAGGCCGACCGGCTTCTCGATCCAGATGTGCTTGCCGGCCTCGGCCATGGCCACCGCGATCTCCCGGTGGAGGAAGTTGGGGGCGGTGATGCTGACCGCCTCGACACCGGGGTCGGCGGCCAGGTCGCGCCAGTCGCGGGTCGCGGTGGCGAAGCCGAACTGGGCGGCCGCCTCCTCGGCGCGGCCCGGGACCTCGTCGGCCACTCCGGCCAGCGCCGGCGCGACCGGCAGATCCGGGAAGTGGTGCAGCACCCGGGTGTAGGCCTGGGTGTGGACCCGGCCCATCCACCCGAACCCGGCCACGGCCACCCCGACCCGCCGGCGCTCACTCGCTCCGCGCATGCCCCAGTATCGGCCAGCCGGGTCCGCGGGAACCAGCGGCCGCGGCCCGGGGTTGTCCAGGTGGGACCACCGACGCCGAGGAGGCCTGGTCATGAGGAAGGTTCTGTCCAGTGCGGCCCTTGTGGCCGCGCTCACACTCGTCGCGGCGGCCTGCGGCGGCGGCGGCGAGGAGCCGTCCGGGACCGTGGCCACGGCGGCGCCGACGACCACCGCCGCCCAGCAGGAGGGCGGCACCACCGTGGCGGTGGCGAACAGCGGACTCGGCGACATCCTGGTCGACGCCGAGGGCCGCACCCTGTACGCCTTCACCAAGGACAAGGGCGACCAGTCGGCCTGCAGCGGCCAGTGCGCCGCCAACTGGCCGGCCCTCACCGGCACGGCCACCGCCGGCACGGGCGTCCAGGCCTCGCTCCTGTCAACCGCCATGCAGGCCAACGGCGACAGCCAGGTCACCTACAGTGGTCGGCCGCTCTACTACTTCGCCGGGGACGCCAAGCCGGGCGACACCAACGGCCAGGGCGTCGGTAACGTCTGGTTCGCCCTGACCGGCGACGGCGAGCTGGTCCAGAAGAAGGCGGCCGGCGGCGGCTATCCCTGATCCTGGCGGCTCAGGTCGGCGGGCCGCCCCGGGTTGAGCGTCAGGCGAAGATGGGGCCCACCTGGGGATACTGGGCGATCAGGGCGGCCCGGAGCTGGGCCATGGTGGGCGGGAGCTGGGGGCTGGCCGGCAGGGCGCGGAAGCTGGTGTCCAGCAGCATCGGCTTGCCCCAGGCCAGCACCTGTTCCAGCCGTCCGCGGTCGGCCGGGTCGACCAGGTCGGTGACGAGGTCCTCCCGGCCGTAGGCGAGGTCGCCGTCGATCATGACCAGCTGGACCCAGGAGGGATCGGCGGCGACCACGCTCTCGTAGGGGTCCTCGCGGCGGCGCTCCAGCACGACCAGGTCGGCGGGCCGGCCGGCCTCGAGAGAACCGAGCTGCCCGCCCAGCCCGGCGATGTCGGCGGCGGTGCTGGTCACCATCTCCACCAGCCGCCGGGGCGGCAGCGGGTGGCCCTGGCGGGCCAGGGTGCGGTCGGCAACCTTGAGCTCGGCCAGGAGGCTGGTGCTGCCGCTGGGCAGCCAGTCGGCGCCCAGCCCGACCGGGATCCCGAGCTGCAGGGCGTCGGCGACCGGGGTCGTCTGCCCGTACAGGCGCAGGTTGCTCTGCGGGGACCAGACGAGCTTGGCGCCGGCGTCCTTGACCTGGCCCAGCTCGTCGCGGGTGAGCGCGCAGCCGTGGATGATCACGGTCGCGTGGGTGAGCCCCTGGTAGGGATCGACCAGCCGGCCGAACTCCTTCTGGGACCGCTCGTTGTCGGCCCGGCCCTCGGCCAGGTGCAGGTAGAAGGCGTCGACCTCGCCGTTGCCGATGTCGGTCACGATCTTGCGGAGCTTGTCGGCATCCCTGGAGCTGGGCGCGGGCAGGTCGATCATCGAGCGGGCCCGGTGGTGGCCGAAGATGCGCAGGTCGACGTTGCGGACCAGCGCCTCCTCGGTGCTGCGGTTGCGGCCGCTCGCCCCCTGGATCGCGGTCACCCCGCTGACCAGGGCGCGGATCTCGGCGTAGCGCAGCTGGGCGTCGCCCAGCCCGGCAGCCAGGAGCCGGTTCTGGGTGTCCCGGACCAGCGCCTGGTAGATGGGGCTGCCCCGCCACACGTACCGGTTGGTGAACAGCTTGGGTGGCTCCCAGGCGGCGAACACGTTGAACTGCGGGTGCCCGTGCAGGTCGATCATGCCCGGCAGGATGACCCCGTCGGTGTCGTGGACCCGCACTCCCTGGGGCTTCTGGGCCTGGACGGCCTCGATGTGGTGGCCGCCGCCGACGACCACGAAGCCGTCCTCCACCGGCCCCGAGGGCGTGAGCACACACCCCCGCAAGGCGATCGGCTCGGCCGGCGCCGCCCGCACCGCCAGCTCCCGCCCCATGTCGGGGGGCGCCATGGCGGCCGGGACCGCCGGGGCGACAACCCCGGCCCGGTAGGCCCGGTCGAATGGGCTCAGCCGCTGTGATCCAGCCACCCCCGAACCTTACCCTGCGGATCCCCCCTTGCCCTGGTGTGACGAACCGTCGAGCATGAGGACGCTGTGGCGCAGATCCCCTCAGTGGCCGGCGGGGTCCCCCTTGTGGCGACCAAGCTGTTCGCGCCCCGGCCCCGGCCCGACCTGGTCCCCCGGCCCCGGTTGCTGGCCCGGCTCGACGCCGGCCTCGGCGCCGGCCGCTGCTCGCTGCTGTCGGCGCCGGCCGGTGCCGGCAAGACCAGCCTGCTGGCCGCCTGGCTCGCCGAGCTGGACCGCCCGGTCGCCTGGCTCACCCTCGACGAGCGCGACCAGGACGCCGGCCTGGTCCTCCGCTACCTGGTCGCCGCCCTGCGGACGATCGCTCCCGACTGCGGCCGGGGGGCGCTGGCCTGGCTTGACGCCCCGCAGCCACCGCCACCCGAGGTTGTGGTCACCGGCCTGGTCAACGACCTGACGGCCCTGCCCGCCCCCGGCCTGCTGGTCCTGGACGACTACCACCTGGTGCGTGCGCCCGATGTCCACGCCGCGGTCGCGTTCCTCCTCGACCACCTGCCGCCGACCCTGCACCTGGTGGTCGCCAGCCGCGAGGACCCGCCGCTGCCTCTGCCGCGCCTTCGGGCCCGCCGCCAGCTCACCGAGGTGCGGGCCGGCGACCTGGGCTTCAGCGTCGAGGAGGCGGCCGTGTTCCTGGGCGAGGGCATGGGACTCCAGCTCGCCGACGCCGAGGTGGCGACGCTGGTCGACCGCACCGAGGGCTGGGTGGCCGGGCTGCAGCTGGCCGGTCTGGCCCTGCGGGACCGGCCCGACCCGGCGGGGTTCGTGGCCGCCTTCGCCGGCGGGCACCGGCTGGTGGCCGACTACCTGCTGGCCGAGGTCCTGGACCGGCAGCCACCCTCGACCCGGCGGTTCCTGCTGACCACCGGCGTGCTCGACCGGCTGTGCGCCCCGCTGTGCGACGCCCTGCTGGCTCCCGGCCCTGGCGACAGCCAAGGGGTCCTGGAGGCGCTGGAGCGGGCCAACCTCTTCCTGGTGCCCCTTGACGACCGGCGGGTGTGGTTCCGCTACCACCACCTGTTCGCCGACGCCCTGCGGGCCCGCCTGGCCCGGGAGGCCGGCCCGGGAGCGGCGGCCGCCCTCCACCGGCGGGCCAGCGCCTGGTTCGGCCGGGAAGGGCTGCTGCCGGAAGCGGTCGGCCACGCGCTGGCCGGCGACGCGGCCGAGGACGCGGCGACCTGGATCGAGGCGCTGACGCCAACGCTGTTCGCGACCATGAGCATCCACCAGACGCTGGCGGCCTGGCTGGCGGCACTGCCCGAGCCGGTCGTGCGGGCCCGGCCGCCGCTGTGCCTGGCGCAGGCCTGGCTGCTGATCCACCGGGTCGAGCTGGAACCGGCCGCCGCCTGGATCGACGCGGCCGAACGGGCGCTGCCCGCGGCCGACGACGCCCGCCCGGCACGCGGCGCGGTCGCGGCCACGCGCGCCTACATGGCCACCGTCGCGCCGGACGCCGCGCCGGATCAGGCCATCGCCTGGGCCGAGCGGGCGCTGGCCGACCTGGCCCCGGACGACGTCGCCTTCCGCGGCATCGCCGGCATCAGCCTCGGGCAGGCCAGCCTCGCGCTGGGCCGGCTCGACCGGGCCGAGCGGGCCTTCGCGGAGGTCGCGGCGGCGGCGCGGGCGGCCGGCCTGGTCCAGGGCAGCCTGACCGCAACCACCCAGCAGGTCAACGTCCAGCGACTCCGCGGCGCCCGCCGGCAGGCGCTGGCCACCGGCCGTGCGGCCCTGGCCTGGGCCAGCGAGCACGTCGTGCCCTCGACCGTTGGGCGGCTGCGGACGGTGCTGGCCGAGCTGCTGCTCGACGAGGACGACCTGACGGCGGCGTGGCCGTTGGCGACTGAAGGGCTGGCTGCCCCGCGCGAGTTCGGGAACGCGCCGCCGCTGGTGCTGCTCGCGAGCCTTCCCCTGGTCCGGCTGCGGCTGGCCCAGGGCGACGCGGCCGCGGCGGGAGCCGTGCTGGCCGAGGTCCGGCCGCTCGTCCAGCACGGACCGTTCGCGATGGTGACCCAGCTGCTGGAGGCGGCCGAGGCCCGGGTGCGCCTCGCCCTGGATGACGGAGCGACCGCGGTCGCCTGGGCCAGCGCCGTCGCCTGGGCCGCCCCTGTCGAGCCGGCGGCGCTGGCGGACATGCTCAGGTTCGGCGCCGCCGGCGTCGAGGCCGCGGGCGTCACGCCGGCGCGGGTTCTGGTCGCCCAGGGGAGGGCCACCGGCGACGCCGCCCTCCTCCAGCAGGCCGGGCGTCACCTGGCGGCCGCCTGGCAGCTGGCCGAGGGCCACGGTCTGGGCTGGCTGCGGCTCCGGGTCCTGATCCTGCGGGCGCTGCTCGCCGACGCCCAGGGCGACCGCGAGGCGGCGCGCGCGTCGCTGGCGGTGGCGGTCGCCGAGGCCGAGCCGGAGGGCGTCATCCGCCCCTTCCTCGACGAAGGGGCACCGATGACGGCGCTCCTGGCCGAGCTGCGGGCGGCGGGGGGAGGGCCCAAGCGGCGGACCGGGCTGGTCGAGCCGTTGACCGAACGGGAGCAGGAGGTGCTGCGGCTGCTGGCCGCCGGACGCTCCAACGCCGAGATGGCGGCCGAGCTGTTCGTCGAGCAGAGCACGGTCAAGACCCACCTGATCCACCTGTACCGCAAGCTGGGCGCCCACAGCCGCACCCAGACCGTGGCCCGCGCCCGCGCCCTCGGGCTGCTGGACTGACCCCGGCCGCAGGTTCCACCCCGGTTCTCCACCCTTTGGTGGACGCCTCCCCACCGGCCACGCCGCCAAGCTGGCCACGAGACGGTCCCGGACCAAGGAGGTAGCCATGTCGGTCACGCTTCCGGCCTTCACGCCGCTGGAGGACAGCCTGTTCCTGACCCTGTACGGCAGGGCCCTCGACAACCGCCAGCCCCACCCCATCCTCGGCGACGC
>Ga0081538_10002567_pt1 | contig 17633 bp, 17 predicted proteins | sample TabmetS5T2R1_FD_71022 | JGI IMG/M metagenome (GOLD analysis project Ga0081538, IMG submission 71022) | Tabebuia heterophylla rhizosphere microbial communities from the University of Puerto Rico - S5T2R1 | ecosystem: Host-associated > Plants > Roots > Rhizosphere ... | reverse complement strand
CGTGGGATCCAAGAACTCCATCAGTGCGATCTCCCCGCAACAGAAGGGCGGAAAGACCTACAGGTTCAGCTCCTGGTCGGATGGGGGAGCGCAGACGCACGACATCACCGCTCCAGCCACCGCAACCACCTACACCGCCCGGTTCACTAGGTAGGGTGCTCTTGCCGGTGTGGCGAGCTACCTGGTGAGAGTGATCGGGGTTGGCGGCACCTGGACGTGCTGCACGCCGGTGTCGCCTTCCACATATCCGGAGGCGCTCCATGCCGCCGCACCCCGCCGAAAGCGCTTGCCGCCGGTGCCGGTCAGCGTGACCTCCAACGGCTGCGACGTGCCATCACAGACCGAGGGTTCCAGGTAGCCAAAGCTGGCCACGGTGCCGCCCGGGCGACCCTGCTCGATGCTCAGGTCGATCACGCCCCGATCGGGGAGGCCGGTTGCGAACGGGCCACAGGTGTAGGTGCCGCGCAGCACGACGCTGGTTCGGTCGGGGCCGAGGGTCGCCGTCTCCGCCGCCAACGTCAGGCCGGGATCGGCCGCCGCGCCCACGGCCGAGGCCAGGATCGCTGTCAGCACGAGCAGGACCATGACCGCCCTGCGGGCCATTCTGGACATCGCTGCTCCTTTGGACGATGTGTCGCACTCTGGAAAGGCTACCTACCCGTCGTCAGCGCCGCCCCGGACGCCCAGCGGGTCCAGTCGACCTCCGGGCGCGCCTGCGCTGGCGCCAGGCCCAGTCGGCCAGGCCGCGATGATGAGCGCGGTCAGCCGGCTGGTGCGTGAAGGGTGCACAAAACCCGTTCATGCAGCTCGCGGTAGTCGTGTGGGAGACCGCCGAGGGGTCGCGTCGACGCACGGCGCCGTGGCCCTCGTCCTGAGCATGGTCAGCCTGGCGGGTTGGGCTCAGCGCTACAACGATCAGCAGCCAGTCCAAGCAATCGGTACGGACCCAATGCTCGTCGTACGCGTTCGCTGTGGGTGCCGGACGGGCGTCGCCACCACCCCCTGAGCGGAACACGTCGTCGAAGCTGCGAGAACTTCGCATCATGGTCGCGGACAAGGAAGCGCACGTGTCCCCCGCTCGCCTAGCACCAGCAGGAGGTTGCGGGCCTGCTGGGTGACCCAGGGCCTCATCCTTATCAGAGATCGACGGCTGGGCGCTGTGCTATCCGGCCTTTCGGCTGGTCGTGCTACTCCATAAGTCCTACAAGGATGGGGTGAACGATGGCCCTAGGCCCCCACGGCACGGGCTGCGGGGGCCACCGCCAACCACGACCGCCCACGATCCAATCCCAGCGTGGCATATCACGCCGCGATTTGTGTCGGCTCGGGGCTGGTGTTAGGCGGAGGTGGATACTTCTTCCGTCTCGGTGAGGTAGGTCTGCAACTCGAGGCCGTCGAAGCGAAAGAGGCTGTCGGTGGGCCCACGCTGGTCCCGGCTCGGGTCCTTGGAGACCGGCACCAGGGTGACCTGGCGCAGCCCCTCCTCCTGCTCGGCCAGGATCCGGCGGAGCGCATCGGTCACGGTGACGAGCTTGGTCTGGGGGGTCAGCGGGTGGGCAAGGCGAACGTCGGTCCTGGCCCGCGGCTCGCTGGGCACCTCGCAATGGCCCTCGTCACCGAAGCAGCCGCCGTGGCCGAAGACCACGAACCGCCCGGCGTAGCCGTGCTCGGCCGTCCTGGGCGTGCTCGCGTCCGCGGTCGGGTTGTTGAGGAACACGCGTACCTCATAGGAGGTCTCGCTGTGATCGACCCCCGAGAAGACCAGATCGGCGCGGGTGAACCGGCCTTCCTCGGGACTGGTGGGCCGGAAGGAGACCTCGGCCACGAGCACGCCGGGCGCCGCGCCCGTCGACATTGATGCGGCAGGGACCATGGCTGCCTCCTAGCTGGTCTGCACAGCGTACTCGTAGCCGAGCAGGGAGATGTCCAGCGTCTGGCGGACCGTCATGGGAAACGGGGCCAGCGCGAGGTCGAGTGTCTGGGCGGGTGGCAGGGATCCGGGATGGGCCAGCTGCCAGAGGTACCACAGCCGGTCGATCATGGCGTGATGGGACCAGAAGACCGGGTCGAAGCCGGCCACCGGGACCGCGGACATGCTGCCGCCGACCCACACATGGACGTCGTTGTGGACGTTCTCCAACCGAAGGCTGAAGTCGCTGAAGGTCGGCGCCCGCAGGATCGACCGGACCGTGCGGTCCCGGGGAAGCTCATCGGGCAGGTCGGGGTCTCGACGAGTACGGGGTGGATCGTCATCGGTCAGCGCGCCGGGCAGCCGTTCCCTGACCAGCTCCAGCTCGGCCGGGGGCAGGAGCACCTCGCTGTCAAACAGGGGATTGGCCCGCCCGTCCTCCCGCGCCTGGGGCGCATGGGTGGGCGGCAGCCCATCCTGGTGCGCGGTCGCCGAGGTCCAGTCCCACCACGGGACGGCCACCTCGGGCACGCGGTCCTGCAACGCCAGCTCGAAGAAGTACAGGTAGGCCCGATGCCAGGGCAGGAACAAGATGTCCCCGTGCCGGCACTGGATGGGCAACGGCAACCCGTGGAGACCGGCGTGAAACTGGTAGCCACGCTCGTCACGGAGCCCCATTACCGCCAGGTAGGCCTCCCGCAGCGCCTCGACCTCTGCCGCCGTCAAGGCATAGACGCTCTTTCGAACTCCCATGGTCCCCCCACTGCGGCGTGGCGCACGGTCAGGTCGAGGCCGGGATGGCCAGAAATCCGAGTAGCCGGACACCAACGGCATGGTATGGCAGGCTTCGGGCGGTCGAGAAGAGCGCGCTGACGCCCAAGCCCGCGAGAGAGCTTGACCCGCGACGGCTTCACCGCGGCGAAGATCGACCGGCTAGCAGAGCGAACGGCCACTCGGCGTGGCCGGTAGTGCGCCAAGAGTCGCCGGACGAGCTGGCCAACCCCGCGGCTCTCCCCGCAGACGGTACTTGGTCAGATGCTGGGCCACCCAGGAGGCGGACCAGGTCACCCGGGCCAGCGCCGCCTGGCCGCTGAGGCTGGGGTGGAAGAAGTCCAGAGTGCTGACTTGGCTGGCGCTGAACCGATAGTTGTAGACCGCTCCGCCATTCCAGCGGCAGCTGGCTCCAGCGCATCTGGTGCAGCCAGTGTCGAACTCCACCGCTCGGGACCATGGGTCTCCTGCAGGGTGTACCGCCTTGACGATGCCCGGTCCGGGCGGTCGGTCGGTGAAACCGGCTTCCTGATCCGACCGCCGATAGCGCAGGGCGGGCACAGCGCCTGGACTGTTGATTGCGGCAGCGCCGGCAGCCGGTCACTTGTCTTCTTTATCACCGGATGGGACGATATGATCAGAGATCGCTGCCGACTCCCACCCGGACGGGTCACGCCCGACCGTCTCCCCCTCTGGCCGACTGGAGCTCTCCAGGCAGAAGCAGTGCATCGGGAGGAGCAGGGAAATGAGCGACATGAGATTTGCTGCAGAGCCCAGCTATGCGAGCCACCGCCATTTCGACGCCAGCGTGAGCGACGACGGGCAGGGGTTCACCGTCACGCTCGAGACCGTCCAGACCACCGTCGAACCCGGCGGAACAAGGCTGCCATTCGCGTCGCATGTGTTCTCGATGGTGTGGCCGGTGGAGGGACCGGACAGTGTCGTAGGCTTCTCCCTCAACGCCGGCGGCTATGCGGAAGTGTACGACGGCGCGAGCGGGTATGCGGTGTTGAGTGGGAACGGTAAGACGAGCGTGAACCATTGTCCTCCGGGAACCCGTCAGGATTTCGATCAAGCACTCGAGCTCGAAGCAGGTTGGGCGTCCGAGTGCCGGGTAACCATCTTCCTTCTCGTAGAACGCGACTCGGCTGCGCGTGCGGCTTCCGCGCATCTCAGGATCCGTTCCCTCGACGGTCGGATCAGGCCCGCCCTTCGGACGTATAGTGTCGTCAAAGGCGATAGCCTGTCGAAGATCGCCGCGAAGCTGAATTTCCCGGGTGGTTGGGAGGCGCTCTACCGGCTCAACCGCGAGGTCATCGGCCCCGACCCGAACGTCATCAGGCCGGGCCAAGTCTTACAGCTTCGGTAGGGACGGCAGCTTCGGTAGGGAACGGCGGCCAGCACCCAGCGAGGCATGTCATGTCGCCATGGGAACTCCTGCCGTGGAGCAGCGGCTGGTCACCGTCGACGAGATCCGCTCGACTAGGGAGCGGCTGGCCGGGAGCATCCGGCTGACCCCCCAGGGCCCCGGCATAGTGCCGATTCGTCTTGATGGTCGGCGTGGACGGTAGTCCGTGGTGAACGTGGAGCAGGCACGGACTCCAGCGATCATGTGGCTGCCAACACTCATGATGGTGCTGTTGCATCTGCTGTGAGTGAGCCTCGAGTAGGCAGACTGTTGGCATGAGAACCCGCTCCCGACCTACTCCCACCGCACGGACTGCGTTCGCCGGCTTCCGCTTCCCGCCCGACGTGACTGTGCTGGCGGTCCGTTGGTACCTGCGCTTCGGCCTGTCCTACCGCGACGTCGAGGAACTGCTGGCTGAGCGTGGTGTGGAGGTCGACCATGTCACCGTGTACCGGTGGTGCAGCGGTTCACGCCGCTGCAGGCTGAGGCTGCCCGCCCCCTGCCGGCCCGCTGTAGGAGATCGCTGGTTCATGGATGAGACCTACGTGAAGGTCGCCGGGCAGTGGCGGTACGTGTACCGAGCACTCGACCAGTTCGGCCAGGTCATCGACGTGTTCGTCTCTTCGCGGCGCGACCTTCGAGCAGCTCGCCGCTTCTTCGAGCAGGCCATCGGTGCGACCAAGGGCACGCCGGTCGAGATTGTCACCGACCGAGCACCGAGGTACCCAGCTGTGCCGGATGAGCTGTTGCCGGGGCCTGGCATCGCACCGACCAGTACGCCAACAACCGCGTCGAGGCCGACCACGGCCGTCTGAAGTCGAGACTCCGACCAATGCGCGGGCTCAAGCAGGACCACAGCGCCAGGGTTGTGATCACTGGGATGGCTTCGTCCAGAACCTGCGACGCGGGCACTACGAACTCGCGGTCGAGGAGCCGGTGAACCAGCGGGTGGCGGTTGCATTCGACGAGCTCGCCTTGGCGATCTGATCCTGGATTAGCGCACGGCGTCAGCATGCCGCGCGCTGACCAGACGCAACAGAGCCTGCTCGGCTACCCGACCGCGATCGTGCGCTACTGCGCGCGGAGGCGTGGATGCCAACCCCGCGCGCCGGGCTGTGGTAGTCGACCCAGGCCGCGTACTTCTCCGACAGCGAGAAGGACTTGCGGGCCTGGGCCCAGCCCTGCCCGATCAGCTGGGTGGCGGCGCCCTGGTGGGCGCGGGCGAGCACCCGGGCGAGCTCGGCCGCCTGGGCGAGGACCGGGTCGGCGGCGAGCAGGAAGCCGGCCAGGGCTGCTGGGAGGTCCGGGTCGGGCGGCGTGCTGGCGTTGTGGTAGCGGTTCAGAAACCGCTCGTCGTCCATGCCAGGGGTCGACCTCCGGGGCTTGCGCGCTCGTCCGCCTGGGCCGGCGGCTGCACCAGGTACCCACGCGAGGACCCATCACAGACACCCTCATTCAGGCTCAGCTCACCGCCTTCTTCACGAGCGCGGCGATCCTCGCCTCGTCGGCGGCGGTCAACTCGGTCAGCGCGAAGGCGACCGGCCACATGGCGCCGTCGTCGAGGTTCGCCGCGGCGTCGAAGCCGAAGGTCGCGTACCGCGACTTGAACTTGTCAGCGGCTTGGAAGAAGCAGACGATCTTGCCGTCCTTGGCGTAGGCGGGCATGCCGTACCAGGTCTTCGGCGAGAGGGCCGGGGCGCTGGCCGTGACGATGGCATGGAGCCGCTCGGCCATGGCCCGATCGGGTTCTGGCATCTCGGCGATCTTGGCGAGCACGTCGCGTTCCCCGGCCTCCCTGTCCCTGCTCGCGCGCGCTTCCGCCTTCAGCTCTCGGGTGCGCTCCTTCATCGCGGCCCGTTCCTCGTCGGTGAGTCCCTCGAACCTTGCAGGGTTCCTCTCTGCCATTGCGAACTACCTCCTTACGCCGAATGCGTCCCAGCCGCTTGACCTCCGGTGCGAATCGCCGGACGGCCCAGTGGAGCTCGTTGATGCGGACAACGGATATATCGCCTCACCCGCGGCGGTAGCGGGCGACCGCGATGGAGGCGAACACCAGCACCAGCGCGGCCGACCAGGCCAGCGAGCGGGCCACATAGTAGCTGGCGGGGTGGCCCAGCAGGGCCTCGGCGGCCGGGCCGCCGGTGAGGGCGCGCACGGCCTCGATCATGGAGGTCACCGGTTGGTGGGCGGCCACGGCCCGAAGGCCGTCGGGCATGGAGGAGACCGGGACATAGGCGCTGGAGACGAAGGTGAACGGGACCAGGACAAAGGCCAGGCCCTGGGCCGCCTGGGCGTTGCCCGCGAACAGCCCGGCGGCGATGAACACCCACTCGAAGGCGAAGCTGAACACCAACACCAGGGCCAAGGCCAGCAGGGCGGCGCCGATGCCGCCCTGGAGCCGGAAGCCGACCGCAAAGCTGGCGGCCGTCATGACCAGCAGCCCCCAGCTTTGGGTGGCGGTGTCGGCCACGGCCCGCCCGGCCAGCACGGCGCTGCGGGGGATGGGCAGGGAGCGGAGCCGGTCGAACAGCCCCTGGGCCCGGTCCTCGGTGATGTTGAGGGCGGCCCCCATCCCCTGCCAGATCAGCATGGTGGTCACGATGCCGGGGACGACGAAGCCGACATAGCCCAGGGGGCCGGCCCCGATCGCGCCGCCGAACAGGTAGCGGAAGATGACCAAAAACAGCACCCCTTGCACGGTGGTGGTCCAGACCAGCTGCGGGGTCCGCCAGAACTTGCGCAGGTTCCGCCCGGCGATCACGGCCGTGCTCGCGGTGAGCGACGCCCGGCGGGGGGCGACAACAGCAACGCTGGCCATGACGAACCTTCCTCTCTCGCTCGCTCTCGCTCGCTCTCGCTCTCGCTCGCTCGCGCTCGCTCTTACGCGGTGGTGGGGTCAACCGACCGGGGCGCCCGCCGGACCGACCGGGTCGTCGGCGGGTGCCTCGGGCTGGGGCGGGGGGTGGCCGGTGAGGGCCAGGAACACCTCGTCCAGCCGCGGCTGGCGCAACGCCACCTCCTCCAGGGCGATGGCCCGCCGCTCCAGGGCCGGCAACACCCGGGTGAGCTGGTTGGTCCCCCCCGCCACGACCACCGTGACCCGCCGGGTCGCCTCGTCCAGCTGGGCCGGGCCGCTGCCGACCTGGGTGAGGGCCTGGGCGACCTGGGCCAGGGCGCCGCGGTCGCGGAGGCGGACCTCGATGACGTTGTGGCCGGTGCGCTGCTTGAGCTCGGCCGGGGTGCCGTGGGCGATGGCCCGGCCGCGGTCGATGATCACGATCTGGTCGGCCAGGCGGTCGGCCTCCTCCAGGTACTGGGTGGTCAACAGCACGCTGGTGCCCTGGCCGACCAGCCGGCGGATGGCGTCCCACAGCTCGAGGCGGCTGGCCGGGTCCAGCCCGGTGGTCGGCTCGTCCAACAGCAGCAGCCGCGGCGTGCCGACCAGGCTGGCCCCCAGGTCCAGCTTGCGGCGCATCCCGCCCGAGTAGGTCCGCACCAGCCGGTCGGCCACCTCGACCAGCCCGAGCTGGGCGAGCACCCCGGTGCTGGTGGCCCGGGCGGTGGCCCGGTCCTGGCCGAACAGCCGCGCCACCATCTCCAGGTTCTCGCGCCCGGTCATGGTCGCCTCCACGGCGGCGAACTGGCCGGCCAGCCCGATCGAGGCCTGCACGGCGAGCGGCTGGCGGGCGACGTCGTGGCCGAAGACGCGCAGGGTGCCCGCGTCGGGCCTGGTCAGGGTGGCGATCAAGCGCACCAAGGTGGTCTTGCCGGCCCCGTTGGGCCCGAGCACGGCCAGGACCTGGCCCTGGTCGGCGACCAGCTCCAACCCGTCGAGCGCGGTCGTGGCCCCAAAGCGCTTGACCACCCCGCTGGCCTGGATCATCGGCGTCATCGGTGGCCCCTCCCGTTAGTCGTCTGCAGGAAGGTCGCGTGAACAGTGATGTTTGACCGCGGCAGAACGGCTAACGCCGCAATCGGGACAAGCAGCAGCGTCAGCCCGCCGGACAACACCAGCCCTCCGGTGGTGCCGGCCAGTTCGATCAACGGTCCGCCGACCATCAGCCCAAGCGGAGCGGCCACCATCCAACCGGTCGTCCAGAGCGTGACGACCTGCTGTTGTTCGTGGGAGGCGAGGCCGGACTGGAGGAAGCTGTACGCGACGGGCGTGAACGGCGCCCACACCAGGCCGCCGAGTCCAGTCACGATCATCGCGGCGGTGAGGCTCTCGGTGAAGGCGAGCGCCATCGGGCACAGCGCCCACAACGCGATGATCGCGATCAGCAGATGCCGTTGGGGGAGATTCCGCAGCTGCGTCACCAGCGCGGCACCGACGAACGCACCAACCCCCAGCGCACCCCACATGAGGCCCAGTCCGGACGCATCGGCGTCCAGGGTGCCGCGCACAAAGAGCGGCAGGGCAACCTCGATCGGCATATAGAAGAAGTTGAAGAAGAACACGACGAGCAGCAGGCGCGCGGCCACCGGATGCCGGTGGAGGATGCGCCAGCCAGACTCACGGGACGGTGAGCGGCGGACCTCGTCACGAGGCTTGACGACGCGTGGCACGGACGCCAGGACGGCGGTCAGCAAGATCAATGCGCCGCCGGCGTCGAACAGGAGGGCGGCACCTGCGCTGGTAGAGGCGACGATCAGCCCGCCCAGGACCGGGCCGACGATGTAGAGCGCGAAGGTGGCGTTGAGGCCGAGCAGGCCGTTGACCGCGAACCGTCCCGACACACCCGCCATCGAGGTGGCCAGCAGACGTCGGCTGCTCGATCCGGCCATTCGGAAGGTCGCGCCCAGGAGCAGGCCGACGATGAGCACCGGCAGGGAGAGGCGCTGGGCGACGGCCAGGAGGCCGAGGCCGGCGAGGGTCAGAGATCGCAGCACGCAGTCGGCGATCAGGAGCGTCCGTGGTGGCACCCGCACCCGGCCCAGCCCGATGGCCAGCGCCACGATCGTGGAGAGGACAAACGGCGCCGCCTCTACCATGGCGATGGCGATGGCCTTGGGCACGCTGCCGTGGATCGAGAGTGCCTGCACGGGCATGGCCACGAGGATCATGCCGGTACCGACGTTGGCCAGAAGATCGCCCAGCAGGAGACCAGCCACGCGTGGGTTGCTGCGCAGCACCTCGCGATAGGACAGGTTCGCCTCGCGAGTTGGGCCGTCGGCGCCGGGCATAGGCTGGTCTCCTCGGGACGTAGCTACTGCTCGTCGTGGCCGAGGTCGATGATCCAGTCGGCGTGCGCCATGACCGCCTGGTGGTGCTCGATGACGACGATCGCCTTGCCGGAGTCGACGAGCAGCACGTCCGGTTCTCCTTGTCGGCGCCGTCGAGCCGGTGACAAGGATCATCGTCCGTTCTCCTCAGCCGCTGGCACCTCACGGGTACCCACCGGACTCGCGGGAGGGATGTTCTGGTTGCGGTGGAGGACGTTGGTCGGGTCGTAGCGTCGCTTGAGCTCCTGCAGGCGCTCGAACACCGTGCCGCCAAAGGCGGCACGTACGCGTTCGACCGGTTCGTCAGCTTGCATGTAGTTGATGTAGCCACCGGCGCTGACCGACCAAGGCTGGATCGCTGCCGCCGTAGCTCGCGCCCAGGCCACGTATCGCTCGTCGAGCGCGCCGTCTTGCCAGCTCGCCATCACCGTGATGTTGAACGCGGCGTCGCGAAAACCGATGGCACCGTCAGGAGCGTCGGCGTGCTTGGGAGCGCCGTGCAAGGACTCGATCAAGATTTCACCGGGCGGCCGGCCCAGCGCGAGGATCCCCTCGCACAACTCCTCAACTAGCTCGTCTGCGAGCTCACGCGCGAAGTGCCCCTTCCAGTAGTGCCGGTTGTGCCCGTAGGCTGCGTCGAACACGCGCTGCTGCTCCAGGAAGGAGTGCGCGCGCACGCGGTCGTCGCGCAGGCCTGGTCCGGAGCGGAGCACCCGCAGCGCATCGGGATCGGCAGCTGCGCCCGTGTAGCAGGGCGCGATGATGACCGACGGCGCCAGCGCGTCGTCCACGGAGATGACCGCCTGGCAGCTGAGGTCTCGGGGAGAGCTCGCGACGACGTCGCGGAAGCGGCAGAGCGCGTCGCGGACCCCCCTCCCGCCGAACACCAGCGTGCCGCCGACAACCGAATCCAGTGGATGCAAGCGCAACTCAAGCCGCGTTGCCACGCCGAAGTTGCCACCCGCGCCACGAAGCCCCCATAGCAGCTCCGCATGCTCGTCGGTGTTGGCGTGGACGATCCTCCCGTTGGGGATCACCAGCTCGGCGGCGATCAGGTTGTCGCACGTCAGGCCGTGCTGGGCGGTGAGATGGCCGATCCCGCCGCCCAGGGTTAACCCGCAGACACCGGTAGAACCCACCACGCCGCCGGGGGTCACCAGGCTGTGCGCCTGTGTCGCCTGGTCGAAGTCGACCCAGGTCGTTCCGCCCTCCGCGCGAGCGATCCGAGCGTCGCCGTCGACCTGGACACCTCGCAGCAGCGACAGGTCGATCACCAAGCCGCCGTCGAGGACGCAGTGCCCGGCGGGATTGTGCCCGCCGCCACGCACCGCGACCTGCAGGTCGTGCACGCGGGCGAAATCGAAGGCGGTCGCCACGTCCCCTGGCCCGATGCACCGCGCGATCACCGCCGGCCGGCGGTCGACCATGGCGTTGAAGCAGATGCGCGCGGCGTCGTACCCGGTATCGGCGGGACCCAGCACCGGCCCGGCCAGGGACCTACGCAGCTCGCTCAGGCTCTCCTCGACGGTGAGGGCAGCCTCGTCAAAGTCCCTCATGGCACCTTCCTGTCAATCGACAAACCTCCTCGGTCAGCGCTCCCAGGCGACCGGGGCGCGCGGGTCGGGGGCATAGCAGCAGTAGCGGCCCGTGCGGATGGTGGCCGCCAGATGCCGCCCAAGCGCGGGGTCGGCGCGGGCCAGGTTGGCCATCGCCGCCCGGATCGCCCTGGTGACATTCAGCCGGGCCCGCTCGGCATGGGAGGCCGCCCGGCGGTCCCGGCCACCCAACCCCACCGCCCGGGCCAGCTCTCCGACCAGGAAGTCCCGCTCCGCACGGGTCTTGGCGGCACGGGCGGGGTCGTTGGCATCCTCGGCCTCCTCCAGCTCGGCCCGGAGCTCGACCAGCCGGGCCTGGTAGGCGGCCTTGGCGGTGGCGTCCAGCAGCACCCCGGCATCCCCGAGGTCTGGGCGCACCGTCAGCTCGCCATCCCTGGCCCGACCCCGTGGCTCCACCGCCGCCGCTGGCGCTGGGGGCCGCTCGGCTGCCTCCAGGTCGACGGTGTGGAGCTCTCGCCCGGGGTGAGCCAGCAGCCGGGCCAGGTGCCGCAGGCCCTTGGCGTCCCGCAGCCGCACCACCGCGCCGTCGAAGATGACGGTCCAGTACTCGCCTTCGCGGCGGAACAGGTTCCTGGAGGCCTCGGCCACGGCGGCGGTCGCGCCCGCCGCCGGCTGGGACGGGCCGCCGGCCTGGGCGGCTTGCACCGTCTGGATCTTCTCGGCGACCGCGGCCATCCCCAGGGTGCGGCCGGCGGCAAGTGCCCGATCCAACAGCCCCAATACCCCGCTCTGGTACCCGGCCTGACCTCGAGCCAGCAGCAGCACCGAGGCGGCGGCCGACCACCGGTGGCGCAAGCCGAACCGGCTCCGGCGGCGCGGCATGCTGGTTGGCTCCAGGTGGGATGTCGTCACCCCAGGCCTCCAATCCTCCGACCCTCATTGGTTGCCTGACGATGCGGTGCGGCGGTCCCGCGGCGCTCAACGGTCGCTCACGTCCGGATCGTGCGACCGGCCGCTGCAGTCGCCCATGCAGCCCCCCTGAGCGTCGCTCGCCGCGACCGTCGCACGACCAGGCCGAGACCAGGGCGGGCCACGCTCCCCACGCCGAAGGAGAGGAGCTGCGATGAAGGCCGTCAGGCTGCACGCCTACAAGGCGCCCCCGACCGTCGATACCGTGGCCGAGCCGGAGATCACCGGACCGTCCGATGTGCTCGTGCGGGTGGGCGGGGCCGGACTGTGCCGCACGGACCTGCACATCCGGGACGGGTGGTTCGCCGGCGCGGTCCCCGTCGACCTGCCGCTGACGCTGGGGCACGAGACGGCCGGGTGGGTGCACGCGGTGGGCTCGGCGGTCGAGCACGTCGCTGTCGGGGACACCGTGATCTGCCACCCCAACATCAGCTGTGGGCTGTGCCAGGCATGCCGTGCCGGTCAGGACATGCGCTGCGCGGAGGGCCTGAACTTCCCGGGGCTCACCCGCGACGGCGGGTTCGCGGAGCTGGTCAAGACGTCCGCCCGCGCGGTGCTGCCACTCGACCCCCGCGTCGAGCCGGCGGACGTGGCCGCGCTGGCCGACGCGGGCCTGGCCGCCTACCACGCGGTCCGCAAGGCGGTGCCGGTCCTGCAGCCGGGCGGCAGGGCGGTGGTGATCGGCGTGGGCGGGCTCGGCCACATCGGCATCCAGTGCCTGGGCGCGCTGACCCCGGCCGAGATCATCGCCGTCGACCGCAACTCCGAGGCGCTGAAGCTGGCCGAGCACTGCGGAGCGCACCACACCGTTCGAGCCGACGGCCGCCACGTCGACCGCGTACGCCAGCTCACCGACGGAGCCGGCGCGGAGGTGGTGGTCGACTTCGTCGGCGAAGGGGACGCCATCCAGGACGCCCTCGGCATGCTCGCCACCGGCGGCCGCTACTACGTGGTCGGCGACGGCGGGACCCTGTCCATCCCGACCTTGCAGCTTGTCCTGGGTGAGCTGGAGATCGTCGGCAACGCCGTCGGCACCGCCGACGACCTGGCGGCGCTGGTCCGGCTTGCCATGGCCGGACAGGTCACCGTGCGCACGGCCCTGTACCCGCTGGACGCGGCTGGCGACGCGATCGCAGACCTCGAGCACGGCCGGGTGCGCGGCCGGGCGACCCTGACGCCCTCGGCTGGGGTGTGACCTGGCCGGACGCTGCTAGGAACCCGCGCCGGCGCGGCGCAGCCAGCCGGTCATTCCCAGGCGCGCGAACTGGTCGACCGCCGCGTCCAGCAGCGGCCGGGCTGCGTCGCGGCGTCCGGCGCGCTGGTGCATCAGCGCCTCGTCGAAGTCCACGATCGCGCGCAGCGGCCGTGCGCCCTGGGCGTCCAGCACCGTGCGGGCCTTGGCGAACCACTGGCTCGCCTCGTCGTGGCGGCCGTCGAGGGCACACAGCCGGGCCAGCGCCAGCCGCACGTCCATCATCGGGAACCGGAAGTCGCCCGGGAGCACCTTGTCCCGCAGCGCCGCCTCGATCACCGGTAGATGGTCGCGCCGGTCCAGCAGCCACAGGGTCTCGGCGGCATCGCAGGTGGTCCGCAGGAAGGTCCAATCCCAGGGGGCGCCCCGCTGCAGCCCCGGCAGGGCCCTGGCGAGCAGCTGCAGCGCCCGATCGCGCCGGCCGAGTCGCGCCTGGGCTCTCGCCATGATCACGTCAAAGGCGGCCTGCGCCCATCGCACGATCTGGCCCCGTGTCCTCGCGGAGAACTCCACGATCAGGCTCAGGAGATCCTCCCACCCTTGGTCGGTCGCCAGCGCGAGGGCATCGTCGGTGCCGGCGATGCCGTGCACCCGCTGCCAGCCCCACGGCCCTGCCGCGATGCGATCGCCCACGGCATGGCACTCCGCGAGCGCGGCGCGGCCGGCCTCCAGCTGCCCGAGCACAATGTGGCAGCGGGCCACGCCACCGAGGCAGTAGGCCTCACGGGCGAGCTGGCCGCGGGTGTGCGCCTCGGCCGCCTCGGCGGTAAAGCGCGGCAGGGCGCCCGCGTAGTCGCCAAGCAGGAACAGTCGGACCGTGGAGTCCTCGGCCACGTCGGGGGGGATGCGCTGGCGCGTCCCGTAGATCGCCGCGACCGCATAGCGGAGCAGGTCGACACGCCCGGTCAGGGCCCCGGCGCGGTGCAGGATCCGCAGCGCCTCACGGCGCTCGGGCGCGTCGGGGACGATCCCTGGGTACTCTGGGTCGGCCGCGTCGCGCCGATCCAGCTCCAGCAGCGTCAACGAGGCCCAGACCGCGTCGTCGCGCTCGTCTGCGTAGGCCAGCCCCTGCGGCACCAGCAGCCAGGCATGCCCCGCGCTGTCGGCATTGGTGAACGTCGAGGCGACCTCGGCGAGGTAGCCGGCGGCCGCCTGGCGACTCTCGACCGCGGCCAGCTCGTCGGCCGCCTCGGAAGCCACCTTGACCGCCTCGTCCAGGCGCAACGCCCAAGCCAGCGCCAGCCCCAGCCGGGCCCGCAGCCGGGGAAGGCGCGCATCCCCCGGCGGCGCCAGCTCGCGCGCCACCGCGAGGAAGGAGGCGGCCTCGCCGTATGCGCTGGCTGCCTGCGCCTGCTCGGCAGCCTCCAGCGCCGGCGCGACCCCGGCCTCGGCGCCGGGCAGGACCGCGCTGCGCTGATACTGCGCAGCCACCTCGCCGGCAGCGACCCGTGCGGGGGAGACCGCCCGGGCGGCCTGCAGCGCGTGGGCGAGCCGGCGGTGCAGCCGCAGCCGGCGCGAGGGGTTGAGGTCGGCGTAGACGGCGTGGCGGATGAGCGCATGGCCGAACTGGTAGCGCTCGGGCGCCACGTCGGCCTCGACCAGCCCGGCCTGGAGCAGCTCGTCCAGCGCGGCCAGCGCGGCGGCGTCCTCCAGCTCCGCGACCTCGGCGACGACCGCGAACGGGAAGGGCGCCTCGAAGCCGGCGGCGATGTCCAGGAACCGGTTGGCCTCTGGTGACAAGCGCGCCCGCCGGCGGGCCAGCACGTCCCGCAGTCCCTCGGGGACGATCTCCAAGGGCAGGTCGGCCTGGAGCGCCCCGTCGGCGTCCACCCGCAGCGCCTGCACCTCCAGCAGGTGGCGGAGCACCTCGCGGGCGAAGAACGGGTTGCCGCGGGTCTCTTGCTGGATCGCGCCGGCAAGCGCCGCCGATACCGGCGCGTCCGTCAGCGCGCCGAGCAAGCGCCCGAGCGCGTCGGCGGCCAGACCCCGGAGGTGCACGGCGGTCACTTGGGCCTCCGCGCGCAGGGCGCCGAGGGCGTCCACGAGGTCCGCACCGGCCTCGCCGCTGCGGTAGGCCCCAACCAGCAGCAGTCGCTGCCGCGCCGCCACGCGCGCGAGGTGGCGCAGCGTCTCCAGGGTGCTGGCGTCGGCCCAGTGCAGGTCGTCCAGCACCAGCACCACCGGCCCGTGCGCGGCCAGACCGGCAAAGAACCGTGCCACCGCGTCCAGCAGGCGCAGCCGCTCCTCGTCGGGCTGCAGCGGCGCGGCGGTCGGAAGGTCGGGCAGCCGCTCGCGCAGCGCCGGGACCAGCTGGGCGAGCGGGCCGGCGGCCGAGCCGAGGTCGGCCCGCAGCCTGGCCGGACTGGCCTGGGCCGCGTACCCGGCGATGGCCTCCACGAACGCCTGGTAGGGCGGCACCCACGCGCCTTCCAGGCAGCGCCCCGACAGCACCAGCCCACCGCGCCGACGGGCGGATGCGGCGAGCTCCTGTAGCAGCCGGGTCTTGCCGATCCCCGGCTCGCCCACGACCGTCACGACCCCGCCGCCGCCGGCCGCGGCCGTGTCGTAGACGCCCAGCAGCCTGCGCAGCTCCTCCTCGCGGCCGTACCACGGAGCGGCCGCCGGAGCCGGCGCCGGTTCGGGTGGCCGCCAGGCGAGGGCGGGATCCTGGTGGAGGATCGCTTCATGGAGGTCCTGCAGCTCGGGACTAGGGTCGACGCCCAGCTCGTCTCGCAGCGTGCGTCGCAGGGCGTGGAACCCTTCCAGTGCCTCGGCCTGCCGGCCATCCCGATAGCGCGCCAGCAGCAGCTGCCCCCACCTGCGTTCGCGCAGCGGATGGCTGGTGACCATGACCTCCAGCTCCCCCACCAGGTCGTGATGGCGGCCCAGCGCCAGCTCGGCGTCGGCGAGGTCCTCGCGCGCGGCCTCGCGCAGCTCCTCCAAGCGGGCGGCCGCCGCCTGCGCGAACGGCTGGTCGGAGAACTCCGCCAGCGCCGGCCCGCGCCACAGCGCCAGCGCCTCGCGCAGCAGCCGCGCCGCGGTCGCCGGGTCGCCCGCGGCCGCGGCCTCGCGGCCCTCGGCGACCAGCCGCTCGGCCAGGTGAGCGTCCACCACATCGACCGGTGCCTGCAGCCGGTACCCCGCGGGGTCAGTCAGGATCTGCACCCCTCCGGCCGTCCCGAGGGCGCGGCGCAGCCGGAGGACGTAGTTCTGCAGCGCGTGCGCGGCGGAACGCGGCGTGCGCTCACCCCACAGCGCCTCGGCCAACCGGTCCTGGCTGACCGCCTCGCCCAGGTGCAGGGCGAGCACCGCGAGCAGGCAGCGCTCCTTGGCCGCGCCGAGCCGCACCGGCCCCGCCGGCCCCAGCAGCTCCAACGACCCCAAGATCCGAAGCGTCGGTCCACCCGCCCCCATCATGAGCTCCTCCAGCTATGGAGGTTGCCGGTGACCTGGGCGTGTCGGCCCAGACCACCAGCCGCCGGCATGCCCGCCGGCGCGACGGCGGCGTGGCCGGAATGCGCACCGCCCGCCAGGGCAAGTCGGCCCAGCTCGGCCCCGCCGGGCTGGGCAAGATTCGGCGGCGGACCGCGGGGCGGACGCTGGTGCTGCGCCACCGGTACCGGCGTTGCAGGCAGCTGTCGATGTGCGGGCTGGTGGCCTACCGGCCCGGCCCGGGCGACCGGCAGGAGCCGGCGACCTGGATGGGCTTTGAGCTGCTGGAGGGCGCCGACGACACCCGCCGATGCCTCCGAGCGCTGGACGGCCTGGGCCACCAGCCGGTGACGGTCATCTGGGACAACCTCGGCGCCCATCACGCCGGCGACCTCCAGGCGTGGGCGGCCACCCATGTATGCCGTCACCGCAGGGTGAGTCGGACCACCGGGTATTCCCGGTCGGTTTTGCGTTGGTACCTGGCGTAGCGGGGCTGGGCGGCGGTGATGCCCTGCCACGCCTGCGCGTGGTCGGCGCCGTCGAGCCGGTGCGGCGTCACCGGTACGGGGTCGCGGCCGGGCAATGCCATCGACGCCCGCTCGGGGTGCGCCATCAAGTTGAGGTACCAGTCCGGGTGCAGCCGACCGCCGGATGCGACGATCAGCCAGGCGTCCTGGCCGCCGGAGAACCACGCCAGAGGCGATTGGCGCGGCTGGCCGCTTCGGCGACCGGCCGTGTGCAGGGTCAGGACGTCCATGCCAAGGAACCTGCCGCGGCCGCGTCGGATGTTGCGGTTCATGCGGGCGTTCATGCGCTGCTGCACCCACCGTGACAGCGGCCCGGGCGAACCGCGCCGGCGCTCTCCGCGACTGTTTGCCTGCTGGTTCCGTGCCATTTGCTGCCTCCAGTCAGTCCATCCGTCTCGCGACGCCGACTCTCTATCTCCGGAGGAACCCGACGACGTTGCCGTCGGGGTCCTCGACGATGGCGGCCAGTCCGCCTCCGCCGACGTCCTTGACGTCCTGCTGGGTTCGCCAGCCCGCGTCGACGGCCTGGCGCAGGCTCGCCGCGACGTCGTCGACGTGGCAGTAGCCGACGGGACCGGTCATGCCG
>Ga0081538_10002566_pt1 | contig 17640 bp, 13 predicted proteins | sample TabmetS5T2R1_FD_71022 | JGI IMG/M metagenome (GOLD analysis project Ga0081538, IMG submission 71022) | Tabebuia heterophylla rhizosphere microbial communities from the University of Puerto Rico - S5T2R1 | ecosystem: Host-associated > Plants > Roots > Rhizosphere ... | reverse complement strand
ATGGCCCGGGTGGACGAGGACGGCTACTTCTTCATCGTCGACCGCAAGAAGGACCTGATCATCCGCGGCGGCTACAACGTCTACCCGCGCGAGGTCGAAGAGGTCCTCTACGAGCACCCGGCGATCCAGGAAGCGGCGGTCGTCGGAATCCCCGACGACGCGCTCGGCGAGGAGGTCGGCGCGGTGGTCGTGCTCAAGGAGGGCGGGTCGCTCGACGCTCAGGAGGTCAAGGCATACGTGAAGGAGCAGGTGGCGGCCTACAAGTACCCGCGCAAGGTCTGGTTCGTGGACGAGCTCCCCAAGGGGCCGACCGGCAAGATCCTCAAGCGGGAAATCGAGGTCCCCGAGCAGGTGAAGGCCGGAACCGAGGCGTAGGTCAGGTGCGCTCGCCGGGCGCGGGCGGCATCACACGTTGCTGATCTCGATCGCCCGCTTCGTGCCGCCGTCCCGGAGCCGGGCCATCGTGTCGGGGCGCATCGTGCGTCAGGCGTAGGCGGCTCTACCGTTCGAGGGATGCTGGTGGCGGTGTTCGGTGACACGCACGCGCACGCCGAGGCGCTGCAGGCCGTCATGCGCGCGGCGGATAGTCACGGCGCGGAGCAGCTCTGGTCGCTCGGGGACATGGTCGGGGGCGGTCCCGACCCGGTGGAAATCGTGTCCCTGACCCGCGAGCGCTGCGCGGTGGCGCTGATGGGCAACCACGACTACGGCGCCACCGGCTCGATGGATCCCCTGCGATTCGGGGAGCCCGGGTCGCCGCGCGTCCGCTCGATCGAGCTGGCACGCGAGCGGTTGGACGACGCGGACATCGAGTGGCTTCGATCGCGCAAGCCGGCCGCACGCCGCGACGGCGTGCAGTGCTGGCACGGCAGTCCTCGCAACGCGGTCCACGAGTACGTCGGATCGTCCAACGCGGCCGCCTGCCTAGCCGTTCAGCGCCTCGAGCTCGGGCTCGTCGGCCACACCCACGTCCCGGCCGCGTGGCAGCAGACCGGGGCGGGCGCCCGCGGAGCCACAATCCGTCCCGGCGTGCCGCTGGACATCGCAACGGGCAAGTGGCTCCTGAACCCGGGCGCGGTTGGCGCGCCTGCGTCGTCGCGGCTCGGGTGGTGGAGGGGCCTCGACCTCGAGGCCGCCGATGGCGCGTACTGGCTCCTGCTCGACCTGGACCAGCGAACGGCAACGTGGTGGCGTGCGCCCTACGACCCGGTCCCCGCGCGCCGCCGTGCCGAGGCGCTCGGGCTCGTCGACGGCGTGCCTTAGTCCGGCTTCGTGGTCATCGCCCAGACGGCCACGAGATAGGTGACGAGGGAGATAGCGAGCAGGACCGTGGCGACGCGGTCAAGGCCGACAGCCGAGCCCGTGTCTCGGGCGGTGCGGCGGGCGCCGATCCCAGTCAGGATCGTGGCGACGACCAGCAGCAGCAGGCCTGGATCGGAGACCTGGTATCCCACGTCGACCCAGCTCGGTGGATCGTCGCTCGGGATCATCTCCTCGTCCGCGACCCATTCGGCGCCCACCCGAGTTGCGATCCAGGCGGGTATGGCCGCCCATAGGAGGGCGCGAAAGCCAAGCCGGGTGAGAACGTGGGAGCCGCGTCTCCAGGTGGCGGCAAGCGACGCCGTGGCGAGCACGAGGGCGCCCACCAGCGTCATCGCCCCGAGCACGTGGAGGAGCAGCGGCAGGTTCCAGTCATCTGGGCGGACAGCCGCAAGCGACTCCATCATGCACCCGGCTTGTAGATCATCACGACGAGGAGGGCAATCACCAGGAGCGTTCGGGCCCAGTGCGCTGCTACGACCGCCGTGGGAAGCGCAACGGCGGAGTCGTCGTCTCGGGGTTGGACCGAACGGCTCACCTGCGACCCTGCGCCGGTCGCGAGCACCCACAGCAGGATCGCGGCGATGATCCAGCCGTCCCAGATCTCGTAGCCGTCGATGTCGAGCGCGAGCCAGATGCCCAGCACTAGCGTGCCCAGACCCCCGACGCCCCACAGGACCTCGCCGGTCGTACGTGCGAGCCGGTTGACCGGGCCGCCCAGCACGAAGGCGCTGTAGACGACGACTCCGGCGACGATGAAGAATGCCGCCAGAACGTGCAGGAAGAGCAAAGTCTCAGTCATCCCGACGGCAGTCCATCAGACCGAGGCGGCGCGCGCCATTCGACCCCGCCCCCGCGCGCCGCCGTGCCTAGGCGCTTCGGCTCGTCGAGCTGAAGGCCGCGATCTAGAGGTCGTCGCCCAGCCTCACCACAATCAGCTCCACGTCGTCCGGCCGGTCGCGCGCGATCCAGCGGCCGTCGCTGCCGGGGTAGTTGTTGTCGTTCGCGATCAGGAGGCGCCTGTCGCCGAGGACCTCGAGGCTCTCCACGGATTGCAGCGGGAACGAGAACGGGTCGCCGACGCCGAATTCGCCGGGCCGCGCCGGAAGCGAGACTCCGCGCGGGTCGCGGATCGCCAGCAGGTCGAGCACCAGCCGCTTCTCGAGATAGCCCTCGGGGTCCGTGCGCCGCAGGTCGATCAGGTAGATCTTCTTCTGCTGCGCCTCGACTCCCTGCGCGTCGTCGCGCTCGATGAGAACGAAGCGGTTGCGGTCGACCGCCGTGAGGTCGCCGATCACAGCGCCCGGGAATGCCGGGTCGACGCGGTAGTCCCAGGTGCGCCCGGTGTACTCCCCTTCCCTGATCGAGAACTCGTTCAGGACCCGCCGGCGTGGGTCTGGATCGTTCCGTAGCGCGCCCTCGAGCATTGGGTAGAGGCGCTGGCCGTCGGTGCTGAGCGCCATCGGCTCGAAGCCGCGGCTGGCGGGGATGTTCCAGGCGTCCGGATCGGGCAGGAACGGGTTCTGGGGCGACTGCACGCCGGGCAGTGGGATCGGTGCCTCAAGCACCCGGCCGCTCGAGTCGGTGTGCAGCAGGAAGGGCCCGAACTCCTCGCCAAACCAGAGGTCGCCGTCTTCCGTGCGCCGCACCGACTCGAGGTCGAAGTCGGCGCCGGTGAGCAGGCGGTCGGGCCGCGTGACTGGGAAGTTCACGTGCCCATCGGGGTCGCGCAACTGGATGAAGCCGAGCACATCGACCTCGCCGCTGCCGCCCCGCGCGGTCTTGAAGTCCGGGCGGATCCGGTACAGCCGGAGCAGGAAGTCGGCCGAGTTGCCCTTGGCCCCGTAGCCGTTGTCGGGCATGCCGAAGAAGGTGTCGCCCGGCCCGTCGAGGACCGCCGAGAAGCCGGGTATCGGCTGCCCCGGGAACGGCGGCGTGACGCCGTTGTTCGGAGCGACGGCCGCGCCCGACGGCGGGCCGGGTTGGTAGGCGTCCGAGGCCAGGATGGCCCGGGCGAGCAGCCGCGGCTCGCCGTTACCGGCCTTGCCGCCGCCGCGCGAGCGGACCGCCGTGTCCGGGTTGTCCGAGAACAGGCCGTCCACGCCGAGATCGAAGAACTGCTCGTATTCGGAGCGGGCGTCGCCGTAGGCCGCCGAGTCCGTCGAGGAACGCAGCTCGAGCGGCAGGAAGCTGTTCTCGTTTCGGAACGTGTACGGGTGGACGAGGAGGCCGGCGTCGTGGGCGTCGTCCACGAACGACGTGCGCGGAAGCGAGTTGCCGGCGGCGTCGCGCGGGACTATGTAGTCCTTCGACGGGCCGACGCCGTCGGCGTACTCCGCGATGTCGCGCAGACCGCCCGGCGTCGCCATGTCGGCGTAGGTGCGAGGGTCGCCGGAGACGGTGAAGTCGTAGGGGCGTGTCGAGGGCGCGCCGAGAAGCTGCACCAGCGGCACCCGGAGCTCCTCGTCGAGCGCCTGCAGGTTGCCGACCTCGAACGACTGCACGAACACCTTCGCGCCCCTCCGGTTCAACCCGTTTCGGTTCAGCACCCGCACCAGCGGCTCCTCGAGGGGGAGCCCGATGTCGCGGAAGTAGGTCGGGTGCTTGGTCTCGGGGTAGATGCCGATCGGCCGCCCGAGCTCCTTCGAGAGCTGCTTCGTCAGATCGATCACCTCCTGGAGCGTGGGCACCTCGAAGAGTCCGTCGTAGACGGTGTTGCGCGGCCGCAGCGCCGGGATGCGCTCCTTTGCGCGCAGCGTCTTCAGCTCGGCCAGCGTGAAGTCCTCGGTGAACCAGCCGGTGAGTGAGATGCCGTCGATCACCTTGGTCGTCCGGCGCTCGGCGAACTCCGGGCGCGTGGCCACGTCGGTGGTGCCGGAGATCTCGTTCTCGTGCCGCGCGACGAGCACGCCGTCCCTGGTCGAGACCAGATCCGGCTCGACATAGTCCGCTCCCAGCCGCGCGCCGAGCTCGTAGGAGGCAAGCGTGTGCTCTGGGCGGTATCCGGAGGCCCCGCGATGGGCGATCACGAGGGGTGTCTTCGCGTCCCCCCGGCCGCGTTCGCCCCGCTCGTCGTCGTCGCCTCTCTGGGCGAACGAGGCGCCGGTGAGCCCGGCGGCGATCAGGACTGTGAGGGCGAACAGGAAAAGCAGGCGACCGGTGTTCATTGGCGGCATGCTTCCCAGGCCTTCGGGACGCCTTGTTAACAGCGCGTGGGCCGCCCGTTAACAAGCCGTAACGCCGGGCGCCCGCCTGGCCGTAAGCTAGCCTGCGGCCCTCGTGATGGGCCTGCGGGGCGGCTTTACAAGACGAGGGCTGTTCGGTGCCGGCGCGAGCGGCGCCGCCGTGCTCGCCGCTTCCGCCTGCGGCGACGACTACTTCGAGCCGGCCACCGACCACGCGAAGGACGCGCCCAACGTCCTGCTGCTCTTCACCGACTCCACGCGCGCGGATTACATCTCGCACTACAACCCGGACTCGCTTGCAAAGACACCCAACATCGACGCGCTCGCCCAGGACTCGCTCACGTTCTCGCACGCGGTGCCCGAGGCGATGCCGACCGGACCCGCGCGGCGCTCGATCCTTACCGGGGTCCGCTCCTTCCCCTTCCGCAACTACGTCCCCACCAAGGGGCTGCCGGTCGGGCCGGGCTGGATCCCGATCCCGGACTTCCACCCGATCGTGACCGAGGTGCTGGGCGAGGCGGACGTCGAGACCGCCTACTGCACCGACAACCCCTTCCTGATCGGCCCCCGCTTCGCGAACTTCCGCCGCACGGTCGACTGGATCAAGCCCAGCTTCTCCCAGGGCGCCTACCGCTTCCTCAACAAGCCCTTCAAGCGGCCCGCCACGCGCTCCACGATCGAGCGCTACCTGCTTCCCGAGCTCTCCGACAGCGTGGAGGTCGGCCGCCTGCGCGCGATGGCCGGCTGGAACTCGATCTACCGCGACTCCGACGGCGACTACCCGACCGCCCGCGTGGTCCGCGCCGGCCTGCGCCTGCTCGACGACCTCAAGGAGGAGGGCAAGCCCTTCTTCCTCGGCATCGACGCGTTCGACCCTCACGAGCCGCTGGACGCGCCGCGGACCTACCAGGTGCGCTACGGCTCCGAGCCGAAGGGCATCGAGAGGCAGGGAATCACGCCGATCCAGCCCTTCGAGACCCCCTACTCCTGGGTGATCGACGTGGACGTCGACGACGAGACGATCGACCGCGTCCGCCGGCTGTACGCCGCCGAGATCGAGTTCGTGGACGAGTGGGTCGGGCGCCTCATGAACGAGCTCGACCGCCAGAAGCTCCTCGACAACACCGTGATCATGTACATGTCCGACCACGGGCTGACGCTGGGCGAGCACGGTGTGCTCGGCAAGCACGCGGCACGCGCCCAGTGGCACATCTACCACGTGCCCTGCATGATCCGGCACCCGGAGGGCAAGCGGGCCGGCGACACGAGCGACTTCTTCGCCTCGACCCACGACCTCCCCCGCACGGCACTGTCGCTCATGGGCGTTCGTGCCCCCGGGTTGATGTCCGGCGAGGACCTGTCGGTGTTCTTCGACGGGCGCGAGCCGCCGCGGCGCCCGTACTTCACCTCCTGCTACGACGACCACGTCCTCGCGGGCGATCTCAACTGGTTCCTGCTCGCCGACAGCGAGGGAATGCGCAAGCGCCTCTACGACCGCTCGCAGGACCCCCAGGAGCTGACGGACGTGGCGGCCGAGCATCCCGAGATCGTCTACCAGCTCTGGCGCGTGCTCGAGGACGAGGCGGGCGGCACGCTGCCCCAGTTCGGCGCCAAGGGCTCGAAGGCGGTGATCGGCGGGTGAGACCCCTCACGCGGCGTAGTCTCCTGCGGCGCGGCGGCGCCGGAGCGGCGGGCGCGGGCCTGTTCGGCATGGCCGCGCTTCCTGCCGCCGCGGCGGCTCAGGAGGAGTCGACAGGGCGCAACGCGGTCCTGGTGGTGCTGCCGCTCGTGCGCCAGGACCACGTCGACGCGTTCGAGGGCGGTTCGCCGGCCAAGACGCCGAACCTCGACGACCTGGCGGGCGATTCGCTGCGCTTCGACCGCGCGATCCCCGAGTCGATGCCGGGCCTGCCCATGCGGCGCGCGCTCATCACAGGCATGCGCTCCTACCCGTTCCGCGACTGGAAGCGCACCGATGGGCTTGCGGCGATTCCGGGCTTCAACCCGATCTGGGACCACCAGCCCGTCTTGACGGAGACCCTGCGCGGTCAGGGCGTGACGACCGCATACGTGAGCGACAACCCAATTCTGAGCGGGCCGCGCTGGCCGGATGTCAAGCGTGCGGGCGCGCCCAGCGGCGCGGCGGGCCGCGCCCCCGGCATCGAGTCGGATCTGCTCCCCGCGATCCGGGGCCAGACCCAGGCTGCCGCGCGAACATTCCGCGCCGGCATCCGCGAGCTCCGTGGCCTCGCACGGGACGCGCCGTTCTTCCTCGCCATCGACCCGTTCGATCCCGTGGACGCCGCCCAGGCCCCGTTCGTGTACGTCAAGCCGGGCGAGGTCGAGGAGGAGGGCATCGGGCCGATGAACGGCCGGCTCGCCGAGCTCCGCTGGTCGGGCGATGACGAGGATCGAGTGCGCGACGCCTACAAGCGGCACGTCGAGGCCGTCGACGACGAGGTGGGGCGGCTGATGGACGCGCTCTCCGAGCTCGGCCTGCTCGACTCCACGCTGCTGGTGGTGATCGGTGACCAGGGCATCGCTCTCGGCGAGCACGCCTTCCTGGGCATTGCGACGCCCACCTCCTACCGGCCCGCCTACGAGGTTCCGTTTCTCATCCGCCACCCCGACGGCGACGAGGGCGGCAACGACGTCGACTGGTACGCCACGACGCACGACGTGGCGCCCACGATCCTTTCCTTCATGGGCGCGACGATCCCGGGCAAGATGGGGGGCGAGGATCTGACCGCGCTCTTCGAGGACGTCGACGAGGACGACCTCTACGACCGGCCCTTCAACGTTACGGCCGTCGGCTCCAACATCATCGTGCGTGACAGCCGCTGGCTGATGGTGGCCGACCGCGAGGAGATCGAGCGGCGGATGTACGACGACGACGAAGAGGTCGAGGACGACATCACTCGCTTCGAGGACGTCGCGAACGAGGATCCCGAGAAGCTGACCGAGCTGTCGCAGGTCGCGCTGGCGGTCGCCGGCGGGACGCTGCCCGAGTTCGGGCCCGACGGCGCGCTGCGTCCGGCCCGCGAGCGCGGCGATGACGACGAGGACGACGACAGCATCCCCAACGACTTCGACCCGATCGACAATGACGAGCCCGAGGACGGCACCGAGCCCGAGGACTTCGAGTTCGACGGTCGCGTTCCGGAGGGCGGTCAGCTCCCGACAAACGAGCGGACGGCCGAGTCGGCGCCGCCGAAGGACGGCCCGTGAGACTCCGGCGCAGGCAGTCCGACGGCACGGCGGACGGCGGCGACGGCCGCGACGGTCACGGCGCCGCGCCCGCGGCGGCCGAGCGCAGGAACCCGTCATCCGAGTTCCTCTACGCGAACAAGTGGCGGATCTTCGGCGTGATGATGATCGGCTGGGCGATGTCCCTGCTGGACGTGTCGATCGTGAACGTCTCGATCCCGGAGCTCCAGGACGAGATGTCCACGGACATCGCGACGGTCACGTGGGTCATCAACGCCTACAACATCATCTTCGCCGTCCTGCTCGTGTCGATGGGCCGGCTCGCCGACCAGTTCGGGCGCAAGCGCTTCTTCATCATCGGCCTGTCGGTCTTCACGATCGGATCGGCGCTCTGCGCCGTCGCGTGGTCGGTCGAGTGGTTGATCGTCTTCCGCGTGATCCAGGGCGCGGGGGCCGGCATCCTGGCACCGCTCGGCTTCGCGATGACGGTGCTGGTGTTCCCGCCCGAGCAGCGCGGCCGCGGGCTGGCGCTGATTGCGATCGTGGCGCTCGTTTCGACGGCGCTCGGCCCGGTGATCGGCGGCGCGCTCGTGGAGGTTGCGAGCTGGCACTGGATCTTCCTGATCAACATCCCGTTCGGGATCCTTGGCGTGATCCTCGCGCTGCGCTGGTGGCCCGAGACCTGGGATCTCACCGCCGGCCGCGAGGTCGACCTCAAGGGCATGCTGCTGCTCGGCGGCGCCGTCTTCTTCATGACGGTCGCGCTCGTCGAGACGAATCCGTTCGCCGGCGACCTCGCGCTCTGGCTCAGCCTGATGCAGGGGGCGATCCTGCTCGGCGTGCTGTTCGTGTGGTGGGAGCGGCGCGCGCCCAACCCGCTGATCACCCCGGGGCTGATCGCCAACCGGCAGTTCCGAAGCGCCAACCTCGGGATGCTCTTCTTCGCCGCCGGGGCGATCGGGTCGCTGCTGCTGCTCGCACTCGTGTTCGTGAACCTGTGGGGCTACACGCAGCTCGAGGCCGCACTGGCGATCACGCCCGTGCCGCTCATGGGCCTCGTCGTCTGGCCGTTCGTGGGCCGCGCGGCCGACAAGCGGCCGCCCGGCGAGCTCGCGAAGCCGGGGCTGATCGCGATGGCCATCGGGATGGTGATCGTGTCCTTCCTGCCCGCCACCGCCGACAACGCGTTCAGCTACCTGCGCATCCTGCCCGGCCTGCTCCTGATCGGAGTGGGCATGGGGATCTGCTTCCCCTCGCTCAACGTGGGCGCCATGGGCGCGGTGGCGGGCCCCGAGGTGGGGCTCGCCTCAGGCATCCTCAACACTGCGCGCCAGCTCGGGGCGGCGATAGGCGTGGCTGTCCTGGTCGCCACCTTCGGCGGGGCGATGCACGCCCACATGGTCTGGTTCGCCGAGGACGAGATCGAGGACATCGTCGGCGAGTGGGAGATTCCGCCGCCGCTGGCAGGCCAGGTCATCCAGTCGACGCTGCACGACTACACAGGTGGGACGAACGACCGCTTCGAGCCCAAGCCGGGCTTCGACGAGGAGATCATCCGCCAGACGGCCGGGTCGGCGCGCGAGGGCTTCGCCTGGGCGTTCCGGCAGGCGGCGGTGCTGATCCTCACAGTGCTTCCGCTCATGGGCTCGCTGCGGCGCACGCCGGCGCAGGCGCAGGCGGAGTTCATGGCGAAGATGAAGGCGCAGCAGCAAAAGGCGGCGCAACAGGAAGCCGCCCCGTCGCTGCCCGGGTAACCTCGGGCACATGTGCAGGAACATCCGACCGCTCCACAACTTCGACCCGCCCGCGACCAAGGAAGAGGTCCACGACGCGGCGCTTCAGTACGTCCGGAAAATAAGCGGCTACAACAAGCCGTCCCAGGCCAACGCGGAGGCGTTCGAGCGCGCCGTCGAGGAGGTGGCGGCCGCTTCGACGCGCCTGCTGGCCGACCTCGTGACGTCCGCCCCGCCCAAGGATCGCGAGATCGAGGCGGCCAAGCGCAAGGCGCGCAGCGCCGGGCGTTACGCCACGGCGGCGTAGCGGCTTCCTCCGTTGCGGCCGGCGGCTCTCAGCCGCGGGAGGCCGGCTCGGCCGTAGGGCTCGCGCCCCCTGCCAGCCGCTGCTCGACGTACTCGATGAGCCGCTCCGCCGACTGCTCGACGGTCTCGGCCTCCGTGTCGAGCGTGAGCTCGGGCGCCTCCGGCTCCTCGTAGGGGTCGGAGACCCCGGTGAAGCCCTTGAGCTCGCCGGCCCGCGCGCGCTGGTAGAGGCCCTTGACGTCGCGGCGCTCGCACTCCTCCACCGAGGCGCGCACGTGCACCTCGACGAACCGGCGCCCCATCCTGGCGCGCGCCTCCGCGCGCATCGACCGGTACGGCGACACGGCGGCGGCGAAGGTGATCACGTCGTTGCGCGAGAGGATGTCCGCCACCCACGCGATGCGGCGCACGTTCTCCCTGCGGTCCTCGGGCGAGAAGCCCAGGCCGGCGCATAGGTTCTGGCGCACATCGTCGCCGTCGAGAACCTCCACACGCCGGCCGCGGTCGCGTAGCCGGCCGGCGGCGAGCCGCGCGACGGTCGACTTGCCGGACCCGGACAGGCCGGTCAGCCAGAAGCAGAGGCCGCGGCTGTCACGCGAGCGGATGGGCGCCGCCAGCGTGCCGTGCGGGATCGGGCCGAGGTTGGGCGCACGCCCGTGCAACTCGAAGGCGCGGAACCTGCTGAACAGCCTGTGACCAGGCCCGTGGTAGTCGGACGAGCCGGTGGCGAGCAGGCCGAGCTCGGCGCAGCCGTCGGCGAGCAGCTCAGTCTGCTCCTTCGTGTGCGAGGGATAGAAGACCTCGGCGCCGTCGATCCCGGCGGCGCGGTAGCGCTCGATCGCCGCCAGCACCTCGTCCCCCGCCTCGACGTCCCAGAACGGGTGCGCCCAGACCGCCACGCCGGCCGCCTCGTGGATCCAGTCGATCGCCTCCTCGACGGTCGGATGCGTCCGCGCCACGTAGCCCGGCGCTCCCTGGATCAGATATGCGGGAATGAATGACGAAACGTCCTCGTGGCCCTCCGCCGCGAGGCGCTCGGCGTTGCCGGGATGCGCCAGCACGGCGGCCGCCAGGTGCGGCCGCCCGACCGGCTTGCCGGCGGCCCTGCGGGCCTCGATGGGTCCCGGTTCGACCGCGAAGCCGAGCCCCCGCAGCCGCTCGGCCATCGCCTCGGCGCGGCGCTCGCGGTCTGCGCGCGCGTCGAGCAGGCGCTCGCCGAGCAGTGCGCTGCGGTGATCGATTCCGTAGCCCAGCACGTGAAGGTCCTCGTAGCCGCCGTCGACCGCCGAGATCTCGGTGGCGGGCACCACGCGCACACCGTGGACCGCGCCGGCGGCGAGCGCCTCGTCGACCCCGTCGACCGTGTCGTGATCGGAGAGGGCGAGCAACTCGACCCCGGCCGCGGCGGCGTTCTCGACGACCTGGGCGGCCGGCAACTCACCGTCCGAATGGACGGAATGCGACTGGAGATCGAACGTAGGGGCCCCCACGGCGGCCATCACTCTAGACAGTCACTCCACCGGAATCCCGTGGCGCATCGTGTTCTCCGTGACGATGCGCGGCTCCACGAACTGGAGCAGATAGTCGGGTCCTCCCGCCTTCGAGCCGACCCCGGAGCGGCGGTTGCCGCCGAAGGGCTGGCGGCCCACCATGGCACCGGTGATCCCGCGGTTCACGTAGAGGTTCCCGACCGGCGTTCGGGCCGCCACCCGCTCGACCGTCGCCGGGCTGCGCGAGAAGAGGCCGCCGGTGAGCGCGAGCGGCAGCGAGTCGACGACGTCCATCGCCTCGTCCACGTCGCGGACCGACGTCACGGACAGCAGCGGGCCGAACACCTCCTCGCGGTTGACCGGGGAGTCCTCGGCGAGGCCGTAGACGACCGTCGGCGGCACGAACCAACCCTGGTCCGGGACCCGCTCGGCGCTAGCGGCGAGGTGGTCCGCGCCCAGCTCGCGGTAGCGCAGCACGCGCTCCTGCGCCTCGCGGTCGATCACCGGGGGCACCTCGGTGGAGAAGCTCTCCGCCTGGCCGACCTCGAGCACACGCACGGCCCCTGACAGCCGCTCGAGCAGCTTGTCGGCGACGGCCTCATGGACGAGCGTCCGCGCCGCCGCCGAGCACTTCTGGCCCGCGAAGCCGAATGCCGAGTGCACGAGCTCAGGCACCACGTCGTCGAGGTCGGCATCGGAGTCGACGATCACGCAGTTCTTGCCGCCCATCTCGGAGACGACGCGCTTGACGTGATGCTGGCCCTCCGGCGTCTCGGCCGCCGCGCGCACGATCTCAAGCCCTACCGCGCCCGAGCCGGTGAAGGCGATCACGTGGACGCGTGGGTCGCGCACGAGCGCCGCGCCGGCCTCGCCGTAGCCGGGGAGCAGGGCGAGCGCGTCGGGCGGGACGCCCGCTCCGTGGAGCGCCTCCACGAGCATCCCGGCGCTGGCCGGCGACTGCTCGGCGGGCTTCAGCACCGCGGCGTTGCCGGCCGCGAGCGCCGCGGCGGTCATGCCGCACGGAATCGCGAGCGGGAAGTTCCATGGTGCGATCACCGCCGCGACGCCGCGCGGCGAGTAGCGCATCGTGTTGCGCTCGCCGGGCACCTGCAGAAGCTCCCGGCCGCGGTCGAGCTCGACGGCCTCGGCGGCGTAGTACTCGAGGAAATCGATCGCCTCGCACACGTCCCCGTCCGCCTCGGCCCAGGGCTTTGCGCACTCCCGCACCTGGAGTGCCGCCAGCTCGAGCCGGCGTTCGCGCAGCCGCGCCGCGGCGCCCCGAAGCACCTCGGCGCGCTCGGAGGCGGAGCGCGCGCTCCACTCGCGAAAGCCACGCTCTGCCGCTGCCACCGCGGCCGCAGCCTCGTCCGCCCCCGCCGACCCCGCGTTGGCCACGAGCCGCTCGGGCGCGCCGGGATCCGTCGACTCGAGGCCGCTCGCCGCGCCGCGCTCGCCCCCGATCAGGATCGACACCTCGAGCGGGAGGCGCGCGTCGAGCTCCCGCAGCGCCGCCGTGAGCGACTCGCGCACGGGCGCCCGGCGCAGCTCGAGGCTCGGCTCGTTGCGGAAGCTCACGGCGCGGCGAGCAGCTCGTCGATCGAAACGCCGCGCTGCTGCTCCCCGAGGAATGACTCATTCGACGTGTTCTCGAGCAGCCGCCGGACCAAGTAGGCCATGCCAGCGACCATGTCCCCGACCGGGCAGTAGATCCGCACCCGCATGCCTTGCGCGGCGAGCGCCGCGGCGAGATCGTCGCCGAGGCCGCGCAGAACCTGCAGCTCGAGATCCCCGTCCTGCCGCCCGAGCTCGCGGTTCACCGCGATCGCGTGCGCCACCGAGCGCAGGTTGTGCGACGCGATCGCCGGCCGCACGTGCGGCCAGGCCTCGAGCAACGTGCGTGTGAGCGCCTCGAAGTTGCGGTCGGAGTCGCGCTTCTCCTCGAACACGGGCGGGGTCCAGCCGTGCTGGCGAGCGTCCACCACCTCATGATCCCAGTACGCGCCCTTGACGAGCCGCACCACGAGCGGGGTGGTGCGCCGGGTCGTGCGGGCCCAGTCGATCACCTGCTCGAGCTGGGCGGGCGACTCGCGCAGGTAGGCCTGCATGACGACCCCGGCCGAGGGCCCATCGCGCAGCTCGGTCTCGTCGAGCAGCTCGAACACGAGCCCCATCGTGGCCTCGAGCGTGTCGACGGACTCCATGTCGATGTGCAGGTGCGCACCGAGCTCCCCCGCCCGCACGAGCAGCGGCCGCATGCGGCGGGCCGCGTCCTCGCGCCCGACCTCGGGCGCCTCGGGCCGCAGCAGCGGGCTGAGCGCCGACACCTTCACGGACAGGTTCACGCGCGGGAGCGCCCCCAGCGAGTCGCTCTCGAGGACCGGCCGTGCCGGCCAGGCGGGCGCCGCCGCGGCTAGCGTCTCGAGCGCGTCCATGCAGCGCTCGGCGTAGCGGTCGGCCTCGGCGGCCGTGACCGTCGCCTCGCCGAGCAGGTCGAGCGACACGGCCGCCCCGTGCTCCCACAGGTGGCGGATCGGCTTGATCGCCTCGCGCGGACTCTCACCCACGATGAACCGGTGTGCCATGTGGCGCACCCCGGCCGCGGCGGCCGCCCCGAGCGCCGCGCGCCCCGCTCTCGTGCCGGACATCCTCATCGCGGCCTCGATCGGCGGCGGGCGCTCGTCGACCTCCTCGAGATAGTCGGTCAGGTGACGGGCAAGATCGTCGAGTGAGCGGCAGGCGGGCGTCACGTCCACGAACCGAAACAGCGCGGCCCTCAGCTCCTGGTCCTGCGACGCGAGCTCCATCGCCTTCTGGTCAAGGGCGCGCAGTGGGTTGCGCGTCCGGGTGGGAAATGCCGCGTGGATCGAGCGGCCCACGCTCTGGAGGTCAGCGTCCACGGCGAGAAACGTACCGCGGGTGTCGAGCGTTCCCGCGCGGGGTAGGGTCTCGGGATGCCGGCCCTGATCCTCGGTCCGCTTCTGCGCCACGTCGGCCACGACGAGGCGATCGTCTGGGTCGAGACCGACGCGCCCTGCGAGGTCGAGATCCTCGGCACCAGCGAGCGCACCTTCCGCGTCTGCGGCCACCACTACGCGCACGTCTGCGCCGGCGGCCTGGAGCGCGGTAGCTGGCACGAGTACGAGGTCCGGCTGGACGGTGAGCTCGTCTGGCCGGAGGACGAGAGCGCCTACCCGCCGAGCGCCTTCAAGACCTACCCCAAGGACCGCCCGCTCCAGCTCCTCTTCGGCTCCTGCCGGGTGGCGGCACCGCACACGCCGCCTTTCTCGCTGCGCAAGGACGAGGACCCGCGTGGCCGCGAGGTCGACGCGCTCCACACACTTGCGCAGCGGATGCGCAAGGAACCGCGCGAGCACTGGCCGGACGCCCTGCTCATGCTGGGCGACCAGGTCTACGCGGACGAGGTGTCGCCGGCCGCACTCGCTTTCATCGAGTCACGCCGCGACATCGAGAAGCCGCCCGGAAAACGCGTCCTCGACTTCGAGGAGTACACGCAGCTCTACCGGGAGAGCTGGTCGGACCCCACGATCCGCTGGCTGCTCTCGACGGTGCCCTCGTCGATGATCTTCGACGACCACGACGTCCACGACGACTGGAACGTCTCGGAGAAGTGGCTCACCGAGATGCGCGCCACCGACTGGTGGGCCGAGCACTGCGTCGGCGCGCTGATGTCGTACTGGGTCTATCAGCACCTCGGCAACCTCACGCCGCAGCTGGTGCGATCGGATCCGGTGCTCGCAAAGCTGAAAGAGACGGACGACGGCGAGGCCGTTTTGCGCGAGTTCGTGAGCGGCGCCGACCGTGAGCGCTCGGGCAGCCGCTGGAGCTACTGCCGCGACATCGGCGGCACGCGGCTTATCGTGATCGACGCGCGGGCGGGCCGCGTGCTCGACGAGGGCCGGCGCGACATCGTCGACGACGCCGAGTGGGACTGGATCGTCGAGCACGCCCGCGGCGACTTCGACCATCTGCTCTTCGCCTCCTCGCTGCCGTACCTGCTCGGCGCGGGCATGCAGTACGTCGAGGCGTGGAGCGAGGCCGTTGCCGGCGGAGCGTGGGGAGAGCGCATGACCGGGGCCGCGGAGTGGGTGCGCCAGACGATGGACCTCGAGCACTGGGGCGCGTTCCAGCGCTCGTTCCAGAAGATGGTCGAGCTGCAGCGGTCCGTGGGGGCCGGCGAGCGGGGCCGCGCGCCCGCCTCGATCGTCACGCTCTCGGGAGACGTCCACCACGCCTACCTGTTCGAGATCGCCTACCCGCGCGAGGCCGGCGTCGAGAGCGCAGTCTGGCAGGCCGTCTGCTCGCCCTACCGCAACCCGCTCGACAGCAAGGAGCGCAGGATCATCGAGTTGGGCATGTCGCGCCCGTTCGAGAAGGTCTGGGGGGCGATCGCGAGGCGCGCCGGCGTGCGCGATCCGGGCATCCGCTGGCGCCTTACCGGCGGTGGTCCCTGGTTCGACAACCAGGTCGCGACGCTCGTGATCGACGACCGCCGGATGGACATGCATCTCGACAGGGCGGTGCCGGTCGACGAGGACGACGCCCGCCTCGAGCGGGTGCTCGACACGCGCCTCGCCTGACGCCGCTGATGGCGCCGGGGCCGGCGCTATCGTGGCCCGGCCCCATGGACTATCCGGTCGAGACCTTTAACGACGACGAGCGCGCCCTCGTCGCGCCTCACTTCACGAACCTCGACCGGCCTGTGTTCGCGCTCGTCAACCTGCCGGAGACCGTGAAGGGCGCGATGTTCGCCCGCTATTCGCGCTACCAGGGGACGCTGCGCCGGATGTACCTCGACGAGTTCGCCGGCGAGACGGGGCCGGCGCCGGCCTTCGACGGCTCCGAGGGCGAGCGTGCCCGCGGGCTGTACGAGCGCATCTTCCTCGGCTACGGCGACGATTCGGTGGCGCAGCTCGGCGGCGCCCACATCGCCTGCGAGTGGGTGTCGAACGTGATGACGAAGCTGCTCCAGCGCGGGCGGCTCGCGGCGTACCTCGAGCAATCCACGCGCTATATGCCCTACGACACCCCGATGGGCGAGGGCCTCGGCTACCGCTACTGGCGCTGCGCCGAGCTGGGTCCGGAGTACGAGCGGGCGATGGACTTGTTGTTCGACGGCTACTCCGCGGCGCTGCCAAAGGTGATGGCGTGGGCTGAGGAGCGCTTCCCGCGCGCGCCGGGCCAGCCCGAGAAGGCGCACCGCGGCTCGATCAAGGCTAAGGCGCTCGACCTGCTGCGCGGCCTGCTGCCGGCCGCGTCCCTGTCGCACGTGGGCATCTTCGCGACCGGGCAGGCGTATGAGCAGCTGCTGCTGCGGCTCTTTGCCTCTCCGCTCCCCGAGGCGCGCGACTACGCCCGGATGATCCTCGCCGAGCTGCAGGTGGTGATGCCCAGCTTCGTGGCGCGGGTCGAGCGGCCCGACCGCGGCGGCGAGTGGATCGGCTACCTCGAGGAGCGGGGGCGGAGCGCCGAGCGCTGGGCGGCGCGGCTCGGGCTCGACCGCATGCGCGGGCTCGAGGGGAGCGGGCCCGCCGTGCGGCTGCTCTCGGTTCAGGGCAGCGAGGAGGAGCTGCTCGCGGCGCTTCTTTTCGAGGCGGCGTCCTGCCCCGAGGAGGAGACGCGCGCCGCGCTACGGAACCTGCCGCCCGACGAGCGCGCTGGCATGCTCGCCGAGCTCGTCGGCGAACGACGCAACCGGCGTCACCGGCCGGGCCGCGGCTTCGAGGCGCTCCGTTACCGCTTCGAGGTCGTTTCGGACTACGGCGCCTTCCGCGACCTCCAGCGCCACCGCCTGCTCACCATCCAGTGGCAGACGCTCGGGCCGGAGCTGGGCGCCGGCGTGCCGGACGAGCTCGAGCAGGCGGGCGTGGGCGACGTGTACCGCGCGGGCATCGAGCGCTCGCGCGCGGAGCACGAGCGGATCGTGGGGCTCGGCCGTCCGGAGCTCGCCCCCTACGCACTCTGCCTCGGCTTCAGGATCAGATACATCCTCGACATGAACGCGCGCGAGGCAATGCACCTGATCGAGCTGCGCTCGGGGCGCGAGGGCCACCCGGCCTACCGCGCCGTGGCACATGCCCTGCACGCCGAGATAGCCCGCGTGCACCCATCCGTGGCGGCGGCGATGACGTTCGTCGACAGGGACACCGAGCCGCGTCTCGAGCGGATCCTGTCGGAGATCCGCGCGCACGCGAAGCAGGCGGCGCGGAGCTAGGCCTCGGGCCATTCGTCCTGCCCTGTGGGGCTCCTGGGCCACCAATCCAGGACAGATCCGAATGTCCCGCCGCAGCGGCTGAACGATCATCGATCACCCGGACCCGGCGCCACCACCCAACCGACAGCGACCGCTGGGCTCGGGCGCAACTTTCCCCCTCCGAAGAG
>Ga0081538_10002565_pt1 | contig 17646 bp, 15 predicted proteins | sample TabmetS5T2R1_FD_71022 | JGI IMG/M metagenome (GOLD analysis project Ga0081538, IMG submission 71022) | Tabebuia heterophylla rhizosphere microbial communities from the University of Puerto Rico - S5T2R1 | ecosystem: Host-associated > Plants > Roots > Rhizosphere ... | reverse complement strand
TCGCGGGCGTGCGCGGGGCGGCTCGTCGCGGCACCCGCGTGCAGGACGAACGCCGCGGCGAGCCAATCGAGATCGAGGAGCTCAAGGTCGACCCGCTGAACGTCCAGGCCTACGTACGGGGCGAGAGCGCGGAGCTGACGCCGACCGAGTTCCGCCTCCTCTACGCGCTGGCGCTCGAGCGCGGGCGGGTGGTGACGCGGGACGAGCTCCTCCAGAAGGTCTGGGGCCGCCGGCTGACGCACCGCGACCGCACCGTGGACGTCTTCGTCCGCAAGATCAGGGACAAGCTCGAGTCCCAGGGGCCGGCGCACACCTTCGTCCAGACGCGCTACGGCGTCGGCTACAAGCTCGAAGCCGTCGCCAAATAGCCGGCCACCAGAGGCCTGATACGAAATTCCGCCAGGCCGGATGACGCCCCAGACGCGGCGCCGGCTCAGCACGTTCGCCCGCGGCCCGTAGCGCTGCTACGCGCCGTGACCGACCGTCGTGCCCGGCTTGGTCTGGAGCGCCTCCGACGCCGGCGGACTTCGATCAGACCTCTGGCGGCCGGCGGCGTCGTCCCTTTAGGATCGCTGCCAGTGTCGGTGATCGCCAACCACATGTCGCGCGAGCTGCTTACCGCCCAGCCGGACGAGCCGATCGCCGAGGCCGCGCAGCACATGGTGGCGCGCGGCGTGGGCGCAGTGCTCGTCATGGATGGCAAACGCCTCGACGGCATCCTCACCGAGCGCGACATCCTCAAGGCTGTGGCGGTGGGCGCCACCGAGAACGCGCGGGTACGCGACTGGATGACGAGGAGCCCGGAGACGATCGAGGCCTCGGACTCGACCGGCCATGCAGCCGCGCTCATGATTCACGGCGGCTTCCGCCACCTGCCGGTCCTCGACGGTGGGGCCGTGGCCGGGATCATCTCGATCCGCGACCTCATGCGGGTCACGCTCGACGACTCCGCCCCGCGCGGCGTCTAGGAGGTTTTGGCGAAACGACGGCTGTGCCGCCGGCCGCGCTGCTCGCCCCGAGGGCGGCGTCCTCAGTCGCGCCCGTAGCTCATTCGCTACGCGCGCTCCCTGCGTCCTTGCCTCGGAACGACCATCGCACCCCGGCGACGAGTGACGTTCCGCCAAACCCTCCTGACTCTCCGCCCTCTCGCCGGATCTTCACCACTCCGCTTCCCATGCCGCGGCCGTGCTCGCCGAGACTCGGCGCAGCACGAAGGCGACAAGGGGGAGGTACCTCAGCATGGACACGCTCGACCGCAGGACGCTCTTCCGCCGCGGTCTCGCGGCAGGCGGCGGGCTCGCGGCACTCGGCCCGCTCGGCGCGCTCGGCGCGCAGGTCGCGAACGGCTCGAACCCTCGGCGCTCCGTCGGCTACGGCCCGCTCGTCAACAAGGGAGACCTCTGGCTTCCCGAGGCCTTCGACTACACCGTGATCCAGCGCCAGGGCGAGGTGATGAGCGACGGCAACCTCGTCCCGGGGATCTTCGACGGCATGGCCGCGTACCGCGGCAAGCGCGGCACGATCGTGCTCATCCGCAACCACGAGAACCGCCGGCAGGCAGGTGAGATCCCCGTCATCGTCCCCGAGCACCTCAGGTACGACCCGACCCCGTCCTACGTCGCCGGGAACACGAAGCTCGTCATCGACACCGGTCCGACCAAGGGCACGTTCGAGGTGCTGGAGACCTTCGCCGTCCTCGGCGGCACGGACACGAACTGCGCCGGGGGGACGACCCCATGGGATTCCTGGATCACGTGCGAGGAGGTCGTCAACCGCAGCGCTGCGGGGATCAAGCACGGCTACGTCTTCGACATCCCCGCCGACGCCGCAGGCCCGGTCAAGGCCGAGCCGATCCGCGGCGCGGGCCGTTTCGTGCACGAGGCCTCGCTCTTCTTCGGCGGCGCCATGTACGAGACGGAGGATCGAACCAGGTCGGCGAGCAACCCGGCCGGCGCGGCGTTCTACCGCTACATCCCGAACCCGCCGTACGGCGCCAAGGATCCCCTCTGGAAGACGACCGGCGTCCTCCAGGCACTCAAGCTGAAGAACGAGCCCCAGGCGATCATGGACGTGGGCTGCACTCCCGGCGTTCCGCTGCCCGTCGAGTGGGTGACCATCGACGTCCCCGACCACGACGACGACACCGACGCGGGCCCCCTCGCCACGCGCAACCAGGCATTCGCCATGGGCGCCGCGGCGTTCAATCGCGAGGAGGGCATGTGGGTAGGCGGCAAGAAGATCTACTTCGACGTCACCAACGGCGGCGCCGCGGGGCAGGGTCAGGTCTGGGAGTACGACCCGGAGCGCGAGCAGCTCACGCTCATCTTCGAGTCGCCAGGCGAGGCGGTGCTTCAGAGCCCGGACAACGTCGTCATCGTGCCGAAGACCGGTCACATCTTCCTCCAGGAAGACGGCGCCGGCGAGCAGTTCGTCCGCGGGGTCACGCGGAACGGCCGGATCTACGACTTCGCGAAGACGGCGGCCAACGAGACGGAGTTCGCCGGCGGCTGTTTCGATCCGAACGGCCAGATCTTCTTCGTCAACCAGCAAGGAGACCGCGGCAACGTGCCGGCAGGCCCGCCCGACGGCGGTGCAGTCACCTATGCGATCTGGGGGCCGTGGAAGTCGGTGAGCTGATCACAGGTTCCTCCCGGGAGCTCCCTCCGGCTCGGCGCCCTCGACCCTTTCCCTGCAAGGGGCGCGCACCGTCCGCCGCCCCGGCCGAGAGCGCGCGTAGCCCCGGGCTCCCACCCGCCCGCCCAGGCAGCCCGCCGATCCCTCGCCGGCGGGCTGCCGCCTAGTTGCACGACCTTCACCACTCCGTTGCCCATTCGCGGACACGCGCAGTCGAGACTGAGGTCATGGAACGCGCTCTGCTCTGCGAGCTGCATGCCCACACGACGTGGAGCGACGGCGAGCTCGACCTGCGAGAGCTCGTCGACCTCCACGGCCGAGCCGGCTTCGACGTCCTCTGCGTCACCGACCACGTCCTGCGGGGCGACGACCCGTGGCGTCTGCCCGAGACGTGCGTTCACGAGGCCAGCTTCTCCGCCTACGTCGCGGCCGTCGATGCGGAGGCGGAGCGGGCGAAAACGCTGTACGACCTGCTCGTCGTCCCGGGCCTCGAGCTGACGCACAACCACGAGGATCCCGACCTTGCCGCGCATGCCCTCGCGCTCGGCCTTCGTGAATTCGTCACGCCCGACGAAGGCCTCGTCGGCTCGCTGCTCGCCGCGCGCGAAGCCGGCGCCGTGGTCGTCGCGGCCCACCCGCACGGCCCGGACCGCGATCCCGTGCCGCTACGGATGACGCGGCGCTTCTGGCGCGAATGGGAGGCGCTCTCGCCGCTCGTGCACCGCGCGGAGCTCTTCAACAGGACCGACGTCTACAGCTGGGTGGCCGGCAGCGGTATGCCGCCCTTGGGCGCCGGTGACGTCCACAGGCGCGAGCAGCTCTCCTCCTGGAAGACGCTCGTGCCCTGCGTGAAGGACGAGGATGCGCTCGTCGCCTACCTCCGTTCGCCGGGGCCGGCGTACCTCGTTCCATTCCGGGCCGAAGCGGCGGTCGAGTCGGCCGCGGCCGCGTAGCGCCCGCGCAGCGCGAGGACGAGCGCCGCCAGCGCTGCCGCTGCCAGGAATGGCACGATGCCGATCCAAGCGAATGAGAGGCCCTCCGCGACGGCGCCGCCCGCCAGTGGGCCGAGCAGGTAGCCGACGATCCCGATCTGCGACCAGACGATCATCGCAGTCACGATGCGCTCGGTCTCGACGGCCTCGAAGAGGGCGCCGGCGGAGCCGGTCTCGGTCAGGCCGAAGCCGATGCCCGCCACCGCGAGGCACGCGAGCCAGTACGCAGGGGCATCGGTGAGCCCGGCGAGCGCGATCCCGACGACGAGCAGCGCCGTGCCGACGGCGATCACGAGCCGCGGGGCCGCGTAGCCCGCGGCGACCGCCGTCCCCGCGAGCAGCAAGGCGAGGCCCGCGTAGAGGCCGCCGATCTGGGCCTGGCTCAGCTCGGCGGCGAGATGGAGCGGGAGGACGCCCTCGATGATCCCGAGGCCGATGACGGCGACAAGCCCGGCGGCGCACGCGAACCAGAAGCCCGGGAGACGCAGCGCGGTCCAGTCGGAGCTGAACGTCCGCCGCTCGCGCGGCGGGCGCAGGAAAGGCAGGGCGAGCAGGCCGGCCAAAACGAGGGCGAGATACACGGCGAAGGGGCCGCGGATGCCGCCGATCGCGCCGAGCGCCGGGCCGATCAGGCTTCCCGCGGAGTACGCGGCGAGGAGGCGCGACATGCCGAGGTACTCCTGGCCCGGCGCCCGCTCGAGCGTGGCGAAGGTGACGCCCATCCAGAGCCCTCCCGACCCCAGCCCCATCAGGGTCCGGGCCGGGAAGAGCACCGCGAGCTCGTCGCTGACCGCGAAGCCGAGGGAACCGACGGCGACGACGAGGAGCGAACAGGCCAGGACCGCTCGCGTGCGGCCGTGCCTGACGCCGGGCCCGGCCAGGGCGAAGCCGACAAGCGCTCCGGCTGGGAAGGTCGCCACGAGCGCGCCGATGAGCGCCGGGCCGGCGCCGGTGGCGTCTGAAATCGCCGGCAGGGCGGGCGCGATGACGCTGTAGCCGGCTGCGTCGAGCGCCGCCAGGCCGATGATGACCGGCGCGGCCAGGCTCGCGCCCGTACTCCATCTCTTCACCAGAGCGTAACCCCGCTTTCCACGAATTCCGGGGATGATGCATGCTTCGTTCATGCGGGCGGCGACCACGATTTCCCAGGAGGGAGAGCGCCTTCTCAACCGGGAGCTCTCCTGGCTCGAATTCAACGCCCGCGTCCTCGAGCTCGCCGGCGACACGACTGTGCCGCTCCTCGAGCGGATCAAGTTCTGTTCCATCTTCTCGGCCAACCTGGACGAGTTCTTCATGGTGCGAGTCGCCGGGCTGATGGGGCAGGAGGCGGCGGGGATCGCCGTGCGCTCCTCGGACGGGCGGACGCCGACCGCCACGCTCGCCGAGATCCGCGAGCGCGTGCTCGCCCTCACCACCCGCCAGTCGCGGCTCTGGAGCCGTGAGCTCGTCCCGGCGCTCGGTGACGCCGGCATCGTCATCGCCCAGGTCGACGACTGCTCGGAGAAGGAGCTCGCCGAGCTCCAGCGGCGCTTCGAACGGGAGATCTACCCGGTGCTGACACCGCTCGCGGTCGGGCCCGGGCAGCCGTTTCCGTACATCTCGGGTCTGTCCAACAGCCTTGCGGTCCTCGTCCGCGACCCCGAGACCGGGGAGGAGCGCTTCGCGCGCGTGAAGGTGCCGGAGGGCCTGCCGCGCTTCCTCGAGGTCGGCAAGCGGAGCGCGTTCGTCCCGCTCGAGGCGGTCATCTCCCACTTCCTCGACTGGCTCTTCCCCCAGATGGAGATCGTCGAGCGCGCCGTCTTCCGCGTCACGCGCGACGCGGACTTCGAGGTCTCCGACGAGGCCGACGACCTCCTCGAGGCGGTCGAGCTCGAGCTCCGGCGCCGCCGCTTCGGGGACGTCGTCCGTCTCGAGGTCTCGAGCTCGGTCTCGAACAAGATGCTCGGCCGCCTGACCGAGGGGCTAGGGGCGACGGAGGAGCAGGTCTATCCGATCCGAGGGCAGCTCGACCTCGCCGACCTCTCGCAGCTCGCGGCGCTCAACCGCGGCGACCTCAAGGACGAGCCCTGGGTGCCGAGCACGCCTGCTCGCCTGGCCTCGGTGCGGGGTGGGGAGGGGTTCTTCGCCGAGATCAGGCGCGGCGACATCCTCGTCCACCATCCGTACGACTCCTTCGTCACCACCTTCGAGCGCTTCGTGCGCGAGGCCGCCCGAGATCCGGCGGCGATCGCGCTGAAGACGACCGTGTACCGGACGAGCGACGATTCGCCGCTCGTCCCGGCTCTGATCGAGGTGGCCGAGGACGGGCGCCAGAGCGTCTGCCTCGTCGAGCTGAAGGCCCGCTTCGACGAGCACCGGAACATCGAGTGGGCGAGGGCGATGGAGCGGGCCGGGGTGCACGTCGTCTACGGATTCCCCAACCTGAAGATCCACGCGAAGACGACGCTGGTCGTGCGGCGCGAGGGCAACACTCTGCGTCGCTATGTCCACATCGGCACCGGGAACTACCACGCGCTCACCGCGCGCATCTACGAGGACTTCGGCCTCTTCACCGCCGACGAAGACATCGCGGCGGACGTCGCCGACCTCTTCAACTACGTGACCGGCTTCGGGCGCCCGCAGGCGTTCCGCAAGCTCCTCGTCGCACCGTTCAACCTCCGGCGCCGGCTCGTCGAGGAGATCCGCCTCGTCGCCAAGGCGGCGGCCGACGGGGAGCCGGCGCGCATCCGCTTGAAGACGAATGCGCTCACCGATCAGACGATCATCGAGGAGCTCTACGCGGCGGCCCAGGCCGGCGCCGAGATCGACATCGTCGCGCGCTCCGTCTGCCAGCTCCGACCGGGGGTGCCCAGCCTCTCGGACTCGGTTCGCGTGCGCAGCGTCCTCGGCCGCTTCCTCGAGCACAGCCGCTTCTTCATCTTCGAGGTGGGGGACACGGCGACGACGTTCTTGGGGAGCGCCGACCTCATGACCCGGAACCTGGACCACCGCATCGAGATCGCCGTGCCGGTCGAGGATCCAAAGGTCCAGGCGCAGCTCGCGACGGCGTTCGACGTCCTCCTCGACGACAACACCGCGTGGACGCTGCAGGCGGACGGGAGCTGGAAGCGTCTGCGCCCGCGCAAGGACCAGCACGCGAAGGGCAGCCACGACGCGCTCATGCGCAAGGCGCGCACGCGTGCGCGACGCCGGGTCGCCCGCCGCCCGCGCTGAGCGCAGACGGAGGGTTACAGCCGACCCTGATTGGAGAATGACCACCCGATGAAGGTCGGGATCGTCGACGTGGGCTCGAACACGGTGCGCCTGCTCGTCGCGCGGCGACAGCGGGGCAGGCTCGTCGCGCTCCGGGAGGAGCGTGAGCATTTGTTCCTCGGCGAGGACGTCGAGCGGGACGGATCGCTCTCCATGGCGAGGATCGAGGAGGCCGCGCGCTGCGCCGCGGGCTACACCCGGATCGCGCGCTCCCTCGGCGCGCGCGCCGTCGAGGTGATCGTCACCGCGCCCGGGCGCCAGAGCGGCAACGGCGACGAGCTCGTCCGCCGGCTGGCGGCGGCAACCGCCGCGCCGGTCCGGGTGCTCACGGCGGACGAGGAGGGCCGGCTCGCTTTCGCAGGTGCGACCGCGGTCGCCGATTCCCTGCCCGCGACGGTCGCGGTCTGCGACGTAGGCGGAGGCTCGGCCGAGGCCGTCGTCGGCACGCTCGCAGGCGGCCCTGCCTGGTCACGCTCCCTCGACATCGGCGCCGTCCGGCTCACAGAGCGCTTCCTGATCGACGACCCGCCGGCTAAGCGGGCCCTCGTCGCGGCGAGGGCCGAGGTCGAGCGGCACCTCGACGGCTTCGCACCGCCGCTCCCGCAGGTGGCGCTCGCGACGGGCGGCACCGCCAGGGCGCTGCGCAAAATCGTCGGCTGGGAGCTCGAGGCGGCGGAGCTCGACGCCGCGCTCCGCATCCTCGGCAAGCGCTCGTCGATCAAGGTGGCGAAGACGTTCGGCCTCCATGAGCGTCGCGCCCGCACGCTCGCTGCAGGCGCGGTGATCCTCTTGTGCCTCCAGGCCCGCCTCGGCGTCCCGCTCGAGGTCTCGCGGGCGGGGCTGCGTGAAGGGGCCGCGCTCGCCCTCCTGGACGAGCTGGCCGCATCGGCCGCCTAGAAACCCGTTCTTCACGGCCTTGATACCCACCGCTGCCGAATGCCTCGGCACCATGAGGTCATGGAGACGGTGGAGACGACACGCGTGCAGCCGGAGGCGCTCGTGGGCTGCAAGGGCTTCGGCGTCTACGGCCCGACGGCCCGCATCGGCTCGGTCGAGGAGATCCGCACCGACAGCCGCGATGGGCGGCCGAAATTTCTGTTGGTTCGCGCCGGGCTACTGGGGAGCTGGCTGGTGCACGTCCCGGTCGACCAGATCGACGCAGTCGACGTCGTGGCGCGGAGGCTCGAGCTTCGCCCGGGAGGGCTGTTCGCCGGCCTCGGGTCTAGGCGGGCGGCGGCAGGTACTCGCGGCGCCTGAGGTTCCCGTCCCCGTCCGAGTCGACGACCCAGGTCGAGCCCTTCTCCGGCTCCTCGCCCAGGAGCGCCTCGAGAACGTCGCCGTGCGTGCAGAGGACTGCAGTGGCGCCTGCGACGTGCGCGATCAGGCCGCGCGTCTCGGTCTCCCCGGCTCCTTCCGCCAGCTCTGCACGCTCCTCGACGGGTAGTGCGAGCGACTCGGCGAGAGGCTCGACCGACCGGCGGCAGCGGACGTAGGGGCTCGTGAGCACGCGCTCCACGTCGAAGCCTGCGTACTGCCCGGGAAGCGCGTCCGCCTGCCGGCGCCCGCGCTCGTCGAGAGGGCGAAGATGGTCGCCGTCGTCCCCGGGGCGGCGGTGGCCCGCCGTCGCGTGGCGGAAGAGCAGGAGGGGCATCAGGCCTCGCTTTTCGCGAACGCACGCAGGACTTCGCCGTCGTGGTCGTGGGTCAGCAGCGTCGCGGCTTCCTCGAGCGGGGCCCAGCGCAGCTCGTCGACCTCCCGGCTGGGAACGGCCTCGCCGGCGAGCGGCCGCATGGCCCAGTAGCGGACGGTCTTCGGCCTGCCCTTGCGGTCGCGGTAGCTCGTCGAGGGGAGCTCGCGTCCCAGCTCGCACTCGACGCCGGTCTCCTCCAGCACCTCGCGGCGAGCGGCCTGCTCGTGCGTCTCGCCGGGCTCGAGCTTTCCTTTCGGGATCGTCCAGTCGTCGTAGCGGGGCCGGTGGACGAGTAGCACCTCGAGCACGCCGCCCGGCCCGCGCCGCGAGACGACTCCGCCTGCCGCCTGAACGGTCTCTTCCTGCGCGCTCAGCTCCACGCCCGCTTCCCGCTCTTCTTCAGCTGCGACCAGGCCTGCGGGAACGCGGCCCGTGCATCGCGGCGGCGCTCGCGCTCGCGCTCCACGAGCTGTCCCGCCGCGAAGTGGGCGCGCGCGCTGTCTACCCGGCCCAAGAGGCCGCGGATCCGCTCCTCGGCGACGGCAGCGTCCTGGTGCTCGCCGATGACGTCCTGGAGGCGCTTCGCGTACTTGACGACGCGGCGGGCCGGCTTCCCGACCACTCCTTCGGCGAGTTCCGCCGCGTAGCGCGCGCGCTTGCCGCGGATGCGCACGGTGTGGAGCTCCTCGTCAGTCGGTTGCGGCGGTAGCGAGCGCACGGCCTTCCGGAGCTTGCGGAACTCCCGCGCGGCGATGTCCTCGAGCGACGTCTCCTCGGCGCGAGCCGGCAGGGCAACGGCGGCCGCTTCGAGCCGCGTCAGCAGCTCGGCGTAGCGGGCGCTCGCCATCGCCTCGAGCATGGCCTCGCGGGCAGAGGCCCGCTCCCCCTCGAGCAGCTCGAGAAATCGCCCCGCCGCGCGGCGCTCGGCCGCCTCCAGCTCGCCGACCTCGCCGCGCAGACGCTCCAAAAGCACGTCGAGGTCCCGAACCGGGCCGAGCGCGCTCCCGAGCCAGGAGAGCTCGGCACGGAGCGACTCGGCCCACGCCTCGTCGAGGAGGGGCCGGGCGGCGCGAAGGACGGCTCGAAGCCGCCGTGTGGCGACCCGGGTCTGATGCAGCTCCTCCGGGTCCTCGCCGAGCCTCGTGCCCGGATCGTGCGCGATCAGCTCTGCCACCTGCTCGGCCACCATCGCGCGCACGTGCTCGAGCGGCGGCGCCCAGTGCGGCGGAAGAGGCCGCGTCAGCGGAAAGTGCCCCATCGCCCGGAAGGCCTTCGGCCGCCCATCCCCTGCGGTGGCCCCGGCGTCGACGAGGATCTGCTCGAGCTGTGGCAGCGCGGCGACGCCGTCGTCGTCGAGCGCCTCGACCTCGAGCTCGACGAAGCGCTCCCGAACGCGACGTCCGTCGAGGACGGATACCGTGTCGATGGTCACGTCCGCCACGGCGCGACCGTTCTCGCGGGCACGGATCCCCGCCCTTTCCGTGCGGAGGACGGCGGCGCGCTCGAGCGCGCGTCCCCGCAGGACGCCGACGAGCAGCTCGGCGAGCTCGGGCGGCGGCTTCCCCGGCCCTCCGGGAGCCTCCAGCTCGAGCCGTTCTCCCTCGCCCGGAAGCTTGAGCTGCCAGAGCCCCCGGCGGTCTTGCACGCGGCGCCGCAGCGTGATCCCCGCGCGCGTGAGCGCCCGGTCGGCGGAGTCCAGATACGTGGACGTGAAACGGCGCAGCTCGAGCGGCTCGCCGGGGATCTCGGGCAGGCGAAAGCCCGGAGGAACGGCGAGCTTCAGCTCGCGCTCGTGCGTCTCGCGGAGCTTCGCCACGCTCGGATCGTAGCGCCGCGAAAGAGTGTGGCTAGCCGTATTCCTGGGCATTAACCGCTTTGCAACTATTAGTCGCGGATATGCCCAGAATCCTCATCGTCGACGACCATCCGAGTTTCCGTGCAACGGTGAGGACCCTGTTGACCGCGGACGGGTTCGAGGTCGTGGGTGAGGCTGCGGACGGCGCGTCCGCGCTCGAAGCGATCGGGGAGCTGCGGCCGGACCTCGTCCTCCTGGACGTGCAGCTTCCCGACATGGACGGCTTCGCGGTGATCGACGCGATCCTGCGCCTGAACGGGCACGCCCCGAAGGTCGTCCTCACGTCGAGCCACGACGCATCCGACTTCGGCTCGATCGTCCCTCGCTGCGGCGCCGCGGCCTTCGTCCCGAAGGCGGAGCTGTCGGGCGCTGCGCTTCGCGCTGTGCTTCGATAGCCGCATGCGACGTCTCAGCGCCGGGGTCATCGGCCTCGGTCTCCTCCTGTCAGCCGGCGCGCTGGCACTCTTTTTCGGGAGCGACCATCTGGATTGGCCCGGCTTCGCGGCCGCGGCCTCGCTCACGGCCGCCTGGTCCTACATCCTCGGCGGCCTCTTCATCTGGGCGAGGCGGCCCGACAATCAGGTCGGCGTACTACTCACGGTCGTAGGCCTTGCGGTCTTCCTCGGGACTCTCGGCGCCGCCAACTCTTCGCTCCTTTTCACGATCGGGTGGGTCTTCGGCCACGTCTTCATCGCGGTCTTCATCCACGCCATCCTGAGCTTCCCCCGCGGCTACCTGGAGACCAGGCTCGTCTATGCCGTCGTCGCGGTCGGGTACGGGACGCTGACGGTGGGCGCGCTCGTCACGTCGTTCTTCGACGATCCGACGCGCAGCTGCTCCGACTGCCCGGAGAACGCGTTCCTCCTCGTCAACTCACCGACCGCGACGGCCGTGGTCAGAGGCATGCTGATCGCGGCCGCAACCCCCGCGCTCCTGGGAGCGCTCCTCGTCTTCCGGCGCCGGTGGATGGCCGCCTCCGGGCCGCTGCGGCGCATCTTCCTGCCCGTCTACCTGACCGCGGGCGCGACGCTGGTGCTCCTGATGACGACCTTCGTCGTCAGCGCCTTCTCCGAGAGCGCCGCGCAGGTCATGTACTGGTTCGTCCTCTTTGTGTTCGCGGCGGTGCCGCCTGCACTCATCGTCGGGCTGCTGAGCGGGCGCCTCGCCAGAGGCCGCGTCGGAGACCTCGTCCTCGAGCTAGGACGGGCGCCGGCACCGGGAGAGCTGCGCGAGGCCCTGTCCCGGGCGCTCGGAGACCCGAACCTGCGGGTCGCCTACTGGATCCCCGAGACGGAGTCGTTTGCCGACCTCGAGGGAAATCCGATCGAGCTGCCGGAGGAGGGGGGAGAAGAGCTGGCGACGATGGTCGAGCGCGACGGCCGCGTCGTGGCAGCCCTCATCCACCATCGCTCGCTCGAAGAGGACCCGACGCTCCTCGACGCCGTCGCGGCGGCGGCTGCGCTGGCGCTCGAGAACGAGCGCCGCCTGGTCGCGCTCGCCACGGCCCAGGAGCGCATCCAGGCGCTCGTCGATGCCTTCCCCGATCTCATCTTCCGGATGAGCCGCGACGGCCGCTACCTCGACTTCAAGGGCAAGCCCGAGGACCTGGCCGTCCCGCCGGAGGAGCTCATCGGCGCCACGTTCCACGACGTGCTTCCTCGCGACGTCGCCGACCAGCTCTTGGCCGGCGTCGTGCGGGCGATCGATACCGGTGAGATCGTCTCCGGCGAGTACCGGCTCGAGCTGGGCGGCGTCCCGCGCGACTTCGAGGCGCGTATCGTCAAGGCCGGCGACGAGGCCGTCGTCATCGGGCGCGAGTTCACGGAGCGCAACCGCGCCCAGGCCGAGCTCGAGCGCCTGCACGCGGAACTACAGCAGCGCCATCGCGACCTCGAGCATGAGCGCGACTTCGTCACGACGGTCGTCGACTCGACTCCGGGCCTGATCTGCCTCGCCACGCCCGGCGGCTACATCGTTCGCTTCAACACGTCGCTCCAGCGCCTCACCGAGCGCCGCGACGACGATCTCATCCGCGGCAGCGCCTTCTGGGACGTCTTCATCGCCCCCGAGGAGCGCGAAAGCGTGCGTCAGGCCGTCGAGGAAGTCGTCGCCGCGGGCGGCCGGGGAGAGTTCGAGAGCACGTGGATCACGAGCTCCGGCGAGCGCCGCCGCGTGACCTGGGCGACGACGCCGCTCCGCGACGACCGCGGGCATCCGCGACTGCTGATCTCCGGTACGGACATCACCGAGCGGAAGGAGCACGAGGACGAGCTGCGGCGCTCGCGGGCGCGCCTCGTCGAGGCCAGCGACGTCGAGCGCCGGCGCCTCGAGCGGAACCTCCACGACGGTGCGCAGCAGCGGCTCGTCTCGCTCTCGCTGATGCTGCGGCTCGCCCAGGCGCGGGTCGCAGGCGACCCGGAGACGGCGGACCGTCTCCTCGGCCAGGCCTCCGACGAGCTCACACACGCGCTCGAGGAGCTTCGCGAGCTCGCGCGTGGAATCCACCCGGCCGTCCTCTCCGACCGGGGTCTGGGCGCCGCGCTCGAGGCGCTCGTCGCGCGGACGCCGTTCAGCGTCGACCTCGAGCTCCTCGACGACCGCCTGCCGGAGCCCGTCGAGGCAGCGGCCTACTACGTCGTCTCGGAGGCGCTGGCGAACGTGGCCAAGTATGCGCAGGCGTCCACGGTGGCGGTTAGCATCGCGTCCGTGAACGGGCACGCGGTCGTCGAGATTGCCGATGACGGAGTGGGCGGCGCCGACCCGACCAAGGGCTCGGGCCTCCGCGGCCTGGTCGACCGCGTCGAGGCGCTCGACGGGCGGCTCCACGTCGAGAGCCTGGCCGGGAAGGGCACCCGCGTCAGGGCAGAGATCCCGTGCGGGTAGTCCTGGCCGAGGACTCCGTCCTTCTGCGCGAGGGCGTCGCCCGCCTGCTCGAGGACCAGGGCTTCGACATCGTCGCGCAGACGGGCACTGCCGAGGACCTCATGCTCAAGGTTCGGAGCTACTCGCCGAACGTCGTCATCGTCGACATCCGCATGCCTCCGACTCACACCGACGAAGGGCTGAGGGCCGCCCAGGAGATCCGCGAGACGCATCCCGACGTCGGAGTGCTCGTCCTCTCCCAATATGTCGAGCCAACGTACGCGATGGAGCTCCTAGCCGAGAGCGCCGAGGGCGTCGGCTATCTGCTCAAGGACCGGGTCTCGAACGTCGACGAGTTCGCAGCGGCCGTGCGGCGGGTGGGAGAGGGGGGCTCGGCGCTCGACCCGGCTATCGTCTCCCAGCTCGTCGGACGTCGTCGTCGCGACGACCCACTCGACCAGCTCACCCCGCGCGAGCGAGAGGTGCTTGAGCACATGGCGCAGGGCCGCTCCAACCAGGGCATCGCCGAGCAGCTGGTCGTCACCGAGCGCGCCGTCGAGAAGCACGTGACGAGCATCTTCGGGAAGCTCAGGCTCCCGCACGCCCCGGAGGATCATCGCCGGGTGCTCGCCGTCCTCACCTACTTGCGCCAGTAGGGCATACCGAGCCGATCTCCGGGGTGCGGAAAACCGCACCGAGGGAAGCTGGCTGCCCCTATTCCCGTCCTGTGTGCGAGGAGGGAGAGTGGTCGCATGAAGAAGACACTGTTCATCGGCGCTGTGATCCTCGGGATCCTGCTCTTGGCCGTGGGCGGTTGGACCGTGCGCGGCGTCCGCTGGGCCGTCGCGGGATAGGGCATGCAACCCGGGCCCCGCATCGGCCGGTTCCTCGGCGCTCTGGCGCTGCCGACCTTTGCGCTGGCACTCGGCATCAGCGTCCTCACGACGTACGCGCCGCTTCTGCTGGGCGAGGCGACGTCGTCGGCGGGGGCAATCGGGATCGCGGTCGGGGCCGAGGGCGCGTTCGCCCTCTTCCTTCCGCTGCTCATCGGCTCGCTTTCCGACCGGACGCAGAGCCGCCTCGGACGCCGGATCCCGTACGCGCTCGTCGGCGTGCCGCTGCTCGCGGCGCCGCTCGTGATCCTCCCCTTCGCGCACGGGTATGCGGAGGCGGTCGCGCTCGTGTCGCTCTTCTTCGTCGGCTACCACGTCTACTACCCGCCCTACCAGGCGCTCTTCGCCGAGCTCGTGCCCACCTCCCACCAGGGGCGCGCACAGGGTTGGCAGGGCGTCATGCGCGGCCTCGGGCTCGGCGTGGCGCTCGTCGCCGGCGGGCTCCTCCTCTCCGTCTGGACGCCGCTCCCGTTCCTCCTCGCCGCCGCCGCCGCGGTGCTCGCCACGGTCGTGCTCGTGCGCGAGGTGGGCGGGAAGGAGCGCGAAGCTCCGGTCGCCACGGTGCCGTCGCTCCCGGGCCCCGGGGTCCTCACGCTCGTGCGCGAGCGCGCCGACGTGCGTGCCTTCGTGGCCGCGAACGCGCTCTGGGAGCTCTCCTTCATGGGCCTGAAGACGTTCATCGTCCTCTTCGTGGTCAAGGGCCTCGGCGAGTCGGTGGGAACGGCCTCGGCGGTCATCGGCGTCGTCGCCGGCGCCTACGTGATCGCAGCGTTCGGCGCCGGGCGCCTCGCCGACGCGGTGGGCGTGCACCGCCTCATGCGGATCTCCCTCTGGGTGTACGGCATCGGGCTGCTCGTTGGTGCCGGTCTCGGCTCGCTCCACAGCTTCCTGATCGGCCTGCCGTTCATCGCCCTGGCCGGCGCGGTCGTGATGACGCTTCCCTACGGGATCCTGGTCGGGATCACGCCACAGGGCGCCGAGGGAGCGCTGTCCGGGCTCTTCGGCTTCTCCCGCGCGCTCGGCGCCGTCCTCGGCCCGATCGTCGTCGGCGTCGCCATCGACGTGCTCGCCCCGCTCTTCCCCTCCACGGGAGGGTACGGCGCGATGTGGATCGCCATCGGAGCACCGATTCTCCTCTCGCTCCCCTTCCTCAACGCCCTGCGGGCCGAGCAGCCGGAGCCGGTCGTGGAGCTCGGGCAGCCGGTCACGGCGGCCTTCGACGACCTCGCGCTAGCCGCCTAGGCGCGGTTCGCGCTACCCCCACCTGAAGACGCCTGGTGGCCTCATTCCGGCTCGGCGCCTTGGCTGAGAGCCTGCAGAGCACGCAAACCGAACCGAAGGACGTGACCAAGTGACTCCCCTCGCCAAGTCCCAGAACCTCGCGGCCCGCATGGGCCGCTGGAGCGCGGCGCACCGGAAGACAGCGATCTTCGGGTGGCTCGCGTTCGTCCTCGTCGCGCTCGTGCTCGGCAACGTGATCGGCACGAAGCAGCTCGACGACGAGGACACCGCGCCCGGCGAGTCCGGCCGCGCGGCGCAGATCATCGACCGCGGCAGCTTCGCCGAAACGGCGAGCGAGACCGTGATCATCCAGAGCGAATCGGTCTCGGCGACGAGTCCGGAGTTCAGAGCCGTCGTCGACGGCGTCGTCGACACGGTCTCGGGCTTCCAGGGCGTCTCCGACGTCCGCTCGCCGCTCGAGGACGCGACGCTCGTGTCCGAGGACGGTCGCTCGGCGCTCGTGCAGTTCGAGCTCCCGGACGAGAACGACTCCGCCGTCGACCGCATCGACCCGATCCTCGAGTCGCTCGCGGCAGCCGAGGAGGCCAACCCCGGCTTCACCGTCGAGGCCTTCGGCGACGCCAGCGCGGCGAAGGCGCTCGACGAGACCGTCGCGGAGGACTTCCAGCGTGCCGAGCTGTTCGCCATCCCGCTCACGCTGGGCATCCTGCTGCTCGTCTTCGGCGCGCTCGTGGCGTCTGCGATCCCGCTCGTCCTCGGCCTGACGGCTGTCGCGGCGGCGCTCGGCCTCGCCGCGATCCCGAGCCAGGTCTTCCCGATGGACGAGGCCGCCTCGTCCGTGATCCTGCTGATCGGCCTCGCCGTCGGCGTCGACTACTCGCTCTTCTACCTCAAGCGCGAGCGCGAGGAGCGACGCGCGGGCCGCGATCCGCGGGCGGCGCTCGAGGTCGCAGCGGCCACGTCCGGACGGGCCGTCCTCATCTCAGGCCTCACGGTCATCGTCGCCCTCGCAGGCATGTTCCTCGGCGGCAGCCCCATCTGGACCGCGATCGCCATCGGCACGATCCTCGTCGTGGCGATCGCCGTGACGGGCTCCCTGACGGTCCTGCCCGCGCTGCTCTCGTGGCTCGGCGACCGCGTGGAGAAGGGCAGGATCCCGATGCTGCACCGGCTCCGGCGCGACGACGGCGACTCCCGCCTCTGGGGAGCGATCCTGAGCCGCGTCCTGCGCCGGCCGCTCGTCTCCGCCGTTGCCTCGGCCGCATTCCTCCTGGCCCTGGCCGCGCCGGCGGTGAACATCCACACCGAGCTCCCGGGCCTCTCGAGCCTCCCGCGGAATCTCGCGATCATGCAGACCTACGACCGGATCCAGACCGCCTTCCCCGGCGGCCCGCTGCCGGCTGTGGTCGCGATCGAGGCCGACGACGTCGCCTCGCCCGCGGTCCAGGACGGGATCGCAAACCTTCGCGAGCAGGCGCTCGCCACAGGTCAGATGCGCAACCCGATCGAGGTCGAAGCGGCTCCGAGCGGGACGGTCGCGCTCGTCTCCATCCCCCTGGCCGGAGACGGTGACGACGATGCCTCGCGGGCCGCGCTCGCGACGCTTCGCGAGGACGTGATCCCGTCGACCATCGGCGCCGTCGACGGCGTCGAAGTGGCCGTCACCGGCGAGACCGCAGCGTCGAAGGACTTCAACGAGCTCACGAAGGATCGCGTGCCGTACGTGTTCGCGTTCGTCCTACTGCTCGCCTTCGTCCTCTTGTTGGTCTCGTTCCGCTCGGTCGTGATCGCGGCGAAGGCCGTGCTGCTCAACCTGCTCTCCGTGGCCGCCGCGTACGGGCTGCTGGTACTGGTCTTCCAGCAGGGTTGGGGCGAGTCGCTGCTCGGCTTCGACTCGACCGGCGCGATCGTCTCGTGGCTCCCGCTGTTCCTCTTCGTGATCCTCTTCGGGCTCTCGATGGACTACCACGTGTTCATCCTCAGCCGGATCCGGGAGGCGTACGACCGCGGGCTCGACACCGAGGCGGCGGTGACGCACGGAATCAAGTCGACCGCCGGCGTCGTGACGGCTGCGGCGTTCGTGATGGTCGCGGTGTTCTCGATCTTCGCGACCCTCTCGACCATCGACATGAAGCAGCTCGGCGTCGGGCTCGCGGCGGCGCTCCTCATCGACGCGACGATCGTCCGTGGCGTCCTCCTCCCGTCGGCCATGAAGCTGCTCGGCGC
>Ga0081538_10002564_pt1 | contig 17655 bp, 18 predicted proteins | sample TabmetS5T2R1_FD_71022 | JGI IMG/M metagenome (GOLD analysis project Ga0081538, IMG submission 71022) | Tabebuia heterophylla rhizosphere microbial communities from the University of Puerto Rico - S5T2R1 | ecosystem: Host-associated > Plants > Roots > Rhizosphere ... | reverse complement strand
GCCGGCTCCACTTGGGCGCGCTGGTATCACGACGATCCGCTTGCCACGCTCGGCGATATCGCGATCTACAACCTGAAGAGCCTTTGCGCCCTGCTCGGCTCCGTGACCGAGGTCACCGCTGCAGCCGGCAAGGCTCTGTCCCACCGGAGCGCCGACGGCGTCGCATACCCGGCGCGCCACCCCGACACATGGCAGCTACTCCTGCGCCACGAGCGGGGCACGCTGGCGTCGGTACTCGCCTCGCACGCGACGCTGCGCTACCGTCGCCCCGCGCTCGAGCTGTACGGAACGACCGGTACGGCCAACCTCCTTGGTGATGACTGGGACCCACACGGCCTCGAGGTGTGGCGCGAGCCGCGGGGCGTCTGGGAGCTCTACGAGCCTGACGACCCCACATGGCTCTGGACCGACGGTCTGCGGGAGGCGGTGTCCGCCCTGCACGACGGCCGCAGGCCGCTTGCCGACTCCGACTTGGACGTGCACGTGCTCGAGGTGATCGCGGCGGCCACGCGCAGCGCTGCGGATCAAGTCCCGGTGCCCGTGTCAAGCCGCGTCGAGCCGCTCGCCGGTCTCCGGCTAGCCAAGGTCGATGCTGCTCGGTACGTCCACGATCGCACTCGGCCCGCCGACGAGCAGTAGGCACTCCCGCGTCGGTCACGGCGGTAGAAGTGGTGTACCGGGGTTGTTGTGATCAGGCCGAGCGGACCCCTACGGTCGCGCCGGCCTTACGCCAACGCCGTTGGGATCGCGACGCGTCAGAGCTCGGCGTCGGGAATCTGTTTGCGCCGCTCTTATCAGCACCCGGGCGGGTCGTAGCGCTCGATTTGGGCGGCGTCGACGAAGGCGCGTCCGAAGGCCTCGGTGACCTCCGGAGAGGTCGGGGTCGCCAGGATCGTCGTACGGGTACAGCTGGGCCGAGCGCGTATTGAACCCGCTCTTGACGTCGATGAAGCGCGGCTGCGGGTCGAGGAACCAGGGGACGTACCGGAGCACTCGTCCCGCCTTGATCCAGCCGACCTCCTGGGCGAAGAGCTAGGAGGCGTAGCCGAGGATGGTGGCCTTGTAGTTCGGATTGACTGCGGTGCAGTCGTACTGGCGCATGCTGCCTGGGAGCGGCAGCTCAAACCTGCCCTGAGGCACGGCCCAGTCGGTCACAAACCCGCCGGGGAGATCCCGCCAAGGGTCGGGTCGTACGGGTCGAAATTCTGGCGGCGGCCACGTGGTCCAGTCGAACGGTTCGCCGCTCGACCTCGCCACCGGGCGGGTTTGATCGTCGCCTCGATCACGCGCTTCAGCGCGAGTCGCGCCTGACAGAGAGCTTCCCCCTCACACATCCGTCTTTGGCATCACTTCCCGCTCAGGAAACGGCCCGCCTCGTAGCGGGTCGTCTCTCATGCGGTTGCTCCCGCAGGCTCACGGCCTCGAGCGCCTCGCGCGGGGATCCGTAGAACATCATCCGGACCAGCTGTCCGTTGCGGAATTCGTAGACTCATCCGAGTCGCTCAGCCATGTCGACTCCACTCTCCCTCGCCCGAAAGCTGATTCCGCCGGTGGCAACAACCTGATCGTCTCCCGCCGCGACCGTCTCGTCGAGCCACGGAGCGAAACGCTCGAAGTTTTCTTGAATGTCGGCGAGCCAGGCGCGCACGCCGTCATGCCCCCGGTAAGGCTCGCCCGTGAAACCACCAAACCGCGAGTGGAGCTCGATGTCGGCAGCGGTATTGGTGAGGAAGAAGTCGAGCAAGGAGTCGTAGTCGCCCGCTTGCCAGCGGGCGAAGCCCTCGCGTACCAATTCCGCGTTCGCCTCCGACGTCACCCGCCCAGTATCCCGCCGTTCGTCGCAGGCCGCCGACTCAGGAACGGGCCCGTGCGGAAACAGGAGCCGTGCGCCGGGTTCACAGGACGCCCAACGGCTTAACCGGCTCGCCGCCCTACGCATCATCGGCCGGCTCGGAGGCCAGGCCGGCATCTCGGCCGCGCTACGTCCACATGATTAAGCCGACTGCGTCGATCCACGAAGGAATGTCGATCGTTGAGGTGGCGCGGGAGGCCGGCCACTCGCCGGAGGAGTGCCTGCGAACGTACGCGCACACCTTCGAGGAGTTCGACCCCGCCGACAGGCAGCCCGCGGAGGCCGTAATCGCGGCCGCGAGGAGGCCGAAAGGCGATTCTGATGTACGCCGTTTTGTACGCGCGCGCCGGTGACGCGCAAAACGAAAGCGACGGATTTGGCTCTACAGAGCCAAGCCGACGGAGGGATTCGAACCCTCGACCCCCGCTTTACGAGAGCGGTGCTCTGGCCAACTGAGCTACGTCGGCGTGCCGGACGAGTCTAGCCGCGGCGGTGAGGCGGTCGGCCCGGGTACATGCCACCCGTAGCCGTGCAAAGCTGCGCGCTGATGGAGCGAGGAGGCCAAATGCTTGAAGGGTTGATGCAGCACGACCATCCGCTGACCTTGCAGCACCTGCTCGATCGCATGGGCAAGCTCTATGCCGATAGCGAGGTTGTGAGCGTCAGAGGCGGCGAGCGCACGCGCGCCAGCTATCGGGAGGTGGTCGAGCGGGTCGAGCGGCTCGCCGGCGCGCTGTCCGAGCTTGGAGTCGAGCAGGGGGACCGGGTCGCGACGTTCGCCTGGAACACCCGCGAGCACCTCGAGGTCTACCTCGCGGCACCCTGCATGGGCGCGGTGCTCCATACGCTCAACGTGCGCCTGTTCGCCGACCAGCTCACCTACATCGTCAACCACGCCGAGGATCGCGTGATCGTCGTCGAGGACTCGCTCGTCCCGGTGCTCGCCGAGCTCGCGCCGACGTTCGAGACGGTCGAGCACTACATCGTGGTCGGCGACGATCACGACGGGCAGCTCCCGAATGCGAAGAGCTACGAGGAGCTCCTCGCCGCCCAGTCCCCGGGCTACGACTTTCCGGAGCTCGACGACCGTCAGGCCGCCGGCCTCTGCTACACGAGCGGCACCACGGGCAACCCCAAGGGCGTCCTCTACTCCCACCGCTCGAACGTCCTCCACGCGCTCGGCCAGTGCATGGCGGACTCGATCGGCACGGTCTCCGACGACCGGGTGATGCCGGTGGTCCCCATGTTCCACGCCAACGCGTGGGGCATCCCCTATGCGTCCACGATGACCGGGACCGACCTCGTCATGCCGGGCGCGAACCTGAAGCCGGACGCCCTCGCGGACCTCATCGAAACCGAGCGGGTGACCGTGTCCGCGGCGGTCCCGACGATCTGGATGGACCTGCTCCGCTACGCCGACGAGCACCATCCCGACCTGTCGAGCCTACGACTGGTGATCTGCGGCGGTTCGGCCGTCCCCCTCGCCCTGATGCAGCAGTTCGAGGAGCGCCAGGACGTGCGCATCATCCAGGCGTGGGGCATGACCGAGACGAGCCCGCTCGGCTCCGTCGCCCGGCCGCCGGAGAAGGCCACCGAGGAGGAGCACTGGCGCTATCGAGCCACCGCCGGCCGGCCGTGCGCGCTCGTCGAGGCGCGCCTCGTCAAGGACGGCGAGGAGGTGCCCTGGGACGGCACCTCCACCGGCGAGCTCGAGGTGCGCGGGCCCTGGATCGCGCGCGAGTATTACCGCGACGAGGAGAGCGCGGCCAAGTTCGACGACGGCTGGCTCCGCACCGGCGACATCGCCGCCATCGACGAGCGCGGCTACATCATCATCAGCGACCGGGCGAAGGACGTGATCAAGTCGGGCGGCGAGTGGATCTCCTCGGTCGAGCTCGAGATCCACGTCATGGCGCACCCCGCGGTCAAGGAGGCGGCGGTGATCGCGATCCCGCACGATCGCTGGGGCGAGCGCCCGCTCGCGTGCGTCGTGCTCGAGGAGGACGCGGACCTGTCCCTCGAGGAGCTCCACGACCACCTCGCCCCGCGCGTGGCCAAATGGTGGCTTCCGGACGAGCTCGCCATCCTCGAGGAGGTCCCGAAGACCAGCGTCGGCAAGTTCAACAAGAAGGTGCTTCGCGGACAGCTCGAGGAGGGCCGCCTCGAGCGCCTCAGTGCGGCGCCTGGATGACCTCCCCCACGAGCTGCCAGTTCTCGCCCTCGAAGCGCTGGATCTGGGTCGCCTCGATCGGGTAGCCGTCCTCCATCCCGGACGTCTTCACCCTGATCCCGGGCAGCAGGATCGGGACCCGGATGTCCATGTTCCGGACCGAGTCCATGAGCGCCTGACGCGTCGGCTCCTCCATGTTCTTGAGCGCCTCCACGAGAGTCTGGGCGGCGCCCCAGCCGAAGATGCAGAAGGGGTCCTCGGGATTCCCGCGCGAGTACTTCCGCATCGCGCTCTTGTACTCCTTCATGGCCGAGTCGTCGTCCCACTCGCCGCTCGCCGGGTCCTTGTAGTAGGCGGTGGAGATGAGTCCCTGTGACGCGTCGAGTCCCGCGGGCTCGAGCACGAGCAGCTTCGACGCGCTCACGTTGTTGACGATGTGAAGCACGTCCCAGTCGAGCTTATGCGCCGCCGCGATCGCCTGGGCGCCGAACTTCGGCGTGGTGATGTTGAGGAAGGTGTCGGCGTCGGAGTCGGCGAGCTTGGCCATCTGCGAGCTGACGGTCGGGTCCGTGACCTCGTAGCTCTCCTCGGCCACGATCTCGATGTCGGTCCCCTTGATGGCCTCCTCGAAGCCGCCCAAGAGGTCCTTGCCGAAGGCGTCGTTCTGGTACAGGACGGCCACCTTCGCGCCCGGCTGCTCCTTCTCCAGGTAGTCGACGTAGGCCTGGGCCTCGCTCACGTAGTCGGGCTGCCACCCGATCGTCCACGGGTGCTTCTTCGGGTTCGCCCCCCATAGCGAGGCGCCCGTCGCCACGTACAGGTGCGGCACCTCCTGTTCGTTCACGTAATCCCAGATCGCGACGTTGTTGGGCGTGCCCAGCGTGTTGAAGAGCGCGAAGACCTGCTCCTCCTGGATCAACCGGCGCGCGTTCTGCACGGCCTTCGGCGGCTCGTAGGCGTCGTCGAGAGTGATGAAGTTGATCTTGCGGCCGTCGATCCCTCCCTGGGCGTTGACGAGCTCGAACTGCGCCTTCGCCCCCTCCGCGATCGAGCGATACGCCGAGGCCGGGCCGCTGAACGGATAGCTCCCGCCGATCTTGATCTCGTCGTCGGTGATGCCGGGATCACCGCCTCCCTCGTCGTCCTCACGGCCACACGACGCCGCGACGAGCGCGGCGATCATCAGCACCGCCAGCCAGACGAGCTTGCCACTCCGGGTCATCGAACTTTCCCTCCTCAGGTCTTTCCTGCCGGCACTCCGCGCCCTTCTGTGGCGACGGCCGGCCGCCGTACTTCTTCTTCCGCCGGACGGCGCGCGACCAGCTCCCTGATCCGCCGCAACAGTCCCGCCACGCCGCCGGGCAGCAGGAACATCGCGAGAATCAGCACGCCTCCGTAGATCACACCCGTCAGGGCGTCGTTGACGTCGCTCGCGTACACGGGAACGAACTCGATGAAGAGCGCTCCGAAGACGGCGCCGACGATCGTCGCGAGCCCACCCACCACGATCGCCGCCAGGAATGCGAGCGAGATCGTGACGGTGAACGCCTCGGGCGCGACGAACCCGATCGCGAACACGTACAGCGCGCCGGCCACCCCGGCGTAGCCGGCGCTGAGCGCGAACACACGCGTCTTCGTGCTCGCCAGGTCGACGCCGAGCGTCGACGCCGGGATCTCCTCGTCGCGCACCGCCTGCACGGCGCGCCCCACCTGGCTTCGCATGAGGCTCCAGGCGAGCGCGAACATGATCGCCGCCACGACGAGCGTGAGCAGGTAGAGGAACTGGTCGTCGGCGAGCGGGAGCCAGCCCGGTGACTCGGGCTGCTCTACCGTCATCCCCTGGGTTCCCTCGGTGAGCCCATCGAAGCGCTTGATGAGCTGCGGCGTGGCGACCGCCAGGGCGAGCGTCACGAGCGCGAGGTAGAGGCCCCGTAGGCGCAGCGCCGGAACGCCGAAGACGTAGCCGACGGCGAAGGCCAGCACGCCGGCGAGCGGGACCGTCAGCAGGTAGGGCAGGTTCGCCTTCTCGATCAGGAGCGCCGCGGTGTAGGCGCCGAGCGCGAAGAAGGCCCCATGGCCGAGCGAGATCTGGCCGTTGTAGCCCACAAGCAGGTTGAGCCCGAGGGCCGCGACCGCGTAGGCGGCCACCAGCGTGAACTGGCCGACGCGGTACGGGCCGAAGACAAACGGGACGAGGACGGCGAACCCGATCAGGACCACCAGGCCCGCAATGCGGAGCGTGCGGTCGCTCATACTCGTGCGACCTCCCGCGTCCCGAACAGCCCGGTCGGCCGCACCAGCAGGACCACGAAGATGATCGCGAGCGGGACGAGGATCTTCAGGTCGGCGCCGATGAAGTCGACGTAGGTGCCGGCCAGGTTCTCGGTGACGCCGATCACCCAGCCGCCGACCACGGCGCCGATCGCGCTGTCGAACCCGCCGAGCGCGGCGGCCGCGAAGGCGTAGATGAGGACGCTCCCCATCAGGTTCACGTCTAGGAAGAGGCGCGGGGCCACGAGCACCCCGGCGAGCGCGCCGAGTGCGGCAGCGAGGCCCCAGCCCAGCATCAGCATCCGCCCAACCCGCACGCCCACGAGCCCGCTCGACTCGGGGTTGAGCGCCGCCGCCCGCATGGCGAGGCCGATCTTCGTTCGTTGGAAGAGCAGGAACAGCAGCCCCACGACCGCGAGCAGGACGCCGACGATCCCGATCGACTCCCATGTCAGCTGTACGCCGCCGACGTCGAAGGTGGAGTCGCCGAACAGGCTCGGGAAGCTGCGATTGCCGAATCCCCAGATCCAGCCGGCGAGGCTGTTCAGGAGGATGAAGAGTCCGAGCGTGACGATCACGAGCGTCAGCACCTCGCCCCCCTCGAAGTGGCGGATCAGGCCGCGCTCGATGGCCATCCCGGCGACGAACGACAGGACGAGCGTGGTGAGCACCGCGAGCCCGAGCGGGACTCCGCCCGCGTACAGGCCCCAGGCGATGAAGGTGCTGAACATGGCCATCTCGCCCTGGGCGAAGTTGACGATCCCGGTCGACCGGAAGATCAGGACGAGCGCGAGCGCGAGCGCCGCGTAGATCGAGCCGGTGGCTATCCCGTCGACGATGACCTGGATGAAGCGCTCCACGATTCCCCCTCAGTAGCCCAGGTACGAGCGGCGCACGCTGTCGTCTCCCTTGATCTCCTCGGCGGGGCCGGACAGACCGATCCGGCCCGACTCGAGCACGTACGCGTGGTCGGCGAAGTCGAGCGCGAGCCCGGCGTTCTGCTCGACGAGGAGGACCGTCATGCCCTGCTCGTCGCAGATCTCGCCCAGCACCTTGAACAGCTCGCGCGTGACGATCGGCGCGAGGCCCAGGGACGGCTCGTCCAGCATCAGTAGGCGCGGCCGGAGCATGAGGGCACGGCCCATGGCGAGCATCTGCTGCTCGCCGCCGCTGAGCGACGCCGCCGGCTGGCCGGCGCGCTCCTCGAGGCGCGGAAACCAGCCATAGCAGCGTTGGAGGTCCTCCTTGACGTCGCTGCCGTCGTGGCGCACGTACGCGCCGAGACGCAGGTTCTCGTCCACTGTCAGGCTGGGGAAGGTGCCGCGCCCCTCGGGGACGTGGGCGACGCCCCGCCGGGCGATGTCCGCGGTGTGCTTTCCGATCACGCTGTCCCCGTCGAAGTCGGCGCGCCCGCGCGTGCGGACCATCCCGGAGAGCGCCCGCAGCGTGGTGGTCTTGCCGGCGCCGTTCGGGCCCAGAATCGCGACCTTCCGGCCCTTCTCGACCTCGAAGTCGATGCCCTCGAGGACCTCGACCTGGCCATAGGCGGCGTGCAGCCCCTCTACCTCGAGCAGGGGTGTCATGCCGGGGCCCCCAGATATGCCTCGATGACGGAGGAGTTCTCCTGCACCGACCGGGGTGGGCCCTCGGCGATCTTCCGGCCCAGATCGAGCACGACCACCTGCTCGCACAGCCCCATGACCATTCCCATGTTGTGCTCGACGAGGAGGACCGCGAGGTCGAAGTCGTCCCGGACCGCCCGGATCAGGTCGGCGAGCTCCTCGACCTCCGAGTGGTTCAGCCCGCTCGCCGGCTCGTCGAGCATCAGGAGACGCGGCCGCTGGAAGAGCGCCCGCGCGAGCTCCACCCGCTTGAGGGTTCCGTAGGGCAGCCCGGTGGCCGGGTGGTCGGCGTTGTCGCCAAGCCGCAGACGGTCGAGCACCTCGTCCGCCTCCCCGCGGAGCCGGCGCTCCGCGCCGCCGGTGGCGCGGACCCTCAGTGCGCTCGAGATGTAGCCCGGGCGGGCGCGACTGTATGCGCCCAGCATCACGTTCTCGCGGACCGTCATCGAGGCGAACAGCCCGAGGTTCTGGAATGAGCGGGCGATCCCCAGCGAGGAGATCTCGTGCGGCTCGCGGGTGAGCAGGTCGTCCCCGTCGAACTCGATCCGACCCGACTCGGGCGTGTATAGGCGGCTGACGCAATTGAAGAGGGTGGTCTTGCCGGCCCCGTTCGGGCCGATCAGCCCGCAGATGCGCCGTTCCGGCACGTCGAAGGACGGCCCATCGAGCGCGGTCACCCCGCCGAAGCGGACGACGAGCTCCTCGATCTCGAGCAGCGACACCTCACTCCTCCCTCAGAGCCCCTTCCCCAGAATCGGCGGTTCCCGAACACGTTGCAACGCCAATCTGGGGGGCGAATTTCGGGGCGTGGCGGCTTCTTCTGGTATGGCGCTCATCCGGCAGTCCTTCGGCCGTGCTCCGCAGCCCCCGGGCGCGCCCCCGGCCCGGCAGGCGGGGCCGGATCGGCAGGCGGCGCCCGATCGGCATCCCGGCCCGCGTCGGCTTCGATCGCTCGAGCGCCATTTGCTCCCGGGCGACCGGCGCCTGTTCGTCGCGCGTTCGCGGCGCGCGCGGCTGCTCGGGTTGGCGCTGCTCGCCCGGGCGCCGCCGGGTTGCGCCCTGCTATTGCCGCGCTGTCGGTCGGTTCACACGGCCGGGATGCGATTCGCGATCGACGTCGCGTTTCTCGACGCCACCGGCGAAGTGGTGCGCACGGTGCGCGGCGTACCGCCCTGGCGCGTGGTGTCGTGCCGCGGCGCCGTCGCCGTGCTCGAGATGCCCGCGCTCGAGCGTGGCATGATGCCGTTCGTGGCCGACGAGCATCGCAAGCGGCTCGCCGCCGCGCTCGACCCGCGGCAGCCCATATACCGCGACGCCTACAACGAGTACTTCATGCTGGCCCTGTCGGCCGGCGGCGCCGCCGCCGGGACGCAGGTCCCGCTGTACATCGTGATGGCGATCACCGGCCTATGGCCGCTCGGCGTCTTCGTCGCGGCGTGCGTGGTCTTCGAGCTGGCCGTGATCTTCGGCCTCGCGCGACCTCAGATGGAGCGGGTCGAGCGGGTCGGCTGGGCGCTCCTATGGGGAGCGGCGACCGCGGGGCTGGCGTTCTGCTTCTACGAGCTGGTGGCGAAGCCGACGTTGTGAGCCGCGGCGGCCCGCCCGGAGCGGGGCCGCCACACCCGACGGGGGCGCCGCGCCCCCGGCGGCGCGGCGCCCCACTTCAAATCCGAGCTATGCCGGCTGGACGGCCCGGATGCGCCGGCGGAACGTCGTGGCGGCCACGCCGAGGACGCCGGCCACGACCGAGACGACGATCGCAGCGTGGAAGCCGTCGAGCACCGCACCTGCGCTTCCGCCGGGGCCCGCGGCCGCGTTGTTGACCGCGGTTACCACGGCGAGCACGAGTGCGCCGCCGAACTGGAACGAGGTGTTGACGAGGCCGCCCGCCAGGCCCTGCTCCTCGGGCGCCACGCCGTTTGTCGCGGCGACGTTCAGCGGACCGTAGGCGAGGGCGAAGCCGAGGCCGCCGAGCAGGAAGGTCGGCAGCATCTCCGCCGGGTACCCGGAGTCGAGGCCGATCGGCAGGAAGAGCGCGTAGCCCGCCGCCGTCGACGCAAGGCCTGCGGCGATCAGCCGGGTCGTGCCGTAGCGCTCGATCAGTGGCGCCATGCGTGGGGCGAGCAACGCGACCAGGAGGCCGCCCGGGAAGATGGCCAGCCCCGTCTCCAGGGCCGACCAGCCACGCAGTTGCTGCATGTACAGGGTGGCGATGAACTGGAACCCGAACCAGCCGCCGATCAGCGCCATCGCGCCCAGGTTTGCCCTCACGAGCGAGCCCGAGCGCAGGATGCCGAGGCGCACGAGCGGGGCGGGCGTCCGCTGCTCGTGGAATACGAACGCCGCCAGGATCGCCGCGGCGCCCGCGAGCGAGGCGAGCGTCCGGGCGGAGGCCCATCCGGCGTTCGGGGCCTCCACCACCGTGAACACGAGCAGCAGCATCCCGGCCGTTACCCCAACCGCGCCCGCGAGATCGAAGCGCGCGGAGGACCGCTCGGGGCGACCGTCGTCGGGCACGAGCCGGGTGGCGGCGATCAGGGTGATGAGCGCCAGCGGCGCCGGGAAGAGGAACACCCACCGCCAGCCGATCTCCGTCAGCAACCCGCTGAAGACCAGTCCGAGCGAGAACCCGGTGGCGCCGGTGGCGGTGTAGATCGCGAGCGCCTTGTTACGGGTGGGGCCCTCGGCGAAGCTCGTCGTGATGATCGAGAGGCCCGCCGGCGCGGTGAAGCCCGCGCTCACGCCCTTGATGAAACGGGTGATGATGAGCAGCGTGCCGTCGTTTGCCACGGCCCCGAGACCGGAGGCGACCACGAAGACGCCGAGCGAGATCAGGAACATCCGGCGCCGGCCCAGCAGATCTGCGGCACGTCCACCGAGCAGCAGGAAGCCGCCATAACCGAGCACGTACGCGCTCACGACCCACTGCAACGAGCTCGTCGACATGCCGAGGTCCGCGCGGATTGAAGGGAGGGCGACGCCGGTCATCGACACGTCCAGGGCGTCCAGGAAGAGCGCGCCGCACAGGACGAGCAGCGCTCCCCAGGCGCTTGCGGTTAACCGGCCGGTTCCGTCGTCCAGCGTTGAATGGGCTGTGGTCACGAATCGGCTCCTTTGCGGACGGAGGGGGGCGGGTGCGGGAGGCGAGTCGACCCGAGCGCGGTGGTGGCTCGAGGGGCGTTCGGTTGTGGGGGTGAGGGTTCGGTTGTCGGGGCGAGGGCTTTCGACTATTGTTCGATGAGCATCGTACGCGTTTGTTCGACGATTGTCAAACAAAATGGCGACCCTTGCAACCTGAAACCGCCCACTCACTGGACCTGTCGAGGATCGACACCGTGACCGTGCTCCAGGCGCTCGCCGATCCGGTCCGGCTCGAGATCGTGCGTCAGCTCGCGCGCTGCGGCGCGGGCGAGCTGTCGTGCGGTCAGATCGAGCTGCCGGTCGGGAAGTCCACGACCAGCCACCACCTCAAGGCACTGACATCGGCGGGCATAGTCGCCGAGCGCGAGGTGGGCACGCGGAAGTACATGTCGCTGCGCCGCGCCGAGCTCGATCGCCACTTCCCGGGCCTGATCGACCTGGTGCTCCGCGGCGGCGACGCGCGCTAGCGGCTCCGCGGCTGTCTCCGCCGGCGGGGTGTGGGCGGGTTATGGGGTGGAGTCCGCCGCCGCGGGAGCGGTGCACAGGGAAAGTGGGGCTATAGGACCAAAACCCTGGGCACCGCCGGCGCTGGCGGGTGCCGGCGCTTAAGGCAGACCCCCCGTAACCAGCCCCATGAGCGGCCGGCGGGTCGGACGGCGCCGGCGGACGCCACCCGGCCGCCGCCCCCTTACGGCACCAGCACGGCCGCTCCGCGAACGGCGCCGGAGCGCAGCGCGTCGAGCGCCTCGTTGGCGCGCGCCAGGGGGAAGGCCTCGACCTCGCTGCGCACCGGGACGCGCGGGGCCAGCCGGAGGAACTGCTCGCCGTCGGCGCGGGTCAGGTTGGCCACCGAACGCAGCGTCCGCTCGCCCCACAACAGCTCGTAGGGGAGCCCCGGGATGTCGCTCATGTGGATGCCGCCGCAGACCACCGTCCCGCCCTTGGCCACCGCCCCCAGCGCGGCCGGCACGAGCTCGCCGGCGGGGGCGAAGATCAGCGCCGCGTCGAGCTCCTCGGGGGGCCGCCCCAGCGCGTCGCCGGCCCACTCGGCGCCCAGCTCGAGCGCGAAGCGCTGGGTCTCCTCGTCACCGGCCCGGGTGAACGCGAAGACGCGCCGCCCCTCGTGGACCGCGACCTGGCAGACGATGTGCCCCGCGCCGCCGAACCCATAGATGCCCACCCGCTCCGCGTCGCCGGCCAGCCCGAGCGCCCGGAACCCGATCAGGCCCGCACACAAAAGCGGAGCGGCCTGGAGATCCGGATAGCCGGACGGAATCGAGGTCCGCGCACTACGGCGCGGCTCGGGCGATGCGGCCGGGGCCGCCGCCCCTACCCCGGCCTCCCCGCAAGCGCCGCCAGCCGGAATCCCAGCGCCGCCAGCGCCAGGTCCTCCATCACGTTCAGCTCGAGCGCCTGGCGCACGTCTTCGCAGCGCTCCACCGCCTCGCGTAGGCGGCGCGGGTCGCGGCCGCGTGCCTGCTCGGCGAGTGCCTTCGAGCGGTCGGCGGCGAGCACCGTCTCGGGGGCGTCCTCCGCGACGCAAGCGAGGTCGCGGAACGCCAGCCCGGTCAGGCTGAGCGCCAGGTCGAGCACCTCGGTCCGGGCCCGTCGCCCGTCGCGCTTGGCCGCCTCCTCGAGCTCGCGTTCGATCGCCCGTCGCTCGCGTCCCTTCGGCTCCAGCTCGATCCGACGTTCGCGCGCTGCCGCCGCGACCTCCTCCGCCTCGAACCGGCGGCGCTCGGCGCGCTCGAGGAGGGGTCGCCACGGCTCCGCGCCCTTCCCGTCGCCGGCAAGCGCGGAGGCGATGACGTGCTCGACCTCCGCCCGCAGCTCCTCGCCGTCGGGCGAGGCCAGGTAGCGCGCCCGCGCCGCGTTGCCCAGCGCGAGCCGTGCGCAGGCGCCGGCCCGATCGGGCGGCACGCCGTCGGCCTCGAGCGCGGCGGCGATCCGCGCCGCCGGCAGCGGCTCGAACCGCACGAGCTGGCAGCGCGAGACGACCGTCTCCATCACCCGGCCGAGGGCCTCCGTGAGCAGGATGAGGTGCACGAACGCGGGCGGGTCCTCGAGCGTCTTGAGCATCCGGTTCGCGGCCTGATCGTTCAGGGTGTCGACGCGCTCCAGCACGAAAACGCGGCGGCGCGCCTCGAATGGGGTGCGCGTGGCCGCCGCGACGACGGGCTCGTTTACGTCCTCGACGCGCATCACGTGGGCGCCGCTCGGTCGCACCCACGTGAGATCGGGGTGCGTCCCGTGCTCCACCCGCAACCGGACGGCCGCCTCGTCCTCGGCGCCCTCGGCAAGCAGCTCGGCGGCGAAGGCCCGCGCCACGCCTCGCTTGCCCGTGCCGGCCGGGCCGTGGAAGAGATAGGCGTGAGACGGCCCGCTCGCCAGCGCGCTCGAGAGGACGATCCGCGCCTGCGGGTGGTCTTCGGTGCCCGGAAGCGTCGGCGCCCCGGTGGTCACGCCGGCGCCTCGCTCCTGGCGGCCTCGACTGCGGCGAGCACGTCCGCGTGGACCGCCTCGGCCGGGCGCGCGGCGTCGATGCGCCGCCAACGCTCGGGGTCGAGCTCGATCAGCCGCTCGTACGCCGCGAGCACCGCCTCCTGCAACGCGGCGCCCTCGTCCTCGAAGCGGTCGTGCTCGCCGGCGCGCTCGGCGGCGTCGGCGGGGCTGATCTCGAGCAGGAAGGTGAGGTCCGGACGGAGCGCCCGTGTCGCGAACCGGTTCACGCGCTCGACGTCCTCGATGCCGATCCCGCGCGCTCCGCCCTGGTAGGCGAGCGAGGAGTCGAGGAAGCGGTCGGACACCACGATCCGCCCCTCGGCCAGGGCGGGCAGTATGCGCTCCGCCACCAACTCGGCGCGCGCCGCAGCGAATAGCAGCGCCTCGGTCTCGGGCGAGAGGGGCACCGCCGGGTCCTTCAGGATCGCTCGCACCCGCTCCCCGGCCTCCGTGCCGCCGGGCTCGCGGACGCCGACCGCGTCGTCGCCCAAGGCCTCGCACAGGAGGCGAGCCTGGGTCGTCTTGCCCGAACGGTCGATGCCCTCGAAGGTGACGAAGAGGCCGCCCATCGCGCGGGCGACCGTAGCAGCGGCGGCGGTGGGCGCCGCCTTACCGAGTGCTAACCAAGCCTTGGCCCCTCACTCACCGGGCCTTGGCGGGCCGCTGGCCCGCCGTGTCGCATGCTCCCTCCGACCTCTGGACGGAAGGGAGAAACATGCGAAAGGCGATCACACTCACGCTCACCGTCGCGTTCCTCGGCATCTTCGCCGCGGTGGTGGTGGCCGCCGTTGGCTCGTCGACCGACGACGCGGCCTCCACGCTGCCGACCACGACGACGGAGACCGAGCGAACGACCACGGCGGAGGACAACCCGCGCGACATCTCCGGGCCCTGCGACGAGGCCGAGCACGCGAACGATCCCCGCTGCACAGGTGTCCAGGCGCCGCGCAAGCAGCACGCGGACGGCCGCCTCGACATCTCCGGCCCCTGCGACGAGGCCGAGCACGCGAACGATCCGCGCTGCGCGGGCCCGAGCGGTGCCGGCCGGGTCGACAACTCCGGGCCCGGCAGCGTCAACTCCGGGCACGGGAGCCGCGGCTTCGACGACGACGACTTCGACGACCACGGCGGCGACGACGACTTCGACGACCACGGCGGCGACGACTTCGACGACGACTCGAGCGGACCCGGCAGCGGTGGCGACGACAACTCCGGCCACGGTGGCGGCGACGACGACTGAGGCGACGGGATTGGCGCCGGGGCGTGCTTCCCGGCGCCCCCGCCCGCCTAGCATTGACGGAGCATGGCGGCGGGCAGGCGGACCATCTTGATGGTGGAGGACGAGGAGTCCATCACCGTTCCCCTTGTCGAAGCCCTCGAGCGTGAGGGCTTCGACACGCGGGTGACGGGCACGGTGCGCGACGCGCTCGAATCGACCGACAAGGCGCTTCCCGACCTGGTCCTGCTCGACGTGATGCTGCCCGACGGGTCGGGCTATGACGTCTGCCGGCGCCTCCGCGAGCGCTCCCGGGTCCCGATCATCATGCTCACCGCACGCGGGGAGGAGACGGACCGGATCGTCGGGCTCGAGCTCGGTGCGGACGACTACGTCGTCAAGCCGTTCAGCGCCCGCGAGGTGGCCGCCCGCATCCGCGCCGTCCTCCGCCGCACGGACGCCGAGGCGCCCGCCGCTCGCGACGGCGCCCTCGAGGTGGGGCCGTTGCGCCTCGACCCCGACCGGCGAAGCGCCCGGCTCGGCGACGAGGAGCTCGAGCTGACGCGCAAGGAGTTCGACCTGCTCGAGCTGCTTCTGCGTGAGGCCGGAAACGTCGTTACGCGGGAGCGGCTGATCGACGAGGTCTGGGACGTGAACTGGTTCGGTTCGACGAAGACCCTCGACGTTCACGTCTCGAGCCTGCGGCGCAAGCTCGGCGACGACTCGGCGTCGCCGCGCTTCATCCACACCGTACGCGGCGTGGGGTTCCGATTCGCGGGGCCGGAGGAGCTCGAGCCGTCGTGAGCCTGCGGGCGCGGCTGCTCGCCGCCTTCGCCTACGTGCTCGTGCTGGTGATCGTCGCGCTGATGGTGCCGCTGGCGCTCAACCTCTCCCGGCGGGTCGACGCCGAGATCAAGAGCGAGGCTCAGGGGCAGGCGCAGCTGCTCGCCGCCGGCGCCGCCGGGCGGCTCGACGATCCCGACCAGCTCGAGGAGCTGGTGGACGACGCCGCCCGCCGCCTCGGCGGACGGGTGATCGTCGTCGACGCGGACGGCCGGCTGCTGGTGGACTCGGCCGGGGCCGGGCTCCGCTCCACTTCCTACGCGGGCAGGCCGGAGATCGCCAGGGCGCTGCGCGGGCAGCCGTCGCAGGGCACGCGCCACAGCGACTCGCTCGACGAGGACCTTCTGTTCACGGCCGTCCCCATCGTGCGGGCCAGCCGGCCCGCCGGGGCGGTGCGGGTGACGCAGGGCGTCGACGCCGTGCAGGATGAGGTCCGAACCGACGTGATCGCGCTCGTCGCGATCGGTGTCGTCGCGCTCCTCCTCGGGCTGGGCGTGGCGTGGCTCCTGGCCGGCTCCCTGGCCAAGCCCATGCGCGGGCTCGCCCGCGCCGCCCGCCGCGTGGCGCGCGGCGATCTCGACGCGCGCGCGAGCGTCGAGGGGTCGAGCGAGCAGCGGGACGTCGCCGCCGCCTTCAACGACATGACGGGCCGCCTGGCCCGCGCCCTGCGCGCTCAACAGGAGTTCGTGGCGAACGCGTCGCATCAGCTGCGCACGCCGCTGACCGGCCTGCGGCTGCGGCTGGAGGCGGCGGCGCTCAAGGCGCGCGACCCCGACGTCGAGCGCGACCTCCACGCGGCGGAGCGCGAGACCGAGCGCCTCGCCCGGCTCCTCGCCGAGCTCCTGACTCTCGCCCGCGAACGCGAGCGCCCCCCGGCCGTTCCGCTCGCGCTCGGGGACGTGGCCGAGGCGGCCCGGGAGCGCTGGGAGGGACCGGCCGAGCGGGCCGGCCGGCGCCTGCGCGTGCGCGGGGAAGGGCGGGTCGTGGTCGCTTCGTCGGCGGAGGACCTCGGCGTGATCCTCGACAACCTCGTGGAGAACGCCATCGACTACTCGCCGCCGGGGACGACCGTCACGATCGAGTGGGGCAGCGGCGACCACGCCCGGCTGGCGGTGCTGGACGAGGGGCCCGGCCTCACCGCCGGCGACCGCGAGCGGGTGTTCGAGCGCTTCTACCGCGGCGAGGCGGGCCGCGGCACCACCGGCACGGGGCTCGGACTGCCGGTCGTCCAGGCGCTCGCGCACCGCTGGGGCGGCGAGGTCATTCTCGAGAACCGTCCCGAGGGCGGCGCCCGTGCCGAGGTGAGGCTGCCGCTCCACGCGGATCCTGAAGGCTTGCCGGACGCTGAACCTGCCTTGGACGAGGCTTTACCGAAGCGGGTCTAGCATCGGCGAGATGGGTCCAAGGCGCATTCTGCTCGGGGCGGCCCTCGCCCTCGCCGGCCTGGTCGCCGCCGTGGCGATCGGCCTGCTGGCCAACACGATCTCGGGCGACAGCGTCGGGCTCTCCGCGGAGCCCCTGAGCGCCGGCGATGCGCTGGCGCCGCCCGCCGCCGGGCGGGACGAGCCCCGCCGCGAGCGCCGCGCCGAGCGAAGGCGCCGGCACGAGCGCCCGGCCGGCTCGACGCCGGCGGAGCCGAGTCCGGCGCCGAGCGAGCCGGTGCCGCCGGTCGTTCCGGACGACGACCTCGGCGGCGGCGACGACGGCGGCGGCCGGGGACGCGGCCCCGGGCGCTCGGGCGGCGATTCGGGCTCGGGCTCCGACGATTCGGAGTTCGACGACTCCGGTTCGGACGACTCCGTATCAGACGACTCCGGCTCGGACGACTCCGCTTCAGACGACTCCGACTCGGACGACTCGAGCGGGCACGGCTCGGACGACTGAGCGGCGGCCGCGGGCGACTAGATGATCGATTCCGAATCCGCGTGCCCGCGGGGGCGCGCCAGACCGAGCTGGGCGGCGACCGCGGACGAAGCCGATAGTCGAAGCACTATCGGCGAGGACGTGGGTGCCGATCCAGCGACGGTATGGCGCGGCA
>Ga0081538_10002563_pt1 | contig 17657 bp, 12 predicted proteins | sample TabmetS5T2R1_FD_71022 | JGI IMG/M metagenome (GOLD analysis project Ga0081538, IMG submission 71022) | Tabebuia heterophylla rhizosphere microbial communities from the University of Puerto Rico - S5T2R1 | ecosystem: Host-associated > Plants > Roots > Rhizosphere ... | reverse complement strand
CGGGGATCGCGGCGGACGTCAGAAGCGTTGCCGTATTAGTTGCGTCGAGCGCTGGCCCGATGTTTGCCATAAACGACCCGAGCCAGATGCCTGGCAACACCCGAGCGCCGCCCATCAAGACTCCAACCAACGCGAGGCCTGACGGTAGCCAGAGCAGTGTGGCATAGCCGGGCGGGATGGCCAGCAAGAGGCCGAACCGTCCTGCGATCCCATACGCAGCCGCGAGGGTGAGCACTGGCACGACATAGCGGAGCAATGTGCGCCTGAGGGCAGCAATCTCCATGGCACGATCCCCTTAGTACCCGACGTTCCCCACTTCCCCTTTCACCCTGATGAATATTCCGCGATCAATCTTCTAACGCTCGCCCCCGAGCCCTTGAGAACTTTGCGAAGGCGGCACTCTAGCGCTTCAGACACTGGCAAACGCGCCATCCCCACTATCAGCAATGTCAGAATCCGTTCGAGTGTTTTGAGGTAGAGTGGCGCGGCCCAAAATCATGGGTCTTTGAGGAAGCGAAAGTCACATTCCGCATGCATATGACCTTTGTAGCCCGCTAGCAATTCCTGGTGCGGGAGCTGGGTATCGTCAAGTTCGTGAGGGGTCAGGATGCAACAAATCTGGTGGGCAATGAGTACCTGATGGTTCGCGACCTGTGAGGCCAGAGCCCCTTCGACATAGGAGCCCACCTGGGTAGGCAGGGTGTTTTGGCCCCGACGCCCCTGCCTGCCGCTGCGTGGCGTGGAGCAGACAGGACTATGCCAGGAACGTAGCGTTAAGCCGTGCGCAAAGGTCGAAAGGGCGTGTGGCGTGTCGGTTTCACAGGCAAGCGGCTTCTTGGAAGTTTTGACTTCCTGCTCACTGTGCTTGAACGGTTGCTTGTGCATTCTGCGCTGGGACTGAGGCTGGCTATGCTCGGAGAAGATTAGAAGGGGGCGCCCCATGCGCCCCGCCATGTAGAGGAGCACACCGTAGGTGGTGTAGGGGCCTAAAATAAGGTAGCTCACTTCGGACAGGTGGGCAGGTGTCAGAGGGTCGAGGGTGAGGATAAACGGTACAGCAATGGTGAGAACGCACTGTACCGTCGCAACAGAGCATGCGTCGAGCGATACCGAGGGGGAGTTGTCGTCCGATGAGGGCATACCGAACCTTCTTGCCCTCGGCAGCACGCCATACTGTGAGGCAGTTCCCTCGTCAAAAATCGACTGCAGTGTGACCGAGAAGGCTTGAAGGAATCGGCTGTCGATTCACTCCAGACGGAAAGCCGCATGCGATAGGTCCTGGGGAGGCGCACACGTTCGCAGTCATACAAGGGTAGGCGTGAGGCCTTCTTGGCATTAAGTCTAAGTTACATAATTTGACGCATCATTACAGGAACTTGATAAATAAACATGTATAACCGTGGAGCACTATATCTCTAATTAACGCGCAAGGGTATATTAATGTATTCAGGCTGTCAAGGAGAATTTTCCTCCGTGCTCTTCCGTCAGAAAGGGTTGAGTTCCTATGATCTGGTGAATATGATATAGAATATGAATTCAAAGATGAAAAATGGTGAAGGATCTGCAAAGCACAAAAAGCGGGTATTTCGCCGACAACCGTTAACGGCGCGTCCGAAATGGAGGGGGGAGGATTGGCCGTATCCGCCGAAAAATCTGGCAAAATTAGGCCATAGGAGGCCGGGACATATATGCAGCAGCCTTTGCGTCCTCCTCTGTCCCCCGTGTTCATTACCGCCCACGCAGAAGCACGGCGAGCATCTGGGCCTGTTCCGCCTATGGAAGGTCGAAGGCTGTGCTTAGGCCTAACGAATCCTCTTCGGGACGAGGGGGTGTGCGCCGACTTCCCTTGCACGGCAGAGCCACCTCGCCGTGCCGATGCCGTGCGATGCTATCTAGCCGCGAGGGTGGGGAAGGAAGGAGGCCAACCCATGCCGGTACGCATAGATCGCCAGCGCAAGCCGGTCCCCGACGCTGAGCTTGGCGAAGATCGAGGTCAGGTGGTGCCGCACGGTGGCTTCGCTGATGCAGAGGCGATGGGCAATCGCCTGGTTCTTTAAGCCCTTGCCAATCATCTCGATGATCTCGCGCTCGCGCGCCGTGAGCGCCTTGATCTTGACCTCTTCCGGGTCGGCAGGTCGATTCGTCTGGGGAGGAGTCGCGTGGCTCAGCACACTTGCGAGCAGAAGGCTATCTAACCATACCTCGCCGGCATGAACCTTGGCGATGGCTTCGAGGAGGACCTCAGCCGCCCTTTCCTTGAGCACTAAGCCCACGGCGCCGAGTCGAATGGCGCGGCAGTGCATGTCCACGTCGCGGACCCCGGTGAGCACGAGGACATGGGCTTCTGGCGCGGTTGTGTGCAGTCGTGGCAACATGTCGAGCCCGTCGGCGTCCCCGAGGTCGAGGTCGAGCAGGATGATGTCTGGATGCTCCCGCAGAGCGATCGCCAGTGCATCCTCAGGGCCGGAGCCCTCGCCCACCACCGTGACGTCGGGCTGACTGTCGAGCAACATCCGTAAAGCAGTCCGGATAACCGCGTGATCATCGATGATCAGCACGCGGATGGGCTTTATGCCGGCCGGAGAGCGGCGCAGGCTCTGACCCTTCGGTGTGGAACGGTTCGTTGGGAGAGCCTGCGCCTCGCGATCACCTGAATGCATGCCATTGCTCCTACAAGGGAATCTCCGCAATAACCGCGGCGTGGCTATGGCCCTGACGCTCCACACGCACCTCTCCTCCAAGAGCCGTGGTGCGTTCGGTGATGGAACGGGGTGTAAAGGGCACGAAGGCCTCCCCCTCCATGCCATCATTGCGGATCTGTATGCTGAGCTGACCCTTTTCTTGCACTAACGTGATGCTGGCCGTGGTGGCTAGTGTATGGCGCCGGATATTACTGAGCCCTTCGGTCACGATAGAGAAGACCTCGGCTGCCAAGTGCTCGTCGACATGCGGTTCGCCGGTGACCTCGACCTGCACCTGAATGCCGGTAGCCGCCGTGAATTTACGGCCAAAGCGGCGGATCGCCGGCACCAGGCTGCCGACGCGCTCCCCGCCGTGTTTCAGGCCTTGCACCAGCCGGCGAAGCTGGGTCAGTTCGTCCTTGGTTAGGTCCAGTAACCGGTTGATATCGTGCGTGACGTCGGTGTAGCCCATGCCAAGTTTCTGGCGAATGGCCGCCAATCCTATTTGTAGTCCGATATAGGGTTGAATCACGCGATCGTGGAAATCAAGCGCAATCCGTTGCCGCTCGGCCTCAGCCGCATCAGAGGCTATCTGATCCACGAGTGTGATGTTCTGCAGCACCGGAACCGTATGATCGACAACCAGCAGCAAGAATTCCACGTCGGTCGGGTCGAACGCCCCCCGGGTCCCTGCCGTGATGTAGAGGCGACCGCCGTGCAGATCTGGAGCGGAGAGCGGCACCGTGATGAACGCGGTGGCGTCGAGCATCTCCGCCACCACGTCGCTGAGCTGCTCACCCGCCGTGCGCCGCATCCCGCGCCGGAGGTCGATGACCTCGGCGCAGGCCTTTGGGCGCCACCGTTGCCAGACCCCGTGTCGCCCACTGAAGATGACGGCGTCTCCGTCTGGCCAGGCCAAGAGGAGACGCGTCCATTCCGCTGGCAGGACTTCAGCCCGCACAGCGCCGTCAGGATTGTGGCGCTCGGCACGTCGCCACTGGTAGCCTTTGCGGCAGGCATCGGGGGTGATGAGCAGGCAAGCATCAGCGTCGTAGAAGGCGCGCAGCCGCTCGGCAAGCATCCCCAGCGTGCGATCAATCCCAAAGCGCGGATTCGACAATCGGCTGACATCTTTGAGTAGGGTCAGTCGCCGTTGGTGTTTGAGTTCCTGCTTTCCGAAGGAAGCTGTCATGTGGCCTAACACTCCTATCGCGGCGGAACTCATGAGCACATGGCGGATGCCGGCGTCCGAATCACCATACCACCGGGCAATGCCGAGGCTTAGGATCAGGAGGGCGACGACCAGAGCTATCCGAAAGCCAGGCGTCAATTCCCATTGACAGGCCGCGATGAACATGGCAAAGACGAGGAATCCAGCGAAGATGCCACCTGGATCACTGCTCAGCACCGTCAGACCGACGGCCCAGCCGACATCCAACCAGGGTTCGACTGTTGCCGGTAAGATCGGGTGCCCCCAGCGTGTGGCGGTGTAGAGAAGCACGCTATAGGCAACATAGAGGCCTAAAACGGGGTGCGATATCCAGGGAATGCCGGCGCGCGCCACAGGGTCAAAGACCATGGCGAGCAGGACAGCTAGGGCGAGAACACATCGAATCGCCGCCCTGAAGCAGGCGCCGAATGATGACAGGGGTGACTTGTCGTTCGCTGAGGGCATCATCGACCTTCTTGCCCTCGGCATCATACCCTCTTCGAGATGACTCCCGCAGCTGGGAACCAAATCACCGCCTCGTCAGCATTGATCCTCAGACACGGCTGGGGGTTCACCATCTGTGGAAAGTCAGCTATGACGGGTTAGAGGCCCACGCGTGCGTGAAAGTTACTCAGACTCGGGCATGACACCTTGTGGTCATTGAGAAACTGTTACCTTGCCTGCTAGAGGAACACAAACATCACAAATTATAATGATAGATTAATTGATATACGATAGCAGAACATAATGGTATATTATCGATCTTTTTATGTCAAGAAGAATTTTCACACAACGTAGCAGGAATATCGGACAAGCTACCCAACCGGCGGACAGCCCCTGGCCTGGGACTTTCTCATTGACTTTTCCGGGGTCTAGGCGATAATGGGTAGCATGCCCAATTGTGCTCGGCAGCAGGTAATGGCCTTTACGTAGAGAGGTCGAGACTTTTCCAATCGGGGTTCTAGAAGGGGGGCCTGTCAGGAGAAATGACCATGCCATGCTCCAGCCAACGCCGGAGAATATACCTCATCTGGCTGCTGACTGTCCTTATCCCGGTCTGCGGTCTTGCTCCCCACGCATCAGCCCGAGACCTGGCGATCGGTCAGGGGACCGATGTTAGCTTACTGGATCCGCACTACAGTACGTCCGCCTCGGACGTCAACGTGTTTTTCAATCTTTACGACAACCTGGTGTTGCGCGACGAGAACCTCAACCTCACACCAGGCCTTGCCACCTCGTGGAAGATCATTGATGACAAGACGTGGCAATTCAAGCTGCGCGATGGGGTGGTCTTCCATAATGGCGACCGCTTTAGCGCTGACGACGTGCAGTTCTCGCTCGAGCGCGCCATCAGCGAGAATCCACGCACCAGCGTGTTTGCGGCGCTCAATACGATCGAGCGTGTGGACATCGTGGATCCATTGACGGTGAACATTATCACCAAGCACGCCGATCCGTTGCTGCCGACTCGCCTCTCTTATTACGGCGGCATGATGATGCCCAAGCACTACTTTGAGAAGGTCGGCATGGAGGGGTTTCGCAAAGATCCCATCGGCACCGGGGCCCTGAAGTTCGTCGACTGGAAGAAGAACGAGCGCTTGATGTTTGAGGCTAATCAACGCTATTGGCGCACACCCTTGCCCTACGCCAAGGTCATCTACAGGCCGTACCCGGAAACCGCCGCTCGCATCGCGGCGCTCATCGCCGGCGAAGTCGATCTGATCACCGCTGTGCCTCCCGATCAGGTGGAGGTGATCGAGAAGAGTGGCACCGCGAAAGTCGAGGGAGCTCTCTATGCAGGCTTCTTCGCCTACTATATGAATGTGAAAAATCCGCCGTTGGATAACAAGCTGGTGCGCCAAGCCCTGCACTACGCTCTCGACCGCCAGGCCATCGTCAAAAAGCTGTGGCGAGGGCGCGGGGTGGTACCCAACGACGCCTATCCTAACGTCGATAAGATCGGTTACGACAAGAGCAAGCCCGCCTTCGAGTTCGACCCCAAGAAAGCGAAAGAGCTGCTGGCACAGGCCGGGTACAAGGGCGAAGAGATCGTCATCGAGTCAGCCGTGGGGTATTTGGCGAATGATAAACACCTGACCGAAACCTTAGGCGCCATGTTCCAGGAAGTTGGGATTAAGGCTAAGGTGCAACTGATCGAGTACTCCGTCCGCGCCCAAAAGCTTCGGCAAAAGGCCATCGACGGCTTGTTGCTGGGCGATCCGACCTCGACCCTGTTGGACCCAGACGGCATGTTTTGGCGTCTGATGCAACCCGGTGGACTCATCGACTATTGGCGCCACGCGGAATGGGATCAACTGATGGGTGAGGCGCGCTTCCTGCAGGATCCGCAGAAGCGCGATGCCCTATACAAGCAGGCGGCGAAGATCTTCCTGGATGAGATCCCAGTGTTGATCGTGCTGCAGCCGGAAAAGACCTTTGCGCTCAAGAAAGACCTAAGCTGGAAGGCGCGCAGCGACGAAGTCGTCGTCGTCTACGACATCAAGTCGGCGCAGTAGTGGTCGTGAGAATCCCGGCCTCTTTTCCCCCACCCCCGCCCTTTCCCTTCGGAAGAGGGGGCAAGATGCCCTATCACAAGCACTTACAAGCCCTCTCCGGCAGGGAAAGGGGGAGGGGGAGCAGATGCTGTCCACCAGGCTATGCCACGCTACCTGATCCGCCGCTTGGGGCGGGCGATCTTCGCCCTGTGGGGGATATCGACGATCGTCTTCATCGTGCTGCGGCTCTCCGGCGACCCAGCCGTGCTCCTGTTGCCGCAGGAGGCAAGTGTCGAGGATGTCATGCGGCTGCGGCACGATTTAGGATTGGATGCCCCCCTCCTGCTGCAATACGTGCGCTTCCTGGCCAGCTCGGCCGTCGGGAACTTTGGCGAATCCCTGCGCCACCGGGAGCCGGCCATGGAGCTGGTGCGCTCCCATCTATGGGCGACCCTCGAGCTCTCGTTCGCGGCCTTTTTCGTCGCCGCGGTGGTGGCGGTGCCGATCGGCGTTCTGGCCGCGGTGAAACCCAATAGCCTTTACGATCATGCGGTGATGACGCTGACGTTGATCGGCCAATCGGCGCCAACGTTTTGGATCGGCATCATGCTGATTCTCGCCTTCGGCCTGGAGTTACGTTGGTTTCCCATCGGCGGGCGCGGGACGTTATCGCATCTGGTCATGCCTGCGCTCACGCTTGGAGCGTTCGCCATGGCTAGCATCGCGCGGTTGACGCGGTCCGCGATGCTCGAGGTGCTCTGCCTTGACTACATCAATAGCGCGCGCGCCAAAGGGCTCAGCGATCACAGTGTGCTCTGGAAGCACGCGTTGAAAAATGCCGCGATCCCCGTGGTGACGATTATGGGACTGCAATTCGGGGCACTGCTCGGCGGCGCGGTGGTCACCGAGACGGTATTTTCCTGGCCCGGCATTGGCCGCCTAGCGATTCAGGGGATCTACAACCGCGACTACCCGGTGGTGCAAGCGTCGGTAGTCATTGCCGCGGCATTTTTCGTGGCGGTAAATTTTGTGGTCGACCTGCTCTACACCATCCTCGACCCGCGCATTCGCTATGAGTAAGCGGCTTTCTCCCCTCGTCGTGGGTAGTTGGCTGATCCTTCTCGGACTGATCGCCACAGCGCTGTTGTCGCCCTATATCGTCCCGCATAACCCCATTCGGGAGCGCTTGATCGACCGTCTCCTGCCGCCGGCATGGGCTGAAGACGGCGAATGGCGATACGTCCTAGGCACCGACCATCTGGGCCGCGACCTCGTCAGCCGGATCATCTACGGGTCACGCGTGTCCCTCGTCGTCGGCTTCGCCGCGGTGGCCATCGGCGGCGCGTTAGGGGTCGCCCTGGGGGTGGCGGCAGGATTCCTCGGTGGGCGGACCGATGAGATCATCATGGCCGTCGCCGACATGCAGCTCGCCTTTCCGACCATCTTACTGGCCATCGCCATCATCGCCGTCCTCGGCCCCAGCTTCATCAACCTGGTGATGGTCATCGGTATCAGCGGCTGGGTGACCTACGCCCGCATCGCGCGTGGCCAGGTCCTGAGCTTGCGCGAGAAGGAATTCGTGGAGGCGATCAGGGCCCAGGGGGGAAGTCAATGGCGCATCGTCTGGCGCCATATCCTGCCGAACATCCTGCCGGCTCTGATCGTGGTGGCGACGCTCGATCTGGCGCGCACGATCATTTTGGAATCGACGCTGAGCTTCCTTGGACTGGGCATTCAGCCCCCGACCCCTAGTTGGGGGGGCATGCTGAGCGACGGTCGCGAGTACTTGCTGAGTGCGTGGTGGATTGCCACCTTTCCCGGCGTCGCCCTCATGCTCACAGCGCTGAGCTTCAACCGCCTCGGCGATTGGATCCGCGATGTGACCGACCCCCGGCTCCGGCGGACGGAGTTACGGTAGTGACACCGGAGCATCAGGATGACCTACGACAGGGGAGGTAGACCATGAGCGCTTGCGTCGACAGGGGCGTCTCCCGAACGTCTCCACTGACGCGCCGTCAGTTCATCGCGAGCACAGCCACCAGCGGTTTGTTGGGCCTCCTCGCCGTTCGCCGAGCGCCGGTCTTCGCACAAAGGCGCGAGGTGAGTATGATCACCTGGAACCATTTTGTTCCAGCCTCAGACGAGCGTTTGAAACAGATCGCCGCCGATTTCAGTAAGCGTCACAATGTGAACTTGCGCGTCGACACCATGGCCCACTTACAGCTGCCCGCGAAGCTGGCGGCCGAGGTGCAAACCAAGACCGGACACGATCTGATCTTCATGTACAATGAGTTGCCCTACCTGTATGAGCGGCAGCTGATCCCCATGGACGATCTGGTGGGCGTCGTGGAGCGAAAATATGGCGGCCTCTACCCGTTCACGAAAGAATCGGCATACGTCAATGGCACGTGGCGAGCCCTTCCGTGGATGTGGATCTCCTTCCCAGGAACATACAATCAGACGCTCTTCAAGCAGTTCGGGCAACCAGTGCCCGATACCTGGGATGACCTGCTCAAAGCGGGTCGTGAGCTCAGGAAGAGCGGCCATCCCATCGGCATCGCCATTAGCCACTGTGGCGATGCCAATACCACCTTCTGGTCCGTCCTCTGGTGCTATGGGGGCAAAATCTTGGAAGCCGACGGCAAGACGGTCGCGGTCAACTCACCGCAGACCCATCAGGTGCTGGAATACTACCGGACGTTGTACCATGAAGCCATGGACTCCGAGGTGCTGGCCTGGGACGATGCCAGCAACAACCGCTGCGTCCTGTCGGGGAAATGCTCTTGGATCCACAATCCGGTGAGTCCATACAACACCGCCTTGTCCAAGAAGATGCCGATCGCCGCGGACCTCAATCACCACACGACCCTGGCGGGGCCGGCCGGTCGGCATTTTGCTCCGCCCATCCACGAGATGGGGATCTGGAATTTCTCTAAGAACGTCGACGCGGCCAAGGACTTCCTGCGTTTCTTCTACGAAGAGGAGAACTATTCGTCCTGGATCGTCGCCGGCAACGGCTTCAACCACGCGCCGGTGCGCTACTTCGAGAATCATCCCGTCTGGGCGAACGATCCGAAGCTCGCCATGTTGCCGAAGGAAGGGGAGTATGCGCATCCCGCCGGTTGGCCATCCCCTCCGAATCAATACGTCGTGCAAACCATGAACGCCTTCATTCTCCCCGATATGGTGGCCAAGGTCATCCAGGGAGCGTCGACGAAAGACGCCATCACCTGGGCAGAGGAGCAAATCACGCGTATGGTGAAAGGCTAAACCGACCCCCCTCCCCGGCTCACTTATCCAGCCACGCCGTGTCCCACCGCACCACGTCGTAGATGCCGAAGATGTGGAACGGATTGACGCCCTTCACATAATTGAACCAACCGTCGTAGATCTTCTCCCAGGACACCGGCAGGAGCGGTGGATCCTGTTCCATGAGGAGCTCGGCCTGGCGGACGAGCGCCTTGCGCTTGGCCTCGTCGGTCTCGCGATCGATCTGCTGGGCGAGGCCGTCGAAGGCCTTATTCGACCACTTGGAATAGTTCTGTGGGCCGTTGGTGAGGTACCAGGCGTTGAAATAATCCGACGGGTCCATCAGGGTCGACACGATGGCGCTGATGGCGAGGTCGAAGTTCCCCGCCTGGGCCTCCTCGAACCACGCCGAAATCTGCACGGTGCGCAGTTTGGTGTCGATGTTGAGGGTTTCCTTGAGCATGGCCTGAATAGCCACGGCCCAGAGCTTGAACGTCGCCGCCTCGCGGACGAGGAAATCGAGGTTTTTGATGCCGTTAGGATGGCCGGCTTCGGCGAGCAGTTTGCGGGCCTCCTGGATCGCCGCTTTGGGTTCCCGTTGATACCCTAAGCGCTTGGACAGCTCTTCTGTGGGGGTAGCCCACTCCGAGAACGGGTAGATAAACCCCCCGACCAGCATCGGCGCCACGTCTTTGACGACGTCGACCAAGACCTGGCGGTCGAAGACGAGATGCATGGCTCGGCGCACGCGCGGGTCGTTGAGCGGTGGCTTATCATTGTTGACCCACACCGCCTGAATGACGCTCTGGTAGAAATCCGTGGCCGTCATGCCGGGGGTTTCTTGCACCTTCTTGGCGCTCACCGGATCGAGCAGCCTGGCATAGTCGAGTTTGCCGGAGAGCAGGGAGGCGCCCAGCTCGGGCGAGAACGGGGGCAGATGATAGATCTCCAAACGGTCGAGGTAGGGCAAACCCTTATTCCAGTAGTGCGGATTTTTCTCCATGACCCACACTTCTTTATCGACGCGTCGGACATGCTTGAAGGGCCCGGTGCCGGGAAAATCCATGACGTTGCGTAGGTTATAGTCGTTGTCCGCCAGCGTCTTCTTCCGCACGATGACGTTCCAGCCGCTGGCAAACGCCCCCAGCATGAAGCCGCTGGGGCGGGGTTCGCTGAGATGAAAGGCGACGGTGTGCGGATCGATGATCTCGATGTCGCTCACCGCCGAAAACAGCGGCTGGCGTGGCATGCTGATGCCCTTGGGTGGCCAGATGATGCGGGAGAAGGTGGCCTGCACATCCTCGGCGGTGAAGTCGGCGCCGTCATGGAACTTGACGCCTTGGCGCAGGTGAAAGGTGTAGATCTTGCCGTCCGCCGAAATGTCCCACTGATAGGCCAGATCGGGGATGATCGTTTGCCCGTCGCGGGGGTCACGGCGAATGAGGTTGTCGTACATCGGGCCTTGCGCCCCCATGTTGGCCACCGTCCCCGATTGATGGATATCGAAGTGGGTCGGGGCGCTATGGACCGCGTAGCGGAGCGTTCCCCCAGACTTGGGGTGGGGCTCAGGGGCCTTGAGCTGGAAACCTGGCCCCGGAGGGCTGGCGCCCTGGGCATGCGCCCGCGGGACCTGGGTGGCGAGGGCCAGGCCGCCGGTGGCGATGCCGAGCGACCGCAAGAAGGTGCGACGATTCATCGCGAGGGCTGGCGCGGTGAGACGAGGTCGGTCTGTCATCGGTCACTCCTCCCCGAACGAAAATGGGATTTTGGACGTTTTTATGAGAACTTGCGGGATTCTATCCAGCCCTTTGGGCGGTGTCAACTGCTCAGGCGGGGGCTCCGCCCCGCTGCGCCCGCCACCTCAGCGCCGCAGACCGGTAATGCGCTTGCATTTGAAGCTGGCTGATGTACAATAGGCCAAATTTCGGGATGTCTCAGCCGGGCGGAGCAGCGAGGTTCAGTTCGACATGGACCCTTGCATGAGGGGTTACAACTATGCCTGAATATGCCGTTGTCGGGAAAGGTATTACCCGCATCGATGCCGATGTGCGCGTCACCGGGAAGGCGATTTTTGGCGATGATGTCCAGCTTCCCGGTCTCCTGCACGGGAAGGTCCTGCGCAGCCCGCACGGACACGCGCGGATCATTCGCGTCGATACCAGTAAGGCCGAAAGCTTGCCGGGGGTGAAGGCAGTGGTGACCGCCAAGGATGCTCCGGAAGTGCTGGCCGGGGGCGTGATCAAAGACCGCCCGATCTTCGCACGCGACAAAGTGCGCTATATGGGGGAACCCATCGCTGCCGTGGCGGCGACGGATCTGCATATCGCCGAACAGGCCCTCCACCTCATCGAGGTGGAATATGAACCGCTGCCGGCGGTCATCGATCCGCAGCAGGCCGCTGAGCCCAACGCCGCTCTCGTCCACGAGGGGTGGGAAGGCTACCGCGCCCCGGCCAACCTGGCGCGGAGAGGCAATGTCGTGAACAACGCTGAACTGAAGGTCGGTGACGTCGAAAAAGGTTTCCAGGAAGCCGACCAGATCTTCGAGGGGCGCTATGAGGTCGCCATGGCCCACCAGGGGTACATCGAACCCCACGTCGCCATCGCCAAGGTCGATCCTGACGGCAAAATCCACGTCTGGACCACTACCCAGGGGCAATTTACCATCCGCAACTACCTGGCCGAGGCGTTGCAGACGTCGCACAGCCGTATCCGTCTCATCGGCACCGAGATCGGTGGCGGATTCGGGGGCAAAAATACGCTGGTCATGGAGCCTCCGGCCGTGCTGCTGTCTCGCAAGACCGGGAAACCGGTGAAGATGATCATGGATCGCGAGGAGGATTTCCTCTCCACCACGCCGCGGCGCCCCTGTATCTTCGAGGTCAAAACCGGGGTCAAGCGCGACGGCACGATGGTCGCCCGCCACGCCAAATTCTGGTTCGGCACCGGCGCCTATGCCACCGCTGCCTTCGACTTTGCCGCCAATATCGCGAATCGCATCTCCGGGCCGTATCGGATTCCGCACATGCTGGCCCAGGGGTATGTCGTGTATACGAATCAGCCGCCGTGCGCGGCGTTTCGAGCTCCCGGCAGCCCGCAGATCGTCTTTGCCCTCGAACAGCACATGGACGAGATGGCCCACGCCCTCGGCCTCGACCCCATCGAATTTCGCAAGAAGAACGCGCTGAAACGGGGCGATCCGACCACGATCGGCCCCACCCAGGACGCCGCCGACCTGGAGATGATGCTTGAGCGCGCGGCGGAGGAATCGGGCTGGAGACGCACGCCCAAGTCCAAAAACCACGGGTTCGGCATGGGCTGCGCGTTCTGGACCTCCGGCGGCATGCCCGGCAGCAACGCGGTCAAGCTCAACGAGGACGGCAGCGTCTCCGTGATGACCGGTTCGGTGGACGTCACCGGCACGCATACCGTGCTGGCGCAGATCGTGGCCGAGGAGATGGGGCTGGGGGTGAACCGCGTGCAGGTGACCACGGGCGATACCGACAGCGCGCCGGTGGCGCCGATCAGCGCCGGCAGCAATATCGCGCGCAGCATGGGCTACACGGTTAAGAAGGCGACCGAAGCCCTGCGGCAGCAGATCATCGAGACCGCTGCCGATGCGCTCGAGGCCAACGTCAACGATCTGGACACGAAGGATGGCCGCGTCTTCGTCAAGGGTTCGCCGGAGCGTGGCCTGACCCTGCGCGAGCTGTACACGCGCAGCGCCACGCAGAAAGGTGGCCCGCCGCAGGCCTCGTTCAGCTCACGCAACTTGCCGCCGTCGGTGAATTACACGATTCAAGTGGCCGAAGTGGAGGTCGACCCTGACACTGGGGAGGTGAAGGTCCTCAACTTGACGGCGTTACAGGACGTAGGCTTTGCCTTGAACCCGCTGGCGGTGGAAGGCCAAATTCAAGGGGGTGCGGTGCAGGGACTGGGGTACGCGCTGTCGGAGGAGATGAAGTTCGATAGCAACGGTCGCCTCATGAATCCCCACCTGCTCGACTACAAGCTGCCGAGCATTCTGGATGTGCCCAAGGTCAAGCCCGTGTTGATCGAGGAGCCGATCAGCGCAGCCGCCACCCCATACGGCGCCAAAGGCGTCGGCGAGCCACCGATCGTGCCGACCGCCGCCGCCGTCGCGAATGCCATCTATGATGCCATCGGCGTCCGAGTCACCAGCCTGCCGCTGACGCCGGAGAAGGTGTTGAAGGCGATCAGGGAGCAGAAGAAGTAGAGGCCCGTCCGATGAGCGAGGGGGAGGCGGACCAGCACCGTCTGCACGGGGGGCCGGATGGGGTTTCCTGGAAAAGTCGCCATGGTCACAGGTGCAGGGTCGGGCATCGGCCTTGCCACCGCCAGGGCTTTGGCCCAGGCAGGCGTCAGGGTGGCGCTGTGCGATCTGAACCGTGCCGCACTTGACAGCGCCGCAACCGAGATCGCACGCCTAGGGGTCACACCACTAACCTTCGAGTTAGATGTCGCCGACGGCGGGCGGGTCGACGCCGTGGTCGGCGACATCGCCCGCACCTGCGGCAAGCTCGACATCCTGGTCAACTCCGCCGGCATCTTGCGCCAACCCATCAATCTTCTCGACATGCCAGACAGCCTCTGGGACCAGCACTGGGATGTCAATCTGATGGGCACGATTTTTTGCGCCCAGGCGGCTGCTCGTGAGATGCTCCGACGCCAGTACGGCAGAATCATCAACGTGGCTTCGGTCGCTGGCGACCTACCTCGCCTCGATTTGGGCCATTATTGTGTCACCAAAGCCGGCGTGAAGATGTTTACCAAATGCTTGGCGCTGGAGCTGGCGAGCCGTGGGGTCACCGTGAATGCCATCGCCCCAGGGCCGACGGATACGCCCATGATCCAGGGGATACCGACCACCGATGCGTCACCCGAAGCGGCGAGCCGGGCCGCTGTGCAGGGATATGCAGAGACATTCAGGCTCGGCATCCCGACGGGCCGGCTGAGTACCCCGGAGGATCAGGCGGCCGCCGTGCTGTTTCTCGCCTCGGAGGCGGCGGCCCAGATCACCGGACACATTCTCTACGTCGATGGCATGGCGAAGCTCGCGTGAGAGGAGCGATCACGGTGTCCTTTACGGGCAAGACGGCGATCATCACCGGAGGTGGGTCGGGGATCGGTCGTGCTTGTGCGCTCGGGATGGGAAAGCAGGGCGCTCGCGTCGCCGTGTGGGATGTCAAGGGGGCGAACGCCGCCGGCGTCGCCGATGAGGTCAAAGACCTCGGGGTGCGGGCCCTGGCGGTGCGGGTTGACGTGTCGAAAATCGAGCAAATCGAGGCGGCGACCAGGCGCACGCTCGATGAGTTCAGCCGCATCGATATCCTGGTCAATTGCGCCGGCATGGCTCTACCTCCGAAACCCCTGCTGGAGACGACGCCAGAGGAATTGCAGCGGGTGTTCGCCGTCAACCTGAAGGGGGTCTGGCATTGCGCCCAATTCGCCGCCCGCGACATGATCAAACGCCGCAGCGGACGTATCATCAACATCGCCTCGATCGCGGGCAAGGTGCCGCGCCTGGGCCTCGGCGCTTATTGTATCTCCAAGGCCGCGGTCATCCATTTCACGCGCTGCCTGGCGTTGGAACTGGCCCCGTATCGCGGCATTACGGTCAATGCGGTGGGACCGGGACCGACGCGCACGAATTTCCGCCAAAACTCCGGCCTCCCCGAGACCCCAGAGCAGGTCACGGCACGGCAAGGGCAGATGTTGAAGGGCGATGCGGCGCAGTTCCGCCTCGGCATCCCGCTGGGGAGGATCGGCGAACCGGAAGATGCGGCGGCGGCCGTCATCTTCCTGGCCTCCGACGAGGCGGGCTACATCTCTGGGCAGTGCCTCTATGTAGATGGGATGGCGGGAGAAAGTTGAAGCCGAAGAGAACGAGATGGACGGAAAGGAGTGAGCGGTATGGCCAAGAAAGGGCGTGGAATTTTCCTGGTGTACACCGACATCGACCCGAGGCATGAGGAGGAGTTCAACGCCTGGTACAACACCGAACATTTGCCCGAGCTGCTGAGCCTCCCAGGCTTCCTGGACGCGGCGCGCTACGTGGCCTATAAGGGCGTGCCCCGGTATCTGGCGGTATACGAACTGGAGAGCGCGGAGGCGCTGAAGACCGCTGAGTTCCAAAAGTGGCGGGCGAATCCGAGTCCATGGAGTCGGCGCATCTCGCCGACGGTCATCGGCCAGAACCTGTCCCGAGCCGTTGGGCAGCAGATCTTCCCGGCCGATCTCGAGAGGCCCGACCGCGGCATGGCGCCAGCCCTGCAGATCGGTCGTATGTCGGTCCCCGAGAGCGCGGATCAGGAGTGGAACGAGTGGTACAATGGTGAGTATATCCCCGGCTATCGCAAGGTCCCCGGGGTCATCTACGCCCGACGCTACCGCATCGTCGATGGTGAATCACGCTATACCACCGTGTACGAGTTCGAGAACGAAAAGGTCTCGGAGACCACCGATTGGCATAAGCAGCGTGAGGGATCCTCGCCGCGGTCCGGCCGCATGCGCGATGTGATGACGCATTTGGCCGGGTCGCCTGGAGTCTATCGGCGCATCTATCCCCAGTAAAGCAGAGGCTGGAAGAGGGAGGATCATGGTCCTCAAGGTCGCCGTGACAAGCTTGAGGACACGGGGCAGCGGCTCAAAGTCAAGGGCGGACCGGCCGCCATCCGGATTGCCGAAAAACCATGACGACGGAGCACCGGCGTGGCATCTGAGCGGCAGTTCGGTCATGCCAAGCGGTCGGCGGCACAGACGTTGGCGATCGCCTCAAACACCGTTTGCACCTGGATCGGCTTCGAGACATACGCATCCATTCCCGCCGCCAAACACCGCTGGCGGTCTCCCATCATGGCGTGAGCGGTCATGGCGATGATGGGGATATGGCCGCCTTTGATACGCTCTGCTTCCCGGATGGCTGAGGTGGCTTCGAAGCCATCCATCTCCGGCATCTGCACGTCCATGAGGATGAGGTCAAAGGGCTCACGGTTCCAGACGGCGAGCGCTTCTTTCCCAGTTTTTGCCACCACGACAGTATGGCCGCGCTTTTCTAGCAAACGTACGGTGAGTTTTTGATTGACCATGTTATCCTCGGCGAGGAGGATGCGTAGCTGCGGTTGCTTCCTGCCAGCGGTTGGTTCCGCCGACAATTCGTCACCTGCGTCGGTTTTCGCTCGGCTGGAAAAAGCCGCACTGACGGCAGCTAACAGCGAAGGCGGGGAGATGGGCTTGGTGACAGAAGCGGCGACTCCCAATTCACGGAAGCGGGCGGTATGGCCCCGTTGGCCGACTGGAGTGAGCATCATGACAATGACCCCGGTCGGTGATGGGTGGCTTGCCAGCCATTCGAGCAGTGCGACACCGTCCATCCCGGGCATCTGGGCATCGATCAGCGTCAACCCGAAGGCCTCGCCGGAACGTCGGGTGTTGACTAACACTTCTATGGCCGTTTGGGCGCTGGCCACCGCGACCGGACGCAAACGCCACTGTGTGAGCGTGTCAACCAGGATTTGGCGGTTCGTGGCGTTATCATCGACGATCAGCACGGGGGTGTTTTCTAACCGGCGCAGTTCCGGTGGGACCATGTCCAGGTCTGGACCGCCCTGTCGGTTGAACTCCACCGTAAAATGGAAGGTACTCCCCTGCCCGGGGCGGCTGTCGACCCAAATGCGCCCCCCCATCAGGGTGACCAATTGCGCGGAGATGGCCAAACCGAGCCCTGTGCCACCGTAATGGCGGGTCGTGGAGCTGTCAGCTTGCACAAAGGGCTCGAAGACGGCGCCCTGTTTCTCGATGGGAATACCTACTCCACTGTCGTGGACTGAGAAGTGCAGGCGCACGGAGTCGTTCGGCGCGTCCTGGGCCAGTGACACCTCGGGCGGGACCTCTTCCACCTCGACCAGCACCTCGCCGCGCTCGGTGAATTTAATGGCGTTCCCCAGGAGATTGACGAGAATCTGGCGCAATCGAGTCGGATCGCCTACCAGCCTGTCGGGCA
>Ga0081538_10002562_pt1 | contig 17661 bp, 14 predicted proteins | sample TabmetS5T2R1_FD_71022 | JGI IMG/M metagenome (GOLD analysis project Ga0081538, IMG submission 71022) | Tabebuia heterophylla rhizosphere microbial communities from the University of Puerto Rico - S5T2R1 | ecosystem: Host-associated > Plants > Roots > Rhizosphere ... | reverse complement strand
CCGGTCGACGATGCCGCCCCAGATGCGGGAGTCTCCGTCCCGCCGCCGCGAGACGAGCGGAACGCGGCCGCGCTCGACGCGATCGCCGAGCCAGCCGAGCGTCGCCGGCAGCACCGTCAGCGAGCCCGCCACGGCGATGGCCACGACGAGGATCGCGCCGACCGCGACCGACGTCCAGATCGCGGAGCCGCCGAGAAACATGCCGGCGAGCGCCGCGATCACGGTCAGCCCGGAGACGAGGATCGCGCGTCCGGACGTGGCGGCGGCGGCCTCGAGCGCCGCCTCGCTGCCCCTCCCCGCGGCGCGCTCCTCCCGCTCGCGCTTGAGGTAGAAGAGCGAGTAGTCGACGCCGACGGCGAGGCCGATCAGGAGGACGACGACGTTCGCCCCCTCGTGGATGGCGAAGAGCTGGCTGGGGACGGAGAGGAGGCCGATCGCCGCGACCACCGCGGTGAGGCCGACGAGCATCGGGATGCCGGCCGCGACGAGCGCGCCGAAGACGACGAGGAGGACGCCGAGCGTGACCGGGAGCGCCGTGTACTCGGCGCGCGTGAAGTCCTCGCCGACCGTCTCCTCGAACACCCTCTGGCCGCTCGCAGCGCCGAACTGCTCGACGCGGAACGCCGGATGCCGCTCCTGCACGCCTGCGACGGCCTGGAGGACGGGCTCGACAAGCGTCGTCGCCTGCTCGTCGGCGTCCGAGAGCTCGAACTGGACGAGCGCGGCGTGACGGTCCTTCGCGACGAGGGCGGCGCCGCCAGCCTCGAGCGGGGAGCGCACGTCCGACACGCCCTCCTGGGCCGAGACGGCGCGAACGACGTCGGCGAGCACGGCCCGGAACTCGGGGTCGGCCGCGGTGTGCGACTCGCTCGCGACGAAGACCGACTCGTCGGCGCTGTCGGCGAACGCGCCCGCTTGGACGATCTCCTGGGCGCGCTGCGATTCGCCGGCACCGACCGTGTCCGGGTCGAGCCGCTGCGTGCCGAGGGTCGCGCCGACCGCGACGGCGGCGACGACGAAGGCGAGCCAGCCGAAGATTGCCGTCTTGCGGTGACGGGCGCTCCAGCGGCCGAGGCGGGCGGTGAGGTTCGTGCTGTTCTCGAAAGGCGACATTGCCCATCTCCTGGTCGGGTCGTAGATGACTGCGTCCAGGGTCGCGCGCCGGCACCGCCGCGGCCATCCGGAATGACCCCGAACCGACCCCGATTCGACCCTGGCCGGTCGGCGGATCGTCCGCCGGTGTCCGCGCCGTCCGCCTCCGCCCGTTGTTGACAGCTACGACAACCTCCCGCGCCGGAAGCGCCGGCCAGCCCCGCCGGGAGCCGCCAATCCCCGCAGGGAGGATGACCGGCCAAGTCGCCGGGCGTTCCCTGCGGAAGCGGGATGCAGACGCTTCCGCATTCGGAGCGGGTTCGCCGAACAAAGCGAGTTCGAGACGGTCGGCCGCGAAAATATGTAATGCTAGCGTTACATGTTGGATGGACGAGGAGCGCGGCAGGGCAGACGTGTGGAGGGCTCTCTCGGATCCGTCGCGGCGGCGAATCCTCGACCTGCTCCGAGACGGCCCGGCCACCACCGGCCAGGTAGCCGCGGCGTTCGAGATCTCCAGGGTCGCCGTCATGCGCCATCTCTCGGTGCTCGCCGAGGCGGGACTCGTCGTCAGCAGGAAGCGGGGCCGCGAGCGCCGGCACTACATCAACGCGCTTCCGCTGATCGGGATCGAGGACCGGTGGGTCGACCCGCTCCCGGGGAGGTGGGCGCGGACGCTCCTGCGCCTGGCGGACCACGTCGAGCGACGACCTTCTGACGTGACGCTCGCCATCGACCTCGCGCAGGAGTTCACACTGAAAGCCAGGCGAACGGAAGTCTTTCGCGCCCTCACCAGGGACGTGGGCTCGTGGTGGGAGGCGCCGTACCTGACCAGCCGGGCGACCGGCCTCGAGCTCGATCCGAGGATCGGTGGATCGTTCAAGGAGACGTGGGATCGAGGCGGGGGTAGGTTGCTCGCAACGGTCACTGCCCTCGAGCCCGAGCGACTGCTCGAGCTCACCGGCCCACTCCACCTCGGCGTGGTCTTCGGAATCGCCGAGTTCCGGCTCGAGGACGCCGCCGAGGCCACAATGCTGAGCTTTACGCATCGCGGCATCGGAGAGGTCTCCCCCGATGTCGTGGAAGCGTTCGCGGGCGGCTGGGCCGAGCTCCTAGGAACGAAGCTTCGGATCTTCGTGGAGAACGACGAGCGCAGGGACACCGACCAAGAGAAGGAGTAGCTGTGGCAACGGAGCTTCACCGTGACGACTACGGGGTGATCAGACACCACCCCGAGCATGGGATCCTCGAGCTCGAGTGGCTCGAAGCCTCGGCCAGCATGACCGACGATGACTTCAAACACTCAATGCAGCGCTACGCCTCGCTCGCCGGCGAGCACTCGACGCCCTACCTGCTCGTCGACGTCAGGAACTTCCGACACACGATGGGAAAGGGCGTGGGCGCCTGGCGGGACGAGCACATCATTCCGGCCTACAACGCCGCCCGCGTCGAGAAGTTCGCGTTTCTGCTCCCGGCCGGCGCCCCAGGCACAGTCGAGGAGGGGAGTGCTCCAGCGCCGGAACCCCCGGGCGAGTTTCCCACCGGCTACTTCAGCGAACGCCGCAGCATCAGCGCGTGGTTCGGGCAGTAACGAAGGAGACGCGCCGATACCAGGCGCAGTGCGATCTTGCTCCGCGCGGCGGCGGCGTGCCCATCTGCCTCTCGCCCGACGCCGTCAGGTCCAGCTCGCCACCGCACACAGGACGAGCCCAGGATCCGGTGGCAGTCGAGCACGCGCATTTCGTGGGACAGCGGCCATCGGGCCCGGCGACACGCCGCACGCAGCGCGCTCAGACCCCTTCAGATCCGAGACGCTTGCGACGCTTTCCTGGACGCGTTCACCGTTTGCGATGGAGACAACATTCGCATCCCGCACACATCCCGCAGGAGATGGCCGGAAGCTCCCGCCGGCGCCCGGTAATCCCCGCAAGGCCACGGACGGAAAGCCCTGCTCTAGCAGGTAATCCCCGCCTGCACCCGCTCAGCCCGCAACGACCAAAACCGGCCTGTCACGCCGGAGGTCGCGGGTTCGAGTCCCGTCGCTCCCGTCTCTTGAAATACCTGCAAATTGGCACTATGCGTTGTCCAACAAGGCACGGATTATCGCTGTTTGGCCCAATCCCGTGGCCCAAAGAAATGAGCACAAAAGTGCCTGGAAATCGCCCTTTCTCGACAACCTGGTTAGCGGTCGCACGAGTCAAACCGGCTCACGAGGCCGGGACCAGATGCGGTCGCGGGCAGTCACCGGCGCATTAGGGCGGCGTGGGCCGAACGACCGCGTCCGCCGCCTCGCCGGCAGACGCACCGACGGACTCGAGGTGAAGACGTGCCAGCTCCGTGCGCGAGCTGATGCCCAGCTTCCGGAAGATGCTGCGGAGGTGGGCGGCGATCGTGCGCGGGCTGAGGAAAAGCTGCGCGGCGACCTCGCGATTGGTGAGCCCTTGCGCGACGAAGTGTGCGATCTGTAGCTCTTGCTCGGTAAGCCGGTCGCGGGTGTCGGCGACGCGGCGCCGTGCCGTCTGGCCGCTTGCGCGCAGCTCGACGCGTGCCCGTTCGGCCCACAGTTCGGCCCCGAGTGCCTCGAACCCGTCGAGAGCGGCCCGAAGGTGCTCGCGTGCGTCGCGCGGTCGTCGTGCTCGGCGGAGGAACTCGCCGAAGGCGAGCTGGGTGCGAGCCCGCTCGAAGGGGCGCGCCGCCTGGGCGTGCATCTCGAGCGCAGCCTCGAAGAGGCGTTCGGCCTCCTCGCCGTCCTCGGCAAGGAGCGCGCGGCCGTGAATCGCAACGGCGCGTGCCCAGGCGGCGCCGGCGCATTCCGCCCAGGGCTCGTAGTCGGCAAGCCAATCGTGCGCGGTCGCGACCTCGCCCGCACGGACGGCCGCCTCGATGCGATCGAGCCCGCCCATGAACACGGCGGAGGAGAACCCGCCGCTCCTCGTTGAGACCTCGCGCGCACGCAGAAGTGCTTCTTCCGTCCGCCCGAGCTCGAGCTCGAGCAACGCCAACGCCCAGTTGGCGATTGACGCGACGAACGTGAAGCGTCGAGCGGAAGCGAGCTCGTGCCCCTGAGCCACGAGCGCTCGACACTCGTCTTCCTGCCCGCGATGGGCCGCGATCAAGGCGAGCAGCACGAGCTGGTACGCGACCAGGTCGAGTTGGCCGATCTCGCGTGCGAGCCGTAGGCCCTCCCGCGCATTCGCGGAGGCTGCAGGCCAGCGGCCCGCCCACATCTCCGTGTGCGCGAGGCGCGGAAGTATCGGCGCCAGCAGCCCGAGCGCGCCTTCGGCACGCGCCTGCGCCGCCGCCAGTTGCCCGCTTCGGCGCGCGGCCTCGTCGTCTCCGAGGAACGCCGCGGCCCGTCCGCCGAACAGGAGCGCAACCCGCCGCGGGTCAATAGCATCGCTCTCCAGCTGGGCCTCGAGTGACACCGCCGACCGCAGGCTCGCGGCCGCTCGGGGGAGATCGCCCGCGTAGTACGCGCCGAGCCCGACGAGGAGCTCCACGAGCGCGCGGAAAAACGGTGTGTCCTCCACGTCGATCTCGCGGGCCAGCTCGGCGATGGTGACGGCGGCCGCGTCGTCGTCGGCGTAGAGGGCGGCTACGCTGGCGAGGTTGAGCAGCTGGAGCGCCCGCTGCCCATCGACCGGAGCCACAGCCGCCGCGGAGCGAACGAGCAACCGGCAGGCCTCCGCCGGCGCCCCTCCGGTCAGCTCGACGAGACCGAGGTAGCGATCGATGTCCGCTCGTTGCATCGTCTCGGAAGCGACGGGACGTGCCCGCTCCAGCAGCATCCTCGTGCGCTCGAGCCGCCCGCCGAACCAGGCGTTTTCGGCGGACGCGGTGAGCAGCCGCGCCCGCTCGCTTTCGTCCGGTGTGAACGCGGCGGCCCGTTCGCACGCCAGCGAGGCCGCGACGAAGCCGCTCCGCTGCCGCGCGCGCACGGCCGCCTGCTCGAGCTCTGCCACCACCTCGGGGTCGGGGCCGATGCTCGCTGCCGCCCGGTGCCACGCACGTCGATCCGCCTCCGCGTCGCCCGCGAGCACGCTCGCCAGCGCGCGATGCACGGCCTGGCGTTGGGAAAGAGACGCCCCCTGATAGACGGCGGACCGCACGAGCGGATGACGCAGCTCGAGCTCCGTCCCCCGAACGGTCGCCAACCCTGCATCCTGGGCCGCCTCGAGTGCCTCCGCCCCGACGTTCAGCTGTGCCGCGGCGCGCAGCACGGTCGCGAGCTCGCCCGTGTCGTCCGCGGCAGCGACCAGCAGCAGCGTCTGCGTCTCCTCCGCGAGCCCACGCACGCGCGCAAGAAAAGCGCGCTCGAGCCGGGCGCTCACGGGCACCGGCGTCAGGAGCGGCTCGCTCCCGGCGAGCTGCCCTTCGCTCAGCGTCGAAGGCAGCTCGAGCAAGGCGAGCGGGTGCCCGCCGGTGGCTTCGACCAGCCGCGCGCGGATCTCGGGCGAGAGCGCAAGGCCCGCGTGACGATCGAGCAGCGCGGCAGCTGCATCCGCATCGAGCCCAGCGAGCCGTAGCTCGGCCAGCTCGGGTGCCTCGAACTCTCGAACCTCTCCTTCCCGGGCGGCGAACAGCACCACGATCCTCTCGGCTTCGAGCCGCCTTGCCACGAAGACGAGAGCGTCTGCCGAGGCGTCGTCCAGCCAGTGCGCGTCGTCGACAAGGCACAGCAGCGGCCGCTCTTCCGCCGCCTCGGCCAGGAGGCTCAGGACGGCCAGGGAGATGAGATAGCGGTCGTCGCCACCACCCGCGGCCAAGCCCAGCGCTCCACGGAGAGCATCCGCCTGAGGCCTCGGCACCTCCTCGAGGTGAGGGAGGACCGGGCGCAGGAGCTGCTGCAACGCCGCGAAAGGGAGCGCCGACTCCGCCTCGGCCCCGGCGCAGGCCAAGACCTGAATCCCCGACGCCTGCTCGCGCGCGTCTTCCAGCAATGCCGACTTCCCGACTCCTGCCTCGCCGCGGATAACGAGGACGCCGCTTCGCGATTCGCGCGCGCCCTCAAGGAGCCCGCCGATGATCGAGCGCTCGGGATCCCGGCCGTAGAGCAACACCTCGATCGTAGACCTCCCCGACCGCTGGGACGGCCATTTGGCCGATGCGATTGCGGGTGGACGCGCGTCACCCTGACCGGCACGCAGGCACGAATCCGACGTGAACAACCCAGGAGGACTCATGGAAGGCGGCACCCCGATGACGACGTCCGCACCACCAAGCGGAGGCGACGTTCTGAACACACCCGATCCCAAGCGCTGGTGGGCGCTTGCGCTCCTCTGCGGCGCCTTCTTCATGGTTCTTCTCGACGGCACGATCGTGCTCGTCGCGCTGCCCTCGATTGGAGCCGACCTCGGCTTCTCGGAGCAGGGCCTGCAATGGGTGCTGAGCGCCTACGCGCTCACCTTCGGCGGCCTGCTCCTGCTCGGAGGGCGCGCCGCCGACCTGCTCGGGCGCCGGCGCCTGTTCATGACCGGCGTCCTGCTCTTCACGGCCGCGTCGCTCCTCTGCGGGCTCGCCTGGTCGCCGGCGGCGCTCCTTGCGGCCCGCGTCGCGCAAGGGGCCGGAGCAGCGATCATGACCCCGACCGCCCTCTCGATCATCGCGACGACCTTCCGGGACGGCGAGGAGCGGAACAAGGCGCTCGGGATCTGGGGCGGGCTCGGCGCCGTCGGCGCAACCGCCGCCTGGCTGATCGGCGGCCCGCTCGTCGACGGCCCCGGCTGGGAGTGGATCTTCTTCATCAACATCCCCCTGGGGCTGGCCGCGCTCACGCTGTCGCCGCTGCTCCTCCGCGAGAGCCGGGCGACGACAGCTGGGCGAAGTTATGACCCCGCCGGGGCACTCACCATCACGGGCGCGCTCGTCCTGCTCGTCTACGCGCTAGTCGAGGCTCCCGACGCGGGCTGGGGCAGCCTGCGGACGATCCTCCTTGTCGCCGGCTCGGCCGTACTCCTTGCCGCATTCGCGCTGATCGAGTCGCGCCACCGGGCGCCGCTCGTGCCGCTGCGGATCTTCCGCTCGCGCACGCTCGTCGGAGCCAACGCCGTGATGCTCCTCGTCGGCGCGCTCGCGTTCGCCGTGCCGTTCATCCTCACGCTCTACGCGCAGCAAGTGCTCGGCTACTCGGCCGTCGAGTTCGGGGTCGGCTCGGTCGTGCTCGCGGTTGGGGTGGCTGTCGGCGCGATCGTGGGGCAGGCCGCGGTTCTCAAGGTCGGCGTCCGGTCGGTCGCCGCGACCGGCCTGGCGCTCATCGGCGCAGGGTCGCTCCTGCTCACGCAGATCTCCGTGGGCGGCAGCTACTTCGAAGACATCTTCTTCGGGCTGGCCGTCGTCGGTCCCGGCATCGGCCTCGCCTTCGTCACGGCCACGGTCGGAGCCCTTGCGGGCGTCGCCGAGCAGGAGGCCGGGCTCGCGTCCGGCCTCAGCAACACCGCCACGCAGATCGGCGGAGCACTCGGCGTCGCCATCGTCACAACGGTTTTCCTCTCCCGCTCCGATGACTACCTGGCGGTAAACGAAGGCGCGAACCCGCTCGTCGTGCTGAACGAGGGCTTCCAGTCCGCCTTCCTGGCCTGCGTCGTGCTAACCGGAATCGGCATGGCGCTGGCGCTCCTGCTCCTCGGCCCACGGAAAGCGCCGCAGGAGCGGCTCCTGTCCCGAACGACTAAAGGAGGAACAAATGGGAAAGATCGTGATCAGCGACAACGTCACGCTTGACGGGGTCGTCCAGGACCCAGCCGGTGACGAAGGCTTCAGGGTCGGCGGCTGGGTCGGCCTGATCAAGGACCGCCCAGAAGTCGGCAAGCTCGCACTCGACGAGGCACGCGGCGCGGAAGCCCTGCTGCTGGGACGGCGGAGCTACGAGTGGTTCGCCGCGCGGTGGCCCTCACGGAGTGGCGAGTTGGCGGACAGGTTGAACAGCCTGCCGAAGTACGTCGTGTCCTCGACCCTCGAGCATCCCGAGTGGTCCAACTCGACGGTACTGAGGGGCGACGCAGTGGCTGCGGTCTCGAAGCTGAAGCAGGAGCTAGACGGGGAAATCGTCGTCCCCGCAAGCTTCCAGCTCGTACGCACACTCATGGAGCACGACCTCGCCGACGAGCTGCGGCTGAAGATCTACCCGATCGCGCTCGGCGCCGGCGAGCGCCTCTTCGGCGAGACCAGCGACAAAAAGCCACTGCGCCTCGTCGACGCCCGGACGGTCGAGGGCGACATCCTCGCCCTCACCTACGAGGTCGTCCGGCAGGCCTGACCCGCGTCGGACAACGCCGGCGTCCGAAGGAAGGTGAGCCGTGACAGACCCCACGGCGGGCTCGAACGCCTCCTCAACCGCCCGCCGACCAGCGGTCCGGGCCGACGCAGTCCGGGATTCTTGCAGCGCCGCGGCTCGTGCTTGGCCTCCTCGAGCGGCGGTACGACACGATGCCAGTACCACGAAACACCACCAGCGCCAGGAACAAGAGCGAAGGTCGCCATGTCTATCTCACTGCTCGGTGGCGATGCTGAAGGGGTCGTGGAACCTCATTTCCAACCGGGCACGCGACCCGCTTGCTCGATCCACTTGTGCATCTCCGGTCCCTGCGCCTCCTCCAGGGTCGTCACCTTGACGTAGCGGGTCCGCTCGGTGGTTCCAAGCGGCGGCGGAGGGTCGAATTCGGCGCCGCCGAAGAAAACGACATTCACGGAGACGTCGTAGGCGACCATCTCGATGATCCACCCGAGTTCTGGCAACCCGTAGTACCCCTTCCCCCACTTGATGGCGTAATGAAGCCCGGGAATCGTCTCGCAGATCATTTCGTCCAGCCGCTTGACGATGGGATGCAGGTCGGGCATCACGCGCCGGATCCAGTCCTCGATGTCGGCGTGGCTATCCGATGGCACAGGCGGCCTTCGGGTCGAATTTGGCTTCGGTGCTTTCGCTATCGCACGCTCTCCTCTGTGGCCTAGCTCTTTCTAGTCGACCACGATGTCCACCGCGTCACTTGTCGATCCGAGCGCATGGCGTCGGGATGTCGGGAGCTGGCTGACGACGAGGTCGTAGGAGTCCTCGATCAGGTCCTTGATCATCTGCTCGGACAGGGATCCGTCGACGATCACCGTGATCCAGTGGCGCTTGTTGAGGTGGTATCCGGGAAGCACCGCGGTGTACGCCCCCCGCAGCGCCTCGGCCAGTTGGGGCTCGCACTTGAGGCTGATTCGAAGCGAGGCTGCGCGGAGCTGGGAGAGAGCGAACATCTTGCCGGCGATCTTGAACACCGAGGTCTCGGGCCCGAAGGGGAACGTTTCCTCGGCTCCGGTGAACGAGAGGCAGTGATCGCGGAGCTCGGCGGGATTCATCGTCATCCGAATGATGACTGGTCAACCCGCCATCGGGGTCCGTGTTTTGCGCCGGGAATCGGACCCGCTCACGGGCGCTGCGCGCTGACGCGTGCTCGAGCTAAGACCTCAGGAATGGGGCGATCGGTAGCCCATCGGCGTTCATTCAAACTGATCGCCGCATACACATTGGCTTCGCGTGCGAACCTCGTCACGGCGTGCTTGCGGAGTCACGCCTTCCCTTCGCGACCCATTGGTCGCGGCGGGAGGGAGGGTGGCACGCGAAGCAACCGAGCCGGCCAGTGCGGAAGCCACCAGTTCCAGCGACCCATGACCGTGATCAGGGCGGGGACGATGAGCGCCCGGATCACAGTCGCGTCTAGGAGGATGCCGATCGCGAGCGCGGTCGCGAACATCTTCAGCTCCGCTCCCGGTCCGGAGGCCATCGCGGTGAAGGCAAGGAACATGATCAGCGCCGCGCATGTCACGAGCCGGCCCGTGCGGCCGATCCCGCGGATCACGGCCGTCTCGGTTCTGCCGGTGCGGTCGTACTCCTCGCGCATACGCGAGAGGATGAAGACCTCGTAGTCCATCGAGAGCCCGAAGAGGAAGGCGAACGTGATCAGCGGCACCCAGGAAGGGATCGAGCCGGTCGCCTCGATGTCCCAGATCAGGTCGGAGCCATAGCCCTCTTGCCACATCAAGACGACGGCGCCCCAGGCGGCGGCGACGCTCAAGATGTTGAGCAGGATCGCCTTCGCCGGGAGCAAGAGCGACCTGAAGGCTCGGGCGAGCAGGATGAAGGTCGTGAGTGCAATCAGCGCGATCATGAGCGGGAAGCTGCCGTAGACCGCGTCGATGAAGTCGTCGGTGGACGCGGGCTGGCCGCCGACGCGGACGTCCGGTCCTGCGGCATGCGCGACCTCGCGGACGGAAGCGAGCGTCGCCTTGCCGTCGTCGGTCCCGCTGTCGGCGATCGGGACCGCCTCGACGACGGCGGTGCCATCCCGGCGCCAGTCGGGCGCGTCGGGGGCGACGGCGCCGTGGATCCCCTCGACCGCGCGCAGCTGCTGAGCAACCTCTGCCGGGTCGGAGTCGCCGTCGATCAGGATCTCGTGTGGTAGCAAGGCGCCTTCGCCGATCCCCGCGTCCTCCAAGGCGACCAGGCCTTCCCTGGCGTCGCCGGACTGGGCGAGTGTGTCGGCGTCGTGGATGCCCAGGCGGAGCTCTGTGGCGGCGAACGTCAGTGCGGCGAGGACGGCGAGGCCCGCTCCGGCTGCGAGCCAGCGGCGACGCGCGACGCCCTCGGCCCAGCGGGTCCAAATGCGGCTGGCCTTGTCGTCCGTTCGTCGGTGCGGCCAGTCCAGACGCGGGCCGAGCTTGGCGAGCACGACCGGAAGCAGGGTAATGGCCACCAGTACCGACACGAGCGGGATGAGCATCCCGCCGTAGCCCACCGAGCGCAGGAACGGAAGCGGGAGCGCGATCAGGGCGAGGAGGCCGATCGCGACCGTTAGCCCGCTGAAGACAACCGCGCTTCCCGCGGTCTCCATGGCCTTCTGAACCGCGGCCTCGCGGCTCGCGCCGTGCGAGCGCTCCTCGCGCCAGCGCGTGACGACGAGCAGCGAGTAGTCGATCGCGATTCCCAGGCCGATGAGCGCTATCAAGAACTGGACGATGGGCGAGATGTCAGTCAGCGTGGCCAGCAGCAGGAGCGGCACGAAGCTCGTCATGATCGAGACGAGCGCCATCAGCAGCGGCACCAGCGCCAGGAACGAGGCGAAGACGAAGATCAGCACGAGCAGCGCGCCCGCGCCGCCGATCACTGCCTCGAGCAGGACGCTCGTCCCCTCGTTCTCCGCCCCGCTCTCCTCGACGAGCGCGTCGATCCCGGTGAGCCGGACCGGCGCGCCCGCGACCGTCGTGCCCTCGAGCGCGCGCGTCGCTGCCTTCGCAGCCTGCGCAGCCTCGCCCCACTGCGAGCTCGCATCTGGCGGTGGATAGGCGAGCGCGAAGACCGTCTGCCCGTCGTCGGAGACGAACGTGCGATGGCCGGTGGAGGCGAATGAGGCGATCCGCGACCCCGGCAGCGCTTCCCGCAACCGCTCGTCGATGGCGGCAAGCTCTCCCCGCACGCCGGGCGAATCGACGGTCGTGCCTTCGGGGAGCGTAACGACTGGCACGAGCGGCGGGGTGTCACCGCCCGTGTCGCCATAACGGGCGGCGATTGCCTCGTTCGTCTCCCACCCTTCCCTATTGGGAACCGAGTAACCCGGCTCGAGTGCGTCCGTGGCGGGGCCGGCCAGCGCGATCCCGGCGATCGTGAGAACGAGCCATGAGAGGACGACGGTGCGCTTGTGAGCGAGTACCCAGCGGGTGAGCGATGACACGGAAGTACCTCCTGATCGTCTGCCTCGCATGGACGAACGGGGGCCTCCGGAAAGGACAGCTCGTCAGAGACGTGCTTCGAGTTGCCGGTGGGAGCGGTCACATCCGCCGGCTCCCGTACGTCACTCTCATGACGGATTGCGGCGGAAGGATGTGACCGTGAACGCGATCGACTGGCAGACGGAGGAGTTCGAGCGGCACCGGCCGCACCTGCGCGCCGTCGCCTACCGCATGCTCGGCTCGTTGACCGATGCCGACGACGTCGTGCAGGAGGCGTGGCTGCGACTCAGCCGTTCCGACGCCACGTCGGTCGAGAACATGCGCGGGTGGCTGACGGCCGTCGTCGCACGGTTGTCGCTCGACGAGCTGCGCGCGCGCAAGGCGCGCCGCGAGGACTCCACCGACGCCTGGCTACCCGAGCCGATCATCAGTCACCAAGACGGGGTTGATCCGGAGCAGGAGGCGCTCCTCGCCGACTCCGTCGGTCTCGCGCTACTGGTCGTGCTCGAAACGCTCGCCCCACCTGAGCGGCTCGCGTTCGTTCTACACGACATGTTCGCGATGCCCTTCGACGAGATCGCCCCCATCGTCGGGCGCTCACCGGCAGCGGCGAGACAGCTCGCGAGCCGCGCCCGCCGCCGCGTGCGGGGCGCGGCCGTTCCGGATGCCGATCTCGAGCGTCAGCGTGAGGTCGCCGATGCGTTCCTCGCAGCTGCCCGCGACGGCGACTTCGACGGCCTCGTCGCCGTGCTCGACCCGAATGTCGTGCTGCGCGCCCACGGTCCGGCGGCCGCGGGCGCGCCGGCTGAGCTCCATGGTGCGCCGGCCGTGGCTGAACGGGCTCTCATGTTCACTCACCTCGCCCCGTTTGCGCGACCGGCGCTCGTGAATGGCGCCGCCGGATTCGTCGTGAGCCCCGAGGGACGCGCGGTCTCCGTCGTCGGCGTGATCGTCAAGGGCGGGAAGATCCTCGAGGTCGACGTGATCGCCGGCCCCGAGCGCCTCCGGAAGCTCGACCTCGCGATCCTCGATGACTGACGATCAACGACAGGCTTTGCATACCAGGCAACGAATCGATCCCACGTACATCCCGCACAACGTCGCCGTGAGCTCCTGGCCACGGTCGGTAATCCCCGCATGCCGACGGGTGGCGATGCCCTCGACGGCGCGGACGCGCTGGGCGATCTCGTCCAGGATGCCGACATCCTTCCCGGCGGCTCTAGCGATACGGCGGCGCGCATCGCTTCGAGCACGGCGGGCCGCATGGCGCAGCCGCCGTCGACGACGACGGCTCCGGCCGTCAGGTCTGGTCGGCTCTTAGCCTGGACCAGCGGCGCTCGAAAGCGTCCCGGTCCATGTGATCGGGCGCCGTGAAGGCAGCCATACGCGCCTGCCAATCCGAGAACAGGGCCAGCCGTGGGACGGCAAGACCGAGGGCCCCGGTGCGTGGCACGATCCGCAAGTGACGAACGAACCCGCTTCGGCGCAGCGCCTGAGCGACCTCGCGCGGCTTCGCCGCGTCCGCGATCGCATCGACCGGGAGTACGCGAAGCCGCTCGACGTCGAGGCCCTCGCCCGAGACGCGCAGATGTCGGGCGGGCACTTCAGCCGCCAGTTCCGGCTCGCTTACGGCGAGTCTCCGTATTCCTACCTCATGACGCGGCGCGTCGAGCGCGCGATGGCGCTCCTGCGTCGGGGTGATCTCAGCGTCACCGAGGTCTGCTTCGAGGTGGGCTGCTCCTCGCTCGGGACGTTCAGCACCCGCTTCACCGAGCTCGTCGGCGTACCGCCCAGCGTCTATCGCGGACAGCAGACTGGCGCGATCCAGGGGATGCCGCCGTGCGTCGCGCGGCAAGTGACGAGACCGATCAGGAATCGAGAAGCGCCGGCTCCCGCGCGGCACGTAACGTGACGGCCATGAACATCACCATCCATCAGAGCTTCCTCCCGCACGACGACCCAGAGGCGTCCCTGACCTTCTACCGCGACACCCTCGGCTTCGAGGTGCGCAACGACGTCGAGTACCAGGGGCTGCACTGGATCACCGTCGGCCCCGCCGACCAGCCCGACACGTCCATCGTCTTGACTCCACCTGCCGCAGATCCTGGCATCACCGACGACGAGCGGCGCACCGTCGCCGAGATGATGGCCAAGGGCACCTATGCCGGCATCAACCTCGCCACGAACGACCTGGACGGCACTTTCGAGCAGCTCCAGGCCGGCGACGTCGAGATCGTCCAGGAGCCGACCGATCAGCCGTGGGGCGTTCGCGACTGCGCCCTCCGCGATCCCGCGGGCAACATGATTCGCATCTTCGAGGTCGGCTGAGCGATGGGGCGAGCTCCGCGCACGAGGGAACATGACCCAGCAAAGGAGAGAACGATGAGCACGAAGAAGGCGACGCGGGAGAAGCCCGCGAAGAGCACTGCAGGTCGCAAGGCGTCCAGCGGGCTCTCGGCCGAGGAGCGCGCCGCGATGAAGGAGCGCCTGCGCGAGCTGAAGGCGGAAGAGCGGCTGGACAAGGACCGGGCCGCCGGCGAACGCGCGTTGCTCGAGAAGGTCGCCGAGATGCCGGAGCCGGATCGCGCGATGGCTACGCGAATACACGAGATCGTCACGACGAACGCTCCGGGGCTCATGCCGAAGACGTGGTACGGGATGCCCGCGTACGCCAGGGAGGGCAAAGTCGTCTGCTTCTTCCAGAATGCGAGCAAGTTCGACGCGAGGTACGCGACCTTCGGCTTCAACGACACTGCGAACCTCGACGACGGCAACATGTGGGCGACGGCGTTCGCGGTCATGAAGCTAACGGCTGCGGACGAGAAGAAGATCGCCGCGCTCGTGAAGAAGGCGGTGACCTGACCCGACGCCCGCGCGAGCTCGCAGAGCAACGGAAGCCGACGCCTGGACTCGAACCGGGGATCCCTTCTTACGAGAGCAGGTCACCGAGCCTCATGCGAGCCCATCGAGCTCGCGCGGGTATGGCCGCCGGTCGATCCGGCGCTCCGATTCACTGCGCGGCAGGGTCCTCGGGCTGCTGTCGTTCGGAGCAATCGCCAGGGCGATCGCGACCCGCGCCGCCGAGTTCGGCATGCGGATCACTGCCCACGACCCGTTCGTGGAGGCCGAGGAGATCACCGCCGCCGGCGCCACCGCGGTGTCGTTCGACGAGTTGGTCGCTGAGTCGGACTGCCTGGTGACCCAGGCCCCGCTCACGCCGGAGACGCACCACCTCTTCGACGAGTCCCAGCTGCGGCGCATGAAGCCGACTGCGATCCTGGTCAGGGACTGGCGAGCCGACAACCCGCTGTTCAGCTTGGACAACGTGGTCGTGACACCGCACGCCGCCTACTACTCAGAAGAGGCGATCAGCACGGTGAGGCGTTTCGCCGCCGAAGAGGTGGTGCGTGTCCTCACGGGACAAGCTCCGCTGTCGCCGGTCAACGCCGGCGAGCTCGTCGAGGCGCGCTGGTCGCGATCGCCGTAGGCTGTCAAGGCGGACCGTTTGACCCGGCGTCGTACTCTTCCAGCGGCGCGAGGTTGCGTGACCAGCCCTCCAGAACCGGGGTGACGATTCGCCACGCCTCCTCGGCCTCGTCGCCGCGTATCGACAGCGTGGCCTCGCCGCGCAGAACGTCGAGCAGGATCCGGCCGTAGGCGGGTAGCTCAGGCGGCTCCATCTCGGCGCTGAGCGACAGCGGCACGAGACTCAGCGTCGCGCCGGGGCCGGTGCCGGTCAACTCGAGGCTGAGGCCTTCCGGGTCGAGCCCGAAGTGCAGGAGGTTGGCGGCCGGCCCCTGCGGTTGATCGAAGGGATGATGAGGCACGGGGCGGAAGTGCACGACGATTTCCTTGCGATCCTGGCCCAGCGCCTTGCCCGTGCGCAGGCGGAATCTGGTCCCCGACCAGCGCCAGCTATCGAGCTCCAGCACCACCTCGGCAAAGGTCTCTGTGCCGTGCTCGGGCGTGACCCCGTCTTCCTCCGCGTAGCCGGGGATGTCTCTGTCGCCCACTCGTCCGGCCCTGTAACGGGCGCGACGCGTGCGGGTGGCGACATCATGTCCCCCCAAAGGGCGCACCGAGCGCAGGACGTCGACCTTACGGTCGCGTAGATCTCGTTCCCCGAGGCTGATCGGCGGCTCCATGGCCACCAGGCACAGCAGCTGCAGGAGATGGTTTTGCACCATGTCCTTGAGCGCGCCGACGTGGTCGTAGTAGCCGGCTCTTCCCTCGAGCGCGAGCGACTCGTCCCAGACGATCTCGATCTCGTCGATGTGGGCGCTGTTCCAGATCGGCTCGAGCACGCGGTTGGCCAAGCGAGTCCCGAGCACGTTCTGAACAGTGGTCATGGCCAGGAAGTGATCGACGCGGAACACGTGGCGCTCGTCCATCCGTTCGGCGAGCAGACGATTGAGCGCTCTCGCGCTGTCGAGGTCCTCCCCGAACGGCTTCTCGAGCACCACCTCGCTGTCTGGGGGAAGCCCCGCCCGGTGGAGCGCCGAGACCGCGACCGGGAAGACGGCCGGCGGCAGGGCGAGGTAGACCGCGACGGGGCCCTCGCCGGCGAGGCACGCCGACACGCTGTCCGGATCGCCGAGGTCGATCCGTCGATAGCGCGACGCTCTGACCAGCGCCGCCGTCGCGGCGGCGTCGACGCCGGTGGCTCGGCGTTTCAGCCAGCCGGCGGCCCAGTTTCGGAACTGCTCGTCGTCCCAGTCGTCGCGGCTGGCGCCGATGAGCTCGAATCGCTCGGGGATGTGCCCGCGGGCCCGTAGGGCGGCCAGCCCGGGAAGCAGGTAGCGACCCATCAGGTCGCCCGTGCCGCCGAAGACGACGAGCCGTTCGATCACGTCAAAGCCCTTGTGCCGCCCTGGCGAGCGTGACGCCGGCGGAGATCACCCCGATGTGGCTGAACGCCTGTGGGAAGTTGCCGGCGAACTCACCCGAGGAGGGATCGATCTGTTCGGGCAGCAGGCCGAGGGTGCTCGCGCGCGCGCACAGGGACGCGTAGATCTCAGACGCCTGTTCGACCCGGCCCTGGCGCGCCAAGTTCTCGACGAGCCAGAAGCTGCACAGCACGAACGCTCCTTCGTCGCCCGGGATCCCGTCCGGCGAGTCCTCGTGTAGGTACCGGTACAGCAGGCCGTCACCAGCCGAGAGGCGCTCCGCCACCGCCGTCGTCGTCGCGACCATGCGGGGGTGCTCCGCCGGCACCACCCGGCGCAACGGCAGCGCCAGCAGGCTGGCGTCGAGGCTGCCGCCCCCGTCGAGATGCTCGCTCAGGGTCTGGGCTTCTTCGTCCCATGAATTCTCGAGCACGGTCTCGCGGAGCTCGGCGGCGGCGCGCCGCCACTTCGACACCGGGCCAGGCAGCTTCAGCTGCTCGGCGAGGCGTGCCGCGCGGTCCAACGCCACCTGGCACAGCCCCGCCGAGTACGTGAACACCCGGCCTTCGCTGCGCACCTCCCAGATGCCTTGATCGGGAAGGCGCCAGGCGTCCACCGCGAGGTCCGCCAGGGCGGCGAGCCGGGCCCAGAGGTGCTCGTCGAGCTGCCCGCCCCCGCGAACCCACTGGTACGCGCAGTCGAGGACCTCGCCGTAGACATCATGCTGGCGCTGGTCGGCGGCGCCGTTTCCCCAGCGCACCGGGGCTGAGCGCCGGTAGCCCTCCAGCTCGCCGTCAACCACCTCGTCGGGCACAGGGCCGCCCTCCAGCTCGTACATGATCTTCGGCGCTCCGCCGTGCTCGAAGGTGTCCAGCACCCAGCCGAGGAACGCTCCGGCCTCCTCCGCGAAGCCGATCCGCCGCAACGCATACACCGAGAAGGAGGCGTCGCGGATCCAGGTGTAGCGGTAGTCCCAGTT
>Ga0081538_10002561_pt1 | contig 17670 bp, 18 predicted proteins | sample TabmetS5T2R1_FD_71022 | JGI IMG/M metagenome (GOLD analysis project Ga0081538, IMG submission 71022) | Tabebuia heterophylla rhizosphere microbial communities from the University of Puerto Rico - S5T2R1 | ecosystem: Host-associated > Plants > Roots > Rhizosphere ... | reverse complement strand
GCAAGGCCGATTGCGATACTCACGCCGATGAGGCCCAGCCAGAACTTCGCTCCCAGGTCCCTTTCTTCCGTGTGCTCCCTTTCTCGCGCCGCGGGTCGGTAGAGCCCTGCGGGAGTTTACCGGAGCGACTGGACTCGAACCCGCGACCTTCGGCGCCTCCTTCACCCCACTCAGGATGTCCGTGGCTCGGACCCAGGGCGGCGGCAAGCGACCGTGGGCGTGCTCCGTGTTGCCCACGACGTCCCTGCAAGAGCCCGGAGGGGGATGGGGTTCGATCGTGAATTCCGCAATCGGCGACCCCCCGCCAATCGGTTTTCTCTCGCCGCCCGGGAAAAGGGTAAGCGGTGACGCCAGCGAAGGGTAAGGGCGGGACGGGCTTGACGGCCGCCGTGGAGGGGTTCGTCTCCGGCCTGGAGCTCGAGAGGGGGCCGAGGACGTGCTCGGACGGCTCGCCGTCGATCTCGCCCAGGTTCCGGTGGAGGGCGGTGGCTAGGCGCGGGGTGAGGTTTTCGCGGACGACGGCCTCGACCGCGGCGCGCGGGTATGGGGCGACCCACGAGGCGGAGGCAGGCGCTGGCAGCCGCTGGTCGAGGCCGGGGGCGTCCCGTGTGCGCGCTCTGGTCTCCCGATCGTGCCGGCACGGCCTGGCATCTGGACCACCGCGACGACGGGCTCGGCTGCCTGGGCGTGAGCCATGCGCTGTGTAACTTGAAGGCGGCTGCCAGGTTGGAGAACGCGCGCATGCGGGAGAAAAAGGCGCTCGAGGGTCCGGCGCAGCTGGCGTCCCCCATTTCTCCCCTCATGACCTGCGACACCGCCGTGTCAGCCTGCTTCAGCTGGCGAGGATGCCGTGGGCGCGGATCGGTGAGCTCGTCGGCCACGACGACCTTGTCACCACGGCGAGGACGTACACGCATGTCGTTGCGGACGAGGGCGAGATTGACTATGAGGCGGTGCTGCAATGACTCACAAGACCGTCTACTACGTCAACCGCAACCGCTACAACCGTAAGAGACACGTAGATCCCGATTGTCGGGCCCTAAAACGCGCTCGGCAGTTTCTCGACGAAATGCACGCGGACGGGTTCTACGACGGTTTCGAGGAAGCGGAGGGTGAACCGCCACCCACCCAAGAGACACGTTTCGTCGCGGTAACACCGCGGGATGCCGAGGAGCTCAGAGCCCGAGACGTTCACCTTCCCCTGTCTCATCAGCGTCCCCGGTGCGCCGGAGTCGTGGTCTCGGTGCCCGTTGACTTCGAGTAGCGAACCGCAGCCTTCTCGCGAAAGGATCAGATGGTGCCTACCCTGGTGTGCCATCCCTGGGCGCAAAACTCAGCCTATTTGCAGGTGTGTTCGAATCCCGTATGCGCCTCTTAATCCCTGCTAAGCAGCGGTCTTAGTTGTCGTCATTGACGACGATAGCCGCGACTTCGAGTCCGTCGGGCACCTCGTTCCAGACGCCCGGAAGATCTCCCAAGGGCTCCGAGACGATGACCCTGGTTTCGTCGTCCGACAGCTCGGCAAGCTCCTTGCTCTCCGGGTAGAGCGCCCTGAGGGTATCCATGGGCGTGCTGAAGTAGAGGGAGCGCGAGTCGCGCTCGCTCGTACCGGAACGCCCAGACGCTGCGACCGTCCGTCGTCGTGACCGTCATCTGGATGGCATGGTCGACCCCGTGCTTATGTCCGGTCTCCTCGACGAATCCCACCACCCGAGCGACAGCAGTCACGGGGTCGGTCTCAAGCCCGAACGTGAGCGCCAGGAAGAACATCGTCTCCGAGTCGGTCGTGCCCTCGATCGAGGGAAAGAGAGAGTCGTCGACGGCCAGCACGAGCTCCCGCTTCACGCGAGGAAACTCGCGAATGAGCCCGTTGTGCATCCACAGCCAGCGCCCGTAGCGGAACGGGTGCGTGTTCGTCTCCTGGATCGCCGTTCCCGTCGACGCACGGATGTGCGCGAAGAAGAGCGGCGAGGAGATGCCGGCGGCGACCTCGCGGAGGTTGCGGTCGTTCCAGGCCGGGTGGGTGCTGCGGTAGAGCCTGGGTGTCGCGACCCCCTCGTACCAGCCGACTCCGAAGCCGTCGCCGTTCGTCGGGGTCGCCCCTTGTCTGGCGTGCAGGCTCTGGTCGATCAGCGAGCGGTCACGCTTGACGAGTAGCTCCTCGAGTCGAATCGGTGATCCCGAGTAGGCGAGCCAGCGGCACACGGGCCTGCCCCTACGCCCCGCGTGGCTGGGTCGTCGGGATGCGCTGCGCGAAGAAGAGCGCGACGATCGCGAGCACGGCGAGGATGGCGAGCGCGGCGCGCAGGCCGTCGATGCGGGCCTCGCGGTAGGCATCGAGCGCGGCATCGCTGCTCGCCGAGCTGACCTCTGCCTCGTCGAGGGCGGCCCGGAGGTCGGCGTCCGAGACGAACGGCACGCCTCCGGCAAGCTCGACTTGCGCCTGCGACTTGACGCTCGGCGGGATCGCCGGGCTCTGCTGGACGTTCGCAAGGAACGAGGAAGCCACCGCCGCAATCATGATCGAGCCTGCGAGCGCCGTGCCCATGGAGGCGCCCAGGTTCGTCGCCGTGTTCTGGACGCCGCCGACCTCCGGACTCTCTTCGTCGGGCACGGCCGAGACGGTGACGCTGCCGAGTTGCGAGGCAAGCGCGCCGATCCCGAGCCCGACGAGAAGCATCGGCACGAAGACGATCTCCGCCCCTGCATCCGCGTCGAGTCCGCCGAGCAGCACCCCGGTGCCAGCGAGCAGTGCGACGAGGCCGCTGCGCACGACGAGCCGCGGGGAGACCTCGGGGAAGAGGCGGGGGATCCAGAGGGCGGCGACGAGCAGCGTGAGCGACAGAGGGAGCAAGCGGGCGCCGGTCTCGAGCGCCGAGAGGCCCAAGCAGACCGAGAGGAAGAGCGGCACGACGAAGAAGAGCCCCGCCTGGACGAGGTACTGGAAGAAGAACATGATCAGGCCGCCGCTGAGCTGCGGGTTCCGCAGCATCCCCGGGCGGACGAGCGGCTCCTGCCCACGGTCCACGCGTCGGAGCTCCCAGCGCGAGAAGATCCAGATCACGAACAGCCCTGCCAGGATGAGCCACACAGTCGGCGAGAGGCCTGCCCAGGACGGGCCTTCAAGCTTGGGCTGGATCCAGCCCCACTCACTGGAGCGGAGGACGCCGAACACGAGCGCTCCAAGCCCGGCCGCCGACAGCACGGTGCCGACCAGGTCGAGGCTCGGTCGCCTTTCGGCCGGAGCGTCGGCGATCCGGCGTGCGAGGAGAAGGATGACGAGGACGATCGCGACCTCGCCGGCGAAGACCCACCGCCAGGAGAAGTAGGTCGTGAAGAAGCCGCCGATCAACGGGCCGACGGCGACCGCGATTGCACCCGCGGCCGCGACCAGGCCGTAGGCGGCCGGCCGGCGGTCGGCGCCGAAGTTCCCTGCGACGAGGGCGACGATCGCCGGCAGGATCAGCGCGGCGCCCACTCCTTCGAGGAACGACCAGCCGAGCAGAAGCACAGGCAGGCTCGGCGCGAGCGCGGTCGTGAAGGACCCGCACCCGTAGATCACGCACCCGAGCGCGAAGGCGCGCTTCCGACCGATGATCGCTCCGATCTTGGCTCCCGTGATCATCAGGGCCGCCATCACTAGCGTGTAGGCAGTGATGGCCCCCTGGATTCCGGTCACGGTCGTGCCCACGTCCCTCGCCACGGTCGCGATCGAGACGTTCATGACCGAGCTGTCCAGCGTCATCAGGAACTGCCCGGACGCAAGCGTGAGCAGCACGAGCCGGCTTCTCGACCCGACGGGACGCGCGGCGGCGGTTGCACTCGCGATCATGCTTCGAATCCTGTGCCCGACGCGTTGCCGAAGGGTCCCCGCTGGAACACGCGTCGGCGAGTGCCGAGCCTAACCCGACCGGAGGGGCGGGACGTCGAGTTCGGTTCGGGCGCCTAGTAGTCCAGCTCCTCCAGGGAGTACGTCGTGAGCCCGTACACGGCCAGCAGATAGAGCGTGATGGCGAGAATGCTGACCAGCGGATAGGTGAAGATCCAGAAGAGGTTCACGATGGCGCCGAGGAACGCCGCCGCGATGCCGGCCAAGGTGGCCCAGGGCGCCCGCTTAAAGATGAAGGCTCCGATGACGACGAGCACGATGCCCACGATGAGGTAGACCCAGCCCCAGGCTTCGAGGTTGTCACCCCAGAAAAGGCTGTCGATCGCGGTGTCCTGCCGGTCGAGCGCCCACAGCCCGTCGAAAATCTGCATCGCCCCCGCAAAGATGAGGAGGATGGCCGCGTAGGTGTTCCACCCGCGTCCGGGTCGTTTTTCCGCTTTGACTGTCATTCCTCGCTCCCTCCTCGTCGACGTCAGCCTCGGCGAGCCGCGCTGAGCGCGCTCGGCGTCGGCAGCATCATGCGCGTCGCAGCGGACGCGCTCAACCCCTGGAGACTCGAACGCGCCGACCGCGAACGGCGAGACGCTCGCCCTGGCATTCGGGGAGGCGGGCCACCGTAGTGTGGCTTGCCCTGGGCGTTCTCCGGTAGCACGGGTTCGAATCCCGTATGCGCCTCCTCTGAAAAGCCCCGCTTAGACGGGGTTTTTCGCATTATCGCGTCGATCGGCGCACGGATCCGGGCTGCCAGGTCCGGCAGGATCTAGCCGTGCCCGACGTTCGAGCGAGGGGTCACAATCCGTCAATGGCCTCCTATATCGTCAACGAGCGCGCCCTCGAGAAGGCCCGCCGGCTGATCGAAGGTCGCCAGTACGTCCTGAACAGCGACTGGGGTGAAGTTCAGCCGCGCGCCGGCGAAGAGAACGCCTACCTCGCGTCGCACTCGTGGGACGAGTACGGCGAATGGCATCTCGGTCTAACGGAAGGCCCTTTAGACGATACGAAGGCGCGATACGCGTTCGTCTACGGGGACTTCCGCCGCTTGCATCGAACTGGCTTGATTGCCTGCCACTATCGCGCGGCCGAGTGGCGGCATAAGGAGATCGAACTCGCCGCGCATGACCTCCTGCAGCTCCTCGACAAGAAGAGCGCCAGATAGCAATCAGTGACGCGCAAGAGGCAGCTTGCGCCGAGCGTAACGCTTGGTGACCTTCCAAGCCACCCAACCGAAGAGCGCATACCGCCACTTGTTCATATTCCGCAAAGTTCCCCCAATCGCCCTGACAGAAACGTCGTTGCGGCGCGGGGAGTGGCGAAGACCTGGCCGCAGATCTCCGCCCCCCGCTGAAATCCGCCTGTCCCGAACGGGGTTCAGTGTGAGCGGACGCTGCAGAGTTACCCAGAGGCGGCGAACTCAAACAGTCTGCCCGCGCGGTGAAAGGAGCCGGGCCGGCACCGCGCTGTGCCAGGGGAGGGGGACAACTTCGGTGCCTCGTGGGCCAAGCAGCCCGGCTCCAAAGGAACGTTACCGTGGCCGTACAGGCCGAGGCGCGGGCCGCAAGGACACCTTAGGACTACCCCTGGCCACGCCCCGCCTAACGACGAGGCTGCATGAGCTCGATCGCCGTTCCGCGAGCTTCGCCTTCAGCGCTCCGACTAGCAGGATTACTTCTTCGCGTAAGGGGTACCTCGATCGTGCCTGGCGGCATAGGACGGTTTTGGAGTGCGGCACCTGTGATTGAAATCGTCTTGGACGGTGGTTCCCGTCGGCACGTTCTCCTGGGTGGGCTCGTAGTAGGTGCGGCGCTCGCGGGTCTGCTGACCGCATTGGGGCGTCCGGCGGCAGCTCAGGCCCCTTCTCCCGAGCAGGACGAGCGCATCCTGAACTTCCTGCTCAATCTCGAGTATCTTCAGTCGGCGTTCTACGCCGAGGCAGATTCTCCGGGCACGCTCGACGGCGAGCTGGCGGCATTTGCGCGCGTGGTCGGCAAGCACGAGCAGCGCCACGTCGAGAGGTTGAAGAGGCTACTCGGGGATGGAGCAAACCCTGCGCCGGAGCTCGACCTGGAAGATGTCACCTCCGATGAGGACGCTTTCCTGGAGGCGGCGATCGTCCTTGAGGAAACAGGCGCCTCGGCATACATTGGACAAGCTCCGAATTTGACCGTCGAAGGTGTTACAGCGGTGGCGCCGCTGGTCTCCGTCGAAGCCAGGCACGCAGCTTGGATCCTAGCCATCGCCGGCCGCAACCCCGCTCCGGCGCCTGCCGACCCTGCAGCGACTGTTGCAGGCGTCCAGTCCGCCTTCGAGCGGGCCGGCCTGGTCCCGCCGAGCGGTTGAGCTCCATGGTGGACTTTCACAACCGTTTGACGCTCGCCCAGCTGGATGCGGACGGTGCCCTCGAAGAGGCGCTCGTCGCCGCGACCGGCTCGACTCGCACGCAGTTCCTTCGCTCCGCGGCGCTCGGAAGCGCTGCGCTCCTCACCGGCCTCTCGGACTCCGCCACAGCCAGCCCCGGTCCGAGGCAGGACACCGCGATCCTCAACTACGCACTCGCCTTCGAGTACCTGCAGGCGGGGTTCTATACCGAGGCAGAGTCGCTCGGCACGATCAGGGCGATGGACGCCGAGCGGGAGAGGTGGGCAAGGACGCTCGGCGCGCATGAACGTGCCCACGTGAGGATCCTGAAGGACGTCTTGGGGCGACGCGCCGCCGCGAGGCCGTTCTTCGACTACCGCGGTATTACAGAAGACCCGACCACGTTTACACGCACCGCGGTCGCCATGGAGGATCTCACCGTAGCGCTCCTCGGCGGCCAGGCGCCCCGGGTCGCCAACCAGGGCCTTCGGTCCGCGTTCTTCTCTCTCCTGACGGTCGAGGCCAGGCATGCCACGTGGGCTCGGCGGATCGTGGGCGTCGCGCCCGTGGCCGAGGCGTTCGACTCGCCGAAGACAATCGCGCAGGTCGACCGGGTCATTCGTTCGACGCGCTTCCGGGTTTCCCGGCCGAAGAGCGAGGGCCGAGGCTCGCCGCGTTTCACCGGATGAGATCGTTCGCCAGAGGACCCGGCTGGATCGCTTTCGCCGTGTTTTCGACCCTCGCCGCCGTTTCTGTCTGGGCCGCGCTGACCGGCCGTCTCGGCGGCAATACCGACGCCGCGCCGCCGGTCGACCGCCGATCCGCCGTCGCCGAGGCCGCGCTCCCCGATCCTGTTCCCCCAGCGTTCGTTCCCCCGAAACCCGAGGCTCTCTCCGGCCTAGATCATGTGTCATTCTGGTCGCCGGTCAGGCGCTCGATCCCTGTGCGCGTCCGTGCTAACCAGAATGCGGCGGTGATTGCCCGACTCTCGACGCGCACTCCCGAGGGCACGCGGAACCTCGTCCTCATCCTCGACCGGCGCCGCGACGCTCGCGGCACCTTGTGGGTGCGCGCGCGGTTCCCGAGCGAACGGAACGACGCCGTCGGCTGGGTTCCTCGCGCCGCGTTAGGCGGTTACGGCGTCGTCTCGACGCACCTCGTAGTCGACGTCGCAAAATTGACTGCGACGCTCTATCGGAACGGCAAACGCATCTTCGAGGCGCAAGTCGGAGTCGGCATGTCCGAAAACCCAACGCCTACGGGCGAATTCTATATCCGCAACAAGCTCACGAAGTATGCGAACGCTTTCTACGGCCCAGTCGCCTTCGGAACGAGCGCGCGATCACCGACGCTCACGGACTGGCCGGCGGGCGGGTTCGTTGGCATCCACGGGACGAATCGGCCTGATCTCCTGCCCGGCCGCATCTCCCACGGGTGCATCCGGCTCCGGAACACCGACATCTTGGTCCTCGAGCGGCTGATGCCCGTCGGGACGCCGCTCACGATCGTATGAACCCGCCCCTCCAAAGATTTCGAGTCCTCCTCGTTGCGCTCGCTCTTGTCGGAGCGGGCCCGTCGCTATGCGTTGAGGTCGCCGTGGCGCAGCAGCCGCAGACGCCGACCCAGCTGTGGCAGGAGTACCCTCTCGCTCCGGTCCAAGACCGGAGGCAATCCGGCGACGAGCCCGTTCAGTCACGCGATCCGAGGGACGACGGTGCGCCGGTCATTGGCAACGACGGCAACAGTGCGGCCGCGGACGAGGAGCCGTTTCCGCTCCTGCACTTCATACTGGCAGCCAGCCTCATCCTGCTAAGCGTCGCCTACGTTCTCTTCGCCTTCATGCGCCGCCTGCTGGTGGCCGAGCGGATGCCGGAGCGCTCCGGCGCAGTCCGGGGCTCCCCAATCCCGACGTCGAGGAGCCGGCCGCGCTCCCACACGCAGCAATCGGACGGCGACAAAAGGGGACGGGACGAAGTCTTGGGCGGGCGAGCCCAACTGCCCAAAGCGGTGGCGCCAGCCGCGCACAAGGCCTCAGCGTCCAAGCCGGCCACCGGCAAGCCGCCACAACCGGCAAAGCCTGCAGGTGCCGCCAAGCCGGCTGGTGCCGCCAAGCCCGCGGGCGCCACCAAGCCCGCCAAGCCCTGGAGTGCCGCCAAGAAATCTGGCGCCGCCGCCAAGCCGACTGGACCTGCCAAGCCCCCTGGGGCCGCCAAACCTCCAGGCCGTACCAAGCCGGCTGCCGCCAAGCCTCCAGGCCCCGCCAAGCCGACTGGAGCTGCCAAGCCATCCGGTGCCGCCAAGCCCGCGGGTGCCGCCAAGCCCGCAGGTGCCGTTGAGCGCCCCGAGTTGGCGGATTCAACCAAGCCCACACGCCCGACACCAAGGAAGCGGAGCCTCCCGCGCCGTGCGCGCACGCCGGAGCGAAGCCCGGGCCATCGCACGGAACCACGGCCCTTCCCTGAGCAGTCCCAGGAGGTCGCCCCTCCCGCTCCCGTCGAGCGGAAGCTGACGTGCTCCATCTTCGCATGGCGGAATGGGCGGATCGGTGACTTCTACGCAGTCGCCTTCGGTCTCGAGGGTCACAACTGGGTTATAGAGCGCTCACCCTGGTTCCCGTGGGTGGCCGGAGACTTCCCGGCGGAGGCTTACACGGCTCACAGAATCCTCGTCAACACGCTCCTCCGGGCCGGGTGGCGCTCGGTCGGCACCGAAGGTGCGTGGTATCGCCAGAGCTTCGAGCGGCCCGTCGAGAGTACGGCTGTCGAACGACGAGGACGCTAACGCCTGGAACGGGAGGCAGCCTCGTCCGAGACGGGCGGGAGTTGCGCCAGGAGGTCCTGGAGGATCGTGTCGACGCCGAGCGCCCGACGTCGTGCCGCGCGGTAGAGACGTGCTACGGCGTCGTTCCACGGAGCAGGCTGCTCATCGGCCGTCCATTCGGAGCTGAGCGACTCGACCTTCTGGCGCGCTGCAGTGAAGACCTCGAGCTCGTAGGGCTCCTCTCCGTCGCGGTCCCGGCTGCGCACACCGACGATGGCCCCGCCCGCGCCGATCCAAAGAAAGGCCGTATCCTCCTCGGCTGTCCATTCGAGCTGGCCCGCATCGGTTGCGGCCCTCAGTCTGTGGGAGAGCTCGACCAATCGTTCGTATGGGGGTTCCATCGTTGCCGCACCCTTCTGCCGCAAGGGCATCGAGACGCCTGGAATCTTCGACGTCCGAGTGTACAAGGCCCTCGCACATCCAGACCTGTGTTTGCGGTCGACATTCTTTCACGGCCGATCGCGAGCGCAACCCCGCCCTAGCCAACGCCACGCGCTCTTCCTCGCACGCGCGGAGCCGCGCTCGTACGCGTTCCGAAGGCCGCTGCTACGCGACGGATGCGTCCACGGCGCGGGGCCAGCCGAGCAGGTTCCGGATCGTCTGCTCGTGGGGGTCCGCGCCGTTGAGCGTGTAGACGTGGTTGAACTCGACGGCTCCGTTCAGTTCGAGGATCGTCCAGCCGCCGGCCTGGTCTGGGAGAAGGTCGACGCCGACGAGGTCGGCTCCGAGCGCGTCGGCGGCCTCGAGCGCGAGCAGGCGCGCCGCGGCCGGCGGGTCGACAGGGCGGCGGCGCCCGCCGAGCGAGATGTTCGTGCGCCACTCGCCGGGCGCGGGGACGCGCTCGATTGCGCCGATGACTCGTCCGGCGGAGACGACGAGGCGAAGGTCGTAGCCTTGGGGCCTGACCAGCTCTTGGACGAGCGCCCCCTGACGCAGGAACCATTCCCGGCGGGCGAGGGAGCGGAGGCGCCGATCGAGCGCGTGCCGGTCGGTGCAGAGGTGGACATCAAGGCCCCAACTGCCGAAGCGGGGCTTGACGACGACGGGATACCGGAGGCCTGGGTCGACGTCGCCGCCGACGTGGACCGTACGAGGGTGGGGAAGCCGCCGGGCAGCCAGGCGCAGCGCCGTGGCGAGCTTGTCGTGGGCACCGAGTAGGGCTCCCGCCGGGTTGAGAACCGTCACTCCCATCCTCTCTAGCGCGCTCACGTCCCCGAGCCCTGGTTCCGGTCCCGTGAGGGTCGAGAGGACGTCGATGCGGGCGAGGGCGGTATCGCCCGGGCGAAGCCAGCGGCGTCCTTCGGCCGGCGAGAGGAGCACGGCGTCGACAGCGAGCGCTCGGGCGGCGTCGAGCAACCTCAGATTCGTGTCGCTGGCCTGGTGAGCGATGATCGCGAGTCGGGGCATTGATGTACTGAACGTCAGGTAGACCGGAGTGCTTCCGTTGGCGAGAGCCGGGCGGCCCACGCCGCGGGTCGAAGCTGGGGACCGGCATGCTCAGCTCCTCCCCTGCGTGGACACGGTTGCGCTCGTGCGTCTCGCGTCGGCGACTCTTGCCGGGATGCTCTCGTGGCCGAGCAGCTGGTGCGCCCTCTCCCCCGTGATGAGGCGGGCGCCACGACCGCGGGTAACGAAGCTGGCCGTCCAGCGAATGAACACGTGCAGGCGGTTCTGCAGCCCGGTGAGGTAGTACAGGTGGACGGCGAGCCAGGCGATCCAGGCGATGAAGCCGCCGAGGCGCAAGCGCCCGACGTTGCCGACCGCACGTAGACGGCCGATCGTGGCCAAGTTGCCCTTGTCCCGGTACCGGAACGGCCGTAGCTCGGCCTTGCCTCGGAGCCGCCGGGCAATGACGCGCGCGGCATATCGCCCCTGCTGCATCGCGGTCGGGGCGACGCCCGGAAGAGCAAGGACGCCGCCGCGTCCGTCCGAGACCCGCACCATGTCTCCCAGCGCAAATACCTCCGGGTGACCAGGGAGTGTGAGTTGAGGGCTCACCGTGATGCGGCCGGCGCGGTCGACCTCGGCGCCCGATTGCTCGGCCAAAGGCCGCGCCAGCTCGGAGGCGCGGACTCCGGCCGCCCAGATCACCGTCCGCGCGCTGATACGCTCGGCCGGTCCCGCCTGCGGCTGGATCGTGACGCCTTCCGGATCGATGCCGCTCACGAGCCGGTCGAGCTGCACGGTTACGCCCAGGCGTTCGAGGCTCCGCTTCGCCCTGGCCGAGAGGCTCGGGTGGAGGACGGGGAGAACGCGGTCTTCACCCTCGACCAGAACGATCCGCGCCGAGCGGGGGTCGATGGTGCGGAAGTCGCGCCGCAGCGTGTCACGGGCGATCTCGGCGAGCTGTCCGGCCAGCTCCGCCCCCGTCGGGCCGCCGCCGACGACCACGAAGGTGAGCCAGCTCGCCTGCCGCACCGGGTCCTCGAGCGTCTCGGCGACTTCGAACGCGACGAGGATGCGGCGGCGAATCTCGACCGCGTCCTCGATCGTCTTGAGACCTGGGGCGAGCGGGGCCCACTCGCTGTGCCCGAAGTAGGCGTGGCCGGCGCCGCCGGCAACGATAAGCGTGTCGTATTCCAGCTCGCGAGCGCCGGCTCCACCCACATCTGCAACGACCAGCCGGCGCCTCGCGAGATCGAAGCCCGCGACCTCGCCGAGAACGACCTTCACGTCCTTGCGCCGCTTGAGGAGAGCCCGGAGCGGGGTCGCAATCTCCCCCGCCGCGAGGGCACCGGTAGCCACCTGGTAGAGGAGCGGCTGGAACAGATGGAAGTTGCGCCGATCGATAAGCGTTACGGACAGGTTGTTGCCGCGCAGCCGGCGGACGGCGGAAAGGCCTCCGAACCCCCCGCCGACCACCACGACTCGATGGGACGCGGATCGGGCATTGCGGTTCACGGCGATCGACTCGGGATTCATCTCCGGACAGGGTTGCGCACCGCCGGATGACCTGTCGTCACACGGTTCGGACGATTCGTAGCTCGCCGCTCTCGATGCCGAGTGGGTCCGGCGCGTCGCTCAAGCGCTCCGGTCTAGCCTCGGCGCGACGACGGGCCCAGCAAACCCAACCCGCGGGCGCGCTCGACCGCCTCCGTGCGCCGGTGCGCGCCGAGCTTGGCGTAGATATGACGCATGTGCGTCTTCACCGTGCTCACCGAGAGGTAGAGCTCCCGGGCTATCTCGGGCGCCGACAGGTTGCTCGGCAGAAAGCGGAGCACGCGTAGCTCGGCCTCGCTCAGATCCTCGCGCAACTCCGGAAGGTCGTCTCTGCGCAACGAGGAGCCGGCGAGCACGTCCATGATGTCGCTCAACAGCACGGCGTGCGCGGTGCGGTGGCGCGGGTGGCGCTCGAGCAGGTCTCTGGGCGGCGTCATCACGAAGGGCCAGATGAGGGTGTCCGGCTCGGCGAGCTCGAGCGCGCGCTCGATGTCCGCCTCGGCGGCCGACGCGTCGCCGAGCCGGTCGTGCGCCATCGCATCGAGAAGGAGCGCCTGGACGACCGAGGTCTCGCGGAGGACGAGGGTGGAACCGTCCAGGACCGGAGCGAGGGCGTCGACGGCGGCCTCCGCGTCGCCGTCGGCGAGGTGCACGGAGGCGACTGCCACCCGCGCAAAAACTCCCCCCCATTCACGATCGGACTCGGACATCTCCGCCAGTGTTTCTCGGGCGGCCGCCGTCTCGCCCAGCCGCACCAGCGTTTGCACCAGCGACAGCCTGGCCGCGACCGTCAGCCCATGCTGCATCCCGAGCTTCGGCTGGAGCCGCTCGGCGGCGCGGAAGCCGTCGATCGCCTGCTCGAGCCGACCTTCACCGGCGAGCAGTCTCCCCCGAGTCAGATGGACCAGCAGGCCGATCGCAGGGTCGAGCTCTGACCGCAGCGCGCGCTCCGCCCGCCCGAGCCAGTACTCCGCGTCCTCGAAGCGGCCTTGCCACACGTCGGCGAAGGCCATCATCGCGAGCGGAACTGAGACGATCGGCTCCGATGCCCACCCGTGCGCCTCCGCGATCGCGATCGCCTCCGCGGACCGTTTCCGCGCCAGCGTGAACGAGCGGCGCTGGCCGTCGTCTATCGCCAGGTGGCCAAGACACTGGATCTCGATGTACGGCCGTCCGATCCGCCGCGCCAACTCGAGGGCCTGCCCGAAATGTCGCACCGCTTCCTCGATGCGAAGCGACCATTGCTCGACGATCCCCAGGTCCAGCAACGCGAGCGCCCGAGCGTCGTTGCTCAGCGCGACTTCGCTCGTCGTCTCGGCAGCGACGGGCGCGAGCAGAGACTGCACCTCGCCGAGGACGGAGTCGAGGTCGCCGCGCCTGCGGACGAGCGCCAGCCGCACGAGTCCGAGCGCGACCTCGAAGCGGCGGCGCCGCTCGTCGGGCACGGCTGAGCCGTGACGCTCCGCGAGAGCGATGTATGCGGCTACGTCGTCGAGCGACCCTCCGTTCAACTGATCGGCGGCGTAGACCGTAAGGAGCTCTGGATCCGACGCCGCTTCGGCGGGAAAGGCCGCGAGCAGCGCATGGACGGTTGCCCCCTGGCCGTTGAGCGTGAGGCTGACGCGGTGGTCGGCGAGCAGGCGGGCGGCGTACCGCCAGTCCTCGCCAGCTTGAGCGTGCCACACCGCGTCGACCACGTTCCCGTGCTCCTCGTACCACGCAGCGGCGGCTCGATGCAGCGGCCCGACGGCGTCGGGCTCGGTTCGGCGGAGCTCGAGGCGCAAGAGGTCCGCGAACAGGTGGTGATAGCGAAACCACGACCGCGCCGCGTCGAGTGAGACCACGAAGGCGTTCGCCTCCTCCAATCTGTGCAGGATCCGCTCCGACCCAGAGGTTCCGACGAGGACGTCGGCGAGCGCTCCACTCACGCGCTCGAGGATCGACGTGCGGAGCAGCAGCCGCCTGACCTCGCCCGGTTGACGGTCGAGCACCTCGGCGAGGAGGTAGGCGGCGACGGTGCGCTCGCCTCCTGAGAACTCCGGGACGAACCGCTCGGGCTCGGGATGACCGGCGAGCGCCAGCGCGGCCAGGCGCAGGCCGGCCGCCCAGCCCTCGGTGCGCGCGTGGAGGAGCGCCACGCTCTCGTCCGGCAGCGCGATCTCCGAGGCGGCGAGCAGCTCGCGAGTCTCATCGAGTGAGAAGCGCAGATCGGATCCCCGTACCTCCGTCAACCGACCGGCAATGCGCAGGCGATGGAGCCCGAGGTGCGGATCGCGGCGCGTCGCCAACACCACCTGGAGCAGAGGCGGCCGCCGGGCGAGCAGGACCTCGAGCTGCGTGAGCGCCTCGGGAGAGCCCAACTCGTGCAGATCGTCGATCACGAGCACGACGCGCTCGTCGAGCGAGCCGAGCTCCGAAACCAGGCGCTCGACGACCGCTCTCCCATCGAACTCCGGCATCGGCGTGAGCCTCTCCACGAACGCGTCCGCGCCTGCAGCAGCCCGCAACTCCTCGATCACCGAGAGCCAGAACCGCTGTGCATCCCGCTCGCCCCGCTCGACCGACACCCACGCGACCCGATCAGCGAGACGCGAGTCGTCGATCCACGAACGAAGCAGAACCGTCTTGCCGCTGCCGGCGGGGGCTGAGACGAGCGTCACACCCGTTTCGCCGTCAGAGAGCAGCTCGAACAGGGCCCGCCGCGCGACCACAGAGTGCGCACGCCCCGTCGACGCGTCTCCAGTGCCGGTCGACGGACCCGTCAGTGCCACGGCCTCCTCCGTGTTCGACCGAGTCACGATACCCCCGTCAGCGAACGATTGAGCGGCGAAATCGTCCGAACCGTGTGACGACGGCTCATCCCGCTCCCCGCAACGCTGCCGCGCAGACGCAGGAGGATCGAGATGGACGCTCGGCTTCGAACCGCTGGGGTTGCTCGCCGCCCACGCAGTCAATTGGGCGGGAGCCTTACGAGCACAGCCGTAGCGGGTCCCGCATTGCCGCGCGCGGGCGCGCCGCGCCTGCTCAGTGAGCTCGCGCGTCGCGTACCGTCCCTGGCCCGGCGTCTCACCCACCTGCACGCGACCGTCTTCCTGTGGACACGGGGGCGCCTGTTCGGCCGCTGGTTCGGCCTCGCGATCCTCGTCCTCGAGACGGTGGGGCGGCGCAGCGGCAAGCCGCGGCGGGTACCGGTCGCCTACCTGCCCGACGGCGAGAACCTCGTCGTCGTGGCCGCAAACGGCGGTGCGCACCAGTCGCCCGCCTGGTGGCTCAACCTCCGCGCAACGGGTGACGCTATCGCCGTCCTCGGCCGCGAGCGCCGAAGCATCCGGTCTCACGAGGCGACCGGCGCCGAGCGCGAGCGACTCTGGCGGCGCTTCGCCTCCGTCTCACCCGTCGACCGCTACCAGCGCCGGACCTCGAGGCACATCCCAGTTGTCGTCCTCACTCGAGCGGAGCCGGGCTTGGACCGCAACGCTGGATGAGGTCCCTAATGAGGCTTCCGACCACCGCGCACACGTCCCGGCCCTGGCGGATTCACGAGCTCACCGAGGACTTCGAGCTCGAGGATGTGTGGGAGCTGCCGACGCCGGGCGGGCCGGACGACCTGGTGCGACTGGTGCGGTGGTTCACGACCCCGGGCGAGGACGACGTGCCGTTTGTCCTCCGCGCCCTCTTCGCCCTCCGCTGGAAGCTCGGGAAGCTCTTCGGTTGGGACAGGCCCGGTTCGGGCGTCGGCGAGCGCGTGCGGTCGCTGCGTGAGCGGTTGCCCTCCGATCTCCTCCAAGCGCCGCGTGGACCCGATCTACGCGCGGTTCCGGGGCGAGAAGCCGCAGACGGGCCCCCGATCTTCAGCTCGCTCTACCAGACCCACGACGAGTGGGCGGCCGAGTTCTCCAACAAGACCGTGCACTCGGTGATGCACATCGGCTGGGTGCCGGACGACTCCAGCGATGGCTACCACGCCCAAATGGCCGTACTGGTAAAGCCGAACGGACGCCTCGGCAAGGCCTACATGGCGGCGATCAAGCCGTTCCGCTACGCGCTCGTCTACCCGTCGCTGCTCCGAACCATCGGACGCGACTGGCGGCGGATCTAACCGGCGTCACGGCCTCGAGCGTCCGGTTGCGGGCTCGGCGTGCTCGCTCGTCGCCTCGCGGGCTTTGTCCAAAGCGTCGGCGACCTCGGCCGCGACGCCCGAGAGGTCCTGGATGGCGACGATCCGCGTGATCCGGCCGTCGTGCACGTCGAACACCCACGCGAAGTCGGTCTCGTGCGTGACGCCGCTCTCCTTGACCCGAAAGAGCTCGCGACCGACCTGGACGACCCGGTCGCCGTCTCCGAAGTACTCGAGCGGGAGCAGGGAGATGTCGAACTCCATCGTGGCCGACGCGTTGCGGAAGTAGCCGATCACCGCCTGCTTGCCGCGGACCTCCCCGGCCGCCGTCGTGAGCACAACGTCCTCGGCGAGCGCGTCGAAGTCGGGCCCACCCTCGAGCGGTCCGAAGCTGGCATCCACGAACGCTCTGGTGTCGCTCCGCTCGGGGCCCTCCTCGCCCGGCTGAAAGGCGTCCAGGAGCGCTGCGTGCTCAGACGCCTCCTGCGCTTCGATCCAGTGCGGGTAGGTGACGTACACCACCTCCGCCCCTTCATCCTTCGCCGAGTAGACGACCGGGGTGCCCGCGCGCAGGAAGACGACCTCCCCCACATGAGCCGTGGTCTCGATCCCGTCGGCCGAGGTGACGGTGAACGCGCCCTTGGTGACGATCAGCGCCTCGTCGTAGGTGACGATCCACTCGTTCGACTGACCAGGGGCGTAGCGGGCGAAGCCGACGCTCATCGAGTCGCTGTTCGTCGGATCGAGAACGTCGGCCAGGAAGATCCGGCGGCCTTCCCGCCTGTACCAGGTCTCGACATCTTCGGCGCTGACGAGGCGAATTCCCTCGCTTGCAGCTGGCATGGTGCTCTCCTCCTTCATGGATCTACGCGGCCGCGGTGGCCTCGATCTCGACGAGCAGTGCCGGCTGCGCCAGACGCGTGATGCCCAGCAGGGTGCTCGAAACGCGCGCTCCCGCTTCCGCGAGCCGGCTCGTGACCGCGTCGTAGCTCTCGAAGAACGCGTCGACGTCGGTCGTGTAGTAGTTGAGACGGACGACGTCCGCGAGGCCCAGCCCCGCCTCGGCGAGGACCGTCTCCACGTTGTCCAGCGACCGCTTCAGCTGGCCCCGCATGTCTCCCTCGTGAAGGACGTTCCCGTCGGGGTCGACAGCGGACTGCCCCGCGCAGTAGACGACGCGCTCCGCTCCGCTGACTTCTCGAGCCTGCACGAATCCGAGACCGTCCTGCCACGTCCACGGGTTGATGACCACGGTCTCCATCATTCCCTCCTTAGTCACGAATACTTACCGTCATCTTTCGTGACTGTACCAGATGGGTACAATTCTGCGCAAATGGGCAAGCAGCGTTCCTGGCACGAAGACCGAGCCTCCGGGCTCGGGATCCTGGCCGCACGTCTCCTCTTCGCGGTCCAGGACGAGCTCTACGCCCGGCTCGAGGAGGCCGGGCACAGCGACCTGACCCGGCTTCAGGGCGCCGTGATCGCGCACTTAGACGAGGACGGGACGCGCGCCACGGAGCTCGCCCGCCGCTCCCGGCGCCACCAGCAG